>Ga0181531_10000607_pt1 | contig 23823 bp, 21 predicted proteins | sample PEATcosm2014_Bin_38_FD_119743 | JGI IMG/M metagenome (GOLD analysis project Ga0181531, IMG submission 119743) | Peatland microbial communities from MTU Mesocosm Facility, Houghton, MI, USA - PEATcosm2014_Bin11_10_metaG | ecosystem: Environmental > Terrestrial > Soil > Wetlands > Peat | place...
CGGCCGCCACGGCGTCGAGGATGAAGTCGAAGCTGCCCATGTGCTTCGCCATCTCGCCGGCGTTGCGCGACAGAACCACCTCATCGGCGCCCAGCCGCAGCGCGTCGTCCTTTTTGCTGGCAGACGTGGTGAAGACCACGACGTGCGCTCCCAGAGCGTGCGCGAACTTCACGCCCATGTGCCCCAGCCCGCCCAGGCCCACCACGCCGACCTTCTTCCCTTTCGTTACGCCCCAGTGGCGCATCGGCGAGTAGGTCGTGATGCCGGCGCACAGCAGTGGCGCGGTTCCGGCCAGGTCGAGATTCGTCGGAACCCGCAGCACGAAGCGTTCGGTAACCACAATGCTGTCCGAGTAGCCGCCGTACGTCACGCCCCCGGTGTGTTTGTCGGGAAAGTTATAGGTGAGGGTCATGTTGGGGCAGAACTGCTCGAAGCCGGCCCGGCACTCGGGGCAGGTGCCGTCAGAGTCCACCAGGCAGCCCACCGCGGCCAGGTCGCCCGCCTTGAACTTGGTCACCCCGGGGCCGACCTTGGTGACGCGGCCAACAATTTCATGTCCCGGCACGCAGGGATAGACGGTGGGCATCACGCCGCTCCACTCGTTGCGGGCCTGGTGCAGATCGGAGTGGCAGATGCCGCAGAAAAGTATCTCGATCTGGACGTCGTGCTCGGTGGGATCGCGCCGCGCGATCACGGTGGAAGCAAACGGCGATGTTGCGCTGGCAACGGAATAAGCTTTTGCCTTGTACATGAAGTGACCTCAAGTTCCTCGGCAGGTGGTGACCAACCCGCCCGTGAATCAGACTACAAAAGAGCGCCCATCGAGCGGTATCCCGATCCTTCCTGTTGATTGCCTATTTCTGTCGATTGGAGCATTTTTTGTGCAGGAGGCGCCGATTCGGCGGTAGCCTGTGAATGGCAGGAGGGAAGCGCTGTGCAGATAGCCATGGAGAAGGATGCGGTCGCGGAAGCGCAGCCCCAAGCCGAGCAGATGCGGGCTGAACTGGCGCGCAAAATCGCCGCCCGCACCCACGCGGAGGGTCCGGTGGCCACAGATGTGCCGGGCCTGGGCCTCTCCCGCAGAAGTGCGCCGTCAGAGTGCTATTCCGCCGCCTACGAGCCCGAGTTGGTTGTCTTTGCTCAGGGCGAAAAGCGAATCAACGTCGGCGGCGCAACGCACGTATGCGACGCTTCCAATTTCTTGCTGACCTCGATCGATATGCCGGTGGTGAGCCAGATAACCAGGGCATCCAGAAGTGAGCCGTTCTTGGCTCTTTCGCTCAAGCTGGAAATGTCCGTTGTGCGCGAGATTCTCAGCCAGGACGAGTTCCTCGTTCCTGGGGTCGCCTCCAGCACGCGGGGCATGGTGGTCGGCAAAACCTCGCTCGAGCTGCTCAGCGCCTGCTCCCGGCTGCTCGATCTTCTGGAGAAGCCCGCGGACATTCCCTTCCTCGGCAGCCTGATCGAGCGGGAGATCCTCTACCGTCTGCTGCGCTCGCCGCTGGGCAAGCATCTTCGCGCCATCGCCACGCTGGGCGAGCAGAGCAACCGCACCGCCAGGGCCGTCGCCTGGCTCAAGGCGAATTACTCCAAGCCTTTGCGCGTCGAGCACCTTGCCTCGGTGGCGCAAATGGGTGTCTCCACCTTCCACCATCAGTTCCGCTCGCTCACCGCGATGAGCCCGCTCCAATACCAGAAGCGGCTGCGCCTCCACGTGGCGCGCGTGCACATGCTCACAGAGGGCATGGATGCCGCAAGCGCCGCCTTCGAGGTCGGCTATGAAAGTGCAAGCCAATTCAATCGCGAGTACAGCCGCTTCTTCGGCCAGCCCCCGATGCGCGACATCAAAGCCCGCCGCCTCACCGGAACCGCTACAGCCCGCGACTATCGAGAGCGTGTTTCATAAACCTGCCCCCCGCAGTTTTGGTGATGGGCAGGTGGCCCGCTCATCCACCCCGAAGAATCATCATGAGCCATGAGAAGCTGTGCCCCATTCATCGCGGCTTTATCGCGATGAGTGGGCCGCGAAGTCTTGCCGTCCACTCCGACTCGATTTCAACGTCTCCTCGAATTCCGGTAGCGTAGTGGTTGAAGCTGCTCCATCGGTACTGCTCGGGCGATGCGACCAGTCCCCGTTTGACCGGGTTCCGGTGGATATATCGGATCACTTCGGACCGGGCTGATTCGCCGCGGATGTTCGAGTCAAAATAACGGTCCTGCCAGAACTGCGGGCGATCGCCTCGCAGTTTGCGTGAAGTGATCTGCTTGAGCGCCTTCAGAAACTGCGCCACCAGGATCAGCGGCGGCTCGTTGATCAGCAAGTGGATATGTTCAGGCATCAGGACGTAAGCGTAGACCCTGGCTTGGTGACGGGCCCGAGTCTGTTCCAGAACGAACTCAAACGTTTCCTTGGGCTCCGGCGACTCAAGGAACGGAAGACGGTGAAAGCAACTGAAGGTGATGAAGTGAAGGGCTTCGGCTTTCTGGAACCGCTTCAGGCCGTAGGGCATGGTGCTATCGTAACTCCGCTGGGACCTTGCCCAAGGACCCGCTCATCGCGATAAGGCCGCCGACCCAGAGGGTACCCCGACGGGGCACAGCTCCCGATACCAGGATGACTTGGCCACCTGCGACTGTACGCGCAGTGGAAGTGGAAACACCTGTAGGACTGGTGTTGGCCGCCACCCGCCAAAGCGCGACTCAGCTCTTGAGTGGACGCACAATGAGGCGCGCTCGCAGCAGGATCGCGACGGACGTAGCCAAGAGCAGGATACCCGTTCCAACAGTAACCGCAATGAGGAGCACATTGGATTTAAAGAGGGCCCAGCTTAGCAGGCACCAGAGAACCATCAGAATCCCGCAAACAGTGAGAATGGGAGCCCGGAAGATCTTCGCAAGCGGCAGGTAATGCAGGCCCACCACGAGTGCGCAGCCGAGGGCCGCAAGATCGGCGCGATGAAAACGCGCGGCTGCGAGCAGGACAAGGGCGACCGCAAGAGCTTCGACGAGGACGACCCGGATGAAAGACTTGGTAGGGAATTTTGTTGCCGGTCCAGTCGTCGCGGCAGACTGGCTGCGCAGAGCGCGACCGGCTAGAATTGTGCGGATCGACCAAACCCAAAGCAAAACCGACACGAGCCCGAAAATCGAGCCGGTGACCGCGTTGAAGGCTCGGGCGCTGCCCAGGCCCCAGCCGAGCCAGCCACTGCCGGCCATGGCCAGGATGAGAGCGCCGCGACCAGCTCCGGATATCACTCCACCTTGCGCGGATTTGTCCATTTTCTCCAATTCGCTAGATCCATAGGTCTAGCCAATGCCTACGGACCTGACGCCGTCTCAGTTCCATGACTCCGCTCGACCTGGCGGCGAAGGCGTGTGGCCCAGGTCCCCATCGAGTGAAATGAACAGATGCCGGGTGGCCCCGGTCCCTCGCTTTTGGGGACCGGGGAAATCACAACCTTCCCTCCGCCCCGTTCTCCAAGCAAGCTATTTTCCCCTCCGCCCTTTGCATAAAATAACCCTTCCCTGGCGCACAATGGGGATAGAAACAATGGGCGGAGAGCGCCCGCGGACCCAGGGTTTTCGCGGTACCCCACCCCCCCTACTTGAAAAATGCCGCAAAAAGTCGATATAACCTAAACAGAATCAATAGGTTACAGCGAGAATAAGTCTCTGAATCGAGTTTTTAAGTACTTTACAATCAATCGCTTGCGGAAAAAAGTTGGCAAAATTCCTGCGCAAAGAATACACCAGTCAGCTCGAAAAAGCTGTCCGCCGCGCCTCCAGAGAGTCCTCGACCTGCATAGTCCGCCCGCGGAAGCACGAGACCTTTGTCAATCCCCTGCCGACCGCCAACTTGCTAACTCGCTAACTCGCCGCCTTTGCGTTACGCCTCGATCACGGCCTTCGACAGGTTGCGCGGCCGGTCCACATCCACGCCTCGCTCGATGGCCATGAAGTAGCTGAACAGTTGCAACGGGATCACTTCCGGAATGGGGAGAAGGTGCTCGCTGGCCGGTTCGACATCGATGCAGTCGGTGGCCAGCTCGGCCACAGTGCGGTCGCCGGCATTGGCCAGGGCCAGAATGCGCGCCCCTTGCCCGCGCAAATCCTCAAGGAGTTGCAGGGTTTTCTCGTAGCGCAGCACGGAAGCCTCGAGATCGCGATCGACCGTAGCCAGCACCACCAAGGGAACCTGCTCACTGACCAGGGCGTTCGGCCCGTGCTTCAATTCGCCGGTCGGGTAGGCTTCGGCTTCGACGTAAGAGGCCTCTTTCATCTTGAGCGCGCCCTCGCGGGCGATGGCGTAATGAATTCCTCTGCCCAGGTAGAGGAAGGTGGTCGCGCTCGAGTACTTTGCGGCCAGCGAGACGGCTTGCGCTCGCCAGCGATCGAGCTGCCGCTCTATCTCGCCCGGCAGCGATTGCAGCTCCTTGATCTTCCTTTCGATCTGGGCTGCGTCAAGAGTGCCCAGACGCTCGGCTTCGTAGAGGGCCAGCAGAAAAAGGGCGGTCAACTGGCAGGTGAAGCTCTTGGTGGCGGGGATGGCCAATTCGGGACCGGCGCCGAGGGGCATAGCGGCCGTGGCTTCGCGCAGCATGGTGCTGCCGTACACATTGGCGATGGCAAGCGTCAGCTCGCCTTGTTCGCGGGCGAACCGCAGCGCGGCCAGCGTGTCGGAGGTCTCGCCGGACTGGGAGATCACAATCACCGAGGGCCGCCGCGGATTGGCCGCCGGGCGGCAACTGTATTCGCTTGCATACTCCACGTCGACGGCCAGCCCGCAGAGGTCTTCAAAGAGAATCTCGGCGGCCAGCCCGGCGTGGCGGCTGGATCCGCTGGCGGCGATCAGTACCTCTCCGCGCGGATTCAGCCAGCCGGCGAGCGGTTGAAAGGCCTTCGAAGCCAGCCCCCGGCCATCAAGATAGAGATCGAGTGTGCGCCGGATCGCCGCCGGCTGCTCGTAGATTTCGCGGAGCATGGCGTGAGGGAAATCGGTCATGGGCAGGGCCACCGAGCTCTCTTCCGGCCAGCTCTGCCGATCAGGCCCGCCGGACACGACGATTCTATAGGGGCTGCGTCGGTTCAGCAGAGCTAGCATCGTGACCGAGTGATCAGGTAGCCAGTAAACAAACGATTGGGTGCCGGGGCGATTACCTATTCACACGGTCACGGAACTACAGCCTTCGCAGCCGTTCGCAAGCGTCGTCCAGGTCATGGTCCTTCTTGGCGAAGCAGAATCTCAACAAGTTCTCGCCGCGGCCGGGGCGGAAAAAGGCGGAGCCGGCCACGGACGCCACTCCGGTTGCTGCCAGAAGGTGGCGCGCCTTTTCGGCGGAAGTTTTGCCGGGCAGGCGGGTGGCGTCGGCCAGCACGTAGTAGGCTCCGGCGGGAACGGTCGGGGTCAGGCCGGCGGCGGTCAGCGCGGACAGGATTCGTTCGCGCTTGGATTGGTGGTCGGCGGCCAACTGGGTGTAAAACTCGGAGCCCAGTTGCTCCAGGCCGGCGGCGGCTCCGTGCTGGAAGGGGGCAGGCGCGCACACATATGTCAGGTCGTGGAAGTAAGCCATCGCGCCCATCCACTTTTGGTCGGCGGTGGCGTACCCGAGACGCCACCCGGTCACCGAAAACGTCTTGGAAAAGCCTGACAGCACGATCGTCCGCTCCCTCATGCCGGGGAGGGTGGCCGGGCTGATGTGCTTCACTCCGTCGTAAACAAAGTACTCGTAGATTTCATCGGTGATGAGGAAGAGGTCGTGCTCCTGGGTAACGGCGGCGATGGCCTCGATTTCGGCGCGGCTGAAGACCTTGCCGCTGGGGTTGGCGGGCGTGTTGAGCAGGATGGCGCGGGTGCGCGCGGTGATGGCTGCGTTCATTGCATCCACGTCCAGCGCGTAGTCAGGCTCGGCCAGTGGGACGACGACGGGGTTAACTCGCATCGACTCAAACGTCGACACGTGGTAGCCGTAGAACGGCTCGAAGAGCAGCACCTCGTCGCCGGGGTTGAGCAGGGCCATGGCGGCGGCGTGCAGGCCCGCGGTGGCGCCGCAGGCGACCAGGACCTCGTTTTCAGGGTTGTAGGTCAGGCCGTAGCCGCGTTGCTGCTTGATGGCGATGGCGTTGCGCAGGCGGGCGATGCCGTCGAGGCGGGTGTAGATGTTATGGCCGTCGTGGATGGCCTGGATCGCGCCCTCCTGGACGGGAGCCGGGACGGGCGTGTCGCAGACGCCCTGGGCCAGGTTGATCCCGCCGATGCGGTCGCACTCGGTCGTCATGGCGCGGATTTCCGACTGCAGCACCCCGGGTGCGAGATGGCTGAGCGTGAGGCCCTTCGACAAGCTCTGGGCTGCCTTTGAAGCTGTGGCTGGTGCGGTAGGCATGGGGAATGATCCTTACCTTGCCATCTTACATAGAGGAGTCGGGACCCACCCGGCAGCGCAAATTCCGCTGCAAATCCCCTCGCGAAAATAATTCTCAATTTCCTCTTGCATTCTATTGCGGATTGCGATATATCTATTGCATATTGCGATGGAGATGCGGCCCGGCGGCGCAAACTCCTGCAAAACGTGCCATGAAACTGGGCGAGAAAATCCGCTATCTGCGCGAGGTTGAGGGCAGCCTGCGAGGCCAGGACCGGGCCATGAGCCAGCAGGAGCTGGTCCGGGCCATCGAGGCCGAAACCGGCTCAAAGCTCAGCCAGAGCTACCTTTCTCAAATTGAAAGCGGCGCCCGGCCCCACATGACCAACACCACGCGGCAGATTCTGGCCACTTTTTTCAAGGTCCACCCCGGCTACCTGGTGGATGACCCCGAAGGCTACTCGCCCGAGCTGCAAAGCGAGCTGCGCAACGTTGAAGACAAGCTCGACCTCTGGCTGGTCTCGGGCGCGGAGCGGTTCCGCCGCGATCCGGAGTTGAAGCACGCTCTGCTGACCCTGGCCCGGTATGAGCATTCGCGGGAGTGCCTGCTGCTGCTGGAGGCGATTCTGGAGACGCCGGGGCTGATGCCGCGCCTGTCCGAGGTGCTGCGGCCCAAACTTGAACCCAAAGCGCAGGAAGCAAAGGCGCACAAGCCTGGAGTACGGAAACAGGGAGCGCAAAAATGACCTGGGAATCGTTTTATCTGGTTTGTTTTCTGGTGGGTTTGCTGCTGAGCGCGCTCTCGCTGCTGGGCGGCATGGGACACCTTGGCTGGCACCTTCACGCGCCGCATGTGCCCCATGTTCCCACCGTTGGGCATCTGCCCGGTGCCGCGCATCTTCCGCAAGCTGGCCATCTGCCACCTGCCGGAGCGGGGCAGGCGGCGGCCTCTGTCCCCTGGTGGAATGCCTTTTCGATCATGGTTTTCCTGTGCTGGTTTGGCGCGGCGGGGTACCTGCTGACGCGCCACGGCAGCTTTGTGACGGGGGTGGTGCTGGCGCTTGCGGCAGCTAGCGGAGTGGCCGGAGGAGCGATTGTCTTTTTCTTCCTGACCAAGGTAATGCTGCCTCACGAGCACGAGCTCACCGCGGACGAGACAGCGGTAACGGGCGTTGTGGGCCGGGTTTCAGCCGCCATCCGTCCGGGCGGAACCGGAGAGATTGTCTACGAACAGTTAGGCGCGCGCCGTTCTGCTCCGGCGCGCTCCGAGGATGGCGACCCGATTCAAAAACAGGAAGAGGTCTTCGTCGTCCGCTACGAGAAGGGAATTGCCTACGTACGGCGCTGGGAAGAAGTGCTGGAGGACAGTGAACAGTTGTCAGCTGTCAGTGATCAGTCACCGGGGCCAACGATCGAGAGCGACAACGGACCTCTGAAGACTGGCAATTGAGAACGGGTCCCGATGACGGAATACTGACCACTGACAACCGATAACTGACAACTGACAACTGACAACTGACCACTGAGGTTTGCAATGACGAACACGACCGTGCTGATAACGGATATGGCCATCCTGGTAGCGATCTTTCTGCTGGGATTCCTGGCCAAGATCTTTCCGAAGAGCGGCCGCAACGCCGGCTCGAAGCAGTAAACCATTCACCACTCACCTCCCGGGCGAAAGGGCCGGGATCGCAATGACGAATGAAATTGTTCTGATTGTCGGACTAGGCATACTGGCGCTGATTCTGGTTCTGGGTTTGATGGCCAAGATGTATCGCAAGGCCGGGCCCAACGAGGCATTGATTGTCTACGGATTCCGCGGCCCCCGGGTCATCAAGGGCCACGGCACGGTGATCTTTCCCATGGTGGAGAACTGCCGCGAGCTCTCCCTCGAACTGATGAGCTTCGATGTCGCCCCCCAACAGGACCTCTACACCAAGCAGGGTGTGGCAGTCACCGTTGAGGCGGTGGCACAGATCAAGGTGCGCAGCGACCAGGCTTCCATCCTCACTGCCGCCGAGCAGTTCCTCACCAAACCTCCGCAACAGCGCGAGGGCCTGATCCGCCTGGTCATGGAAGGCCATCTGCGCGGCATTATCGGGCAGTTGACCGTCGAGCAGATCGTCAAGGAGCCGGAGATGGTGGGCGAACGCATGCGCGGCACCTGCGCCGACGACATCAGCAAGATGGGTCTCGAGGTCATTTCCTTCACCATCAAGGAAGTCCGCGACAAGAATGAGTACATCTCCAACATGGGCCGGCCCGATGTGGCGCGCATCAAGCGCGATGCGGAAATGGCCACGGCCGAGGCCGAGCGGGACACCGCCATCCGGCGCGCCACCGCCCTCCGCGAATCCGCGGTGGCCAAGGCCCAGGCCGACCAGGAACGGGTGATCGCCGAGACCGCCTCGCAGACCCGCCAGGCCGAGGCGCAGCGCGACTTGGAGATCAAGAAGGCGGAGTACAGCGAGCAGAGCCGCCGCCAGCAGGCCACGGCCGACAAGGCCTACGAGCTGCAGACCAACGTCATGCTGCAACAGGTAACCGCCGAACAGGTGAAGGTGCAGCAGGTGGAGAAGGAAGGCCAGATCAAGGTGCAGGAGGCTGAAATCCTGCGCCACGAGAAGGAACTCATCGCCACCGTGCTCAAGGGCGCCGAGATCGAGCGGCAGCGGATCGAAAACATGGCCACCGCGGAAAAGGGCCGCCTCACCGCCGAAGCCGAAGGCCGCGCCGCCGCCATCCGCACGCAGGGCGAGGCAGAGGCCAGCATCATCTTCCAGAAGGGCGAAGCGGAAGCCAAGGCCATGAGCGTAAAAGCCGAGGCCTACCAGGAGTGGAACCAGGCCGCGGTGGTGGACAAGCTGCTCACCAACATGGCCGATGTGGTACGGGCCATGGCCGAGCCGCTCAGCAAGGTGGACCACATCACCATTGTGTCGACGGGCAACGATGACGCCGCCGGGGCGCACAAGATTACCGGCGACATGACCCGGATCGCCGCGCAGGTGCCGGCCTTGTTTGAGGCGCTCAGCGGCATGGACATCAAACAGTTGATGTCCAACGTGAAGGCCATCAAGAACCGCCCGAACGACGAAGCCAAGTAGCTCCCGAATAGCCCGGTTCTCGGCGCGCAAGCGCCGAAGACCGGGAGGGACCTTTCACGAGGATTGCATATGCGATTCGAAACTCGATACGACACATGGCTTGTGACGTTGCTGGCCGCAGTCGGCCTCATCCTTTTCGGCCTTCCGTTGGCGCTCTACTCCACGCTCGCCGCGCACGGCCTGCCGATTTGGCCCCTGCTTCCCGGGCCGGCGATCTTTGTTCTGGTGCTCTTTGCAACGCTCCCGCAGTACTACGAGGTGCGCGAGGAGGGCCTCTATATCCGTCAGGGATGGAAGAAGACTCTGCTGTCTTACTCGGCGATATGCGAGTTGCGCGTTTGGAACAGCGCGCTCAGTGCTGCGGTCTTTTCTACGCACCGTTTGATGGTTACCGCGGTCCCGGGTGGCCAGTTCGTCATCGCCGTTGCGGAGCAGGAGCGATTTCTGGCCGAAATCGCTCGCCGTTCGCCACAACTTGAGGAAAGTTCTTCAGGCTTGAAAGCTCGCGGTGGATCGCCGGTTTTGTGTTGACATGAAAAGTGAAAACGAGCGGCACGCCAGACATAACTCGCCGCTTGCTGTCTTTGATACGCACGGCGCCGAAGACAGGAAGCAGCACACAAGTAGGAAGCAGCTAGCGGCTAAGAACTAGCTGCCAAACAAAGGAGAACCCCATGGCACTGCTGGAGAGAGTTAGCACATTGCTCCGCGCGAATCTGAACGACCTGGTCGAGAAGGCCGAAGATCCCGAGCGGCTGTTGAAACAGATCGTGCTTGACATGGAAAACCAACTGCTGCAAGTAAAGACGCAGGTGGCTATCGCCATTGCCGACGAGCATCTGCTGAGCAAGAAGCGCGCCGAGCACGCGGAGCAGGCCGCGGAGTGGCGGCGCAAGGCTGAGCTGGCCGTGCAAAAGGGCCACGACGACCTGGCTCGCGCCGCTCTCGAACGCGCGCTCAGCCACGACCAGTTGGTCGAGGGCTTTACCGCGCAGGCCGAGGATCAGAAGCACGAGGCCGACGATCTGCGCCAGGCCCTGCACAAATTGGACCAGAAGCTGAATGAAACGCGCGCCCACTGCGAGATGCTGGTCGCCGAGCATCGCCGCGCCAAGGTGGTGGGCCGGGCAACGCAGGCCCGCCAGGCCGTCGGTTCCGACCAGGACCATGCCATCGGCCGGCTGAAGAGCCGTGTTCGCATCAAGGCTGCCGAGAATGCCGCCGCCTCAGAAGTCCTCAACCCCGAGACGCTGGAGGACCGCTTCCGCGCCCTGGAGAGCGGGGACAAGGTCGAGCTGCTGCTGAAGGAGATCAAGAGCCGGCAGGCCGCCCAATAAGGAGCAAGCCCGGCCCCGCAAAGTCCGGCCGGGCCGCTCGAGGGAAATCTGTGGGTCCGCGTGGTGCGGAATTGCGTCTAACTGAAAGGTACTGTGTACACGCGATGAAATATCGCCCTCCGCGCGCGATCGACTGCACCGCGCCGCCGGGGGTGATTTACCCTCAAGTTGCCCTCCCGGTCCGATTTGCCTTTGTTGAGGTGAGCCGCCCAGGCGGCGCCTGACTTCAAGACTGGTGAATGGATGCGCTCAGGTAGTTGCCTTATTCTTGCAACGCTCTTTACGGGGATTGCCCTTTCGGCGTTGCCCTGCCAACTGTCAGCACGGGAATCAGATTCCGTTCAGGCGGTAGCCGGCGCCGCGGAGATTCCCGAGGCTCCCCAGCCGCAATCCGAGGTTGCCGCGGTCGAGCCCCCGGCACAGCCGGATCAGGCCGCCCAGGGACAGGGCACCCAGCAGCCAGCCCCCAGCGCCGCGCCGGCACAGGGCAGTTCCAGCTCGCAAACACCCGCGCAGCAGGCTGAAACAGAGAAGAACCTGCACGATAAGGCCGCGGAGCAACTGAAGCAGCAGGAGCAGCAGCGGGTCATGGGGGTCATGGCGACCTTCAACACCACCAGGAACAAGGACGCGCTCCCTCTGTCCCCGGGTCAGAAATTTCAGCTCTTCTTCAAGAGCGCCACCGATCCTTGGCCCTTCATGCTGGCAGGCGTTGTTTCCGAAATTGGGCAGCTCGATCACAGCCCGCCGGAATGGGGCCAGGGCGTGGAAGGATACGCGAAGCGCTACGGCGCCTCATACTCCGACTACTTTATCGGCAACTTCTTTGGCAATGCGGTGCTGCCGTCCGTACTGCACGAAGATCCCCGCTATTTTCAGAAGGGCACCGGCAGCATGTCGGGCCGCTTTCTGTGGGCGGCGGCCAGTACGGTTTGGTGCAAGCGCGACAACGGCGGGTGGGGGCCGAACTGGTCCAACGTTGTGGGCAACCTGATGGGCACCGCCATCGCCCGCGTTTACTACCCCCCTGCGGACCGCACAGTAACCGACACTTTGACGGACGGATTCACTGTGACCGCCGAAGGGATCGTAGGCTCGGAAGTGATCGAGTTCTGGCCCGATATGGTGCGCCACCACAGGCGCAAGCAAGCCGAAAAACTGGCCCGGCAGACGGCCCGGAGTGACGCGCAAAGCGCCGCTCAATCAGCTCCCTCCTCGGCTCCTGCCGCCAAGCCCATGAATCCGCAGAATTAGCCTTTTGGGGAAGGCCTTGACGATTTCAGCCGGTCGCCGGATTCGCGAAGGCAATCTGCCGTTCAGCGCTTTCTTGGCTTTTGCACAAGGTCGCCGTTGGGCACAAATCCTTTGCGCGACTCATAGTAAATAGCCTTCGCCGGCACTGAGACAATCTCCCGCTCCGGGTAGCGAAGCGCCGTCAACCGTCCGCCGTACACGCAGCCTGTATCGATGTTCACCGTATTGTTCAGCCACCTCGGCTTGGCCACCGGCGTGTGCCCATACACCACCAGCGCTTTGCCCCTGTAGGCTGCCGCCCAGTTATACCGCACCGGCAACCCGAACTGATCCGTCTTGCCCGTGTTCTGTCCGCTCAGAGCAAATCTGCGCGCCTTGGCCGATCCGCTCCCGTGCAATTGCTCTTTGAGCCCCGCGTGCGCAATCACCAGGTTGCCGCCATCGAGGACGTAATGACTGGCCACACTCTCCAGGAATGCAGCGGCCTCGGCGCGGAACTCCTCCGGCTCCGCCCGAAGCTGACGCAGCGAGCGAACCACTCCCTGCGTCACTTTCAAGTCGCGGCCCTGCAAGGCCCTCGCCAGTTTCACATCCTGATTGCCTGGGGCGCAGACCGCCTGGCCTGCCCGCACCATCCGCATCACCAGCCGCAACACCTCCGGCGTCGCAGGCCCGCGATTCACCAGGTCGCCGACAAAAGCCAACATTCGACCCTTGGGCGGCTTCACCGCGAATTCGCCGGCTTGCCACTCCACTCGGTATCCGAGCGTCGTCATCAGTTCCAGCAGTTCCTTCAGGCAGCCGTGCACGTCTCCGACAATGTCGAACGGCCCGCGCGCCTTGCTGAAAGACAGCTCCTCGGCCCGCATCTGCGCGGCATTCCTGCGCAAAGGGTGATTGGGACCCTTCGCCGGCTTCTCTGTCTTCGTTCCAGAACGCGGCTTTGCACCCATGTGCGGAATGAACCTCAAGACGGAGTCGTTCTTGGTTCCGGGGATCGCCCAAATGAAAGTGCGGAGTTCCTCATCCGACCCTTTGTCGATGACTCCTCGGCCTGAATCGGCTCGACGAGGGTTTTGTTGAAGACTGAACTCAATTCCCGGCTGCCGCTTTCTCAACCGGGACAAGGGCGCGCACCTTGATCCGAACGTCGACGCGCGACCCGAGGCGATTGATGATCGAGAGCAGACGGTCGAGGGTGAATCGGGCAAGGTTGGCATTGCGAATGCGGGAAAAATCGGCTGCCGCGATTCCCGTCCGGGCGTATGCTCCGCGCACACTGAGTCCCTTGCGGTCCAGCATTTTGACGATTTCCGCGGCAAGGATGGCCTTCAGTTGCTCCACATCCGGGCTGGCGTAGCCCAGGTCGCGGAAAACATTGCCGCTGCCGCGCACCAGTTCAATCTCTTCGCTTTTCATCCCAGCAACTCCTTCAATCTCTTCAACCGGTTCTCAATCAACTCGACCTCGCGCTGCGGAGTCTTTGTTCCTTGCTTGGATTTCTTCTGAAAGGCATGAAGCACCCAAAGCTCCCCCGCAATTTGCACTGCATAGACCACTCGAAACGCATCTCCGCGATAAGGCAGCGCGATTTCAAAGATGCCGGAGCCGAGCCCCTTGAATGGCTTAACGATGTCCGCCATTCCGCCCTCTGCCGCCATGGTCAGGGCGGCAAGGCAGACCGCTTGTGCGTCTGACGGAAACTTCTCGAAATCCTTGCGCGCGGTCTTGATCCACGAGATGGGCCGCGTCAGTCTGGTCATTGATCGTTAATAATAGCTCAATCCATGAATTGTAGTCATATTTGACAACACGCGTCAACCTGGTCTCAAACCCGAGACGAGTAGGCCAGGCCTGGCCCGGGCTCTCATCCCCCGCAGCCGCAGCTACGTGCCAGCACCTCCGCAAAGTGCATGGCCTCGCGATGGCCAAGCTGGGCAATCTGTTCGCGGCAACTAAAGCCGTCCGCGACGATCAGGGTCATGGGGCCGGCAGACTGGACGGCCGGGAGCAGGCCGTCGTTGGCGATGGCTTTGGAGACTTCATACTTATCGGCCTCGAAGCCAAAAGGCCCAGCCATGCCGCAGCATCCCGCCTGGATGGGTTCGACCGTGGCGCCGGCCTGCCGGAGAAGCGCGATCTCGCTGGCCGGGCCGCCGAAGACAGCTTTGTGGTGGCAGTGGCCGTGCAAGAGGACGTGCGCGCCCTCAAGCCTCCCGGTCGCCCACTCGGGGGCCTTGGCGGCCAGCCAGTCGACCAGCAACCAAACCGAACCGCTCATGCGCCGGGCGCGGGGATCGTTGGGAAACAGCTCCAGCAACTCGTCCTTGAAGACGCTGGCGCAGCTTGGCTCGAGAAAAATGAAGGGGCGGCCGGCATCGATCTGCGGAGCCATCCGGTCCAGGACTCTTGCCAGATAGGCGCGGGCGGTTCCGAGCAGGCCGAAGTCATAGAGCGGGCGTCCGCAGCAGAGGTGGCCTTGCGGGGTCTCGACTTGGAAGCCGGCCTGGGCCAAGATCGTCTCGCCGGCGGCCAGGGTCTGGGGATGGTAGTAGTTGTTCCAGGTGTCGGGCCAGAGCACCACTCTTTCTCCCCCTTGGGCAGCGGACGCGACTCGCGCCTTTCTGTAACTCTTCCTCGCCAGTTGCGGCAACTGCCGCTGTTGAGCCACGCCCACCATGCGCTTGATGAGCGGGCTGGTCATGGGACCGGCGAGCAGGGCATTGGTCAGCGCGGGGTTCAGCGAGCCCCAGCGGGCCAATCGGTCGGCAAAGCCGAAGACATAGTGCTGCAGCGGGTGAAGGCGGCCTTTGTAGCGCTGGGCCAGGAACTCCGACTTGTAAGCGGCCATGTCCACCTGCACCGGGCACTCGGACTTGCAGGCTTTGCAACTGAGGCAGAGGTCGAGCGCTTCATGGACGGCCTGGCTCTGGAAGCCCTCTTCCTGCAGAGCCCCGGCCAACATCTCCCACAGCAGGCGGGCGCGTCCGCGGGTCGAGTGCTGCTCCTCGCCGGTGGCGCGAAAGCTGGGGCACATCACGCCGCCTTCGGTATTGCGGCAGGCGCCGACGCCGACGCAGCGCTCTGTGGCGCGTTCCAGCGAACCACCTTCGGCAGCAAAGGCAAAGTGAGTCTCCAAGGCTGTGCGGGGGGGTACGTGACCTGGTGCGACCCCGGCGCCTTGCAGTCCGAAGCGAAGATTCTCCACCGGATCGTAGACGCGAACCGCATCTACCAGCTTGCCGGGATTCATGCGGTTGTCCGGGTCCCAAAGCCCCTTGAACTCGCGGAAGGCCTGCATGAGCTCCGGGCCGAACATTTTGGGCAGCAGGGCGGCGCGGGACTGTCCATCGCCGTGCTCCCCCGAGAGCGACCCGCCGAAGCTCAGAACCAGGTCGGCGGCGCGGTCAATGAACTCGCGGAAGCGGCGCACACCCTCGACGCTGCGGAAGTCGAAGTTGATCCGCATATGCACGCAGCCCTGGCCGTAGTGGCCATAGAGCGGGCTGCGGTAGCCGTATTCCGCCATCAGCGCGACGATCCGGCGCAGATACGCGCCCAGACGTGCGGGCGGAATGCCGGCGTCTTCCCAGCCCTCCCACCCATCCGGCTCGCCCGGGACAAAGACCGTTGAGCCGAGCGCCGATTCGCGCACATGCCATACGCGGGCGGCCTCGGCGGCGGAATACACGCGGGCCACCGGCCGCGCTGGCCAGCCTTGCGAGGCACGGACGAGCGCTTCCGCCTTGGCCTGGGCTTCCGCCGCGTCCCAAGCGCCCATTTCCACCAGCAGAAAGCCAACGCCGGGCGGAAGCAGCGAAACGTCTTCAAGCGCGAGACGCTTGCGGCGCATGAATTCAACCAGCAGCCCGTCGAATCCTTCCAGGCCGATGGGGCCGTGCTCAAGCGCGAGCGGCACGGCGTCTGCGGCGAGAAAGGCATCATCGAAGGCCAGCGCCGTGAGCACGCGGAAGGGCGGGCTGGCGGTCAGGTTCAGCGTAGCTGAGACGATGGTGGCGCAGGTGCCCTCGGAGCCTACCAGGGCGCGGGCCACGTGGAAGCTATTTTCAGGGAGCAGTTCGTCGAGGTTGTAGCCCGAGACGCGGCGCGGGATGCGGGGAAACTTCTCGCGGATCAAATCGGCATAGCGGTCGCGCAGACTGGCGAGGCCGGCGTAAATCTGGCCCGTTCGCCCGCCGGCGCGGATCGCCGCTTCAAGCTCCTCCGGACTGGTGCGGCCCACGGTCATACGGGTTCCGTCGTAGAGAACAATGTCCAGCGACTCGACATTATCGGCAACCTTGCCACCAAGCAGGCCATGCACGCCGCAACTGTTGTTGCCGATCATGCCGCCAAGCGTGCAGCGGCTGTGCGTGGCGGGGTCGGGCGCATAGGTGAGGTGGTGCACCTCGGCAGCCTCGCGCAGGCGATCGAGGACGATCCCCGGCTCGACGCGCGCAAGCTTCGTTGCGGGGTCGATGGAGTTGAGGCTGTTCATATACCGTGAGTAATCGAAGACCACGGCCACGTTGGCGCTCTGTCCGGCCAGGCTGGTGCCCGCGCCGCGAGCCAGAACGGCGGCTCCGGTGGCCCGGCAGGCAGCCACTGCGGCCTCCACATCGGCAGCATCGCGGGGAAGAACCACTCCAATGGGAAGCTGCCGGTAATTCGACGAATCAGCGGCGTAAAGGGCGCGGGAGCCGAGGTCGAAGCGAACCTCGCCGCGCACGGTGGCTTTGAGCCGGGACTCCAGTTCACGGTGCGCGGCAAAGCGCTCATGATCCAGCGCGGGCTGGTCGGTCAGAATGGGAAACGACGATGTACTCACGGGGAAATGGTAGCGCGTTTCTTGGGGGCAACGGGCAGCTTCGAGCGACGCTACCGCGTGGGCCACTCCTCGACCACGATGCCCAGGTCATTGAGCTGTTGAATGGCGGCTTCGATGTTGCGGCGGACCTTGGGGCGGTCTTTGCGGCTGGCCAGGGGCGACTCGGCTACCGCGATTACACGGCCATAGCGCCACGCCCCAGGGGGCAGCGCGATCAGGGCTTCGGCCAGGTCGCCGGGGCGCAACTGGATCTCCTGGCGCCGGGCGGCTTCCGGGCGCAGCATGGTTCCCTCCCCTATCGTACTGGGATTGGCGTCGGCGAGGGTAATGCGAAGGTTTAGCTGGTTGGCGTCCACGCTCAGGAACGGATTGCCCCAGGAGCCGGCCTCATGCACATCCACGTACATACTCTTGGTGGGCAGCGGGATGCGGGCAAGCTCGGCCCTCTGCCGGTCGATCTCCGTCGCCGCGGCCTGGGCCTTGTGTTCGGCGTTGACGGCGGTCTGCGCGACGCCGGCCACCGCCTGCTCTTCCTTATGGCAGGCGGCCAGAGCCACCGCCAGCAGCAGGATCAGGCCGAAAAATCCCTTGGCTCGGGTGCGCTGAATCACCCCACAAGAATAGCAGGACTCTCGATCGGCGCGGATCGCGCCAGACAGCTCGCGTAACTCGCGCTCTGCTCATTTAGAATGGTTCCCATCCCAGCCTCAGAGGTGAGAGATGGAGAATACGGCGTCTTGGATGCGCGCATTCCCGGATCCCGAATGGCGAGACCTCAGCTTGACCCGGCGCCGTGCTGGAAACGAGCCGGCCCGGTGCAGGCCAAGCCTTGCTCTGCGCTCCGGCAACACTTCGAGCGCGCGGTGCGCAGGAATCTGCACGCTCACGGGTCTGGGGGCGCAAATGAGCTTATATGAGTAACAGCACTCAGCAAACCGTTAAACGCAGTCAATCAAGGAGGAGCCGAATGGAACAGGCTGTCGATCAGAGGAAATCCCAGTCTTCCTCGGGCGTGGTGGTAGTTGGATTTGTCTTCGCTGGAGGCTGCGGAACCAACAATGCCCGTCGTTTCATGACCAGCGTTGCGCCGGAAGACTATCCCTACCTCTATATCCTCGTTGCCAACACCGACGGCCCCCAGCTGCATGAGTTTTTTGATCCATCGGCTGCCAATCAGGATCTCGACGAGACAGCAAAAGCTAACCTCGGCAAATGGATTGCCTCAATGGAAGGCACGAAGCAGCTCACCATTCTGGAACTGGGGGAATCGGGGAGCGGCGCGGGGGGCGATCCGGAGATTGGCAGAATGGCCGCGGAGGCCAAGCGGGAGGAGCTTGCGCAGTGGATGACACCTCTCCGCGCCGTCATCATCTCGGGAGGAGCGGGCAAAGGCACCGGGGGCGGTGCATTGCCTTTCATTCAAAAGCTCGCCAACGATCTCGACAAGAGCCCGCTCACCATCGTCACCATGCCGTTCGACTACGAAGGCGGCGGCCGGATGAAGAAAGCGGTTGCGACCTTGAAGGCCTTGTATGAACAGGGTCCAACCATGCCCATCTATAACGAAAATGTCCCCAAGGAAATCTCCAAAGACAAGAGTTTCAGAGATGTCTTCGATGAGATCAACAATGCTTCGATTCTGCCAGTGTTCTTCGGCATTCGGGAAGTAACCCAGGTGGTTGGCGATGTGCAGAACGTCGACATTGCCGATTGGAAGAAAGTCCTCAGCGTCGGGAATTACGTCACCTGCGACTACACAAGATTGCAGCCCGTAAGGGATGGCGATCAGGATGCAGGCGAAGAGGATATCAAGATGTTCATTCAGCGTCTCCTCCGCCAGGATCCCTATCAGGACCACAGGACGCGAAAGAATGCCACCGGATTGCTGGCCTGGGCCCATGGCGCATGGAATCCCGATGAAGTCAGGTCGGTCGTCCAGGCTGCCACCGATGAACTCAATCCGGGAGCAGCCGAGAACCTCGAGGTATTCCCGGGAATTCACATAGGGGGCGATGGGCAGAAATGGATGATGATCCTTTCGGTGGCTCCCAAGGGACCGGATCCCAATTCCATGTATCTCGGAATCGGCTCGGTATCGAACGAAAACAGAACTTCTGCGATTTACGTCTCTGTCGAAGGGCAGTCGGCCCCGGTCGAGGTGAAAGTCCTTCCCGAGGTGGCTGAGCGCTGGAAGTTACTTTGGCGAAAGCGCTATGAAGAGCTCACTGCGACAGAGCGTCAGGAGTACGGCAGGCTGGCGGCGGTGATTAGCGCTCAAACCGGTAAGCCGGTATTCAGTCCCAAGTGATCGTCCAATCGACCTTCCGCGTCACTTGCCGATCAGGCTGCGCGCAATCGCGTCCAACATGCCGTTCAGGAAGTTGATGGACTCGGGAGCGGAGTAGCGCCGGCCGATTTCGAGGGCCTCGTTGATGACGATGGGAAAAGGCGTGCCCTTGAAGCCCAGCATTTCACCCACCGCCATGCGGAGCAGGTTGCGGTCCACGGCAGGCATCCGCTCCAGCCTCCAGTGCTTCGAGTTCTGCACGATGAGATCGTCGATCTTTTCTTGATGGGCGACGGCCACCCGAAATAGATCCTCGGCAAAGCCGCGCACCTCGGGCTCGACCTCGTCGCCGGCCTTCCAAAAGGTAGCGCGTACCTGGTCGGGAGTCTGTTTCCCGATGTCTGCCTGGAAGAGCATCTGCATGGCCAGCTCACGCGACTTGCGCCGCGGTCCGGCGCTCAAGCAGGGCCGCCTTCTACCCCAGGGACGAAGACCCGTCCTTGGGCGCCCAGGTCTTCCACGAGTTTGCGCCGCAGGCTCGCCATCTCGATGGCCGCCGTGGCCGCCTCAAAGCCCTTGTTCCCGGCCTTGATGCCGGCGCGGTTCAGCGCCTGCTCCAGGGTTTCGCACGTGAGCACTCCAAAACTGTGGGGAATCCCCGTTTCCTGCTGCGACTGGCCGATCCCCCGGGCCACCTCGTTGTAGATGGCCTCGTAGTGGGCGGTCTCGCCCCGCAACAGGCAGCCCAGCGTCACAATGGCGTCCACTTGCCCCAGACTTGCCAGCGTGCGCGCCGCAGCCGGTATCTCCCAGGCGCCGGGAACGCGGACCACCTCGATGTCCGCGCGGTTGGCTCCGCTGCGCAACAATGCGTCCAACGCCCCCTCGAGCAGCCGTTCAGTGATCACCGCATTCCATCGCGCGGCCACGATGGCGAATCTCATTCCCGCCGCGCTCAGATCGCCCTCGACGGCCACTGGCTTGCCTCGAAGCGGGTCGGTCCACGCCCAGAACGAGAACGCGAAGCCCGGCGCCGGCTCGACCGTAAAGATGCGCGACTTCCAGTCAGTTTCCGTGATTGGGGAGAGACGGGTCGCGGCCTCCTCCCCGGATGGGCCTTGGCCGACGCCTTCGCTGCGAAGCCAGCTCCCGGCAGCCTGGTGCACGGCATCCAGCGCGGTCACCTCCACCAGTACATCGGCGGTCGAGGGAAACTGGCCATCGACAAACTCCAGGTTGCCCAGCGGAGCCAGAAACGATGCGCCCCTGCTTGACTCTTCTTCCCATCCCCGGCCCGCGGCAAATCCCAGCGCGGAAAAGAAGCTTGAGAGCCGGTCGTAGACCGCTCCGTTGCCGGCTGGGCGGAGAAGGGAGATGCCCTTGATCATGGTTTGATTCTATCGTGCTGAAGCGGCGGGTCCGCAGGCAAGAAAGGCCGGCGCGGGGCCGGCCTGGGTTCTTGCAACTCGATGCAAAGCTACGTGGTGGAGCGCGGCTTGACGGCGATCGCCGTGGCCGGTACGGGGTTGGTGGTGGGCACAGCCAGTGTGCAGCCGGCGTCGACCCCCCCGGCCGAAACCGGCGTACAGGCGGGCAGGTTGGGAGCGATCTGCTGCGTGTCGGTCAAGGTCCCCACGTTGATGTAATGAATCTGATTGTCGCCCGCCGTCGAGACGAAGAAGAGCTTGTCGTCCGGGCTGAAGGCGCCCGCCACGGGAGCGGTGATGGCCGAAGCTCCGGTCAGAGACACATAGTTCGCTGTGCCTGCCGCGCCACCGGTGCCCGGCACATAGTAGGGCAGCAAGGCTCCCGGCGTGGATCCGGTGTAAGTGATGAAGGCCAGGTTAGACGCCGGTGAAGCAACCACCTGATTGACGGCGGTAGCGTTCACCTTGCTCAGCGCCGTCTGGTTCAGTGTGTGCTGAATGGTGAGCGGTTGCAGCGTGTTTGACCCGGCCCCAGGGCATTCGCCATTGGGGATGGTCACTCCGATATCCGAGAGCGTGACCCCACCGCCTATCAAAGCCGCGCCCAGAATGTGCTGGCCATCCGTCGTAGCTGCCAACACGTCCGTTTGCGCTGCCACCGAGTCTCCCTGCGGATAGAAGACCATGCTCGCCGCGTTTCCAACCGTTCCTGTGGGGCACCACGTGTGGGCCACCGTGGGATTGCCGCTCAGATACGCGCCCACGCTGGGAACGGTGATCGCCAGGCTCTGCGATCCGCCGCTGCTCGTGCTCAAATCGTAGGAGGTCCACCCGGTGTTCACGCTGTAGACGTAAAGCGTATCGCTGTGTCCTGCGCCAAGCGACGCGCTGTCGGTAACGTAAAGCGTCTTTGCGTCCGGAGTCCATGCTGCTGCATTGCCAAGTCCCCCGAAAGTCGTGCTGGTGCCGGAGGCTGCGGTATACAGATAGAAAACCTGGCGTACCTGGTCGTTGATGAGCAGCAATGCGTTGTTCGGAGAGACGGCCAGCACCACTCCTGGGGCGTTTGTGTCCTGTTTGGAGAGCGTGTTGGTGGCCGTGTTGTAAGCCATCAAGGCATGGGGCGAGCCAAAGTAAAGATTGGTGCCGGTCCGGTCCATCACCATCGAATTCGGCACATACGGCAGCCGCACAGTGGAGCCGATTGTGCCGCTCAGCAGATCGACCGGCACAAAGTACTCTGACTGCCCGGGCGCTGAGAACCAGACGTATTGGCTGGCCGTGCCGGGCGTGGTGATGGTCACCGGGTTCGAGGAAATGGAGAGGCCGGTGCCCGACAGGCCAATTTCATTGATCGGAGCCGGATTGCAGGTAGTCGGCTGGCAGATGGCATAAACCGAAGCCACGCCAGGGAAACTGGTGGTGATGGCTCCGGCGCTGCCGGCGGCGATGTCGATCGGGTCCGTCGATTGATAGTCCAGCGACAGGCCGGTGACCGGGTTCCCGTTAATATCCGATACGGTTGTGACAAGGTTCTGCTGCACGCCCTGCGTGATGGTGCCGCTGGTCGACCCGTTCGCCAGCGTGATGCTGATCGATTTCGGCGGGCAGGTGGAGAAGTAACCGGCCGACGATCCCGAACCGGCGATCGACGCGGTGATCGCGGTGGTCCCAGGCTGCTCGGCGGTGATCTGGTTGGTCTCGCTGTTGATTGAAGCGATGGAGCCGGTGCCGACCGAGTAGCTGAGCGTGCCGATGGCGGCCGTGCAGTTGGGGACCGAGGTCACTCCGGCGGGCAGCGGGCAAGCAAAGTTGGTAACCGAAGCCGGAGCGCAAAGCAGCGCATTCTGCGGTGTCCCGTTGTTGCTTGAGCTGTAGCACGCCTGTGCGTCAAGCTGCGCCAGCACGCCCTGCGAATAGCACTGTTGCTGCCCGGAAAGTACAAGGGAAATGGAAGACACCTGGGCGTGCACGAAAACCTGCACCGGGTTGGAGGTTACCGCCTGGGCGGAGGCCGTGATGGTCGCCGCGGCGTAGGGTAGCCCGCCGGTCGAGGGAATGGGATTCGGCTTGCTGCACGTGGTGTAGTTGGCGATGCCGCCGCCGGTGTTCCGGTTCCACGTGCCCGCGCAAATATTCCCCGTGGGCGAGATGTCCACCAGCAGATTGTTGGTGGTGCCGTAGGTGTAAGACGCCACGTTGGCCGCAGTGCCCTTGCAGGTCTTGGGACTGGGCGGGGTAATCTGTTGCGTCTGCCCGAACGCAATCGAGATGCCGGTCGTCCGCGGCTCCAGATCGATGGAGGCCAGGTCGGTGTTCTTCAACCCGTAACCCAAGCCATTGCAATAGTTCCCCGCCGGGTTGCGTGTGCAGCCGGAGATCGAAATCCCCGCTGGAATGGCCAGGCACAACAAGCAGACAAGCGTAAAAAACCGCCGCATGAATCCTCCCCGCCCCGCCTCTTCAAACCGCGGAACGGTCTCTCCTATTACGTCAGAAAAGTTGGGTTATAGCCTGTTCAGAGACTCTGCAGACTGGAACCATTGCATGCAAGCCTGCAGGGCCCCGAGGAGCGACTGCCCTGCATACTGATTCGAAGGCCGCCCTGTCTCTGAAAATGCTCTCTAGCGGCCCGTTAACATGCCCAGGGTTGGCCATTAGCCGGTCAGGTCCGCTCAATCTGCCGGCCCCCGGCGTCACGCTTTTCCCTACAGCCGGTCGGCGAAACACGCTCTCAAAACTCCAAAGAAAAGTGTATCAGGGTGGGGCGCCCCCGGCAGGAGGGCAGCAGGCCTTCAGCCCCGCCGCCGGCCCGGAAACACACGCCCCAACGCCCCGCTTCTCTCCCAAATAGACTCCGCCACGCGAGGATGGCGAGCAGATTCCGCGCTACGGCCCCGGCGGCAGGTAGCGCTGGAACCAGCCGGCGGCCCGCTCCATCACATCGCGCCGGTGGGAGGGGTCGACAAAGCCGTGCCCTTCGTTGGGATAAACCACCAGCTGTGTGGGAACGTGCTGGGCGCGCAATGCATGCCAGAACTCGAAGGATTGCGGCGCGGGGCATTCCCCGTCCCGGTCGCCCACCACAACCAGCGTGGGCGTCCGCGCCTGCTTGATGAAGTCGATCGCCGAGCTTTTGGCGTACACCGCCGGATCGTCGTAAACCGAGGCGCCGAAGTAAGGCGTCATCCACTGATCGATCGAGTTTTCCCCGTAGTAGCTGA
>Ga0181531_10000608_pt1 | contig 23773 bp, 20 predicted proteins | sample PEATcosm2014_Bin_38_FD_119743 | JGI IMG/M metagenome (GOLD analysis project Ga0181531, IMG submission 119743) | Peatland microbial communities from MTU Mesocosm Facility, Houghton, MI, USA - PEATcosm2014_Bin11_10_metaG | ecosystem: Environmental > Terrestrial > Soil > Wetlands > Peat | place...
CTCGATGACGCTCATGTCGCGCAGGCCGACGAGCGACATGTGCAGGGTGCGCGGGATCGGGGTTGCGGACATGGCCAGGACGTCGATCTCGCGGCGCATCTGCTTGAGGCGCTCTTTGTGGCGAACGCCGAAGCGCTGTTCCTCGTCGACGACGAGGAGGCCAAGGTCGTGGAACTTGATGTCTTTCGAAAGCAGGCGGTGCGTGCCGATGAGTATGTCGACGCGCCCGTTCTCGACTTGCTCGAGGATCAGCTTCTGCTCCTTCTGCGTGCGGAAGCGGGAGATCATTTCGATGTTGATGGGGAATTGGCGGAAGCGGCTCTTAAAGGTCTCGAAGTGCTGGAAGCTGAGGATGGTGGTGGGGGTGAGGACGGCGACCTGGCGTCCGTCCTGCACAGACTTGAAGGCGGCGCGCATGGCAACTTCGGTTTTGCCGTAGCCGACGTCCCCCACGAGCAGACGATCCATGGGGAGCATCGATTCCATGTCGCGCTTGATGTCGGCGATGGCGGAAATCTGGTCATCGGTCTCGGTGAAGTCGAAGGCGTCTTCAAACTCGCGCTGAAATTCGTTGTCGGGTGGAAAGGCGTGACCGCTGGCAGCTTTGCGCTGCGCGTAGAGCTTGAGCAGCTCGTCGGCCATATCCTCCATGGCCTTGCGCACGCGCGCTTTGGTCTTCGCCCATTGCTGGGAGCCGAGGCGGTTGAGCACAGGCGCGGGGCCGGCCTCAGTCGAGCGGTATTTCTGAATCAGGTCGAGGCGCGTGAGGGGGACGTAGAGGCGAGCACCCTCGGCGAATTCGAGAATCATGAACTCGAGCGATACCCCGTCCTGCTCGATTTCGCGCAGGCCCTGATAACGAGCGATGCCGTGCTCGACGTGGACAACGTAATCGCCGACGGCAAGGTCGCGGAAGTCGGAGACGAAAGCGGCAGTTTTCGATTTCTTCGGCAGGGGACGCGCGGTGACGTCGGCTTCGTCGAAGAAATCCTGCGCGCCGAATAGGACAATGCGCGCGTCGGGCAGGCTGACGCCAGTGGCCAGCGCGGTCCGCAGGATGACGGGCGTGCGCATGTCTCCCGCAAGGTAACTGGATTCGTCGTAGATGTTTTCGCTGCCGGCGTGCTGGATGCGTGAGCCCAGGCGGTAGGGTAGTTCGTATTCGCGGAGGAGATTCGCAAGGCGCTCGACTTCGCCCTGATTGGGGGCGACGAGGAGCGTGCGGACTTCCTGCGTCATGAGCGTGCGAATCTGTTCGATGAGGGCGGGGATAGAGCCGTGGAAGCGCAGGGTGGGACGCGAGGTGAATTCGATTTCGCCGAGGGTCTGGTCTTCCTCGAGCACGTCGACGACTCCGAGTTGATCGATATCGAGGCCAGGATGCGAAGCCAGCCTGGCCTGGAGGATTTCGGGGCGGAGGTAGATGTCTTGGGGAGTAATGAGCGAGCCGATGCTGGAGCGGTCGTGGCGCTGCTCGACCTTGTTCCACCAGCGGTCGATCTGATTGCGGATCATGGCGGGTTCTTCGACGAACAGCGAGGCGCGCGGGAACAAATCAAGGAGAGTGCCAGTTGCGCCGTTGACGCCAGCAAAGAATTCCCACCCAGGAAAGACGCTGACGCCCCCGGCGGCGATGGCTTCCTCGACGAGGTTGGGATCGTCGGTGGACTCGAGGCGTTCGCCGCTGAGGCGCGTGTGGACGGCGGCGAGCAGGCGCTCCGTGACGGGCGTTTCGGTGAGGGGAAGCAAGCGGGCTTCGTCAAGCGGAGCGGCGGAGCGCTGCGTATCGGGATCGAACTTGCGAATCGATTCGATTTCGTCGCCGAAGAACTCGAAGCGAACCGGTCGGTCGGCTTCGGGTGAGTAGATGTCGAGGATGCCACCGCGGCGCGTGAACTGGCCAGGCATCTCAACGATATCGGCGCGCGCGTAGCCGATGCTGGTGAGGTGGGCGAGGAGAGTTTCGACGTCGACTTCTTCACCGCGATGGAGAATTTGCGCCAGTCCGGCGTAGAAGGGCGCGGGAAAAAGCTTCATCGCGGCTGCTTCGACGGGGGCGACCACGATCGAGGCTTCGCCGGTGGCGATTTTCCAGAGAGTCTTGGCACGCTGCTCCTGGATGTCGGGGTGCGGGGAGAGATTTTCAAAGGGCAGGACGTCGTGCGCAGGCAGGCGCACGACGCGGTCGGCGAGGATGGCTCCGGTAAGGTCGCATCCGGCGCGGAGCGCGAGGTGCATGGCGTCGGCGGCCTTGTTGTCGGCAACGACAACGACAGTGGGGACGCCGGCGGCGCGAGCGAAAAGAGGGATGTAGAGTGCGCGGGCGGTAGAGGTAAGCCCAGAGACACGACGACGCCCGCGGGCAAGCGCCAGGTGCCTTCTTGCCTGTTCGAAGGAAGGGGAACGCTCCAGGTCCGCCAACAGCTCGCGGACAAAGGGGAGGATCATGCAGATTGTAGTTTAGCAGTGCGGAAAGAGGTAAAATCGGGTTGGGGGACGCCAGAGATTTATGACGGAAAACCGAATCACGTTTCGCGATTCCAAGCACGGTGACACGTACAGCGAGAAAGGTACATCTGGAGGCAAGCCGAGTACGTTTAAGCCTTCGAAGCCTGCGAACATCTCTCGCCCGCAAAACGTAAAAGTGCCTCCCCCACCCAAGTACAACAGAGACTGAAGCGAATAGGCGATGCCTGCGAGCGTTGAGGCATTAGGAATCCTGCTGCTTCTTTTGCCGGGATTCGCGTGTGCGCTGATCCTCCAAAGCATTGCCATTCGGGTAAAGCAGACGGAGCTGGAGAAGATCATAGAAGCTCTGGTGCTGAGCTTTGTCCTCTACCTGGTCACGCTGCCTTTCTTCGGCTACACGCTCCCCGTGAGCTGGACCGTGAGCCACGATGGCAGCTTTGCGAACTATGTGATTCGCCTGCATTGGAGGCATTTGCTTGCCCTTGGTGGAGGCGCCGTGGTGCTCGCGTTTCTGTATGGAGCAAACGTAAATCGCGATTGGCTGCTGAGAGTCCTTCGCAGATTCAAAGTGACAGAACGGACAGCCCGGAGGTCCATCTGGAACGATGCGTTTCAGGACATCAGTCAGTCATACCTCAACGTCGGTCTGGAAGATGGACGCAGCCAATCTTTCTGGAAGACGCGGCTTGGCTGGACAAGGAGGGGAACCAATTGCCGATCCGTGGACCCGGAATTCTTCTCACCAGGGAATCGCGAATCGTGTTTGTTTCGTTCCTTGATCCGGTGCGGTCCGACTCGGATATCCCGGAGGAGAATTCACCTGACCATGCCTGATCAGCTCCTGCGCTCAGGGTGTGTCCGGCCCGCTCCGGAATTGTCCTAGAATCGAAGAATGTCGTACACGTCGGCGCTCGATAGTCTTCATGCGCGTGCGGGTGAGTTGTATATGGCGCCGGGGCAGCCGCGACGAAAATTCAGACTCGAAGAAATGCGCACGCTGGTCGAGGCGCTGGGCCATCCGGAGCGGCGATTTCGCTCGGTTCTGATCGCGGGTACGAACGGCAAGGGATCGACGGCGGCGACTCTGGCGGCGATCCTGAAGAGCGCTCGGTATCGATGCGGGCTCTACACCTCGCCGCATCTGGTGCGTGTGAATGAGCGAATTCGCATCGATGGAGAACCGATCGGCGATGGGGATTTTGCGCGGCATTATTTTCGTGTCGACGATTGTGCGCGTGGGCTGGTGACCGAGGGGCGCCTGCCCGCACATCCGAGCTTTTTCGAGGCTCTTACGGCCGTTGCTTTCGAAGCGTTCGCCGATGCGCACGTCGATCTGGCAGTGCTGGAAGTGGGTATGGGTGGACGGCTGGACGCCACCAACGTCGTGGAGCCGCTGCTTTCGGTGATCACTGATATTTCGCTGGACCACACGGAGTGGCTGGGCGAGACGATTCCTCTGATTGCGCGGGAGAAGGCGGGAATCCTGCGGCCCGGAGGCGTGCTGGTGACGTTGCCGCAGCATCCGGAGGCGAACCAGACGATTGGAGAAGTGGCGGCGGAGCTCGATGTGCGCGGGGTGAACGCGGCGGAGTTTGTGCCTTCGGCACAGGGCACAGGGTACAGGGCACAGGGAACAGGGAATAGCGATCGGCGTTCGGGGTTCAGCGTTCAGAACGGCGGCCAGCGGTCGGCGGTCAGCGATCACGAACATTTGCTGCGGAATCATTATCCGCTCGAAGTGATGGGAGAGGCGATTGAGGTGGATTCTCCGCTGGCGGGAGAGCACCAGCGGCGCAACATTGCGCTGGCGATTGCCGCGGCGGTGGAATTATGTAGCAGCCGCGGTTACACAATAACACCGGCGCAGATTGCTGAAGGAATCCGACAGACCCAGTGGCCGGGGCGGCTTGAGTGGGTGCGGATTCCGGGTAAACCGGATGTGTTGCTGGATGTGGCGCACAATCCCGCCGGGGCGTGGGCGCTGCGGGCAGCCGTATCTTCGTTTGAAAATGCCGAAGCGACCCCCGGCAAACGCGTGCTGGTTTTTGGGTGCATGAAGGACAAATCCTACACGGAGATGGCGCAGATTCTTTTTCCGCTCTTCGATCTGGTGGTGGCCACACCGGTCGGATCTCCCCGCTCAGCCACTGCGGACGAAATCGTGCAGGCTGCGGAGAAGACCGGCGTGAGGGCCGTCGCGGCGAAGGATGGGCATGCGGCCATCGAGGCGGCGTGGGCTGAGTTTCAGCATAATGGACCGAGGCCGGACGGACTGATCGTCGTTGCCGGATCGGTGTATCTGGTGGGTGAGGTCAGACCTCTGCTCTTGCCGGCTGGGGTGGGAGCGCGATGAAGCCACTCGGTCCACGGCCGGATCCGCTGCCTCCTGGCGAGCGAATCATGAGCTATGGCTTTCGTGCCCCGGTGTTTTTTGTGGCGACTGCGTTCTTTGGGAGCCTCGCGTTGGCAGTGTCGCTGTTCGAAAAGAGCGGGCGCTGGCAGCATCGGATTGCGCAGGCATGGGCGCGCGCCGGTGTCCTGGCGAGTGGTGCGAAGATCAAGATTCTGCACGGGGAAAGGCTGACCGGGCAACCGGCGGTTTATGTTGCCAATCATTTGTCGTATATGGATACACCGGTGGTCTTCAGCTCGCTGCCGTTTCAGTTTCGGATCGTCGCGCGCAGTGGACTTTTCAAATTGCCGTTTATCGGTTGGTGGTTGCGCCGGTCGGGGCAAGTGTCAGTCGACGTGGGAAATCCGCGCGCGTCGATCGCAAGCCTGGTGAGCGCGGTGCGGGCCCTGAAGAGCGGCATGCCCTTGTTTATTTTTCCCGAGGGCGGCCGTACGGAGACCGGGCACATCGCGAAATTTATGAATGGGCCGGCGTTCATGGCCATTCGCGCGCAGCTTCCGCTCGTGCCGATGGCGCTGATTGGGACGCATGAGCTCTTGCCTATGCATTCGAGCCTCGTTCATCCCGTTCCAGTGACTCTGGCCGTGGGCGAGCCGATAGCAACGCTGGGCATGACCATGAAACAGGTGGACGAAGTAACGGCCCGGCTGGAGGAAAAGATCGCCACGCTGTATTATGAGCACTCCTGGCGACAACGTCCTGCACAAGTCGCGCCGCGGGAGCAGAATGGAATAGTTAGTCAACCCCTCACGCCGGCTGAAGCCGTGCCGGAAACCAAAACCGGAATCGGAGCAGGCGTTGGGAGCCTGGAAGCGGTATCGATTTCTCGGGACCTGCAAGAACTGACCGAGGAGGCGCGGAGACGATGAAAGCACCACGCATAGCGATTCCGGAACCCAACCTGGCGGACAGCGATTACAGCGCACGCTCGTGGCCGCAATATGCGCGCGCGGTGGAGTTCGCGGGCGGAGAGCCTGTGAAGGTGGGTCTGCGCGATTCGCCCGCGACGGTGGCGCAGTTGGTCGCTTCCTGCGAGGGCGTGCTCTTGCCTGGCAGTCCGGCGGATGTGAACCCGCAGAAGTACGGCGAAGAGGCGGAGCCGGATTGCGAGGCGGCGGACGCGGCGCGCGAAGCTGTCGACGAGCTCCTGCTGCAGGACGCTTCGAATCTGTACAAGCCGCTTCTCGGGATTTGCTATGGCTTTCAGTCGCTGAATGTCTGGCGCGGCGGAACCCTCGTGCAACATCTGCGGACGAGCATCAACCACACCGCGGGGCGGATGGTGACGGAGGCCCACGTGATCGAGGTGGAAGGCCGCTCGCGACTGCGGCGCATTCTCGGGCTGGGCACCAAGATGACTTTGATGGTAAACAGCAGTCATCACCAGTCGGTGGCGGTGCTGGGCGATGGGCTGGTGCGCGCTGCGTGGTCGCTCGACGATGGCGTGATCGAGGCGGCGGAAGGTCACGGCGATCAGTTCCTGATGGGCGTGCAGTGGCATCCGGAGCGGGTGCTGGAGGCGAACAAGGCGGCGCAGAGCCTCTTTCAGTCGTTTGTGGATGCGGCGGCGGCGTGGGAGCCCCGGATGATCAGCGAGTCGGTCGCGGACTAACTGCGGGGTACAGTCAACAAGAAGCAGGCCGTCCAATAGCGCGCTTGACTCGATAATGCAAACGCCAAATGAGAATCGATTTAGCCTCGACGTGGCCGGGCTGCACCCGCGGGCCGTCGAGCAGTTCGAGGCCTACCTTGCGCTCGTAATGAAATGGAATGCACGAATCAATCTGACGTCGGTTCGTAAGCCGGAGGAGATTGTCCGAAGGCACTTTATCGAATCGATTTTCGCTGCACAACAGGTTCCGCGAAATGTGAGGACGTTGCTCGATTTTGGCTCGGGCGCAGGATTTCCGGGAATTCCGATTGCGATTTGCCGGCCGAAAATCGGCGTGACGCTGGCCGAATCGCAGGGAAAGAAGGCCTCGTTTCTGCGCGAAGCGGTGCGGACGCTGGGATTGAAAGCGGAAGTGTGGGCCGGTCGCGTCGAGGAGATGCCCGAGGAGAGGGTCTTCGATGCGGTGACACTTCGCGCCGTGGACAAGATGACCGCAGCCTGCCGAGCAGCGGTCCACCGGCTGCCGGCTCGGGGCTGGATCGCAGTGTTTGCGACGCTGAAGACGGAAGCGTCGATCGAAAACTTCAAGGGTGTTCGTTGGGAGCCGCCGATAACCATTCCGGGTTCGGAGCAGGAAATCCTGAAGACGGGGCGCAGAACGTAGCACCTAAGCACCTGTTCGCACGATTAGTTCGGGGATGGTGGTCCGGCGGAATCGACGACAATGATTTCGACTGGACCTTTCTCCGATTTCAACTCAATACCGAGTTGTTCTTTGAGCGCCGTAAATAGAGAAGGACCGTCAGCATCAGGATCGGCGGGGACCTTCGATCCTCCTCCGGCCACAGTGGCGGACATGTTTTGCGGTTGCCAGTGCATCGCCCAGTCATATTTGCCGGTGAGGCCGGTTTTGTCCACGACAAGGCGGCCGTCGACTTCCGGGCGATTGGTAAGCATGTTGACGATCGCGTCGATGGAAGCATCGGTCGCGATCATCTCGGCTTTGTGCGAATCGGAGTGAACCGAGACCCCCGCGTGACGCTGGGGTGACGGGTGGTCGCCTCCGGCATCTGCGGAGGCTGCGCGCGCATCGGACGGATTTGCGGAGGCGGGATTGGCAGAGGAGGAGTTGGCGGCCGCGACAGCGGCCGGCTCAGGCGGATCAGGCGGGGCTCGTTGCAACTTCGCGCCTCCTTTGGCGACGACCAGGGCGAAGAGCGGCAAGGTTTTCGTTTCGATGTGAACCTTGAGCTCAAAGCGGTCGGCAAGCAGCGCCTGCAGCATAAACTGAAGCTGACGGCTGCGCTCGTCGTGGGGCAGCTTCTGCATCTGGGCGAAGTCGTGGTCGTCGATTTTGGCGTTGATATCCCAGCGGCTGTTCAGGAGCGGCTGAGGACCTCCGCTGAGCTGAGCATCGGATGCGGCGCCGTAGGCAACGCGGATGATGCGACGAAGCGTGAGATTCTCGATGCGATAGCTGGAATCGTTCCACCAGATGTGTTCATGATGGGAGTTGCCAACATCGTGATCGTTCGGCTTGACGGTCGCGACCTCGAAGGAGGTCACCGATTCGCCGTCCTTCAGCCGGGTAAGCTGGGCATCGAGCGCCACGCTGGCAAGGAGTGCGCCGAAGAGAACAGCGGTGACCCAGCGAGGTAATCGTAGCGGTGAACTTTGGCAGTCCGGCTGGAGAAGGACGGTCATCGGGAAAAGTCAGGCGGGGTCAGATTACAAGACGCACGCGAGCTCCAAATGCTCGGGTCGGCCAGTTCTCATTCTTCGGTCTCCGTTCAGAAAAATTGAAAAGCAACACAGGGGCTGCTCCGCACATTCCCGCGCCTCCTCCGCCTGCTGTTCAGACCCGCGGCCAGCTTCACTGCCTGACAGGCCGAATGCTCCATTCGCTGCACCAGCGCATGGCCTCAAACCTGTCAGGCAAGAGCTGATCGCTGATTTCTTGCCTCAGCGTCGATCACTGCGCCTCTGCCACCATGTACGACCCGCCATACAGCGCTGCGCCAATCAGCAGCACCAGCAGCCCGCATAGATAGATCGGTTCGCCGGGGATCAAAGCCTTCAGAAAAATCATCAGACCCACCCCAACCGCCATCGTCACCATGCCGCCGATCTTTAGTCCCTGCCGCGTCCTCAACGTCTCCAGCCGCGCCTCCTCGCGCATCAGCTCCAGCGCCGACGTAGCGCCCGGTCCTGGTGTATCCGCCAGTTTCTTCAGCATGTCGTTCTTGTAATAACTCTCCCGCTCTTTACGCCGAGCGTCCGCCCACGTCGTGACCGCGACCATCGAAAACAACGCCACGGCCCCGACAGCCAGAAAAAGGAACAATCCTAATGCCCCTGCGCTTCCTGCTCCCATATCGCTTCCTCCTCGTGCGGCCTCGGTTCTCCGCTTCACCCCGTACGACCAGCGCCGGCCTGCTACGGTTTCAAAATTGTTCCGGAAAATCGCTCGACATAAATAATGAAACCGCGCACCATGATCCCTGGTCCCACCGGCAGAGAACTAAGTGACGATGCCCCCGCAACCCGAGGCCCATTGCGTCGACGCAGCCTCCGACGAAGCGATCGTTGCACGCGTGGTGGCCGGTGACACGATGGCCTTTGAGGCCATCGTGCGCCGCTGGCAGTCGCCCCTCGTCAACCTCGCCTGGCGTTTCTGCCGCGACCGCGCGCGCGCCGAAGAGATGGCGCAGGAAGCATTCCTCCGTGCATGGCGCAATCTTGCACAGTTCCGCGGCGACTCTGCCTTTTCCACGTGGCTCTTCGCCCTGGCCGCGAATCTCTATCGCACTGAGCTTCGCCGGATCCCAGCCACCATGCAGTCGCTCGACGAAATTGCCGAGCCGGAGGATCCGATCGTGGCGGGCGCCGCTCTCGACCAGTCTTCCCGGGACGAATCTCTCCGTCGCGCTGTGCTTTCTCTCCCCGTCAAGTACCGCGACGCAATTCTCCTTTTCTATTTCCACGAGCAGGATGTTCCCGCTGCCGCGCGCACGCTCCGTATTCCGGACGGGACTGTCAAAGCAAGGCTCTTTCGTGGGCGCGAGCTGCTGCGGAAAAAATTCTCACGGGCCCGCAGGGCAACGACGTTCGCGGGCGTGGCCGCTCAAACTCCGAAGGAGGTGCAAAGCCGATGAAGCCAAATCTCACCAGCCCGAGATTCAACAGCCCGGAACTCCCCGAGGCCGAATTCGACTGCGCCCTGGCCACCGATCGCGATGCCATTCTTCCCTCGTCCGGCTTCGCGGACTCGGTCATGGCCGCGGTTTCGCATGAGGCGAGCATGCCTCCTCCCATAGCCTTCCCGCTGCGACGCGCCCTGCCCGGATTTGCCGCTGTGGTAGTCGCATTGGGTGTGCTTATTGCGGCCATCGTTGGGTTGCTGCGGTCCGCGCCAGCGCAGCACCCTGTCAGCTTCTCGATGAGCCTGCAAACTATGGCCGCGCCGATTCTCCACGACGCGTCCGATGTGTTGTGGCTTGCGCTCTCCCTGGCGGTCTCCGTAGGCTCCTTGCTGTTCTGCCGGCGCCTGATCTCGACTCGCTGATCCGGGAGCACCGGCGTCGGCTTCGGAGACCGATCTCTGATCGTTCGTGTCGAATCGGTGTCTTCCGTCCTATAATTCTGGGCACCATGTCCACCGCGAGCGCGGCCCCGGTCTCTTTTGTTCTGGTCGACGGCAACAGCCGGCGCACCGGCACCATCACCCATTCGCCGTTCACCCTGGGCCGCCTGCCGGAGAACGACCTCGTCCTGTCGCATCCCTACGTCTCGCGCCGCCATGCCGAAATCGTGGTTGACGAAGATGGGTGCTTCATCGTTGACCAGGGCAGCCGCCACGGGACCTTCATCAATGGCAAGCCCGCGGCAGGCCGGCAGCCGTTGAGGGAAAGCGACACCGTCCACTTCGGCGCGCTCGATGGTCCCAGTCTCCGCATCGGCGCGGAGGAGACAGAGGACTCCTCGACCATCCGCGACATCATCGAACAGATTCCGGAAGTCAGCGCCACCGGCAACGCACTCGACAAGTTGCGCTGGTTCTTCGAATCCGCCCGCAAGCTGAAAACCTACGACGCCGTCGATCAGATTCTCGCTGCGTTGCTGGAAACTACCCTCCAGCTGACCCAGGTCGAGCGCGGCTACGTTTTCCTCCGCGACGAGGCTGGAGAGATGAAGCTCGCCATTGGCCGCAACGACAAAGGCGAGGCGCTCACGGACGAGTCCACGCTCTCGCACGGCGCCATGCGGCAAGCGGTCAGTACGGCCAACGAATTTATCGTTACCGACACACTGAGTGCCGATCCCGAAAAGCGCTCGGCCAGCATGGTAGCCCACAGCATCCGCTCGGTGATCTGCATTCCGCTGCGCAAACGGCGGCCCGGCGCGCCTGCGCGCGACACTGACCTGCTCGGGCTGCTCTATCTCGACAGCCGCCTGAAGCCCGGTAGCCTCACCCAGGTCGACAACGATCTCCTGCGCACGATCGCGACCGACGCCGCCGCCCTCATCGACAATGCCCAGCTGGCGGTTTCAGAGGAACGTGAGCGCGTCTATCGCCAGGAAATGAATATCGCCGCGGACATTCAACGGGGCCTGATGACAGTGCGCCCGCCGACGCTGTCCTGGGCGGCCGTCGCGGCCCGGTCCGTACCCTGCCGCGAAGTGGGCGGCGATTTCTTCGACATCGTCGAGGACGGGGAGTGCCTCGCGGTTATCGTGGCCGACATCTCGGGCAAGGGAATTTCTGCCGCTATTCTCGGCGCCACGCTTCAGGGACTTATCTATTCGCTGCTGGTGGCACGTCAACCTCTGGCCACTGTCGCCGACATTGTCAACCGCTATATCTGCAGCAAGAACGTCGAGAAATATGCCACCATGGCGGTTCTGCGCCTCTCACCCAACGGCCACCTCGAATACATTAATTGCGGGCACGTTCCGCCGTTCCTTTATACCGGAGGCGCGTCCCGCCTTCCCGACTCCAATCTGCCGGTGGGTCTTATTGAGGGCGCGCCGTTCTCCTCGGGAACCGTGCAGCTTCAGCCGGGCGCCCGCGTCCTAATTGTCACCGACGGCGTTACAGAAGCGGCGGCGCCGGATGGCGAGTTCTATGGCGAGGCCCGCCTGGCGGCGCCTGAATTCGAGAAAGCGACACTCGACGAAATCTTCGCAGGAGTGGAGCGCTTCGCCGGGGCGCTTGCCGCCGATGACGACTGCACGGTTCTCGACGTTCGTTACCTTGGCTGACACTTGCTGCGGCGTTTGTTTCGCAGCCTGGCGCGAAACAGCACAGCGAACAATTCAACGCAAGCGGTGTCCTGCTCCGATTCGGGCACGATTGCATGATAGATATAAGACTGTACGTCCCGGGCCGAGAATAGCCTTTGCGGCCCTCCCCCATTCTTCGTGCGGAGCAGCTGCAAATTGAAAGTTCTGGTAGTTGGTGGCGATGGATACTGCGGATGGGCAACCGCCCTTTACCTTTCGGAACACGGCTTTGAAGTTGGAATTGTCGACAGTCTCGTGCGCCGTCACTGGGACCTGACGTTGGGCGTGGAGACGCTCACCCCGATCGCGCCGATACGACACCGTGTCGACCGCTGGCACGAATTAACCGGGCGGAAAATCGACCTCTTCATCGGCGACATTTGCGATTACCCGTTCGTGCAGAGCTTCATGCGCAAGTTCGAGCCGGAATCGATCGTGCACTTTGGCGAACAGCGCTCGGCGCCCTTTTCGATGATCGATCGCGAGCATGCGGTCATGACCCAGGTGATGAACGTGACCGGGAATCTGAACCTGCTGTTTGCGATGAAGGAGTTCAACAAAGACATTCACCTGGTCAAACTTGGCACCATGGGTGAGTATGGCACGCCCAACATCGACATTGAAGAGGGCTTCATTACCATCAAGCACAACGGCCGCGAGGACCGTCTGCCCTACCCGAAGCAGCCGGGTTCGTTTTATCACCTGAGCAAAGTGCACGACAGCCATAACATCCAGTTCGCGTGCCGCATCTGGGGGCTGCGCGCCACCGATCTGAACCAGGGTGTGGTCTACGGCGTGTTGACCGAACAGTCGGCGCATGACGAGGTCCTCGTGAATCGGCTGGATTATGACGAGGTATTCGGGACCGCGCTCAATCGCTTCTGCATTCAGGCCGCAATAGGCCATCCTCTGACTGTTTACGGGAAGGGCGGCCAGACGCGAGGCTTTCTTGATATTCGGGATACGGTACGGTGCGTTGAGATCGCAATTTTGAATCCCGCCGCCGCCGGGGAGTTTCGCGTCTTCAACCAGTTCACCGAACAGTTCAACGTCCGCGATCTGGCCATGATGGTGCAAAAAGTGGGTTGCGCGGCAGGGATGAAAATCGAGGTCGTGCATCTTCCGAATCCGCGCGTGGAAAAGGAAGAGCACTACTACAACGCGAAAAACACTCTGCTTCGCGATCTGGGCCTCGAGCCGCATTGTCTTTCCGAATCGCTGCTGAGCTCGCTCATGCACTTCGCGATTCGGTACAAGGATCGAGTTGACAAGTCGCAGATCATGCCCACAGTCACCTGGAAGTGAGTCGAGGCGCCGATTCCTGGCCTGGCTGCCGTATGCCAGGCACTGAAGGTCCTGGCTGCTTTGATTCCTTCCGGGATTTCGTGGAACGATTGCGTCTTCCGCAGACACAATTCCGTCGAATTGCAGAGCTGGATAGCACAGGCGGTGCATGCGGCCTGGCATCATTCAGTGCTATATTTCAATCGCAGTTGACAGGGAGGCGATTCCCCTTTGCACCTGTTACACGTCATTGGCAGTCTTTGTCCTGCGGACGGGGGCCCTCCGGAAGTCAGCCGGCAGATCGTGCGTGCATATGCGCAGGTAGGGGATACGGTGGAGATCGTTTCCCAGGACGCCCGCGATTCTCCCTTCCTCAGAGACTTCCCTTGTCCTGTTCACGCACTCGGCCAGCGGTGGCTCGGCCGCTATGGCCTTTCGCCTCGGTTGTGGAAATGGCTCAACGCGAACCTTGGCCGGTTTGACGGTGTGGTGGTGCAGGGAATCTGGACCTTCCCAGGAGTCGCGGTCCGGCGCGCTGCCCGGCGCGCTAAAAAGCCTTATTGCGTCTTTCCTCACGGCGCTCTCGATCCATGGTTCAACAAGGCCTATCCCAGGAAGCACCTGAAGAAACTTATCTATTGGCCCGTGCAATATCCGGTGCTGCGCGACGCTCAGGCAGTCTTCTTTACCAGCACCAGGGAGCCGGACCTGGCGAAGACCAGTTTTCGGCCGAGCCGCTGGAACGCAGTTCTCTTTCCGAACGGTGTTTACGAGCCGGATGGCGATCCCGAAGCAGAAATCGAGGCCTTCTATCGGCTTCTGCCGGCATTGCGTCAGCGCCCCTTCCTGCTTTTCCTTGCGCGCATCCAGGAGAAGAAGGGTTGCGACATGCTGATTGAGGCATTTGCCGGCGTCGCTCCCTCCGTTCCGGATGTCGATCTGGTCATGGCGGGTCCCGACCAGGCTGGGTGGCAGACAAAGCTAAAGCGCATGGCCTCCAATCTGGGCGTCGCCCACCGTGTCCATTGGCCGGGTATGCTCAGCGGCGATTTGAAGTGGGGCGCCCTCCGCGCCGCCGAGGCCTTCGTTCTTCCTTCGCATCAGGAAAATTTCGGCATTGCCGTGGTCGAATCACTGGCCGCTGGCCGCCCTGTCCTGATCAGCAATCAGGTGAACATCTGGCCCGAGATCGAGTCCGAGCGCGTCGGCCTGGTCGAGGATGACACTGTTGACGGCACTGCGCGGCTCCTGCGCCGCTGGTTCAGCCTGTCGCATGAGGAGCGCCGCGCAATTGCAAGGCTCACCCGCTCCTGTTTCAGGCGTCGCTACTCGTTGAAAAACGGGGCTCGTGCGATCCACGACGCGTTCGTCGCTGCGAGCCTGAATGCAGCCGCCGGCAAGCAGAGCCCGGCTTTCGACCGTGCGGCTTCTTCGGGTGCCGGTCAAAATGTTCCTGCCGCGCACGCCCAATAAATAACCGGCCAACCCTATTCGCCTCTTTCCGTGTCAGTTAGACTGGGGAGGCTTTTGGACCCTCGGTGAAACTTCTGCACGTCATCGGAAGCTTGTCTCCTGCGGACGGCGGTCCACCCGAATCCGTCCGCCAGATGGCGAAGTTCTGCCCATCGATCGACGTTGACGTCGAAATTGTTTGCCAGGATCCTCCGGCGTCGGCCTTTCTCTCCGGGCTCCCTTTCCAGGTCCATGCTCTCGGTAAGGGTTGGCTCGGCCGCTACGGCCTCTCCCCCCGTCTTTGGCGTTGGTTGCACGAGAATGCCGGCCGCTTCGATGGCATCGTGATGAACGGGCTCTGGGTTTTCCCGAATGTTGCGGTCCGTTTCGCAGCCCGGCGCGCGGGTGTCCCCTATGTCGTCTTTCCGCACGGTTCGCTGGATCCCTGGTTCAACAAGACATATCCGTTCAAGCACCTCAAAAAGATACTTTACTGGCCGATTCAGTACCGGGTTCTCCGCGATGCGCGGGCGGTCCTGTTTACGACTCAGACCGAACAGGAACTTGCCGCCACCAGCTTTCACCCCAACCGCTGGAATGGCCACGCTATTTCCTACGGAATCAGCGAACCGGGAGGTGATCCAGCAAGCCAGACAGAGGCCTTTTTTAGAAGTTGGCCCCAGCTTCGCGGCCGCCGTTACCTGCTCTTCCTGTCCCGTATTCACGAAAAGAAAGGCTGCGACCTTCTTCTACATGCCTTCGCGCACGTTGCTTCGCAATATCCCGACGTCGACCTTGTCATCGCCGGGCCCGATCAGTCCGGCCTTCAGGCGAGTCTTCGGCAGATCGCCGCGCAGCAAGGAGTCGCCAGCCGGATTCACTGGCCGGGCATGCTCACTGGGGATATTAAGTGGGGGGCCCTTCGAGCCGCTGAAGTGTTCGTTCTTCCTTCCCATCAGGAGAACTTCGGCATCGTCGTGGTTGAATCGCTCGTTGCCGGCCGACCGGTTCTGATCAGCAACCAGGTCAACATCTACCCGGATATCGTGGCCGATGGTACGGGTCTGGTCGAGGAGGATACCCTGGAGGGTACCGAACGGCTCCTGCGCAGATGGCTGGAGCTTTCGCCAAAAGAGCGTGAGGCGATGGCCGCGCGCACCTACGCTTCGTTCGCCCGTAGGTACTCGATCAGCAACCTGGCCTGTGGGATCAAAGATATACTTCAGAGAGCCGAAGCACCCAGCGCCTCCGGAGATGGCGTTTTGAGGGTCTGATGATTTTAAACATAATTAAATCAGCGCCTTAGACGGTCGAGAAGCCGATCGAATTCATCGAGCTGCGCGTACTCGATGATGACCCTGCCGCGCCCTTTCCGATCCTCGATTCGGACCTTCAGCCCGAGCGCCCGCTGTAGCGACTCCTGCACTTCCCTGACGTTGGGGTCGACTGAATTCTCCTTTTCTTCGCTATTCGATTTCCGGGCGCCGGGATCGAGCGCCTTCTGAACGTAACTCTCTGTCTGCCGGACGGACATCGCCAATGCTGTTACCTTTTGGGCGGCCTTCAAAATTGTTTGCGGATCCTCAAGCGGTAACAGCGCGCGAGCATGGCCAAAGCTCAGAATTCCCTCCTCAACCTTGGCTTGCACTTCCACAGGCAACTTCAGAAGACGGAGAAAATTCCCGACAGAGGCCCGATCCTTGCCAGTTCGTTTCGCCATCTGTTCCTGAGTGAGCTGAAAATCCTGGGCGAGCCGCTGGTAAGCGCGCGCTTGCTCCATTGGGTTCAGATCGGTCCGCTGCAGGTTCTCGACGATGGTCATCTCCATCGCCTGCTCGTCGGAGACCTGGCGGACGATTGCCGGAACCGTCTCCTTACCCGCCCGTTTCGACGCAAGCCAGCGCCGTTCGCCGGCGATTAACTGAAAGCCGCCATGCGGCAGGGGTCGGACGACAATCGGCTGTACGACGCCGGTGGCGGCGATCGAAGCTGCCAGTTCTGCCAGTTGTACTTCATCGAAGCGAGTGCGCGTCTGGAAAGGACTCCGCTCTATTTCACCCAGTGGAATTTCACGCGGCCTGCCCGATTCGCTGGTCTCGGCTGATCCAGTCTCCGCAGCCACATGAACTGTTGGCAATAGCGATTCGAGTCCCTTACCCAATGCCCGCCTTTTTGGAGCTTCAGTAACTGTCTGCATTTCCATCCTCAATCCTGGTTCTAAGAATCAGCCTCAAAACGTTCCACGTGGAACATTGGCTGGTTCGCGCATTCTGGCCTGCGTGGGATCCCACCGACCGCCACATCGACCCGACCCGGAGCTTCGTGGCCCGCCCTGACTCGGCGAGTTTCATCCATATGGCCAGAACCGTACCCTGACTTCCGGTTGTGCGCTGGCTGTTGCAGTATTCCGCTCCCTGGCGGCAGGACTTTCAATGCCGTTTCTGGACAATAGCTCATCTGCCAGCTCCCGGTAGCTCTCCGACCCGCGCGAACGGGGATCGTACAGCAGAACTGGCTTCCCGTAGCTCGGTGCCTCGGCTAGCCGCACGTTCCTCGGGATGAACGTCTTCAAAAGTTTGTCCTTAAAGAACTGCCGCAGATTCTCTGCCACCTGCTGGGCCAGATTGGTGCGGTCGTCATACATCGTGAGCAGCACCCCCTCGATCTCAAGGCCGGGGTTGAATGCTCCCCTCACCCGTTCCAGTGTGTGCATCAGCTCGCTCAGGCCCTCCAGGGCGAAATACTCCGCCTGCATCGGAACGAGAAGCCGATCCGCGGCTACCAGTGCATTAAGTGTCAGCAAATCCAAGGCGGGCGGGCAATCGAGGACGATGAAATCATACCGTTCCCGGACCTTATTCAGGGCCTCGCGCAGCCGGTAGGCCCGCCGGTCCATCTGGATCAGCTCCACGTTTGCGCCGCTCAGGTTTTTATTCGAAGGTACGATCTTCAAAGTGTCAATTTCGGTGCGGAGGGTGACCTCATCAATCGTGGATTCGCCCATCAGCACGTCGTAAGAGGAACGACGATCGGCATCGCGCACAATCCCAAAACCGCCACTCGAATTTGCCTGGGGATCACAATCCACCAAAAGGACGTGCAGCCCCTCCAGAGCCAGTGCCGCCGAAAGATTGATAGCGGTAGTTGTCTTGCCTACCCCGCCTTTTTGGTTCACGACGGCGAGCACCTTACCCATGATGGAAGGGTATCGGGACCGAGCCCGCGCCGCAACGCAAAACGCCTGTGCACAATAGGGCGCGAATTGTGGAAGGATTTCGAGGCAAGCGTCTTGCGTCGCCTGTAAAGCTATTTTTTCCTTATGGATGCGGAGTTGCGCGAAGTGCTACCGAAGTGTTGGCGAAGTAGAGGCCCACGTGGAAAACCCGACCAATCTGGTCTCATAATTCGGGGTCTCACCGCTGGCAGCAGTGAGTTGGCTGTTCCACGTGGAACATTCTGGCGTGATCGTCTTCGGCGAAAGGATTTCTTCCTGTTCAGCGGTTAGCGTCGCGGCGGACCGCAACCTCGTTCAAGTGGACCCCGAGACTTTGATCACATCCCAGGATGTGGTCGAACAGCCAGTCCTTCAGGTAATTAATGACTTCCAGCGAAGGCGCAGTTGCCGACCCCCCCACGAAACGTGCCCGCATCTCCGTGATCCACGCTACAAAATCGTCGTGCTCGGATTTATGCTGGATCGATTCGGCATAGCCGGCCCCAAACATTCCTTCTTCGCGGCCGAAGTGGTAGCGCGTGTAGTCAACCAGGCCATCGAGCAGCTTACCCAGCCTCTGCTTGCTGCGACCCTCGCGGATCGCCTCGTAAAGGTCGTTCAGCATATCCAACAGACATTTGTGGTCGCCGTCAATCTCCGCCACTCCCACACTGAGTCTGTCATTCCAAACGATGAACGGCATACGCCCAACCTCCTGTGCGCCTGGCGTGCGGAATGTAAGGGCTCAGGTGCATCTCCTGACGTTATCGGCTTTCATTGGCAAGACGTGAGTCCCGGCGGGGAAAGGGTGTCCCCCCCTCCGCAACCAGAATCCCATCTTCGCGAATTGGCGCTGGTGAAGTCGGAACCTTGCGGGGAACCATTCGCCATTTCATCTCGTATTACTCAACGCGCGCTACGTTGCCTCCCCCACCGCGCCGCTGATGCACAGGAGAAGAACCCATGGGTAGAACCGTCAGCTGTACCGCCCTCGTCGCTACCTTTCTTTTGGCCCCGATTCCCGCCGCCCACGCCGCTCCGCCCGTCAAGCCGTCGGTCGTCATCGTCTTCAGGGACGGACACCGCCAGAGCATTCCCTTGGCCGACATCGAGCGGCTTGAGTTCCCAGCTGCCGTTCCCCCCGGACTCATCAGTACTCCTGGTCCCTCGCGCGCACGCCTATTGGGCAAATGGGAAGTCGGCGAGGGGAATGGGGACAACTTTTACATCACACTTCTTGACGATGGCACCGCGCGACGGTCCATCGGAGGGGAGCACGGCACATGGGTCTATGCGAACGGAGAGGCGCAGGTCACGTGGGATGATGGTTGGCAGGATTGCATCCGCAAGGTGGGATCCTGGTACAAAAAGTACGCCTATAGCCAGGGCAAGACGTTTGCCGATCAACCCGATAACGTCACCAACGCTCGAAATGTCAGCCAGAATCCTAATGGGGTTGATTGACTGTGGACGACTTAAGCAACCGAAAAGGCGAATAAAAGGCGAAGATTACGCCGAGCCAGCTGAGGAGCTTAAGGCAGCAGACCAAACACCGCAACGGCGTTTGGCGTTCCTACATACACCTTGCCGTTCACGATCATCGGCGTGATGAACTTGTTGCCGCTGCCAAACTGGTCGCGACCGTTGGCTGCCTGGTTGCTGTTGTAAAGTTCCTGCAGGCTCGTTGCGTCGAAGGCATGCAGTACTGCGGGGGACGAGTTCTCCACCGCCCACACGATCCCATTCGCCGTCCCGCTGGCGCTGACCGCGGGCGTGGTTCCGGGATAAGTAAAAGTGTTCGCACTCTGCACACTCGATGTTGTTGCCAACTTTGCATTCGCAATGGGGAAAGCCTTCAGCGCGTCGCTCACCGCTCCGTAGTACACCGTGTTGTTGAAGTATGCCGGCATCGACCACACGCCACCGATCGCGCCGTCGATTTCCTGATAGAGCGCGGCGTTGGTCTGCGCGTTGAACTTGCCCATTGAGTCGCGATTCACCACATAGATATTCGAATCTTTTCCTGCGCCCACCGCAAGGTGATGAACAGTCCCGGAGGAATCCGTCAGATCCGGCAGCACCAGCGCTCCTCCGGAACCGAGGTCCTGATCCGCATCCGACTCGGCCACCGTGTTGTCGGTCTCGAAGTAATCCGCGACCGCCAGAGCGCCCCCGGTCACCGAAACCTTCAGGAAGCCGTTGCCGAAATCGTGATTCACCGGCATGCTGTTCGCGTCGAGGGTGGTATCGAAGGTCCCGTTCGCATCCAGAAAATAAATGTTTCCGCTCGCATCTGCGGCCAGCCCCGCCCCGGACATCCAGATCGACCCCTCGCTCCCGTTCGGCGTGAGGTTGAGCACGCTGGTTTGCGCCAGGGTTGATTCGCTGTAAGCCATGAGCCAGCCGGTGTAGGGGCCTTGATCGCAGTGCGAGGTCCATCCAAGATAGATCGTCCCGTTCATCAGCAACAAACCGGCCCGCTCCGCGTACTGGCTGGGATCGAAGACCACATTGCCGCCGGAGCTGTTTGCCCCCGTGCCCGGATACGTTGCTTTGATCTCGGCCGGACTGCCCGCGAGCTCCGCGCCGGTCGTTACATCGAGCGCATGCAGGCGCTGGTGATACGCTCCCGCTGCATCGAGCGACATGCCGACCACGAAGATCGTGCCATTGGGTCCGGCTTTTCGATCGATCGCCGGCGTGGATGTAACGCCGATCTCAGGCGTGATTTGCGAGCATCCGTGGTCCCCGCTCGTCGTCTCATTTGCTCCGAGGACGGATGTCTTCCAGATCTGCGTGCCGGAGTCGGCGTCAAATGCGTACACGCTGTCGTGCTCGGTGACCGCATAGACGACGTTTCGCTGCTGGCCGCCAGCCATGAGATTGGAGAGATACAATGGCTGCCCATCGACTCTCCCGTCGACCGGCAAGGTCTGTAGCAGGCCGAACTTCGATGAGGTGACGTTGGTTGTCGTGAGAAAGGTTTCGTTCGGGTTCAGCCCCGTCCGCCCCACGTCATAGTGATAGGTCGTCACATCCATCGCTGGCCCCGTAGCCACCACAGCGTTCACCGTCAGCGCAAGCGATGCCGAATGATTGAGACCAGCCGCGGTTGCCGCCAATTGCACCGTGACCGTGCCGGCAGCTGCCGTCGCTGTCGCCGCAAAGCTCACCGATTGTGGGGCTCCTGGGGTCAGGGTCAACGTGGCCGGCGTCGCGGTCACACCCGACGGCAGTCCATTCACCGCGACCTGAACCGTTCCGGTGAATCCGTTGAGTGCCGTGGCCGTGACTGAGACGGGCTGAGCGCTGCCGCCCGCGGTAAGGGTCAGGGTCGTTGCACTGGCCGCCAGCGAAAAATCCGGCTTTGATCCCGCTTTGCTGTTTGTACCGCAAGCGGTGGTCCATTGCGCGAATGCCAGAATGCCGAGCCAACTCAGTCCAACCTGCCAGGCGCGACGCATGCAGCAGCCCCCCTCTGCAAGCATAAATCCCTCAGTCGATTTCAGCCCCTAATGTCCCTGAGGGCATTCGATACGGCGGGAGTAGAGAGTCCCGCAACAAGCGCGTCGATCGTCCGCGCACAGAAAAACTCCCCGCGTGAGCAACAGAACCGCGTCGTCGAGGGGGTCAAACAGCGCCCGCTTTTCGATAGCCAACGCTTCGTGGAGGCCGTAGGCGGCTTCTATCGCCGGAAGGGCTTTCTTCAGCCATGGCTCATTGTCCGCCCCGGCGGTCCTGTGTGTCACGTACAGTATCGCTTTTATATGCCGACATCCTGACGGAGGAGCGCGGGCTGTGGCTCGTTGAGCCAGGGGCTTAATACCGCACAGCGCTCATTCTTAGCCGAACTATGCTGACGCGAATCCCTGCCGATAAGGAAATCGTCCGGAGCCGTTGACTCCGGATTGGGGAGCGCCAGGTGCTGAAGCGCTCAAAGAGGGGAGTGTGCCGAAGAATGGCTGACTTGCGTGGCGGGGCGGGAGACGCAGCATGACAATCGCAGAACCGCCGGCCGTGTCATCCCCCCTGAATGAGTTCGAAGGTGAGCTGCGAGCGGTTCTGGCCGATTCCGAACAGGAGATTGGGGCGCTGGTTCGGGACTTTGAAGGTCTGGCGGCCGAAACCAGCCTCATAGTCGACGCCGCGGGGATCATCGTCGGCTTCGCGGAGAGTGAGCGCATGTCGTCGGTCCTGCCGAGATTGCAATTGCTGGGTTCAGCGGCAAAGAATTTCATTCGGGACCGCCTTGCGGCCACGGCCGGGATTCTGGAGACGGTGACCGCCGAGGCGGCGCTGCTCGAAAAGCTGGCGCAACTGACGCGCGGTCAGCGCGCCATCGTACGCGAGACCGACATGCTGCGCGTGCTCACCAATATCGAGGTGGCGCGGCTGGGCGATGTGGGTACCGGCTTCCAGTACCTCGCGCACGAGCTGGACGACTTTTCGCGTGCCGTGGCGCTCAGCACCAACGAACTGACAACGAAGACGGAGGAGCGCAGGAAGGCGGTCGAGGCGACGAAGCACACCCTCAAGGTCGAGCTGCCGCAGATGCGGGTGGATCTGGCGCGGATTCGAGAGAGCCTCGATACCGATATGGGCATGGTGGAGGGGATGATCGGACAGCTGCGTCAGACGCCCCTCCGCTTCAGAGCCTGCGCCGAGCAGATCGCCAGCGAAGTTGCCGGAGTGGTCGCCGCGGTCCAGGCGCACGACATCACCCGCCAGCAGATCGAGCACGTCTGCGAGGCGCTGGCCGCGATGGCCGTCCAGCCCACGGGTCAGGAGGCCGGGACGAGCCTCGACCGGGTGGCGGAAATGCAGGCCGGGCTGACCATTCAGAGTTACCAGTTGAGGAATGCGCAGGAGACGGTGCGGGGATGGGTGACTCAGATCGGAACATGCCTTGCGGGCATTGCGCGCATCGCCTCGTCGGAGATTCTGGAACTGGCGCCGTTGGTGCTCGGACAGGAGAAAGCACTTTCCGTGCAGGTTGCGCGCATTGAAACGCTCGAGCGGGAATGCGAAGCCGGCAATGCCAGAGTGCAGGCGTCGTTCTCCGGAATCGCCGGCCTGATGGAGCTGGTGGGCGAGCATCTGGCACGATCGAAGTCGGTGCGGGACCGTCTGCAGCTTTTGATGTTCAACTCCACCATCGAAGCCAGCCACCTGGGTACGCAGGCCGACGGGATTCTGGAGATTTCAACTGCTGTTAAGCGCATTTCCGCCGCCTGGGGAGAGATCACCGCACAATCCGAAGCAGCCGCAAAGGAGATCCGGACGCTGGTGGAGGCGAGCAGGGAGTCCCTCGAAGCTTTCTCCGATGGGAGTAATGAGGCTCTTCGGGACGCGCGGTCTCAGACGCATGCCGGGCTCGGTATCCTGCGCGATGCGGCCGAGTGCACAGATCGAAAGGGACGGGCAATCCAGATATCCACTCAGGTGTTACAGCAGAAAATTGCCGTGATCGGTGCCGCCGCCCAACGACTCGAGTCCTGCTTCGCGCGGCTCGCGCCGACGGTCGCTGGGATCGAATCGGCAAAGCTGCAGATGGCGCGGAAGAGCCCATCGGCCAGCGGATGGTGCGACACCGAAGCGATGAAAGAACGATACGGTTCGAACTACACCACGGAGATGGAGCGCGTGGTTCTGCGGGCGGCCCTGGCAGGAGGACCATTGCCGATCGTCCAGCAGAATTTTGCCGGCAACAGCGTCGAGCTTTTCTGACCTGCGCCCGGAGGAGGCTAAGGCGGGTGCGCGCGCCGGGGGAAACGTTGGGTGAAGGGGACCACCGGCCCACTCCGAAACGCGGAAGTCATTTCGGGAAAAAGCCGCACGCCTGGCTTTTGACTCTGTAGAAATGCCTGGTTTCTCCGATGAAAGGAATATAGGGTCGCAAATGAAGCAAGTGCTGACAGTGGACGATTCGGCGAGTGTGCGGCAAATGGTCGGCTTCACGCTGCGCAAGGCGGGGTATGAGGTGGTCGAGGCGGCCGATGGGCGTCAGGGCCTTGAAAGAGCGCGCATAGGGAAGTTCGACCTCATC
>Ga0181531_10000610_pt1 | contig 23762 bp, 18 predicted proteins | sample PEATcosm2014_Bin_38_FD_119743 | JGI IMG/M metagenome (GOLD analysis project Ga0181531, IMG submission 119743) | Peatland microbial communities from MTU Mesocosm Facility, Houghton, MI, USA - PEATcosm2014_Bin11_10_metaG | ecosystem: Environmental > Terrestrial > Soil > Wetlands > Peat | place...
TTTCGAGCCGCTTCCACCGCTTCGAGCGCCTTCACCCCCTCAAGTCGGGTCATCACATCTACAAGCGCCCGTTCGCCAATGGCTTGCACAATGAAGCCAATTCCAGCCCCGGCTTCCGCGCCGTACAGCCCATGCCCGACCAGGAACCCGATACCGGCCCCGATGAGCGGGCCTTTGGCTCCGCTTACGGCGTGAGTCAAACCCCGAGTACGCGAAACACTTTCTCCGGAACCTTTGCCGACCGCAGTTCGTTGAACGCGGTCGAGAACGTCCGCGCTCTGGCGAAGGTTTGCGGCTTCTGCGGGACTGAAAGCCTTATCCAAGATTCCGTCATCCGCTAGTGTGTTCAGCCGGGCTACAAGCCCAGCGCCCTGTAACTTTGTAGGAACCTCAGTCAATCCCGAAGCCTGCTTGGCTGACGGGGTACCTTTGGAGGTTTTCGTGATTGCATCGGCCACGTCGCGCAAGGCGTATCCCTTTGACCAAAGCCGGTTTGCCTCCATCCAGTTATCGGCGAGCGGCGTTCCGCGCATTGCCGCTTCCATGTTTTGTGTCATGGTCCGGATTTCATCCCCGATGGCATTTCGCAAGGCGGGGTCCGCCGCGCTGCGCTGCATCTTGAGTAACTGAGAACGGACCTTTGTGTAGGCCGTCAATGGGGTTCCTTCCCCCGCATCGTTGATAATCCCGTCGTCAACGAGTTTCGCCCATCGCGCGGGGTGGGTTGCTTTTGAGATACGGCTTCCGCCCCACTGAATTGAACCATCTTTATCCGGCACGATCTGGCTTATATCCAGGTTGTCGTCCCCGACATTCACGCCCAGCTTGCGCGCCTTTCGAATCGCGTCCCGAACAATTGCCGATACGCCCCGAAGGGTTGCGGGGACGCTCTTCAACGACTTATCTAACTGCCCATACAGGGGCCGCGCCTTGGCAAACGTGGCGTCTGCGGCGTCCTGCATCGCAGCTCCCGGCTCATCCTGCATCGGGCCGATAAGTCCGGAGGTCTGCTGCGCGGTCTTCCGAATAACTTGCTTCACCGCCGCCTGCTGCGCTTGCTCCACTTGGGAAAACTTCGGGGCTCCCACGCCCGAGCGCTTCAGGTTAGCCTGTAATCTGCCTGGCGCGCTCTCGGGATTGGACTCTCCTACGGTGACGGGAATCTTCTCTCCGGCCAGTTCCACCGTGCGCGGACCAAACCTCTCCGCCACGGTCCGGCGCAGCGCAGAGAGGCCCTGTGCGCCTTTGGCTGGCGCTTCCATAGCCTTCTGAGCCAGCCACATGCCAGCCACGTCCCCAGCCACGTTCGACACGGCCAGCTTGGGGTCGGTGCGGTAGTCCTGGCGCAGTTCCTTCACCCGGTTATATATCTGCGCGCCGGGGTGCATCTCAAGCAGCCGCGTTTCCCCGTCCGCCGCTTTCTCGGGGTCGTCCGAGAGTGAGTCTTTCAAAGCGCCCCAGGCTTGCGGGCCAAAGTCCACCGCGCCAAACAGGACGCGCCCCGCGCGCTTGATGGTATTCAACCCCATCTCTCCGAGCGCCGGATCGTATTGACTCCGGGGCACGCCGGGAAAGTAGTTGGTTGGCTCCGTAGCCGATTCGACCCGGCTTTCGACCTGGTGCCAGAGTCCGGGCGGCGTTGGCACCGCTCTGGAGGTAAAGCCCGGTCCAGCCGGGGAGTCCGTTTTCGCGCCTTCAATCGCCCGGCGCAGGTTCTTCTTCTGTTCGGGCGTCATCCTCTGCAATAGACGGCTCCGCCGCTGGTCGCTGAACCCCTTCCACGCCTGCGCAATATCCTGTTGTGGCATCGCTCCGCCTATTGGCCTTCAGATTCTTACTTTTTTGTTACCCGGTTACTTTCCTTCTTACATTTCTTACCGCACTTTTTTAAGAAAATCATCGTCGGAAATGCCTTGATCGAGGTTCGACTTGGCTCGTTTCTTCAACTCGCCGGGCGACGTTGACGGGGGGTTCCCGCCCGCCAGAGCCGCCGCCGTGGGGTTGATCTGGCCCGTAGCGCCCAGGATGCTCGCCCGCTGCTGATAAGCCTGCGAGGCCGCCTGCTTGATGATGGCGGCCATGTGCTGGCGCTGCTCGGGAGAGAGAGTCTCTCCCGTGAATCCCTGGTTGATCCTGGTGAGCGCGCCTTCCATCACCCCGCGCGTTCCGGTAGTCAGCCAGCGGCGCTCGGCATCGGTGAACCGGAACCCGGTGCCCGGCTTGGTGGCGTCGATGAACGCGAAGGTCAGACTCACGTCGCCCGGCCCGGAAGGATCGTTTACCAGTTCCTCGGCCCGTTCCGCCGTGGTCTGAATCTTCTCCATCGGCGAAAGGTTCTTGGTGATGGAGAGATAATCCTTCATGTTGTTTTCTGAGCGCCGCAGGGCAAGGTTAGCCTGCTGAATACGTTGATTTTCTTCGGCGAGCGCAAGGCGCTTTTGAGCGAAAGGCTGGTTGGCCCCATAGCGTTCGGTAAGGAACGACCGTTCGTCCGTCCAGTTCATCTCCGCCGGGGATTTGCCGAGGCTCTTAGCGAACGCTTGCCGCTGGCTTTGGTACTGGCTCGGCTGGCGGGGGTGAATGGTTTGCCGGTATGCCGCCTCATCTTCGGCGGTCGCATCGGCGGAGTCGATGCCCTTCTCTTTGAGATAGCGGGCAAACCCTTTATCGAAATCGGTTTCATGCGCGGGCTTGGCCGCCGTAGGCTTGGCTTCGATACCGGCCCTCACCTCAAGAGCCTTTTGCGCCTGCTCGGCTGTGAATCCCGCCTTTACAAGCGCGTCCCGGTAGTCGATGAATTGGTTCGGCTGTTGCGGTGTGGCCGCCGCCAACTCTTGAGCCTCCCCCTGGTCTAAGGCCGCATTCGCCGCTCGCTTTGCCGCTACCTTGTGGATTCTCGTCTGCTCGTTCGTGAGTCCGAGTTTGTCCGTGATTAAGTGCCCGAAGCGGGCAACGGCGTTGGGGTGCCGGTCGGGGTGATATAGCTCGCGGATGTCCGCAAGGTTTCGCTGAAGGTCTTGAACCTTGCTCGCGTATAGCTGGGGATTCTTCTGAGGGTCGATGGTGGAGAGTATCTGCCGGTTGGAGGCTAACTCGTCCGCAAAGCGGGACGCATGAGTCTCAAACTCCTCATCCGAAAGAGCCTGCTTGCGGGCTCGCCGCTCGGCCAGCACGTTCGCCGCCGTGTCCCATCCGGATTGAAACGCTGCCTGGTTCGCCATTGCGGTCCTGCTCTCTCGCGTCGGTTACGCGGCATCGTTTCGGTCTTGAATATCCGCGCGAATGGCCTGTGCCGTCGCCTTCCGGCGCTCCACCTCGTTGAGCGACAGCGGGTCAGGCAGGGTACCGGCTTTGACGGCCCTCGCCACATCGCTATATCTGGAGTTTTGCGGGAGGCGTATATCGGGGTTGGAGCCGACCCGCTCCGACCACTCCCGATCCTTCCTTTGCTCAACCTCTCGTACAATGGCGTCGCGCTCGGCCTGTTTGGCCTTTTGCTCCAATTCCGACCGGCGGGCATCCCAGTTAAACGTGCGCGCCGCATAGGTGCGCGGGTCGAGCTTCAGCGCGTCGGCCTTCCGCACTAACTCGGTCGGGGCGAGCGGGAGCGGTTGACCGAACAGGCGCTGATGTTCCCATTGGATGTCGGTGAGAATGCCGACTGCGTCACCGGCGCGTTCATATACCTTGTTCACGTCGAAGGCCGGACTGCCTGGTGTTGCCCCTGGTGCGTTTGTCACATATCTCCCTTGCCCGTCGCGGGCGGGCGAATCGGGCAGGATGCCCGAGTCCTGAAGCGATTTCTGCTGGGTGCGGTAATAGGCCAACTCTGCGTCCAGTTTGGATTTCTCATCGGCCCAGCCGACTAACGCGGGAGCAATCTGGTTATCGTAGAAATCGGCATTCGAGCGCTGCGCCAGTTCCGCCGCCTCCCGCGCGGTCAAAGCTTCCTGGCGCTCCTTCTCCGCCGTGCTCAACACGCCCGAGAATACGGTGATGGCTTTGGGGTTCAGCCCTTTGATTTCATCGTCCGAAAAGCCGGACTGTCGCAAAACTTCTTCAACGGTTGGCATGTTCTCTGCTCCTTTGGCTGGTGAAAATGAAAATGGCCCAAGAGCCGTTTTAAGGTCTTGAGCCGCCGCTTATTCCGGAAGGGGAGCGCGTGTCTCGCTAATTCGAATGTTAAGAGCTACTTGGCTGCGCTGCGGATTCTAGAAACGTACTGCCGTTTTCCACTCGGTGCCAGCGCATCCCTTACAGCTTCCAAAACTACTCCATCGATGGGACGCTCTAAGGACGGAGACCCAAGCCCGGTTCGCGAGAAAACCTCTTCTGCCGACACTTGCGGCACATCGACCGCGATTTGCTGAAAAGGTTGCGAGGGGTTGGGGGTGCCTATGACCATCTGTGCGGAGACCCCAACCGTGTCAAGGTCTGTCAGTTGCAACTCGATCTGGACCTTGGCCGAATAACCGGAATAGGCATCCGTCGCCCGCAGGTCGCAGTGGCGGGCGAGCTTTGCCGCGATCTGGCAGCAAAGGTCGTCAATCACGTCCAGGCCGGAAATCTGCCCATCTACGTCGATAGCTTCCATGATCGGTTCCAGGGTCATGCAGTCCACCTTAACCCGATTTCTTCGGACCTTTCGTGCTTCCGCTTCAGGTCCCTGAACCGCCGCAGTAAATCCGGATGCGGGCAAAGGGTCTCCCGGCTTTCAATGGCGACGACGGTCCGCCGCGAGCAGCGCAAAGCCTCGCATAAATTCCGCTGCGAAAATAAGTGGTCTCGCCTAAACAGCTTCCACTCGCGTGCCCTCTGGTCGCGCCGCTTCAACTCTTCCTGCCGCTGCTTTGATATCGCCATAACTCAACTCCTGCCTTAAACCTGCTCCAAATCCACGTAGGCGTCAAGTGATGATGATGAACAGGTGAGCTGCTTTTCGATCCCTTCTTCCATCGAGTTAATTCCGCCGCGTGTGTACGGATACACGGCATGATTTTTGCCGTCCGGCTTCAAATCCTGCGCCTAGAATGCGCCTGTGTTTCTCGCTTTGGTGCGTAACTTTTTTGGGCGCACAGAATTGCGGCGGGGTTTCCGCCGCGAACCTGCGCAGAAATTTGCCAATTCAAATTGCGCCTATTCTGCGCATTTCATTCTTTGAACTGGATACTAAGGGGGAGGCGAAAAGCGTTGATGCCAACCCGCCACCCTGGGGTACTGGACAACCTTCGGGCGTGGGGGACTGTAGCGGATACTGTAGCGGGTCCCTGCATAAATGGGCTTAGACGGGCTTAGTTGTAAGTCGCGTAAGTCTTTGAATAAATAAGCCAGTCTAAGTGGCGCTAATATGCCCGGAGAGGTCTGCAAAACCTTTATGCGCCGGTTCGATCCCGGCCCGCGCCTCCAATCCTTTCAATCACCTAGACCCAATTCGCAACAGAGGTCAAAATACCGCTGTGGCGGAAACTGCTGCGGCTGGTTGTCGAGAATGTTACGAAACTCTTCCCTCGAAGCCAGCCCATTTTGGGGACAATTTCCGTACTGCCGAATATACAGTTGGAAGGCGCACCCGCTCCGCCGAGGCGAGGCTCCTTCTCAAAGAGGGAAACCTCGTGGCTGCGACTGAAATACCAGCCAGCCGCGAGACGTGAAATCCCGCTGCCGATCATCGCGATGCGCATCAAGCGGCTCGCTGGCTCGGAACTCGAAACGGCCCCAGGTCTCGGGCGATGCCCAGAAAGCTCAGAACCTTCAGCACGATGTAGGTGATATCCAACTCCCATCAGCGAAACCCCTGACGGCAACTGGTCATCGAAAAATGATGGTTGTTGCGCCAGCCTTCGCCGAGGGTGAGCAAGGCAAGAAACCAGTGTTTTCGGCTCTGGTCTGGCGTTTCGAAGCGACGGCTGTCCAGTCTTTGGCTCGGTCTGCTCACTCCTTTTTACGTGCGCGTGGGCCGAAAGCTGATTGACAGCATCCGGCATTCGACAGCTGTGGAAGATCCAAGTGCATTGACCGAGTTTGACATTCGGCCATGCGGATTTCGCGAAGCCATTGCGGCCGCCATCAACTCGGACACAAGCATTTGAGAACCGATTCCCGGATGATTCATGTGAGCGCGTCTCGGGCAGGTGAGTTCCTCCCGATTCGAAGGATTGGCGGCACCAGCGGCTGGTATTACGCCAACTGGCTCTGGCACGTGCGTGGGTAGATGGACAAATTAGTCGGGGGACTGGGAATGCGACGCGGCCGCCGCGATCCTGATTCGCTTTGTATCGGCGACGTTGTGGATTGCTGGCGCGTGGAGGCGATCGAGCCCGATCACCTCTTGCGCCTGGTTGCGAAGATGAAACTCCCTGGCCGCGCCCGCCTTGAGTTCGAAGTAACGGGCGATTCCACCGGATCCGTCATTCGCCAAGCAGCCTCCTTCGATCCATTAGGGGTGCTGGGCCGAGCCTACGGGTACTCCGTGCTCCCCTTTCACCACTTTGTCTTCCGAGGCATGCCTAAGGGAATTGCTGCCAGCCTTGGTGATCACCAAATTGACGAGTAAGAATGGAGTGTTCGGCTCCTTCTGCATGGATTCCCTGCCAACCAATTTCGAGACTCGCGGCGACCTAGCTCACCTTGCAGGCCAGGCCCGTGTGCTGGTGCGTAAGAGCCCTACTCCGCCTAAAGGCGGAAGGTGCGTCGTTTATTGGATGCAGCGTGCAGTGCGAATCATGGATAATCTCGCGCTCGATGTGGCCATCGAAGCGGGGAACTTGTTGGGCCTGCCGGTGGTGGTGTACTTCCAGGTAATTCCAGGCTATCCAGGCGCGAACCTGAGGCATTACCACTTTCTGCAGCAGGGATTGCGAGACGTCGAGCAAGATGCAGCCGAGCGGGGCGTGGGGTTTGTGCTTCGCCGTTCACCGGAGAATTCGCTGGAAGCATTCCTCGAAGAAGTGGATGCGGCTCTTCTGATCGGCGACGAGAACCCATGTCGTGAGCCGGAACGCTGGCGTCGAGTTTTGGCGAAGCGACTGAAGCTGCCCTTCTGGACTGTGGACGCGGATGTGGTGGTTCCATCGCGGGTTTTCGATCGCAGCTTTGTGCTGCTGCACCACTTCCGCCCGCACTTGAAGGCCGAGTTGCCCAACTACCTGGTCGAACCCCGAAATACGATTCCCCTCTATCCGTGGAAACCGTGGAAGAGATTGGAACTTTTTTCGCTGGAGCAAGAAATTACGGTCGGCTTCAGCAAGCTGGACCGCCGAATTGGCCCCGTGGACAACTTCACCGGCGGGACACACGCTGCACTCAAGCGGCTTCGAGAATTTGTGAATCTGGAACTGAGGGATTACCAGGTCACTCGCAACCACCCGGAGCTGAATGGGACCAGCCGGCTGTCTCCTTATCTGCACTTTGGAAACATCGGACCCATCACTATTGCGCTGGCGGTTGAAAAATCTGTAGCCGCGGGCAAAGCGACGGCCAAGGCGGGCGAGCAATTCTTGGATCAGCTGATCGCATGGAGAGAGCTGGCGGTCTTGTTTGTGCGCCATGAGCCGAACTACGACAATTGGGAATGTGCTGCGCCGTGGGCCAAGAGAACGCTGCTTGAGCATACCGGCGACCCGCGGGCGCATCGCTACAGTCTTGATCAACTGGAGCGAGCCGAGACCGCCGACGAGCTGTGGAACGCGGCTCAGCGCGAGATGGTGAATACCGGCTGGATGCACAACTATATGCGCATGTACTGGGCAAAAATGATTCTGGTATGGGCTCCCGATCCAGCCAGGGCCTACGAGTGGGCAGTATTTCTAAATGATCGCTATGAGCTGGACGGGCGCGACCCGAACGGATACGCAGGCATAGCCTGGGCCATTGTGGGGCGGCACGATCGTCCCTGGTTCAATCGGCCCATCTTCGGGCTGGTGCGGGCGATGTCCGGGGCTTCGACGGCCAGGAAGTTCGATTCGGAGGAGTACATTCGCCACCAGAGCGCGGAAGGCGAGACGCTTCCGGGCTCTTTTCCCCTCCGCTCATCCGGCCAGGGTGCAAGAAGAACTCGGAGAAACCTGTAAACCCATTTAGCCATTTCATTGCCATTCCTATCCATCCTCGAAATGCTCTTATTTGGAATCGCAGCTTTCCTTCCGAACGAAGCGGCTCGTGCTGCGAAGATGGTCAACCACTGCCTTCGGGGCCTTAGCGAGAGAACCAGAGTTGAATGCAGGCTCCGGATCGTACTCGATTGCCAGCTGGATTCGTTGCGCGACCTCTTGCCCCGCTAGAGCAGACGCCAACTGAAGTGCCATGTCGATACCTGCGGAAAGCCCCGGCGGCAGTGACCACCTGGTCCTCCCAGACAACGCGCCTGTTTGTCGGGATCGCACCCAGCCGCGACAACTCGTCCATCGCCAATCAATGGGTTGTTGCACGCCGCCCGGTCAACAGACCTGCTCTGGCCAGCAGTAGCGCCCCTGGGCACACCGAAGTCGTCCAACGGGTTTTAAACTCTGCTTCGCCACAAACCTGATCAGTTCCTGGTTTTCCATGGCTTGACCGAGTTGGTTAGGTTGCTGGTCGCGGCTTCTCACAGGCTGCCGTTCTCGCTTTTTCACCCTGGCGTGGCATCAGGCTACGAGGCTGCATAGAAGGTGCAGGCGGCGGTGCAGGGGATCTGGGTGACCTTTCCGACATCATTTGCATCCTGGCAGTGGGTAGAGGGTGCCACGTCGCCTTGAGTTTCGGTGCGGATGAATGCGACATCTGCGAGCTTGCCGGTTGGGCTTCCCTCCTTGGCCCGCAGCAGGAGCCTGGGGATCGATCCCGGCCCGCGCCCCCAATCCTTTTGAATAGCTTAGTGCCGATCCAATCGAGAGATCAAAAAACGCTGTAGCGAGCCCCTTTCTGACTCGCAAGGAATCATCCATTCGAAGGTTCCCAGTCTCGGCGATGGCGCTTCCATCTGCCGCTCCGCTACTGACTGTTCCGTCGCCGCAATCACCTCGCCTGATGCTCTTGGGCTGGAACGTCAGAGAGGAAACATGTTGGCATGGAGAGTTGGCTGGCAGGTCCGAAATAAAACCCCTTGACAGGCGATTGCGCCTGTGACTACATTATCGTCCGTCAAGTAAATCGGATTACTGCTGGTCGGCGGTGGGTCCGAGAGGTTGACGCGCGGCGGTGCGCGTTGACGACAATTTGCGAGTCAAGGAGATCCCCACCATGTCTCGTCCAGCAGAATACTGCCTGCCAGGCCAATCTCTCATTCGGACCGTATTCGTTTCCTGTGCGGTCGCGCTTTTCGCACTACTCTGCGCCGGTCGTCTGGGCGCGCAAACGGTAGCGACTTACAGCTTCGAAGACGGAACCGCCGACGGCTGGGTTTCGTTTTACGGCGCGAGCACACCTGTGGCCACAAACGCAGCCGCGTATGCGGGATCCTATAGCCTGCTGACCTCGACGAGCGCGAGTGGCACGGGCGGGCCGTCCATTGCGCTGAACAGCGTGCTGCTGGCGGGGGCGAAATATACGATCACCGGCTGGGTTCAGCTCACGAGCGGTGAAAGCGCGGCGAATGCGAACTTCACCATAAGCCGCAGCGATCCGAGTTGCTCCGGGGGTACCTGCTACGACACGATCGGCAGCTACCAGGTGGGCGTTTCGAGTTCCGGCTGGACGCAGATCGGCGGAAGTTACACGGTGAGCACAACGGAGACGGGCTTACTGCTCTACGCGCAGTTAGTCGGAGCGACTACCGCGCAATCTTTCTATTTGGACGACGTGGTGATTACCGAGACAGCGCCGCCTCCAGGCGGAACGCCTGTCGCGAGCTATACCTTTGCGGATGGCGGGCTGGACGGCTGGGCTCCGTTTGGGTCCGTAACCCTGACTAACATCGCGCCGCCGGTCCTGGATTCGAACGCCGACGCACGCAGTCTTCTGGTGACTAACCGGACAGCCGGTTACATGGGGCCGAGCCTGAATCTGTTGAGCGTTCCCAACGTAGTGGCGGGGGCGACTTACCAGGTGACGGCTTACGTCTTACTGGCTGCGCCGGATAGCACGAATCCAACTGTGACGATCTCGACAAAGACAACAGACTGCGCGTCGACATCGGGCAATTACAGTAACATCGGGACGTCCGCGGCGCTCTCCAGCACGGCATGGACAAAGGTCACGGGCACCTTCAGCTTCAGCAATCTGCCGGGTCCCCCGACGGGGCTTACTCTGTATCTCCAGTCCAGCAGCGCGACGGATTCGTTCTACATTGACGATGTCACCATCGGCGAGCTCTCTCCTGCGCCGCTAAGCCCAAGCCAGCAAGACAACACCGGCATCACGACCACTTTCGAGGATGGCGGGCTGGACGGTTGGGGCTCGCGTTCAGGAAGTTCCACGGTGGCCAATACGACCGCGGAAGCACACGGCGGCACGCACAGCCTGCTGACCACAGGTCGAATCGCAAACTGGGATGGCCCTTCAATCAATGTAAGTAACAAGATGTACAACGGCTCGGAATATAACATCAGCGTATGGGTGATGTTAACGCCCGCGGACGGCTCGAGCCACGTGATCAACATGAGCCTGCAGACCACTCTGGATGGCAATGTCAGTTATCCGAGCGCGACCGGCTATCCCGGCGTGACGGTGGCGGCAGACGGGAACTGGCACCAGATCAATGTTCTTGGCTATAACATGGCGAACGCATACGACGCAGGGACGGCATCTCTCTACTTGCAGACCGTTCCGGCGTCGGGCAACGATCTGGTGTCGTTCTACATTGACGACTTCGAGCTGACCTACGTTCCGCCCCCCACGATTCAGACGGATATTCCTTCGATCTACAAGACTCTCTCGGAATTCTTCCCGGTCGGCGCAGCCGTCGACATGACCGACGTCTCCGGACCGCATGCCCAGTTGTTGACCATGCACTTTGACAGCATGACTCCGGGGAACGACTTGAAGTGGAGCTCGGTGGAGGCCACCAAAGGAACTTTCAACTATGCGAACGGCGACGCCCTGGTGGGTGAAGCCGTGTGTAACGGCATGCGGGTGCGCGGGCATAACCTGGTGTGGGCAACAGGCGCGCAGACCCCTTCTTACGCGACCGGAGACGGCACTAATTCGCCGGCCAATCAAGCCGTGGTGACCGCCAATATCCAGGAACACATTCAGAACGAGGTGCAGCACTTCGGCAGCCGGACCTACGCATGGGATGTGGTGAACGAACCGCTCGATCCCAGCCAACCGGACTGCCTGGAACACGGTCCGTTCTATCAGGTGCTGGGCCCGAGCTACATCGATATCGCATTCAACGCAGCCAAACAGTATGCCCCGCCCGGCACGAAGCTGTTTATCAACGACTACAGCACTACCGATCCCGCTCGCCTGGCATGCCTGGTACGCGTGGTGCGCGAACTTCGCGAAAGAGGCGTTCCGGTGGACGCGATCGGGCATGAGATGCACAACCAGATCAACTATCCAACTGTCGAGTCGATGGTGCACGCGATCGACACAGTGGCCGAGAATTTACCGGGGATCGATCAACAGGTCACCGAATTGGATATGAGCATCTACAACGCCGGGGACATTACTTCGAACTATGGCAACAGCGTCCCCCCGTCGGCATTGGCTGAGCAAGGGTGGCTCTACAAGCACTACTTTGACGCGTTCCGGCATTTGAAGGGCAAGCTCACGGGAGTTACCCTCTGGGGCATGGCGGATGACGATACCTGGCTTGACAGCTTCCCGGTAACTCGCACCGACTACCCGCTGCCCTTCAACATGCAGTTGCAGGCCAAGCCCGCTTACTGGGGAATCGTCGATCCGACACAGTTGCCCGGCTATGGGCTGAGGTTCCGTTCGTCCAGCAAGGAAGGCAAGCACGATACGCGCGTGTTGACGGTGACGGCGACCAACGGCACGGCGGGTCCGGCTTATACGACGCAGATCAACGGATTCACGCTGACGCAGATTGCAGGCCCGCATTGCAGCCCGGCAATCACGCCGCCGGGCAGCTATCCTGTTGCGCTTGGCGACATTGCCGCGGGCGGCTCGGCCAGCGCCTCGTTTACCGTGAGCTTTGCCGGATGCGATCCCTTCGCCCGGTTCGCTTTGAAAGTACCATGGAGCTCGGCAACCTATCATACCGGCAGACTCGAGACTGTCCTGGAGGCCAAGGGAGACGACTGAGTGGACGAAATAGGCTGAGAGCCGGAATGATGCCTTTGCGCATTAAACGGCAAGTGTTGACCCTGTCCGATTTTGGTTATGCTGTTGGTGACCGCTCTCAAAGGTCAGGGAGGGCACGTGGACGGATTCGCACGGGAGTTGCGCTTCGCTTTTCGTCAACTTCGAAAGGCCCCTGGGTTCACGCTGACGGTGGTACTCATTATGGCCCTTGGCATCGGCGCCACGACCTCAATCTTTTCGCTCGTCGAAGGCATCCTCCTAAGGCCGCTGCCGTTCAGCAATCCTGATCGCCTGGTTCTCATAGGAGACCACATCGGGGGAGGCAAGAGTCTTCCCGTCACCGCTCGAGAGATCGCCACCTATGCGGGCGCGACGAGCGCATTCTCTTCGCTTGGCGGCTATGGAAGCAGCAGTTACGAGCTTTCCGGTGGCGCAAATCCAGAGGAAGTGGACGCTGAGCGCATGACGGCAGGGGTCTTTCCCACGCTCGGCGTTCAACCCGTCCTCGGCCGCGTCTTCACTGCGCAGGAAGAGGATGCGCGTCAGCCGCTGGCCGTGATCAGCTACAGCCTCTGGTTGAACCGCTTCCACCAAGATGCCCAGTTGGTTGGAAGATCCATCGAGCTGGACCGCAGTTCGTACACGATCATCGGCGTGATGCCGCGCAGCTTCGAATTCCCACTGCAACCCGGACACTTGAACCATGCGCAGCTCTGGGTGCCGATGAGCCTGACGCCCGGCGAACTTTCCGACTCTCACGCAGGCTTTTGGGGGTACCATCTGATCGCCCGCCTCAAGGATGGCGTCACCCTACCGCAGGCTGCGCAGGATGCCGACCGCGTTGCCCGGCAGGTGATGCGCAACTTTCCCGCCGGCATGTCCGCAATCCACATCCAGGGCGACGCCAGGCTGCTGCGTGAAGATGCCGTTTCATTCATCCGCCCCTTATTGGGCACCCTGTTCGTCGCCGTGGCCATTGTGCTGCTGATTGCGTGCGTCAATGTCGCCAGCCTGTTGCTGGTGCGGGCCATCCGGCGGCGCAGAGAATACGCTGTGCGCCTGGCCCTGGGAGCGCGTTCCGGTGTGATCCTTCGCGAATCCGTTTTGGAAGGTCTGCTGCTCAGCCTGGCCGGCGGCCTGTTGGGTTTGGCGTTTGCGGCAGCCGCGATCCGCACCGCGTTGCATCTGTTGCCCGAGTCCATGCCGCGTATCGCCTCCATCTCGATCGACACGCGGATCGTCGCCTTCGCTTTTCTGCTTGCGCTCGTATCCGGCGTTCTCTGCAGCCTCGCGCCCGCCTTCGCGGCATTGCGCACCAACCTGATTCAAAGCCTCAAAGGCGGTGTCCAGACCGGAACGGGCGCTGCAAGCCATGCCTGGTTGCGCTCCGCCCTGGTGGTTGCCGAAATCGCCATCGCGCTCTTGCTGCTGACAGTCGCTGGCGGCTTCCTGCGCAGCTTTCAAAAGATGCTTGCCGTCGACCCGGGCTTCAACCCGGAGAACGTGCTCGTCGCCGGCTATCATCTTCCGCTGAACCAGTATCCGACCAATGCTTCAGTCGAAGCGTTCAACCATGCCGTGACCGACCGCCTGGCGAGGAAGCCCGGAGTGGTTGCGGTCGGCATCTCCAACGTTCTCCCCGCATCTGGGGTTTGGGGAGGGGCTGCATACACGATCGAGGGCGTGCCCGTCGACCGCTGGAAGCTGCAATTCGCCATGTTCTCGATCACCTTCGGCGACTACTTTCGGGTGATGGGCATCCCGCTGCTCGATGGGCGGAGCTTCACCGCGGACGACCGCTCCGACACGCCCCTGGTGGTCATGGTGAACGAGTCCATGGCCAGACATTGCTGGCCCGGTCAGCGGGCTGTCGGCAAGCGGATGCACGTTGGCAACCCGCACAAGGGTCTGCCGTGGGCAACCGTCGTGGGGGTCGTGGCCGATACCAAGCTTGGCCCTCGCGACGAACCGAGCGGAGACCAGTGGTATGCCCCGGCAGAGCAGCCCGCCACTCTCTTCGGCGCCGGGGACAAAAGCCCTCGAACCGAACAAGCCGGTGGATACATCACTCTCCGCTCAGCGTTTCCTCCAGAGCAGATGACCCAGGTCCTGCGCTCGACAATGGCCGGGATCGATCCTCAGCTTGCGCTCCAGAATGTGCAGCCGATGGATAGCGTCCTCTCCAACGTGGAAGCGCCGCGCCGTTTCAACACCGGTCTCATCACCGTCTTTGCTCTCGGCGCTCTCCTGTTCGCCATCACGGGGATCTATGCAGTGGTCGCGTTTTCCGTCTCGCTGCGCACGCAGGAGATTGCCATCCGCATGGCGCTCGGCGCTCAGCGCGGCGGAATTGCACGGCTTGTTCTCGTCTCGGGCGCGAAGATGGCTCTCATCGGCTGCGGGTTTGGCGCGCTGGGTTCACTTGCCCTGTCGCGGCTGGTCAGCTCCTTCCTTTTCGACGTCAGCGCAACCGATCCGCTGATTTACCTCGGGAGTGCGCTAGTGATGATGCTCATGGCGCTTCTCGCGTCGGCGCTTCCTGCCGCCCGGGCTGCTTCCGCGAACCCAATCGAGACTCTGCGCTCGATGTAACGACCAATTCGTTGGGCCCACCTTCGGGTTCACTCAGCTTTCTTGAAGGCGAAAGTTGCCAGATTCATATTCCCTTCGGTGAGAATGTGCACGGTGAGAACGCTCATTCCCGCGGGCAGCGGGAGTTTCAGGATTCCCGGCGCGATATTCCAGTGATGCCACTGGCGCCAGGCGAGCGGGTCGGAGGCATTGAAGGTGGTCGCGATGGGGAGCGGCCCGGTAGCGTCTTCTCCATTCACATCCACTGAAATGGTTCCACCGCGATTGGATGTGTAAAGCAAATCGGCCGTGTATTCGCCGGCCTGCGACACATCGACCGTCATGTTGAACCACTCGCCCGGCTCGGTCCACCCCACATAGAGCCGGTTAGCTGGCGGCTGCACCTTTTCGTACAGGTTGTCGTCGATCGGCGGGTCCTGCTTGAACTTGGTATAGGAAATATCCACGCCTTCGCTTTTGCGGAACTCATTGAGATAGGTTCCATTGGCGGGATTCAGCTCCCCACTGCCATGGTTTTGGGCGTCGGAGTCGTGATACGCCACTCCTTCGCCACCGAGATCGTAATAGGCGCAATGTACTGTGCCGGGAATTTTCTGTGCGCCGCCGGCGTAGCGGATGTCGTGGTAGGGAGTCCCTTTGTAGGTTTTCAGGAATTCCGTTTTCGATGCGCAGAGGGCGGTTGTTGTAACCAGGGCGAACAGGGCGAACAGGCGCAAACAGTTTCTCAACTTGCAGCTTTCCACTGGATGCTTTCTCCGAAAAGAGGATGGCGACGGCAACGGTGGGTCAAAGACCGTCACCGGGCAACACTCGAATGCTACTCCACAATTCGCGAGTGGGGCCGGCGCGGTAGCGGGTCAAATTGAAAGAGAGCAGCCCCTCGGGGGCTAAAGCCCGTGCCCTGCCGGTTGGCTCTATGCGGGGGTTGAAACCCCCGCCTCCCTCCGGATTGAGTCCATCGGCGGCATGGAGTGCCTGAACGCTTCAAACTTACCCACTAGCCCCGGGCGCGGATTCCCGTAAGCCCTTCGTGCGCCTCTGGTATCCTGATTGGTTTACCCGTACCAGGAGCGAGGCATTATGCCGGAGAACAGAGGGCGAAAGCATCACCAGGACCGGGTGGCGGAGACGCTGCGGCTGGAGATTGGCACCATGATCGAGGGCGAGCTTGTGGATCCGCGCATACACTTTTGCTATGTAACGGAGGTTTCACTGAACCCCGGAGGAAAGTCGGCGCGGGTGTATGTCGCGGTGGACACCGCGGTCCCAGACATCGTGAAGGCCGAAAAGGATACGATCGCAGGCCTGGAGGCCGCCAAGGGATACATCCGCTACGAATTGAAGGAACGGATGGGCGTACGCAATGTGCCGGAACTCAGCTTTCTCGCCGACCGCTCAGGGCGCTTCCAGGCGCGCATCGTGGAGCTGATGGACCGCTCGCGCAAGCGGCAGAAGGTTCCTGTGGAGGCGAAGCCTGAAGTGGAGCAGAAGCCTCCCCAGGAACAAAAGGCGCCGGCGGAGTAGCCGCGCATGGACTCCACACCTCAGAACCCCGCGCCAGCGCTGCCGGCCGGTTCGCCGGGCTCGCCGCCCACAAATCCGTCCCAGGACCCGATGGCCGCGATTCTCGAGGTCTTGCGCCAGGGCGAGCGGTTTCTGGTCTGCTCGCATTCGCGGCCGGACGGCGATGCGGTGGGCAGCATTCTGGCCACCGGAATGCTGCTTGAGCAGATGGGCAAGCGCGCCGACCTGGTTACGGCCGACCGGATCCCGGCCATCTATCGCGGACTGCCGGGAGCCGGCGAAATCCGCTGCGTGATGCGCGTCCACGGCCCCTACGACGCGGTAATTATATTGGAGTGCGACAGCCTGTCCCGAGCCAAGGTGCGCGGCCTGGAGGAGTTCTTCCTTATCAACATCGATCACCACGTGAGCGGCCGGGAGTTCGCCAACCTCAACTGGATCGATCGTCAAGCGGTTAGCGTGGGCGAACTGGTCTACCAGCTGGTGAAGGCTGCCGGAGCCACGGTTACGCCGGAGATGGCGGCCTGCCTCTACGCTACCGTGCTGACCGACACCGGGGGCTTCTGCTATGGCACTATCGGCACCTCGACCTTCGCCCTTGCCCAGGATCTGGTGCTGGCCGGCGCCGACCCCATCCGCATTGCCAAGGAGGTCTACTTTTCCACCTCCACTGCCCGGATGCTGCTGCTGGGCGCGGCACTCAGCAATTTGAAGCGCGAGGGCCGGCTGGCCTGGCTGTGGGTTACGCATCAGGACATTGTGCGTACCTGCGCCGCCGAGGAGGATTGCGAAGGAATTGTGAATTACGCGGTGTGCATCGCCGGGGTGGAGGCCGCGGCGTTTCTGCGCGAACTGCCGGAGCGGCGCATCCGCCTGAGCCTGCGCAGCAAGGGCACAGTCAACGTGGCCGCGATTGCGGAACGGTTGGGCGGCGGAGGCCACGAGAATGCTGCCGGCTGCACGCTCGAAGGGCCGATGAATCGCGCGATCGAGGAGATTCTGCTGGAACTTCGCCGGAGCGTGGCCGGTTTCTCGGGCGACACGGCCTGAGAGCCCTTGAGATTCCGCGCGAATCTGTTAGCCTTGTCCCTGTCGAAACACATCTTCATTTTCGCGTTTCTTATGAGCGTGGAAGATAAGTCAGCCAGGCCACCCCCCCATGGCTCTGGCCAAAGCAGAAATCGCCATTTTGCGCGGAACAAGCGATGGCCCGCCCGTGGGAGAAACACTGAGAGTGGGAACTTTTCAGGAACCATCGGCCCCCGATTCGCCCGAAAGCCGGCATAGACGGCTCCCCAGTTGGGCAATTGTCTGCGAAACGGCCGTTTTTCTCGGATTCGCCGTCTTCTTTCTCACCTACGGGCTGACCCCATTCTTCGGCGGCGATGGATTGGGACTGGTGGGCGCCGACGAACCCCGCTACGCGCAGATCGCCCACGAGATGCTGGACCGGTTCGACTCCGCGCACACGGTGAAAGACCGCCTGATCGCCTGCGTGACTCCCTATCTCTATGGACATCCGTGGCTGGAAAAGCCGGCACTCTACTATTGGCGGGCCATGTTCCTGTTTCAGGACTTCGGAGTGCACGACTGGAGCGCACGGCTGCCCTCGACCACATTCGCCTTCATCATGGTGGGGCTCATCTACCTGCACATGCGGCGCTTCCGCCCCGGCGGCCACCTGGACGCGGCGCTCATCACCGTCTCCTGCGCCGGCATCCTGGGCTTCTCCCGCGGCGCGTCGACCGACATGCAGATGGCGGCGCCGCTGGCGATCGGGCTGCTGGGGTGGTATGCCTGGTACGAGACCGACTCAAAGTTCTGGCTCTACGACATCTACTTTTTCACTGGCCTGGCCACACTTGCCAAGGGGCCGGTAGCGCCCTTTCTGGCCCTGACCATTGTGGCCGCCTTTGCCTTTCTGCGCCGCGAGTGGTCCATCCTGCGCCGCTCTTTCTGGTGGCCGGGCGTGGTGCTCTACTTCGCGATGGTGCTGCCCTGGTTTATCGCGGTGCAGCACCAGAATCCCACCTTTTTCCGCGAGTTCTTTCTCGAACACAACCTGGAGCGCTTTGCCAGCGATCGCTACCAGCATGTGCAGCCGATCTGGTATTACCTGGTGGTGGTGGTGCTGGGAATGATGCCGTGGACGGTGATCGCGATACGCGCGCTGATCGACGGCATTCAAACCTCGGTGGCGGAATGGCGGTTGCGCCGGTCGATTCTGTGCAAGGTCGGCGCCAACCGTCCCGGCGATGCGTTTCCTGAGTTTCTGGTGCTGTGGGCGCTGATTCCGATCGTGTTCTTCTCCTTCTCGCAGTCCAAGCTGCCCGGCTACATTCTCCCCTCGATCCCTCCCATCGCCATCCTTACCGGAGACTACCTCTTCCGCCGCCGGCAGCCGGGGTTGAGCCGCTGGGTGCTGGTGGGTCACGCCGTGCTCTGCGGCATCATGACCATGGCCGCGCTGTTGCTGCCATGGTTTGTGGCGCACGGCCGGCAGATGCCGCCTGTCCACGCATTGGTTGCCGCGGCGCTGGCAGCGACCGGCGCGGCGCTGCTGATTCTGATCGTGGTAAACGGCTTCGGGGTGGCCCGGCTGCGGGTGGTCACGTCGGGCGTACTGGTGGTACTGGTTCTGTTTCTTTATGGAGTGGGCCCGTTCTTCGGCATCCCGGAGGTCGGCGCAACCAAGCGCGTGATTCACCTACTGGACGGCGCATACTCCGCTCGCCCGCTGGCCGCGCGGCTGGCCGCCTTGGCCCCCGAGGACGAGACCGTCGCGGTTTTTCGCGTCCGGCGCGATGTCGAATATGGGCTCTCCTTCTATCGCAATCGCGAGGTTATGAACTACGAGCAAAGCGGCGTGCCTGATGAGCAGCACCTGCTGGTGGTGCGGGTGTCTGGCCGCGGCGGCGTTGACCTGCATACCCCGGCAGCCCTTGAAGAGTATCTCGAAGGCCGCCACTACGAACCGCTCTTCAGTTGGCCGGAACAGGGACTGGTGATCTATCTGGTCGGCAGCAGGTAAGCTGATAAGCTGAACCTCAAGTTGCGGTTGGGCGCAAAGCGTGGCACAGTGACCGAGAGGGTATTCGGGCGTGCACATATGCCGGGCTTGTCCGATGGCGGTTGAATCCGCTCACCGGGCTGCACCGGGCTGCATCCAAGGGTGAGGGCATGACATCGGACGTCTCCATCGAGATCCTCGACCTGCGGCACTTTGCGGCGCCCATGTTGCGCCCGGTGCTGGAGGCTGAGGGAGAGTTGTGGAAGCGGCGCTTGCACTGGGACTACCGCACCTCGACGCAGATGCTGATGCAGTACCTGGACAGCCACATGCTGCCCGGGTATGCGGCCGTGGAGGGGGGGCTGGTGACCGGCTACGCCTTTTGCGTCTACGAGGAGACCAAGGCCATTATCGGCGATGTCTTTGCCCTGCCCGGCGACCGCGCCAACTCCCGTTCGCAGACCGGCCCGACTCACGAAATCGAGCAGACGCTCCTCCGTCATCTCTTTGAGACGCTTACCAACTCGCCGCAACTCGACCGCATCGAATCGCAACTTCTGCTGCATCCCTCGGGCACATTCACCGGGGTCTTCCGCGAGGCCGGTTTTCAGCTCTTCCGCCGGCTGTTTATGGTTCAGTCCCTACAAGGGCTGTGGAGCCATCCGCTTGTCGACCTGCCTGACGAGTTGGAACTGCGCCCATTGCACGACGAGGATCTGCATTCGGCGGGACGGCTCATCTCGGAGGCCTACCGCGACCATCCCGACAGTGTGATCAACGACCAGTACCGTACTGTCCACGGCTCGCAACGGTTCCTGCATAACATCGTCCGCTACTCCGGCTGCGGGGTCTTCTCCGCGCAAGCGTCGCACGTGGTGGTCGAGAGGCGCAGCCGGGACCTGGTGGCCCTGGTGCTGGGCTCGCGCGTCAGCCCGCAAAGCGGCCACATCACCCAGGTGTGCGTTCACCCCGCGTACCGCCGCCGCGGCCTGGCCCGCATGCTGCTTTCGGTTGCCGCGTTTCATTTCATGCGCCAGGGCGCCAGCGAGATCTCCCTCACCGTGACCGAATCCAACTCCGAAGCGATCGATCTTTACCGCGCCGAAGGGTACACTTGCCCGCACAGCTTCGACGCCGCGGTGTGGCAGCGGGGGAGCATCGCTTGAAGGATTCGGAGCCCTTTCAGGTGTGGATTCCAGAGCAGTTCTCCTGGAGGTGTAGAGCGAGCGTGGACCAGGAGGTCCACGCTACAGCCGGCCGGGAGGCCGGCGTTACTCATTTACGGATAAGTTCTAACGGGCGATCAGGAACATCAGCCAGCTGAGCACCACCGCCGAACCGGTGAACAGCACGAAGCAGTAGATCCCGTAGCGGATCATTTGACGAGGGGTCTCGCGCTGCGTGATGCCGAAGACGATGGATGCGGAGAGCGCAAAGAGCACAACCGCGGCAAAATGAGAGGGCCGGAACACTAGGATTTCCTCCCGGTGCGCAAATTGTGGGCGTCCACGGCGGAGATGACGTTGAGCAAGCCGGCCACCACGATGAAGCACTTGCCATAGTCGGCGGTGGTGACCTGCACCTGGTCCGCGCCCAGACCCAGGACCCGGCTGACGACGTAAAGGAGCCCGGTGCCCAGGTCGCCGGCCAGACCGAGAATTTCCAGAATGTCGTGCGCGCTTGAGTAAATCTTGCCCTGCATGGCGATTCCCAACACAAACATGCCCAGGATCGACGCAGCGAGCAGCGCGCCGCGGCCCCACTTGCCTAACAAAAAATGCCCCGCGCCGGGCACCAGCCAGCCGGCTATCAGCGGCAAATAGACGAATCCTTGCTGGGTCTGGGGTTGCGCCGAGGCGATCTTGTTTGGTGTTGTTGCCATTCCCTTTTGAATATACCGCAGAGAGGCAGGGACTGGGGCACAGGGAGTAGGGAGTAGGGAACAGGGAGTAGGAGATCGGGGCGGGGTAGCCGGCTAGTCTTTGCCGAAAAAGTGATTTGCCTGCGCGAGTTCCGGAAGATCTGAATCGGCATGGCTGCAGTTCGCGAGCAGCCTGCTGTAATGCTGCTCCGCGGCAGGCCGCAGGCCAGCCTGTTGGGCGGAACGAGCAGCGCCGTATTCTGCTCTGAGGCGCCCCGGGGTGGATTTCAAGGCCGATTCATAGGCCGCCAACGCGAGCTTCGGCTGCTTTGCCAAATGCAACATATCGCCCAGCATCTCCAGCGCCGGAGCGATGGAACCAGGGCTTACAGGCGATTTTTCGGTTGCCTCTTCCATCGCTGCGGCTGTTCTCATCTCCTGCAAAGCCGCACTGTGATTCCCTTCTGCCCACTTGATCCAGGCGGTCACAATCTTCAATTGAATATTCACCTGATCCGCATCGCCATCGCCGCTCTTCGCGAGTGCGTCGCGCAAGGAGAGCAGCGGCTGCAGTGCTGCCTGCGCCGCCCCGATGTCTCCGAGCCTGGCTGCGCCAAGTGCCCGCGCGAAATAAAGAGTGGCCTCAGTCGACACATATCTGTCCCCTGGGGAGGTCTGCGAAGGCAAAGGAAGCGCCGCGGCGGCGCCCCACTGCTGACGCTCGATCCAATACCGGGCTGGTATGGCAGCCGTCGCGTAAAGCCCGGCATATCTGGCCGCATCGCCCGGCTCCACGACGGGAAGTTGTTCGGTCAGTTTGCGGGCATCAGCGATGCGCCCGGTTTGCAGATACGCATAGACCAGGTAGTCGAGAGCGTGTAACTCGTCGCCGGCCAGCTTTTGCTTGCGCGCGCTGGCGACCGAGGCAAGGTTTGATGCAATGGATTCGTCCCACAAACCAAGCCTTGTAAAAATATGAGAGGGCATATGGAGAGCGTGAGGCGAGTCCGGCGCAATCTGCGAATAACGCTGCGCCGCATTCAAAGCGAGCTGAGCCAGCACCGGATTATCGTCGGCATGGATGATGTAATGGGCGAGACCCGGATGTCCCGGCTGCTGAAGGAAGATGGGCTCGAGAATCCGGGTCGCCTTCTTTTGATCCGCGTATGTCTTGTCGTTGAGGGGAGCATTCGCGATCAGAGACAGGGCGTAAAAGATGGCTGCCTCGCTGTCCTGCGGATACCGGCTGTGCAGCGACTCCATCCCATTCTCATACCGTTTCGCGCGAACGCCGTGACTTAGCGTGCCTGCATCTTGATACAAACCCAGAATAGCGCTCAGATAGTCGCTTTCCCTTTGAGTCTTCGGTCGCATCGACAGGCCATTTTGAGCGGCTTCCAGGCCGATCCTCAGATCGTCCTCCGTCGGAGGATCCCACAGCTGGCGGTAGTGGCTCATCGCAATGCCCCACTCTGCCATGCTGCATTTGGGATCCCCGCTCAGGACGTCAGCAAATAACTGCGCGGCCTTCCGGTAGCCAAAGGAATGTAAAGTCGCTACCGCCTGATTGAATTCGTCGCGCACGTCGGGACTGCATGACGTTTCGAATTGGACGGTTCCCATTCGGTCCGGCTGGACCGAGCCATGATCGTGCTGTCCCGCGCATTGCACACGGACGGGTGTAAATGCCAAAAAGGCCAGGAACAGGGAGCAAACCAAGCGCAGCATAACCCGTATTTCCTCAAACCATTGATGAATAGTAGCTGGTCTCGCGGGCGGGTCAGTTTCCGGTGGGGAGGATGCCGGCGTTTTCGACCATCAGGATCACGGTGCGCCGCGGAGCGCGGGTGCGATGGACGATGCCGCGGGGAACCACGAATCCCTGGCCCGGTTCAAGCTCTACCGTACGGGCTTCAAGATCGATGAGCAGCGTGCCCTCGACCACGTAGAAGAATTCGTCGTCTTCAATGTGCTTGTGCCAGTGGTAGTCGCCTTCGATGACGCCGATGCGGACGACCGAGCCGTTTACCTGGCACAGGGTCTGGTTGAACCACTTGTATTCGCAGGCCTCCGCGAGGGCCTTGGTGTCGATGACCTCCAGCGGCCCATGCAGGATGTTGAGGCGAGTTTCATAGGAATAGGCGGTGGATGGCTCTGCCATGATTGCGCTCCTACCCGCAGGATAACTGCGGCAGCAAAACGCGTCCAATCGGGGCTGGAATCCGGCGCGATGCCCTTTCGGTGGAGACAATCCCCCCTTCAGCCGGGACGGCAGTAGAGACTTGACGATTCCGAGAGCGGCTGTCGGGCTCGTGTCTCGCGTGAGGATTGCATGCCGAATGCCCCAGGGGCTAAAGCCCGCTGTTTTAGCGGCGGTTTCCAGCACGACTGCAGTCGTGCCCTGCTACAAGACCTCTTCTTAAAGCACACGTTAGTTCCTGTTCCCTACTCCCTACTCCCTTTCTTTATATCCGCACCAGTTCGCGCTGAATTTTTCCTGTTACCCAGGCTTTGCCGGGGGCAGTGAGCATGTTCACCTCGCTGCGCACGCCGAATTCGGGAAGATAGATGCCGGGCTCGACCGAGAAA
>Ga0181531_10000611_pt1 | contig 23738 bp, 20 predicted proteins | sample PEATcosm2014_Bin_38_FD_119743 | JGI IMG/M metagenome (GOLD analysis project Ga0181531, IMG submission 119743) | Peatland microbial communities from MTU Mesocosm Facility, Houghton, MI, USA - PEATcosm2014_Bin11_10_metaG | ecosystem: Environmental > Terrestrial > Soil > Wetlands > Peat | place...
CGAGCCGCACCTACACTTTCTGCGAGGCTCCCTGCTTGCACGCTTGCCGGACAATTTTCCCTCTCGTGTTTCTCTGCGCCGCGGCAACGCTTATTTGCAAGCCGGGCAGTGCAAGCCCACAAACACCGCAGCCGTCGGCACCAGCCGCGCAATCGTCGGGCGCCGCCGTCAAATCCCAGGAAAAACCTGCCGAGCCTGCCGAGCCGCAAACGCCTGCGCAGATCACCTTGCTTGAAACGCATTACCGCTTCGAGGCGGATGGCTCGAGCCGCAAAGAAGTGCACACCATCGTCAAAATCAATTCCGAACTTGGCGTCCGCCAGTTCGCGCGCCTCACTTTTGATTACGACCGCGCCTGGCAAGCGATCGAGATCCCCATGGTCCGCGTGACGCACTCGAGCGGCGGCACCGCCGACGTGCTGCCTAGCGCCATCACCGACGCACCCAACGAAGCCGTGAAAGACGCCCCCGCCTATCAGGACGTACGCGTCAAATCCGTGCGCATTCTGGGCCTCGAGCCGAGCGACACCCTCGAATACCGCGTTATTACCAGCAATTTGCATCCTCCGCTGGCGCCGGATTTTTGGCTTTCGCATTCCTTCGATCGTAGCGGGGTGGTGAGTAACGAGATTTTTGAGGTCGATTTACCAAGTTCGCGAAATCCTACCGTGCACGTAAATCCGAACACGCCGAACACCGTGGAACATGCCGGAGAAGGCGCGGCGGCTCGCGACATCTACAAGTGGCAGTGGCCGACGGCAGCTGGACAAAAAGACAAAAAGAAACAAGACCCTGTGGATAAGGACGCAGCAACTCCGGAACCAGATGTTGCCGTCTCCACAACGTCCTGGGAGGCGCTGTCCATACAGCTTGATGAGCTGCTGACGCCGGGAGCAAAGCCCCTCTTTCAAAGCCCCGCGTACGAGGAAACTGAGGCGGAGTTAGCGCGCAATCCGAACGTAACCCCCGAGGTTACGGCCCAGGCCCTGCAACTCACGAAGGGTGCAGCCACAAAACGGGAGAAGCTCGAAGCCATCTACGATTTCGTATCCCAGAAAATCGCGACGGTGGATTTGCCGCTGGGCGCAACCGGATTCGCGCCGCGAAAGCCCACGGATATTCTTTCCACGGGTTATGCAACTCCTGAAGATAAATTCGTGATTTTTGCCGCACTGGCGTCGGCGTTAGACCTGCGGGCGAATGCCGCGTTAACTGGCTATTGCAATGCCAAGGGAACGCCGGGACTTTCGGAATTCAACCATTTGTTGATCTCCGCAGACGACGGAAAGACCAGTTATTGGCTTGACCCCAGCCTGGAGGTTGCGCCGTTTGGAATGGTTTCGCCCATTTCGCAGAAGTGCGTATTTGTCTTGAACCGCCGCTTTATTTTTTTGAATTCGGCTGGGCACGAATGGCCACCCTTTGAACGCCAGCTGCCGTTTGCGGCGACGCAGCGCGTCAGTGTAGACGCTTCACTCGACGGAAACGGAACGCTTACCGCGAAAGTGAAATACGTGATGCGCGGGGACAATGAACTACTGTTGCGGATTGCGTTTCATCAAAGTCCGCGAGAGAAATGGGCGAACCTGGCGCAACTATTGTCGCTTTCCGACGGCTTCCGCGGAAAAATCACCAGCGTTTCCGCCAGCGAGCCGCTGGCGACAAAAGATCCCTTCACCGTGGAATACGAGATCGCGCAGCCTAAATTTGTGGATTGGAGCAAGAAGCCGGTGCGCATTCCCGCGCTGCTGCCGTTTTTTGCGCTGCCCGATCCCCCGGCGCAGCCGAACTCTCCGATCGAACTGGGCACGCCGCTGGATGTTGAGGCGACCGCGACGTTAACGCTGCCGCCGGGCTTCACCGTGCAGCCGCCGTCCGGAACCTCGGTGAACCGCGACTATGCAACTTTTACCTCGAAATATTCCGGGCTGGCGGCTGGCGGGAACGCGCTCACGGCCTCACGCCACATCAATTTTCTGGTCCGCCAGCTCCCCGCGCTGAGCAACGCCGACTACCGCGCGTTCCTGCGCGCGGTGCAAAACGATGAAGCGCAGACCTTTACGCTGACCAAGCCCTAATTGAATTTGTAACGAACGCCGGGTTGAGGCTGCGAAAGGCGCCCGCCTCAGTAGGCGGCCACTACAAAGACTAAAGGCCCATCACTTCGCGTTCCTTCAGCGCGCTTAGGTCTTCGATCTTCTTGGTTTCGGCGTGGCTGATTTTCTCCAGCTCATCGAGGGCGCGCTTTTTTTCGTCTTCGCTGATCTTTTTCTCTTTTTCCAGCTTTTCTATGGCTTCTTTGCTGTCGCGGCGGACGTTGCGGACGGCGGTGCGGTGATTCTCCAGCATTTTGTGCAGCAGCTTGACCATGTCTTTGCGGCGTTCTTCGGTGGGCGCGGGGATGGGCACGCGCACCACTTTTCCATCGTTCGTGGGATTCAAGCCCAGGTCGGCGGTGCGGATGGCTTTGTCGATCATGGCGACAGCGCTGGCGTCCCAGGGGGCAATGACCAGCATAGTGGCATCGGGCACCGTCACTGTGCCTAGCTGATTCACCGGCATGGGCGTGCCGTGATAGTCCACGCGCACGCTATCCAGCAGCATGGCGTTGGCGCGGCCGGTGCGCAGCGAACTGGTTTCTTTGCGGAAATCGTCTACCGCTTTTTCCATGCGCGTTCGTGCCGCGGCCATGGCGTCTTTCGTTGTCGCAATCGTGGTCATCGTGTCCTCAGAACTTTTCGTTGCTGTTGCTTATTGCCAAGGCGGAAGCCCGGGCCCCCAAAAAACAAAAAACTACCTACCGGCTGACGACGTGATCTACCGTTAATTCCGCGCAACCCATCCACCGCGCACAGGCCCTTCCGTCGTCAGGGCAGGCAAGAGTGCCTGTGCTACTTAGGCCGGAGTCACCTTGGAACCTACGCGTTCGCCCAGAACCACGCGAAGCAGATTCCCTTTCAGGCCCATGTTGAATACTACGATGGGCATACCGTTATCCATGCACAGGGAAATGGCTGTCGAGTCCATGACTTTGAGTTCCTGGTGCAGGACGTCGCGATAGGTGATGCCCTCGAAGAGTTTCGCGCTGGCCACCTGCTCTGGGTCGGCGTCGTAGATACCGTCGACGCGTGTGGCCTTCAGGATTACGTCAGCCTTGATTTCGATACCGCGTAACGCCGCCGCGGTGTCCGTCGAAAAATACGGGTTGCCAGTGCCGGCGGCGAAAATGATGACGCGGTCTTTCTCGAGGTGGCGGACGGCGCGGCGGCGGATGAAGGGTTCGGAGATTTGCTGCATGTTGATGGCGCTGAGCACGCGGGTAAAAACTCCAGCTTTTTCGAGCGAATCCTGCAGGGCCAGCGCGTTGATCACCGTGGCCAGCATGCCCATGTAGTCGCCGGTGGCGCGATCGATCTCAAAGCCTTTTTGCCGGGCGCCGCGAAAAATATTGCCGCCGCCCACCATGATGGCCACTTGCACGCCGAGCTGGTGGACTTCTTTCACTTCCGCGGCGATTTCGCGAATGGTGTCGCCGTGAATGCCGAATCCCTGCGGCCCCTGAAACGATTCGCCCGAAAGCTTTAGCAAGATGCGGTGATAAACCGGCTTGCCTTTTTTCGCCGCGTCGCTCTTGCCGTTCTTCGCGGCATTGGTGCGGCTTTTTTTCCCGGCGTTCGTAGCGGCCATAGCGCTCCCGTAGAGTTTGCAAAATCCTCAAAATTGTAGCAAACAACGCTCTTGCGCGCCTACGGCATTGCATTTAGATGGCTGACAGTGGTGGTCAGTTTCCGATCACCGGTTAGACGAGGTTGAAGATTATTGGGATAGACTTGCTTCGGAGCTAGTCTCGTCGGAATGCAAAGAAAGAAGAAATCTCAACTGGCATTCGCGCTGCAAAACAAGCTGCTCGTACGGTTTGCGAGCGTCCTGGAACGTGGGACGATCACCGGCTACGTGCTCGATATCGGCCCACAGTTTTTCCTCATTGCGCTGATTTCCGATGATGTTCGGCCCAACGGCTTCCAATGCTACCGTTTGTCGGACATCCGAAAATTGCGACCCGACAAATACGCCCGATTCCACGAAACGGTGTTAAAGAAGCGCGGATTACGGCTGCCGAAGAAGCCCCCGATAGATGTCAGCAGCCTCGCCAAATTGTTGCTCTCAGCCAACCATGCATTCCCGCTGGTTACAATTCACCGAGAGAAGGCCAAGCCTGGGACGTGCGAGATCGGCCGGGTAGTCGAGGTAAAAAAGGGACGTATAACGCTTTTAGAAATCGGCCCGGACGCGGCTTGGGACGATCGACTGGAAACTTACCGGCTGAGCGAAATCACCCGCCTTGACTTCGGCGGTGGCTATGAAGAGGCGTTATACTTAATTGGGGCCAGCAAATATGAACGTGCTGTCGACCTGATTTGGAATCCATCGAAGCCTCGCAAAGCGAGAAAACACTTGTCCTCTGAAATGGTGATGGCTGTTGGGAGAACAGGAAAATGACTCTTCAAAAGCTATTGGCGGTTGGAGTGCTGTTCACCGGTAATTTGTTGCCAGCGATCAGGCCGGAGTTGAGTCAGCGCGGTGACCTCGGTGAGGCTCCGCGAATCGAATTCCCATCCGTCGGAATTTCGCAAGCGCAAAGAGAGCGCTTTCTTGATGCCGATTTTACGGTCGTCACAAAGGTGCAGTCCCTGCCCGATCCTGTGCTCCAGCTATTCATCGAAAAGGGCGGTTCGCGACCGGTGATGGCAAATCCCGACGACAAATTTGAGGCGACGGACGTTGTCTCTGACGCTAGCGTTCCGCGAATGAGGTTGATTTTTGCGGGCGTCTGGCGCGAGAAATGTTTTGTCTATTACGAGCAAGGCGGGAGAGCGCATATGTATGTTCTCGTGCTCTTTAACGTGAACCCGTCGGGCATCGTGAAACCTTTATGGCGCGGGTACTGTGGCGGCCCCGCTTCGGATATCCCTAAGCTTCGCGCTCAGCTCGCCAGCGGAGACTGTCGATAGCCCCTCTCAAAATAGAGGCAAAATACTCTGGCGTTTGAAGGGCGGCGAGCTATAGACTTTAGCCGCTTTAGGCTGATTATTCGCGACGATCTCGGATCTTTGGTCGAATAATCTCACGCGGAGAGTCGTCCATGAAAATGTACAACATCAGCGGGTATCTGATTATTTTGTGCTACCTGCTGGCTTGTTCGTATTTCGCTCCGGCACGGTTGGGGCCGTGGGGAGGCTTGCTGGTAGGCGCGGTTTATTTTGTGGCGTGCTGGTTTCTGGCCGGAGTGTATCTCTCCGACGTGCTGCATATGGGAATCGCGCACCGGGCGCTGGACTATAAGGAATGGTTCATCAAGACGGTTACCGTTGCCAATAATTTTTTCGGGATTTATGTTAATCCGATCACCTGGGTAAGCCGGCATCGACTGCACCATTTAAATTCCGACCATGACGGGGATCCCAACAAGCTTGCCGGCGACGGTTTCTGGCGCACGCTGTATCTCTGCCTGCTGCCATATCGCTGCAAGGAGAATATGGCGGGAGACCAGATTTTGAAGTCGCCGACGTTTCGCGTGGTGGCGAACCCGGCGTTTGCCATCGTGGCGCAGGTGATCAGTTTTGTTCTGTTGTGGAAGCTGGTGGGCGGGCTGGCGTTGGCAATAGCGATGTGGGTCGGGCTGCGGATTTTTTCGCTGTGGGTCAACATGATTCAAAACTACTGGACGCACACACGCGAGTTTGGCTATCGCCGCTATGACGATGAACAGGACAATGCCATGAACATCGGAGAGTGGCTGCCGGTGACGGCCACCTTCAGCGCGTGCCTGCAGAACAATCATCACCACTATCCGCGGCTGCTGCGGCTGAGCCACGACGAATCGGAATACGATTTTGGGTTTATCACCGTGAAAGCGATAAAAGCTTTGGGATTGGTGCAGGCCACGAAAAAGGGCGCGGAGATTCCTGAGGACGTGCCACTGGCTGCGCTGGATTTTTAGGGCTGAATTCTTAGGACTGAACTTTTAACGCCGGCTTTTTCCTCTTCATGAATGGCTCAATCGTCTGGCCGAGAAAGCTGGGCGAAATTTCCTCACCGCTCAGGCCGTAGCTCTCCGGCCAGGCATCCGGATAGTAGTACGTGCCGAAAATCTTATCGATCCACGGAAAATGAATGGCGAAGTTTTTGTCGATGCCCTCTGGCTGCGAAGTGTGGTGCCAGTGGTGATAGCGGGGCATAACCAGAAACTTTTCGAGCCACGTGGCGTTGGGGCCGAAGTTGCAGTGCGTCCAGGTGGCGTGCAGGGTGACGAAGATTAAGTAGGCCAGGATGATGGATTGCGAAAAGCCCAGCATCATGGGGACGAGGATGAACCCGCGCACCAGGGTGTCGTCGACGAAGTGGGAGCGAGAGCCGGCGATCCAGTCGAGCGCTTTCGAGGAATGGTGGATGGAGTGGAAGCGCCACAGGAACGGTACTTTGTGCAAGGCGAAGTGAATGAGCCATTCGGCCAGGTCGGCGATGACGACGGCGAAGAAAAATTGCAGAAGCCACGGCAGGCGGGCGATGGCTTGCTGCAGGACCGGAATGGCCAGATATTTCGTGGCCTGCGTGGCGGGAAGCAAGACGAGAAAAGATAAAACTTGCAGCGGGAGATGCGTGGACATGAAATAGACGACGTCCAGCGTCCACTGGTTGCGAAAGGTGCCTTGCTCGGGATATTGGGGCCACAGTCTTTCGAGCGGCACGTAGATTAGGGCCATCAAAAGCAGATCCAGCAAAAACCAGTCGAGGCCGATGGCCAGGCCATGGTAGCCAGAAGGATTGATCTGCGCGCTGGAGCCGCCAAAAGCGGTGGCCGCCACGGCCAGCAACATGCCCGTCAGCGCCAAAGTCTTCTTCTTGCGCCGGATGGAAGAGATGACGCCGAATACGATGGCCGCCACGATCAGGCATTGGATTAAGACCCGCATGGTGTGGATGGGGTAATGCGAGCGCAACTCCGGGGTGATTAGCAGCGTGGGAAAATGCAGGCAGAGGACGGCGCCGAAGGAAAGAAAGCCGCAAAAGGCGGAGAGGATGCCGCTCCACCAGCCAGTGCCAAAGCTTGTGGCGTCGGCGTCGCCGAAGAATTCGTTGATTTTTTGCTCGAGCACGCGGGCTCCTGGCTCTGGCGGTAAATCCTGCGTCTGGCGCTAAGGTATTGTTTGTCTAGCTTAGATTGTTCAATAAACGGCGAATTTGCGCCACCGTGGACTGGGGAATTCTCCGCTAACTAATTAACTGTGCGCCAGAGCAGGCACTGGCGCACAAAAAAAACGTCCCGGCGTTGAACCGAGACGCTTTTGGATTTTAGTGGCATAGGCTTCAGCCTGTGCGATTTCGCCGCAGTCTGGACGAAAAACTACGCGCCAGCCGGGGCAAGGGCAGCCGCAGAAACTGACTCGCTGGCGGCCGGCCCTTCGCCTACCTTGAAGCGCACGAAGCGGCGGATGGCGATGTTTTCGCCGAGCTTGGCGATGGCTTGGGCGATCATCTCGCCGATGGTGACGCTTTCGTCCTTGATGTAGTGCTGCTCGTAGAGGCAGTTTTCTTCGTAAAACTTTTCCATTTTGCCGGTGGTGATTTTCTCGACCACGGCTTCAGGCTTGCCGGTGGCGAGCGCCTGGGCGCGATAAATCTCGCGCTCTTTCTCGAGCATCTCGGGCGTCACTTCCTCGCGCCGCACGTAGCGCGGATCAAGCGCCGCGATGTGCATGGCGATGTCGTGCGAAAGCTGCTGGAAAGCGTCGGTGCGCGCCACGAAGTCGGATTCGCAATTCAGTTCGACGAGGACGCCGATCTTGCCGCCGGCGTGGATGTAGCTGCCGACGAGGCCTTCGGAGGCTTCGCGCGTGGCTTTCTTGGCCGCGGCCGCTTGGCCTTTTTTGCGCAGGACGCTGATGGCTTTTTCGATGTCGCCATTGGCTTCCACCAGCGCCGCGCGGCAGTCCGCGAAACCGGCGTTGGTGCGCTCGCGCAGCTCTTTCACGAGCTGGGCGGGGATGTTAACGGGACCTTTGTCTGGAGCGGTTTGTGTGCTCATGCTTTCGTCTCTTCTCGCTTGGTTTTTTCTGAACTTTTTTGCCGAGCAGACTTATGGACACCAGTCCGCGAAATGTTTCCGTCTCAGTGGGTCCGCAACCGCGCACAAGCAACCTGGCGGGTGTAAACAGGAATGCCTATGCTACCAGAAGCTTAGTGCGTGGCAGTCGCCGGCGGTACGGTCTCTGGCACTTCTGCCGCGGCGGCTTCGCTGGTTTCGGCTGCGGCAGGCTCCACCACGGGAACGTCCGGCGCCACTTCCACCACGCCTTCGACGAAGTCGCCTTCCTGCTTCTCGTACTGCTCGTAGGCGCTGGTATCCACGTACTCCACGCCATCCACGAGGGCCTGATCGGCGGCCGCTTTCTGGTCCGCCACCTGCGATTGCTGGTAGGTGTTGTGGCCTTCGAGCACGGACTCCGAGATTTTCGAAGTGAAGAGGCGAATGGCGCGCAGCGCGTCGTCGTTGCCGGGGATAATCCAGTCCACCACGTCCGGATCGCAGTTCGTGTCCACCACGGAGACGACCGGCACGCCCATGCGGCGCGCTTCTTTTACGGCAATTTCTTCCGCGTTGGAATCGATCACGAACATGGCATCCGGTAACTGCGCCATATTCTCGATGCCTTCGAGGTTCTGGTTCAGGTGCTTCATTTCGCGCCCCAGGCGCGCTTTTTCTTTCTTGGAGAGATCGTTGATGCGGCCGTCTTCGTGCATGGCCTTGAGCAGCTTCAAGCGCTTGATGGATTTCTGCAGCGTGGCCCAGTTGGTCAGCGTGCCGCCCAGCCAGCGGTGATTCACGAAGAACGCGCCGCAGCGCCGGGCCTCTTCCGCCACCGCTTCCTGCGCTTGGCGTTTGGTGCCGACAAACAGGACCGTGCGGCCCTGCGCCGAAAGATCGTTCACGAAGCGGCTGGCTTCGCGGAACATCTTTAAAGTCTTTTGCAAATCGATGATATGAATGCCGTTGCGTTCACCGAAGATATATTCCTTCATCTTGGGATTCCAGCGACGGGTCTGGTGGCCAAAGTGGACTCCGGCCTCCAGCAACTCTTTCATGGTGATTTCTACTGCCAAGTTCCCTCCTCGTTAGATAGCTGCTTGCAGCAGGTTCCCAAAGGCGCCCGCCTCAGAAGGCGGCCACTACAGGGGCCTGAAGAACAGCCTTTTGCCGGCTTCTTGCCGGCCGTGATCTCAGTGGAGCCGCTTTCGCGGATCCACTGGAGGTCTTATGGCGCGAGTTGCGCCAAAATTTATCGCTGCGATGACGCAGCACAAACGCGACCGCCTCAGCAGGCGGCCGCTACAGACTAGCGCTTGGTGAACTGGAAGCGCTTGCGAGCGCCCTTTTGTCCGTACTTCTTGCGCTCTTTCATGCGCGAATCGCGCGTCAAGAATCCGTTGGTGCGCAGCGCCGGGCGCAGTTCCGGGTTGTAGCGCGAAATGGCGCGCGATAGACCCATGCGCACCGCTCCGGCTTGTCCGCCTACGCCGCCGCCGTGCACCGTGCACATCACGTCGACCTGGTCGCCGAGGCTGGTGAACTTGAGCGGCTCGGTGGCGTCATGCTTCCACGCATGATTTGGGAAGTATTGCTCGGTGGTGCGGCCGTTCACGGTGAACTTGCCGCTTCCGGCGCGGAGGAACACGCGCGCCACGGACTCTTTGCGCCGGCCCGTGCCCATGATCCATACGCTTTTGCCCGCTAGGGGCGATACAGTGGTGCTCAAAGTTCCTCCTGGCAAACTCAAACTATTGTGGCTGCCTTCGCGGCGTAGTTCACGAATTCCGCCGAGGCAGCAAGTCCCGCGCACCGGTGAAGGCGCTAGGACACGAATCCGATGGCACTTCCTGGGAGACTGGAATACTGCAGGCTGTCAACCTACCAGAACAACAATCCCCACCGCGACCACCACTTCTTGCTAGTCGTTTGGGCCGCCGTGTCTCACATCTCCGCGGCAAACCACAGCCCAACTCACACCGAAACGCGAACCTTATACTGTTACCGCTTGCGGCTTCTGGCCTGCATGACGCGCAAGACCCGCGGCGTCGCGATAAATGCGCAGCTTCTTGGCGCGCCGGGCGCGCAGTTTGTTCTTCGGCAGCATCCCGAGAACCGCTTCGCGAATCATCCAGTCCGCCTTGATGGGGCGCAGGCGCTTCGCCGGCACTTCCTTCAGTCCGCCGGGGTAGCCGCTGTGCGAATAATAGATTTTCTGCTCGACCTTGTTGCCGGTCATCTTCATCTTGTCGGCGTTGATGACCACCACGTGATCGCCGGAATCGAGGTAGGGCGTAAAGGTCGGCTTATCCTTGCCCATCAGCATGCGGGCGACTTTGGTCGCCAGACGGCCTAATACCACGTCCGTGGCATCGACCACGAACCAATCGGCGCCGATCTTTAGCGCTTCTGCTTCCGCTCCCTTGGCTACGTACGTCCTCATTGCAACAGTCACACCTTTCCCTGTAGAGACAAACCGCAATCTTAAGGCACACGGCCGCCAAAGTCAACGCTCGTTCACGGTGGCGGGACGGTTGTTGGGAACCGTGCCTGGAATGGGCCCGCATTATCCACCATCGGCATGTGTTGCAGGCCCTGCGCAGTAAATTACCACTTTTGCGCAGAAAAAAAACCGTTGACTCGCGCGAAAAAGCCCAATATTGTTTCCGCGACTCGTGGTTCTGCGTGCTGCCTCCACGCCATCACGAGCCCCACAATTTCGTCTTTGCAGCCACCATTCCTGTTCATGAACGCACTTCATGAAACGACGCGGGATGTACGCGCACTATTTAGGAGATCGCTATGAAGCTCGCCTGGATGTCGAAACAAAGTCTGCAAGCCTGCTTGGCCGGAGTGCTGCTGGTCACCGCCAGCGTGGCAGTTGCTAATGATAAGACGCAGAGCAAGGCGCCCGCGCCGGCGGCCAAGGCCCCGGCAGCGGCGCCGAAGGCTCCTGCGGCCGCGCCGAAAACCAACACACCGGCGAACGGTGCTCGCCCAGGCACCACGGGAGCCAACAACGGCGCGCGACCCGGCACGAACGGGGCTGCAGGTGCTCGTCCGGGCACAACCGGCGCGGCCGGAACCAGGGGAGCGACTGGGACGACGGGCGCCAAAGGCGCAACGAATACCACCGGGGCGAAAGGCGCGACGAATACGGCCGGAGCCAAGGGCGGCACGGGAGCGGCAGGAGGGAAGGGCGCAACCAACGCGGCCAGCGCGAAGGCGGCCGCCGCCCCGCATAGCCTAGGCGCCGCAGGACGCTCGCCGGCAGTCTCGAAGACCGTCACCACCAAGTCCGGCAACACCGTGGGCGTGGACAAACGCGGAAATGTGCGCACCATTCAGGGCCACGGCATGACCGTGAATCGTGGTCCCAGCGGGAATCGCCGCGTGGTCACCGAGCGCAACGGGCACACCTTCGTAAGTAACGGACATGGCGGATACGCCCAGAGCCGCTATCGCACGGTGGGCGGGCGCGAATATTACTCGCGCACTTACGTTTATGGCGGCCGCAGCTACGCCAGAGTGTATGGCGGCTATCCCTATCGCGGCGGCTACTATTACCGCTATTACCCGACGTATTACTACCAGCCGGCGTATTACGGATGGGCGTATAACCCATGGCCCGCGCCGGTGGCCTATGGCTGGGGCTGGGGCGGCGCGCCCTGGTACGGCTACTACGGCGCGTACTTCGAGCCGTATCCGGTGTATCCGTATGCTTCGCTGTGGCTGGCGGACTACCTGATCGCCGCGAACCTACAGGCCGCGTATGACGCGGGCGTGGCGGCGGGCGCGGCCGGCGGTTCCGCAGAACTCGAAGACACCCTGGCGCAAGCTATCTACGGCGGCGGCGCGGAGTTCTTCGGCGACGCGGAAGTGGCCGCAAAACTCTCTCCCGAACTGAAATCGCAGATCGCCGAGCAGATCAAAGCGGAGATCAACGCGGAGAAGGTGGCCTCGGCAGCCAGCACGGGCGGCACCGGAACCTCAACAGCAACCGCGGGCGGCGGCGACGAGCGCCCCACGGCCCTCGATCCTTCCCTCAAGCTGTTCGTGGTCTCGACAGACCTGGATGTCAGCACCGATGATGGCGCGGATTGCTCGCTCAGCACAGGCGACGTGGTGGAGCGCATTGATGCGGACGCGGGCGCCGACAACGGCGTTCATGTGAAGGTGCGGGCCGGCAAGAAGTCCGATTGCAAAGTGGATTCCCTGCCGCAAGTGGACCTGAACGACTTACAGGAAATGCACAACCACTTCCGCGAGCAGATCGACTCCGGCCTCGAGACGCTGGCCAAGAATTCCGGCAAGAACGGTCTGCCCGCCGCTCCGACCACGGCGACCATCGGCAGCCCGCCGCCGGCACCGGATCCGACGGCCGCCTCACAACTGGCGCAACAGCAGAAGGACGCGGATGCCGCGGAAGCCGAGGCCAAGCAGGAAGCAGCCTCCGCGCCGCCGCAGAATTAAGCCCGAGCCGCACGTAGCGTGCACGAGGAGTTGCCGCCAGGCTGCCCCGAGTTAGCCGGCGGCAGCCCCCCCAAAGTTCCGAAAAGGTTTCGCCCGCAACGCTGCGGGCCGAGATTCCGTCTCAGGAGGGTTTTGCCCATGTCTCGGATTTGCGTTCGTCTGGCGGTATTGCTGGCCGCAGGGGTGATCTTGGCGGGTACCTGCTTTTTGGCGAGTGCGCAGCTCGCGCCCACAGCTTCCATGCCAGACGAGCTTGCCGCGCAATATAAAGTGTCCAAGCTGGCGTCGGACTCCACCGGAACGGTGGTGACCGACGCCGGGACGGTCCTCGCGGTGCAAAAGGGCGGCATTCTGGGATTTGACCATGACACCGGCGGAATGATTCCCACGAAATACGAGAAAGGCAACATTCATTCGCCGAACGGTCTGGCCATGATGATTCTGCAAAAGAAGGGCGGGGTGAACACCAAGTTCTTTACCGTCGGCGAGAAAGTGTACGTGACGAAGATCGACGTTCAGATGAAAAATGAGAAAGTGGTTTTGTCGCTGGTGGAATGCGACACCTGCAACAATGTGCAGACTCCTTCTGGGTATAAGACGCAATTAGTGTTTCAGTTCGACAAAGGCTTTCTTGAAACGGCTACCGCCGCACAGGTGGAAGATACGGTCGGTCAGGTGCTGACCATCGACAATAGTTCGGGCTCCGATTCGCAACAGGCCAACAACGCGCAGGGTGGTCAGCAACAGGGCGGCGGGCAGCAAGGCGGCGGACAGCAGGCGCCGGCACAGGCTCCGCCTCCGGCAAGTATCGAACTGGGGCAGACCACCGACCAAGTGGTGGCGGCGCTGGGCGATCCGCAGAAAATCGTGAAACTGGGCACCAAGCAGATTTACGTTTATAAGGATTTGAAGATCACCTTTACCAACGGCAAAGTCTCCGACGTGCAGTAAAGCTACGCACGGCCACATTTCTCTGGGGTAATTCACACTGATTCGCTTCGGCCTGCGCCAATGCTCGGGAAAAGAGCACACGCTGAAGCCTATGCCACCAAAACCTTTCCCACGCAAAGGTGGTCTCCGTTTCAGCTACAATAATTGCGTGGCCACCACTGAATTGCCATTCATTCTGAGGCTTGCGTGATTCACCGACATATCTTTCACAACGAGACGCTGCTGCCCATCGAGAAGGCGCGGCTTTCGCCCGGCCAGGCGGGACTGGTTTGTGGCTTTGGGCTTTTCACCACGCTGCGCATCGCGCGCGGCGAAGCCTTTGCCTATGAGCGCCACTGGAAACGCCTCGAGAAAGACGCGGCGATTACGCACCTACCGATGCCGTATTCCGGCGCCAAAGTGCGCGTACACCTGCACGAGGTGATTCGCGGCAACCATGTTACCGAAGGGTGCGCGCGGATTTATCTGGTGCACAACAATGTGGGCTATTGGAAGAGCGACGAAGCGCGGCCGGAAGTGGACTTGATCATGACCACCGCGGATTTGCCCAGCTATCGCGAGCCGGTGCGGCTGGCATTGCGCGAGCATGGGCGCCACGCCGCTTCGCCGTTGTGCAGCGTGAAGACCATTTCCTGGCTGGACAATGTATGGTCCATCGGAGAAGCCACGCGCGAAGGATTTGACGAAGTGGTGCTGCTGAATGAACGCGGCGAAGTTTCCGAATGTACCTCCGCGAATATCTTCACCGTGAAAGACGGCAAAGTGTTTACGCCGCCGCTCAATTCCGGCTGCCTCGAAGGCGTGACGCGCGGAATTTTGTTTGAGATTGCGCCGGAAGCCGGCGTCACAATTGTGCAACAGGCCCTGCACCCGCAGGATTTGTATGGCGCCGACGAAGTGTTTATTACCTCCACGAATCGCAGCGTGATTAGCGTGGGGTCGATCGCCGGGCATGCGATCGCCAGCAGTGCCGGGCCGGTGGCCCGGCGGCTCAATAAACTGTTTGACGCGTATATGACGGAGTATGTGGAACGGCGATTGGCGGCGGCGCGGTAAGTTTTTCGCGGGCCACGCGATCTAGTACGGCACAGGCAGCCCGCCTCCCCGGTTTCACCGGACAGGCAGAGGGCGGGCGCTACACAGTCAAAACACAATTCAGGATGAAGTTAACGTTCGGCGGATCGCATGAAACTGCCGCCGGCGATGGTCTGGTTCTGTTGCACTACGAAAAGATTTTCCAGCAGCGTGAGGTCCGCGCGGAATTGCCGCTCGGAGGTGTGCGGCGAGGTGCCGGCGCTGAGTTCCTGACGCAGGCGGGTCACCAGCAAGTCGCGAGTGAACGCGGCCGGAGCGGTCGAGGCCAAAATGTTTTCGCGTGTGAGTCCGATCACCATCATGGTCGGCTGCGCGATTGAGAGCCCGACGGATTGCGTGTTGGCGGGCGAAAACGATGCGTTGGCGAGCGAAACGTATTCCTCTTGCGGCATCGATAGCGCGGGATAGCCCGCGGCGTCCGGCGCGAAGACCGCTTTCGCTTGCACCTCGCGCCAAGTTGCGGAGTTGGTGGCAGAGTTAGTCGCAGAGTCTCTCTGGTAGGCCACCACCGCATCTTCTTCGCGGAGCATTTCTTCCAGAGACTTGGCGTACGCGCGGCGCTCCGCCTTGGTCAACGGCACCTCCAGCGAACCATCCGGCGAATACATCTTGGCGTTCTGCGCAGGGTTAAAGCGGCCGCTAACGGCATAGGCCACGGCGAAGCCTCCACCGACAAACGGGTGAAAGACCAGCAGCGGAATTTCATACTTCTTGGCTTTGAAGACCGAATCCACCACGCCATGCACCGGGGTGCTGCGTTTGACCTTGCCGGGAATCTGCGGGATGACATAGGCGGTGAACGCCACATCCGGGTGGTGATGCGCGTAGTGCACCACGGATTTGGCGACGTGCTTGGGCGTGGCCACGTCCAGGTCCGCCAGGAAGCTGCGGGTGGCGGCCTTGGGGTAGTAAAAGTTCACCACGTTGCGGACGAAGTCGGCGCAGTTACTGGTGACCAGCTTGTAGGCCTGATGATTCGGCCGAGCATTATAAAGAGCGATGAAGGCGTCGTCCTGCTCCGGTGAAGTGGCCAGCTGAAAACCGTAGAGCGTGCGATCAAAGGCCGACCCAATGAGTTCATACCAATCGCCCCTAGGGGGCTCGCCTTCCGGTCCGTCAGGCACCAGAGCCTCAAGGTATTTGCGCCGGTAGGCATCGCGCATGGCGGCTTCGATTTTGCTGTCGGCGAAGAGCGGGATGTCTTCCGGGCGCTCCACGGCATAGAGATAAGGCAGCAGCGGTATGGCCAGCCAGTCGTAGCCGGCGATGCGATGATAGCGGCTGAGGACGATTCCAGTTTCGCCCGGCTCGCAACGACGCAAAACTGTTGGGGTGTCGGCGCAAACATTGCTCAGGTACACGGCGGTGTGGCCGGTGCCGGCCAGCTCGCCGTCGAGGGCGTAGGGCTCTTCAAGGAAGATGGTGATGTCGGCGCGGGTGGGCACAGAAACAGCCGCGAACGCCAGGGTGGCGAGGACACTGGTCCGGAGGAATGAGCCGAGTTGGAAGGGGCGGTTCACGGTTGCTTTGCCAGCGTCTTAGAGGGCGTCCTAGATAGATTACCAGCGTAGTCTTGCAGAGTGGCCGCCGGTTGCCCTACCTACAAACCCGCATTCGCGGGTGCAAGTTGCTGTAAATTTGTAAGCATAAGCAAATACGACACTTACGATGACTCCGATGGGACGGGAGGTTGCTTCTCAGTTGGACAACTCCATGGGTTTTGGGGTGCAATTTCGGTGAGAAATCGCTGTTCAGTGCGGCTTTTACACAACAAAAATGTCGTACTAGAACCCCACTCTGCCTTGGCGGATACGCTCGGAGAATCCTTCGGGACCCTGGATTTGGCGCGCTACCGGATTAATGTATGCCTGCTTCTTTAGCTCGGCGAAGGAAAGACCGCCGGTCTCCAGGTCGCCTCGCTGATACTCCATCTTGTCGCCTTTGCCGTTCAGCAGGATACGCCAGTCGAAGCGGTTGAGCAGTTTGTGCAGCGGAGAGGAGGGCGCCTTCACGAAATTGTCGGCGGCGTTCCGTTCGTTAAAAATGTTCGTGGTGCAGTTGCGGGTGACGGCGTTGTACCACTCGGCACGGCGGTGCAGCTCATTGATGCGGTAGATGTACGCCAGGAAGAGCAGGCGCGACCAATCGGGGCCGGCAGTGGTGCGGTAGAGATATACGTCTTCGCCCTGACCGTGGGCTCCGCGGCGAATGTTGGTGCGCAGACGGACGAGATTTTCCTCCGGGGCCACGGCGTAGAAAAGTTCGTAGGAACGGAAGAATCCACGGATTAGATAGTAACGCTCGTGCAATTCCTTGCGCAGCTCGATGGAAAACGCCACGTGGTCGTTCTCGCCGATCTGAAAACTGGTGATGGGATGAGCGATCCAACTTGAGCCCCAATAGGTGACGAAGAGGTCGATGCCGCGGATCTCGGAGAGTTTGATTTGCTTGTCGACCCAGCGGCAGTCGTAGTCAAATTCCTTGCGGTATTCGCATACGCGGAAATTGTGGATGGTCACAGTATCGCCATCTACCTCAGCCCACGCGGTCTGTGCGACATCCGGCTGCCATATGCGTTCGTTGGATGGTTTGATGGAGCGCCACCAGATCAGCACCAGGAGGAAGCCTACGAAAACGGCGATGGCACGCGCCTGAAACGTCGGGAGCAGGAACATGGCCGCGGCGTCTAGCAGCAGGTATAAGGCCGGCGCTGGAATGCGCAGCCACGGCGTGCGCAAATCAAAATAGAGCGCGCTCGCGGCCCATAGGGTAGCCAGCGCGAGAAGCACCACGATGAGTATGGTGAGCAAGTGTGTGGAACGCAGCTATTACCGGCTCTGGGTCGTGGACACGGACTCCGCGTCCGAAGACTGCGGCTCTTCTGGAACAAACGGCACCGTTACCACCACGGTCACACCGGCGCTGTCGGATTGTATATCCAAATTCCCTTGCTGTTCACGCACCCGTTCGCGCATGCCGGCCAGGCCGACGCCGAGGTGCGTGCCATTGCTGAGAAAGCGTTGTAGCACCTCCGGCGCCATGCCGCCGCCGTAGTCGCGCACGCGTAAGACCACCTGTGTGGGCGTACAGTTCAGCGTCACCAACGCGCGGCTGCTCTTCGCGTGGCGGTGAATATTGGTCAGGCATTCCTGCAGCACACGGAATAGCGCCAGCTCCACGGGATGCGCCAGGCGCGGGAAATCGTCAGGAACTTCGCAGGTGAACGCGATGCCGCTGCGCCGCGCGAAGCCTTCCACGTACCAGCGCGTGGCCATGCCGAGACCGGTCTCGTCCAGCAAGGGCGGGTGCAAAAGATACGAGATAGTACGCGTTTCGGCCAACGCCTGCTCCAGGTGGGCGCGCGCGCCATCCAGGCTCTCGTCTGCGTTGCGGCCGCGGGCCATGGCGTCCAGACTCATTTTCGCCGCCGCCAGATACTGCCCCAGGCTGTCGTGCAGTTCACGGGAGAACTTGCGGCGTTCTTCGTCCTGCAGGTGGAGCAACCGCGTGCTGAGCTGACGCGAAGCCGCCTGGCTTTCGAGCGCCAGGGCTTCCGCGCGTTCGCGCTCGGAAAGCTCACTCTCCAACATGCGGTAATAGAGATACAGCAGGATGATGGCGACCACGAATGCCAGGATAAGTATCCAGATCAACAGGCCATAGAGCGCCGTGGTGTTCGAGCGGCGGGTCACCAGCAACTGCTGCTCATTGTTGATCATTTCCTGCGCCGCGACCTGCGATTCCGCCCCCAGCGCTACCAGCTGCCGCGCGCCGACGGCAAGCTCCTCGGAGCCGAGCTGGCCCAGTTTGCGCCGCTCGACGCGCGCGCGCAGCACGGTCAGACGTCGCAAGGCTGCGTCCTGCAACCGCGCGAGCGCCGCGTCTTGCGCGCGATTATCTTGCACCAGTTCCCGCAAGTGATTTATTTTTTCGGGGACGCGGCCGGCGATCCGGTTAAAGTTCTGCTCGATGGCGGGGTCCGCCTGCTCGTCAAACTTGGCGCGTGCGCGGGCAGCCTCGTCCATGAGGGCGGTGAGTTCACCGACGGCTACCTGCACTTCATAGGTGTGCGCCACCCAGCGCAGACTTTGCGTCAGCCGCGAGATGGCCACACCGGCAGCCAGCCCCGCAATCAGTAGGAAAACCACCGCGCCGCCGAACGCCAGGCGCACCTTTTTTCGAGAGTGCATCGCTCACCGAACAACAAATCCTTGTTTGAGACGCGTGATGCCGGACGATGGTAACACGAGGTTTTATAACTTTCGGAGCGGCCTCCGGGTGCCGCCATAAGGCGAAAAACCATGGAACGGGGAGGTATCGACAAGCACGGCTACGAGCACAACTGTCATAAACATGACGACCCTCGTCTTCTCATTTTTCGCGCCAGTCACATCGGAATGGGCTGGTGCAACGCACGCTTCACCTGCCAGCACGGCGAGTACCCAGCCTGCGGAAACAGCGAGTGCACGCAGGTGACTGTTTGCACCGGATTGTCGACGTCGATCTGGTATTCCGTTTTGTTCCCCTTTTGCGGAATAGCCAACAGCCGCGGCGCGGTGAGCGTCTCGAAAGGATCCACCGTGGTGGGATGCCGCACGCGCACCCGCACGGAAACAAAATCCGCGCCATACGCAACCAGCACCGCCACCGCGACGCCCAGCGACAAACGTTGCAGTATCTTGGAAACGGCCGGGGTCATCCTTGTAAGCATAGCTCGCCGAGGCCCGCTACAAAAATTCTATTCGCGGCATAGCGATTCGCACGCTCCGCTCATCAAACCTTTTTGCCGCGGCGCGATGGCCAAATAAAAGCCACGTAGGATAAGGTTAGCTTCGCTTCCCGTGGCCAGTTAAGGCCGGAACCAAGACGCGCGAGGCGCACGACAAAATACATGCTACAGGGCCAAGGCATACACGCGGTCGAGTTGGTATTCCTGCTACTGCTGCTGTTCGTGGTGGTGTTTGCGGCGCTGGCGCGCAAACTGAAGACGCCCTACCCCATCGTGCTGGTCATCGCCGGATTGTTACTGGGATTCGTGCCCGCCATTCCCAGGGTGCCGCTGAATCCAGACCTGGTCTTCCTCGTGGTCCTCCCGCCGCTCCTCTATTACGGCGCATGGCACACCAGTTGGCGCGACTTCAAATACAACCTCGTCAGCATCCTCTTTCTGGCCTTTGGGCTTGTAGGCTTCACCGTGTTCGGCGTGGCGGACACCTCGCGCTGGCTCTTTGCCGGCTTCGATTGGCGCCTCGGATTCGTACTCGGCGCGGTCATCTCCACCACCGACGCCATCGCCGCCACGGCCATCGCCAAACGAGTAGGCTTGCCGCAGGGCATCGTGGACGTCCTCGAAGGCGAAAGCCTCGTCAACGACGCCACCGGCCTGCTCGCGCTCGAGTTCGGCATCGCCATGGTGTACAACGGCACCACGCCCACGCTCGCCGGCGGAATTTGGCGCCTCACCTATTTAATCGTCGGCGGCGTGCTCGTCGGCATCGTCGTCGGCTTGATCGTCGAATTCTTCGAGCACCGCATCGACGACGGTCCCATCGAAATCGCCGTCAGCATCCTGGTGCCCTACGCCACGTATCTCGGCGCGGAAAAACTAAACGCTTCCGGCGTACTCGCCGTCATTGCCTGCGGCCTCTATCTAAGCCGCAAGAGCTCGCATTTCTTTTCTCCCAGCGTCCGCATTCAGGCCGACGCCGTTTGGGAATCGCTCACCTTCGTCATGAACGGCCTGGTCTTTGTCCTGATCGGCCTGCAACTCCCCTACGTCCTGGCCGGCATCCGTGAATACAGCTTGCGCCAACTAATCTTTTACGGATTGCTTTTCAGCGTGCTGGTAATTGTGCTGCGCCTGCTGTGGGTTTTTCCCGGCGCGTATCTCGCCTACGCCATCCGCCGCCACCTGCTGCACCACAAGGAGGCCTGGCCCAGCCCCCGCGGCGTCTTCGTGGTCGGTTGGACGGGCATGCGCGGCGTCCTCGCCTTGGCCGCCGCCATCTCCCTGCCCGAATTCCTCGCCGACGGCACCGCCTTCCCCAATCGCAACCTCATCATCTTCATGACCTTTTGCGTAATCCTGGTAACACTCGTCCTCCAAGGCCTCACCCTGCCGCCGCTGATCCGCCTCCTGGGCCTGGCCTCCACGCACGAAAACAACGAAGAAGAGCTAGCCGCCCGCCGCGAAATTGTCGCAGCCGCCGTCGCCTATCTCGAAACCACGCAAACCCGCAAAGACAAACTCGACCCCGCCATCTACAAGGAAATCATGCGCATGTACCGCCGCCGCCTCGAAGTCCTGCACGAGATCGGCGAGGATGAATCCGAGAAAGATCATCAGCTGCACATCGCCTCACGCGAACGCCGCCTCGACGCCATGCGCGACGTCGTGCAGGTCGAACGCCAGACCGCACTGCGCCTGCGCAACGAAGGCAAAATCGGCGACGAAACCCTGCGCAAACTCCAATACGAGTTGGATCTAACCGAAACCCGCTTGGCCGCCATCCGCTAGCGCTTCAGCGGCACGCATTCTTCACCCGCCTACACCCTATACAACGGCGTCTCCGCCACACTTGGCTACTCTCCTGATCGCCTGCAGCTCAACTCTTTGTCCCTATGCCAAAGGCGGCACCACCCTTTTCGGCCTGACCTACTCCTATGGCACCTCCGGCAGCAACGACGGCCTGATTTCCGGCATCACAGACAACGTGCAATCCGGCCGCAGCGTCAGCTACACCTACGACAGCCTCGCCCGGCTCTCCACCGCGCTCACGTCTGGCTCATCCAGCTACCCGCAGTGGGGCCTGCAATGGACCTACGACCGCTACGCCAATCGCACCCAGCAGCAGGTCACCAACGGCAGCGGCCCATCTAACCTCGTCACCGTCAGCGCCACCACGAACCAACTCATGGGGTCTCCCTACGCCTACGATCTCAGTGGCAACATGACCAACGACGGCTTCAACACCCTCGTCTACGATGCCGAAAACCGCGCCACCAGCGCCACTAACAGCAGCTCCTCAGGCGCCTACACCTATGACGGGAACGGACTGCGCGTCACCAAGTGTGTCGCGTCTTGCACCTCCAGCACCCGCTACATATTTTCCGGCTCCAAAGTAATTGCTGAATACGCGTCCACCGCTTCGCCTTCCGCCCCCACCATCGAGTACATCTACGCCGGCACCACCCTCATCGCTTCGGAAGATAACACCAGCACCTATCGCTTCTACCAGCGCGACCATCTCTCCAATCGCGTGGTCACCGACATCAATGGCAACGTCCTCGAACAACTCGGCCACTACCCCTACGGTGAATCCTGGTACAACTCCTCTGGCGACAAACTCCTGTTCACGTCGTACGAGCGCGACGCCGAATCCGGCAACGACTACGCCCAGGCTCGCTACTACGTTAGCCGACTCGGCCGCTTCTCCTCCGTGGATCCTCTCTCCGGCAGCACCAGCGACCCGCAATCCCTAAATCGCTACGTCTACGTCCGCGACAATCCAACCGTTCTCGTCGATCCCTCAGGAGCATGCGGCGAACTGATCGAAACCCGGCGTCGCAAGCTACACGAGGAGCTCGAGTTTGGAGGTATGCTCCTGTTGCCCAGCGAGTTGAAAAAGGCAATTTACGCCGCCCTGGCACAAGACCCGTATGATGACCCGATAGTCGACTGCATTGAGGGTGGCGGAGGAGGAGAGGGGGGCGGCACCGGGATTTCCGCAAGCGACATAACTCCCCCCGACCTCGGCCCCGACCCCTCGCCAGACCCATGCGCAGGAGATCCAACTTGCGGCGGCATAATTTCACAGCAACCGCCGCCACTCCCACCGGGACCAACTACAACCATCTACGTCAATGCGTCGCTCACGCCGGACCTCGAATTTCTAAATGTCAGCTTCGGCGGCACCTTGCAGTTCTCAGGTGGGGGCGGGCCGCTCAAGAATCCATGCGGCGTTAATACCGTTCTCACGGCCTCTACCGAGCTACAGCAGCAGCAAATCCGGCTGGCTGGGATCGCTGTGGCCGAGGTTTCTATCGCTAACAGCGGTGACGTAAATGGTTTTAACCTAGTTGTCGGACTATCCCCGATTAACATCTCCGACGTAACTTTACCCGCCGGGGGTTCGGTTCTGGCCGACTTCAACGGGCGGTCGCTTGCCGTCGCAGCACCGTTCGGTAATATTACGCTAAATGATCCAACGTCTTCCTGGGGAGCAAGTATCTCGGCCCTTACGTTCTCGAGTGGTTCCATAACCGGTTTGTCGGGATCTGCGACCTATAATGGCTATCCAATTCCGTTCACGGCTGGAGCCGTACAGAAGAGTTTGAACGGAAATTCATCCCTATTAAACGCCCTGGGCGCGCTCGCAAAAATTCTAGGAAAGTGCCTGGGAAAAGGCTAGAATTGCGACATGCGAAAAACAGAAATCGCAGCGATCGTTTCCACCACCGTCCTAATGACGTGCATTGCCGCGAGATGGTCCTTCGAAAAATACTACCGACTTCCCCAGGAGCTTGTTTCAAAGCAATCACTCGCCGACATTGACGCATTCGGCGACTACTTGCAGTCCGTCGCAAGTAAGACAAGAAATGGAACGATGAGTCCGCGGAAGGTGAACTTGTCCACGATCGGGTTCCCGGAAGAGGAGGGAGAACTAAGGTCGTTTAGGCACTGGCTTCAGGTATATGTGGTTACGCGCGGGGAAATTCCGAAACAATCGTCCCAAATGGCAACTTTTTTCGCAGCAAGTCAGCTACCTAGCAACCAGAGGTCAGCCGCGAGACGTTCCACCGAACAGTGCAACATTTTACATTTGGGCAACGACTCGTACGCCCTGAGCTGCGATAATTGGAATCCTCCGGATCCTAGCAGCCTCGCGAGAATCACTCAGACCTTCGATCCTGAGACAGAGAGATTCTATATTCTTGACGGGCACGTCATTTTGTTCGCGCCCCCGCCGACGCGACTTCCAAAGTCGAGTGGTTCACCCCTAGCGCAGTAAGAAAACTTCATGCACAACCGGGGAAACCCGGGGACAGACGGGACGTTTTCTGCTAGTTTACCCTCATGGCACGACTTGCACGGGTCATCGCGGTAGGCGTACCACATCACGTCACCCAACGC
>Ga0181531_10000612_pt1 | contig 23709 bp, 20 predicted proteins | sample PEATcosm2014_Bin_38_FD_119743 | JGI IMG/M metagenome (GOLD analysis project Ga0181531, IMG submission 119743) | Peatland microbial communities from MTU Mesocosm Facility, Houghton, MI, USA - PEATcosm2014_Bin11_10_metaG | ecosystem: Environmental > Terrestrial > Soil > Wetlands > Peat | place...
CTCTTCGGCCACGAGAAAGGCTCCTTCACCGGCGCCGCTCAGCGCCACACTGGGAAATTCGAACAGGCTCATCGCGGGACATTATTCCTGGATGAGATTGGCGACATGCCCGCCTCCATGCAGGCCAAACTCCTGCGCGTTCTGGAAGAGGGCGAGGTCGAGCGCATCGGTGCGGACAAGCCAACCACCGTCGACGTCCGCGTCATCGTCGCTACGCACCGCAACCTCGAGCAGCTCGTCGACACGGGCGCATTCCGCCGAGACCTCTACCACCGCGTCGTCGTCTTTCCCGTCGAGCTGCCGCCACTGCGCCAGCGCCCGGAAGACCTGCCCGCGCTCGTCGCCCACTTCGTCCGCCAGGTCAGCGCGCAAAACGGCTGGAAGCCCGTACCCTTCACCGACTCCGCCATCGCTGCCCTCAAGCTGTACGCCTGGCCGGGCAACATCCGCGAACTGCGCAATGTCGTCGAACGCCTGTTGCTTCTCGCCGGCCCCACAGTCGATGCCGATGCCGTCCCGCTCGCGCTTCCCGCCACAAGAACCGCTTCCGGCTCACCCCGGTCCTCCTCATCCGATGCAACCGGCCCGCTCGCAGAACGCGTCTCCGCCTTCGAGCGGGCTCAGGTGCTCCGCGAGCTCGAGCGCCACAATCGCAACATCACCCAAACCGCCCGCGCCCTTGGCCTCGAACGCAGCCATCTCTACAAAAAGTGCCAGCAGCTTGGCATCGATCTGCAGAATCTGGACGACCGGCCGGCAAACCAAACCTGACTCTGCCCGCGAGATTCATTCTCAGCATCTTGAAGCCATTAAGATCACAAAATTGATCGTTTCATTTCAATTCGATCAATGTAGACTGAATGTTATCCCGATTACGGCACTAGAAGGCTCAATCGAATGACAGATATCGCCATCCCGTCAGGCACCACGCTCTCGTCGCCCGATTCCTCCTCGAAGCGCGGCTACAACCTCTTCCTTCTGCTGGTTTCCGGCCTTGGCGGCTTGCTCTACGGCATCGACGTCGGCATCATCGGCGGCGCATATCCTTACCTTGAAGCCACCTCCGGCCTCACCAATGCGCAGTTATCGGTCATTGTTGCGGCTGTGCTGCTGGGCAGCGTCTTCTCCACTCTCTTTGCCGGCATGCTCGCCGATTGGATGGGCCGCAAGCCGCTCATGATCCTCAGCGGCCTCACCTTCGTAGTCAGCATTCCGGTCATCGCGCTTTCCCATGGCTACTGGCCGCTCTTCTCCGGTCGCCTTCTACAGGGAATGAGTGGCGGATTCATCGGCATCGTCGTTCCGCTTTATCTGGCCGAGTGCCTGTCGGCATCGAACCGCGGCAAGGGGACCGGAGTCTTTCAGTGGCTGCTCACGCTCGGCATCGTCGCCGCCGCTCTGGTCGGCATCTACTTCAGTTATCAGGTGCAGGCAGTCGCCGCCCTTGGAAACGCCGCCGCGCTGTTCACCTTCAAAGATCTGGCATGGCGCCGCATCTTCTGGGTCTCGCTCCCTCCCGGCGTTCTATTCGTTCTCGGCGCATTCTTTGTCACGGAGTCGCCGCGCTGGCTTTTCCGCCGCGGCAAAGAGGAGCACGCCCTCGACGCCTTGCTTCGCTCCCGCACTCCGCAGCAGGCCAACCTCGAGTTGGCCGAGATGAAAGAGACAGCCCACACGGCCGCGGCCGCAAATCAAAGCGCCGCCGCTTCAAACCAAAAATCCGGCGTCAAGTTCAGCGATTCCCTGCTCCGCCGCAAGTACGTCATCCCATTTCTGCTCGCCTGCATCATCCTCTTCTGCAACACCGCCACCGGCGTCAATTCCGTCATCGGCTACAACACCGGCATCCTCCTGCAGAGCGGTCTTTCCGATCTCAGTGCGCACTGGGGCTATGTCATCTTCACGGTCGTCAACTTCACCATGACCATGATCGGCGTCACGCTTGTTGACCGCCGCGGACGCAAGTTCCTGCTCATTCTCGGCACCAGCGGAATCATCCTCTCGCTCTCGGCCGTCGGCCTGATGTTTCTCCGTACTGAGAAGCTGAGCGTGGATGCAAGCAGCGCTATTCAGACCATGGTGGCTCCAAACCAGGAACTGACTCTGCCCTTCAATCCAACCGAAGCAAGCAAACTGCTCGCCGCCGAGGGATATGCAGGAAGCGATATCAGCAGCAATCGCGCTTCGCTCACCATCATTTATTCCTATGGCGCTTTCACCGCCTCAACCAGCTACGTCCGCTCCGACGATCCAGCCACCCCGCCCATTCACATCGACCGCGCCAGCTGCGTTCCCGACAACCCGGTGAAGGCCTTCTTTGAGAACCCCTTCGCCGACCTTAATGCAGCTAACTCCGCGTCGCTCAAGATCGAGAAAGCCCTCATCGGCTCCGTCCCCGATTCCGCTCACGGCTGGCGCGTCGCCTTCGGCCTCTACGCCTTCATTGCCTTCTTCGCCATGGGGCCGGGCGTATGCGTCTGGCTCGCGCTCTCTGAACTCATGCCCACCCGCATTCGCTCCAACGGAATGAGCATCGCCCTCGTCATCAACCAGCTCGTCTCCACCACGCTCGCCGGCATCTTCCTGCCCTTCGTCAGCAAGCATGGTTATTCGTCCATGTTCTTCCTCTTCGCAGGATTCACAGTGGTCTATTTCCTGGTAGCCGCCTTCCTGCTTCCTGAAACCAAGGGCAAAACCCTGGAAGAAATTGAAGCCCACTTCGAGGCGCGCGGGGTGTAATGAAGGCCATTTCAGGCCGTCCGTAAGATCAAAGGGGGCAGCCGCGGCAATCTTCACCACGCCAGCAGCAAGCAACACCTCCACAGTTACCGCCGGCTTGCCCACCTTTCAGGTAAACTTTGGCCCAGTCGCCGGAAACTGCTCCATCAACCGCTCAATGGGCTCTTACTCCGTCACATCCACGGCCTCCGTCACCATCCAGGCACAATCGGTTGACGACTCAACGAAGTCCGGAATCTTCAACTTCAACCAATGCGCAAAGACCACCACTGTGATGGCACCTCCGGCCTATCAGCAGGCCTTCAAAGGCCAGCACCGCATGCTTCAGTCCTGAGTATCGGGAGATACCGACGAAACCGGCTGCCGCACATCGCCTGCGCGGCCGGGAGGATGTGGGAGTTCGACACTGGCAAATGCAAATATGTGCTGAAGGGGCACACGGAGTATGTCCATAGCGTGAGCGTGACATCGGATGGGAAGCGCGCAGTTTCGGAGAGCGGGGACAGGACTTTTCGGGTGTGGAAGCTCGATACGGGCAGGTGCCTCCGTGTGTTGAAGGGGCCTACAGATTTGATGCCTGGCGTCCGGGTGATGTCGGATGGCCTGCGTGCGGTCTCGACGAGCAATGACAAGACATTGCGAGTGTGGGAGCTTGAAACGGGCAAGTGCCTGGCTCTTGCCTGGCTCTCAGCCGGGGGAACAGCCGAGTTGGCTTTTTCCTCAAAGATCAGTCTGTTGATTATCGCCTCTTTTACGGGACAGGTGCTCGAGTTCGATCTGCATGGAAGGAGTTTGAACGCTACATCCCATGCCTCTTAAACACCGCCGGACCCACGCACCGTGGGCATTGAAATCTCTGGATTAAGCCAGATGCCGACCGCAACGCTTACGTTCCGGGTATTTGTCAGCTCAACCTTTGAGGACTTGAAGGCCGAACGCGACGCCCTACAGTGCCACGACTTCCCCAGGCTGCGCAGGCTGTGCGAGCAGAACAACGCGCGCCTCCAGACCATCGAACTTAGCTGGGGCGTGCGCGACGAAGCGGCGGTCGACCAGCAGACCATGGAGATCTGCCTGCGCGAGATTGAGCGCTGCTAGCAGACCCGCATCAAGCCCAACTTTATCGTTCTGGGTAACAAACGTTACAGCCGGGGTCGGACACGAATGTGCCGAGATCGTTGTGGCTCTCATGAAGGCTTGGTATGCAGTTGCGCTTCGCTTCACTTACCGTGACCAGTTCGTGACGGGGCTTGTACCCCTTAGAGTGCGCCAATGCTGGTCGCACCAACAGAACCGCCCGGTTATGAGCGACCGTTGCCCTTTGTAAGACAAGTTCTGTTTTGTCAGACAAAAGCTGAGAAGAGTCGCCATTATTGTGGTTTTAGAGTACTGTATAGAACTTGAACCCCTGCATTAGGTGTATTTTATTTCTATAACTTACCTATTTTCTTCAACTTACAAGATCTACTGGTGGGCAGTGAGGGACTCGAACCCCCGACATCCTGCTTGTAAGGCAGGCGCTCTAACCAACTGAGCTAACCGCCCACTCTCAGCTGTGCGCAAGCACACACTATTGTCATCATACCAGTGTGCTTGCTCGCCCTTCCGGGCTTTGGCCGCAAATTGGAATTCTGAGGACTTGAGGTTGATAAACTCAGCCAGTGGGCCGCCTCATCGTCAATGCGGACGACTTCGGGCTGACGCGCGGCGTCAACCGCGCCATCGCTGAGTTGCATCGTGCCGGAGTGCTCACCAGCGCAACACTGATGGCTCGCGCACCGGCCACCGAGGACGCCATAGAAATCGCGCTCGCCACGCCCTCGCTGGCCGTGGGTTGCCACGTGGTTCTGGTCGATGGCGAGCCTGTCCTTTCCACCCAATCGGAGATTCCAAATCTGGCCGATCCGATCACCGAGCGCTTCCGGCCCTCGCTCATTGATTTCCTCTATTGGTATTACTGCCAGCGCACCTGGCTCAACACACAGGCGCATCACGTCGCCGAGGTTGAAGCCGAAACCGCCGCGCAAATCACCCTGCTCCAAAACCACGGCCTGCACCTCACGCACATTGACACGCACAAACACGTGCACATGTTCCCCGCCGTACTCCGTCCAATCCTGCGTGCCGCTCGCGCAGCCGGGATTCGCGCTGTCCGCAATCCCTTCGAGCCCGCCTGGAGCCTCAGCGCCACCATCCGCGCCCCCTGGCTTCGCCGCAAAGAGGTAAGCCTGCTCCGCCAGCTTGAGCCCACATTCCGCCGCATCGTGGCCGAAGAAGGCCTCACCACCACCAACGGCGCCATCGGGGTGCTCGCCACCGGAACCCTCGACGCCCCCACCGTCAATTCCCTCCTCCATCAACTCCCGCAGGGCGTTTGGGAGCTGGTTACTCATCCCGGTTACAACGACACCGATCTGGCCCAGGTGCACACCCGCTTGCTCGCCTCGCGGGAAATCGAGCGCAGCGCCCTTGAGCAGCTGCGGCGTTTCCCTGATATCGAACTCAACTCATTCGCGGACCTACTTGCATCTTCTCCGCCTCCGCGCGCGTCCTAATCCAAGGCGGACCAATCAATCTCAAGAAGGCCTCATGCGCATCGGCATCACTTGCTATCCCACTTACGGCGGCTCAGGCGTGGTGGCTACGGAACTCGGCATCGAATTGGCCGCACTGGGCCACCAGGTTCACTTCATCTCTTACTCGCAGCCGATTCGTCTAAGTGGGCGCGACGAAGGCATCTACTATCATGAGGTCCCGGTTTCGAGTTACCCGCTCTTTGAATTTCCCCCCTACGATCTGGCTCTGGCCTCGCGCATGGCCGAGGTTGCCGAGTTCTGCAATCTCGACCTGCTCCACGTCCACTACGCCATCCCTCATTCCGTCAGCGCCTTGCTCGCGCGTCAAATGCTGGCCGCCAAGGGGCGTCGCCTGCCTTTTGTCACCACGCTCCACGGAACCGACATTACTCTGGTAGGCCTCGACCGAAGTTATCTCCCCATCACCCGCTATGCCATTCAGGAGAGCGACGGTGTCACCAGCATTTCGAGCTATCTCAAGCGGAAAACAGTGGAAGACTTCGGCATCACCCGCGGCATTGAGGTCGTCACTAACTTCGTCAATTGCGATGTATACGCTCCCATCAAAGATGAGGCCAAGCGCGACGAAGCGCGCAAGCGTTTGGCGGATCCCGGCGAAGCCATCCTGATGCACCTCTCCAATTTCCGCCCCGTCAAGCGCGTCCTCGACGTGGTCCGCATCTTCGCGCAGGTAGTGCGCCAAATGCCCGCGCGTCTGGTTCTGGTCGGCGATGGGCCCGATCGTTCCGCGGCCGAGTGGCTGGCGCACGATCTCGGCATTCACGGCAAAATTCACTTCATGGGCAAGCAGGATCGCGTCAACGAATTGCTGCCGTTGGCAGACATAATGCTCATGCCCAGCGAGCTCGAGTCGTTCGGCCTCGCCGCCCTTGAAGCCATGGCCTGTAAGGTTCCCTCCATCGCAACCTGCGTCGGGGGCGTGCCGGAGCTCATCGACGACGGAGAAACCGGCCTGCTGTATTCAGTCGGCGATGTCGATGCCATGGCTTCCGGAGCGCTGAGCCTGCTTCATGATCCCGTCCGCCTTGCCGCTATGCGCGAGGCTGGCCGCCGCACTGCGCAAAAACGCTTCTGCTCCACGCTCGTCGTGCCTCAGTACGTCCGCTATTACGAGCAGGTGCTTGCCAATCAGGAATCCCAAAACCAGGAATTACTAACCGGCGATGCGAAGACCGCCGGCTGAGTCTAACCGGTTCCCTAAGCCCCGGCCGCCTCATTCGCTTCTTCCCCTTCCGACGAACCGCCCCGTCATACTACTCCAGTGAAGCAACAAATCCAGCCCGCCTGATCCAATGGAACTCACGCGGAAGGCAGTCAGGAGGTAGGTTACTGGTTTATCATCCAAAAGAAGTGGGTTGCCTTTGTTATGCCCGCGTATAACGCCGAAAGAGCCCTGTAATAGACCGTCCGTGGAATGCCCGATGTCGTCAACCCCACGAATCTTGATGACGACTCAAGCAACGGCTTGACCGCATCTCTTTCCATGGAACCCGGCGTGCCGGCGGACTCTTCAGTCGAACCCGGTCCACGATACGAAGGCGCACTGGAGTTATTGAATGAAGCTGCGTACCATGCGGGCTGTCGACTACTGGATTGGCATACCGCTATGTTTTTTGTCTACACAACTTGTCCGCCTTTGGGGCGGACCCAAAGGACCCGAAAAGCCAAAACGGGTGCTATTTATAGAGCTGTCGGAGATGGGCAGTACCATCATCGCGAACCCGGCGATGCAGAAGGCTAAAGACGAGCTGGGCGCGGAGATCTTTTTCCTCATCTTCGAGCGGAACGTGGATAGCCTCCGCCTGCTCGATACCGTTCCTGAAGCCAACATCGTCACCATACGCGAGACCAGCCTGCCGGTACTGGCGCTGGACTCGCTTCGCTTCCTCATTTGGGCGCGCAAGGCAAAGATAGACACGGTCGTGGACCTTGAGCTGTTCTCGCGCTATTCAGCGTTGCTAACCGGTCTTTCAGGGGCAATGCGCCGGGTTGGGTTTTACCGCTTTCGCTGTGAAGGGCTCTATCGCGGCGAGATGATGACGCACCGCGTCAACTACAACGGGCACATTCACATCGCCAAGAACTTTGTCTGCATGGTCAATGCGCTGCTGGCCGCAAAGCCCGAAGTTCCTTACTCGAAGACTTATGTCTCCGACGCGGAGATCCGTGTACCAATCCGCGAAGTGCCTGAAACCGAAAAGGAACATGTGCGCGGTCTGGTGCGTGAGGTGTATCCCGAGTACCAGCCGGACTATCATCGCATTGTCCTCATCAACCCCAACAGTTCCGAATTACTGCCGCAGCGGCGCTGGCCTCAGCAGAACTTCGCCGCGCTGGCCGCGCTCGTAGTGCGCGAATGGGACGATGCCCTGGTACTGATTACCGGTTCGCGCAGCGAGCGCGAAGAGGCTCTGCGAATGCAGGACGAGATTGCCCATCCGCGCTTCCGCAGCTTCGCCGGGATGCACAACTTGATGGCCCTGACTCCCCTCTACAATATCGCAACCGTCCTGGTCAGCAACGACAGCGGCCCGGCCCATTTTTCCGCCATCACCCCGATCCGCTCCATTGTGCTCTTCGGGCCGGAGACCCCCAAACTCTACTCCAGCCTGGGCAATACCGAGTCCATAACCGCCGAGCTTTCCTGCTCACCGTGTGTGACCGCCGCAAATCAGAAGAACTCTGCCTGCGACGACCCCGTCTGCATGCGCATGATCACGCCGGAACGCGTGCTCCAGTCAATACGTGTCATCTTCAACGGGGAAGGCGGGACACAGCGGGAGCTTGTGCGGATCGCCGCAGCCGGCGCGGTCTCCTCCGTCGGAGCCTCGAGAACTGCTTTCAACTGACTAGGCCGTGCGTGGGGATAATGCGCCGCCCGTTTTCGCCTGGCGCGCATTTTCAGTTGCTCAATCCATCGCCTGGGCGAGGAGCTCTTCGCCCGCGTGGGCATCTCGTATCGTTGCGACACTTTCAGCGCTTTCACTGATTCGCCTGCGAAATTCCAGAATCGCATTGCAACCAAGAATTACCAGCAGCGAATCAACTGGGCGCATATGGTACGGCTCCGGATGCGCAAAGCAGTACATTAGTGGAAACAGTAACAAGACTCCCCCGTAGCGGATGACCTCGAAGGGACTTTCGCGCCACGCCAGGAATAGCCCCGTAAGTCCAATAAGTGTCAGGCAGGTGGCAAACGGGATGTTCGCCGGGTCCATAGGCTCCATGGCCAGGTAGCGGGGATCGAAACTCCAATATCCAGTCCACAGGTACACCGCGCGGCGTACACACATCCATGCATACCAATCGGGGTGGTCATGGATGTATTCCCTGGCCTGTTGCGCCTTGTGGTCCATATAGGCCAATTCGCCCACGGTGTTGTACTCGGCCAGCTCCGCCTTGTTGTGCAGCGGGTTCAGGTCGTCGCTCGTGAAGCGAAGATTGTCGCCGTTGTTCCCCAACCAAAGCTCCAGGCCCATGTTGGCGCGGATGGGTATGAAGCGGTGAAAAACGATTGCGTCGCGAATCAACCAGGGCGAGATCGCGGTCGCCAGCACTGCCGATGCTACCAGCCCCTGCGGCAGCCAGCTCTTGCCGGCGCGCGCCAGCCTCCACGCCGCCAAACCCAGCAGGAACGGGATCACTACCAGAACTGAGGGCTCCGTCAGGCCCGCAAATCCCGCCAGCAGCCCAAAGCCGGCCCACAATCCGAGCCGTGGCGAATGTTCCATTTCCTGCGACAGGTAAAGTAACCACAGCAGGCTCAGCAGCTCCAGGTGCGTTCCCCAGGCCCAGGCTGCCGCAAAATATACCCCGTAGGGAAAAAACACCCACGTCCATGCCGCCCACAACCCCGCTCGCACGCCAAAGCTGCGCCGGGCTATAAGAAATATCGGGATGCATGCCAGCGAATTGATCACACAGTCGAAAGCATGTATGGCGAAAATCGACTGCGCGGTGTGCACCCCGAAGAAATAGAAGAACCCCGCAACGATGTATGGATATACCGGAGGCAAGCTCGCCGCGGGTTGGTCGGAAATAAACGAACTGCCGAAGCCCTTGCCGGCAACGATCGAGGCCGCCACATTGCCCGGTTCCCAGGCGTGTATGTGATCCGCATCCATCAGGTTTTCGATCGCATCGAAGGGAATCACTGCCAGCCGCGACAGCAGCCCAATCAGCACCATCAGGGCCAATTGCCGGCGAAAGGTCGAACTTCGTGCCTTTTCAACAATTGGCGCAACAAGGGTTGCCATGTTCTCCGGTGAATCAGGGGAATTTGTGGCCGCCAGCCACCCTGCCGTTTAGTTGGACGAAAGAACTGTCCACGCGTGGACGTAGGATGCAGGCAATCTCCCCTGCGGTTGGCCGGCGCCGCCGCCTCGCCAGGAGTCTAATGTTCCCCCCGGCCCTTTAGGTCAATTCCCCTGTGCCGCGCCACCGGATCTGTTCCAGGAGCTTCCGCAGCCGCAATCCTTTTGCCGGATTCACCATCTCCACAAACCCCACGCGCCCTTCAAGATGCGCTCGAAACGAAGTATGCCCCTCCCGGTTCTGGCTCTCCGGTCCGTGGCGCACGCAATTCGTCAACACAGCCTTCAACCGGTCGAAATCCCCGCGCGCCACATTCATCCGGTCGTTCACCACCAAGCCCGCAAGATACTGCCGTACTCCCCGCCGCATAATCCGCGTCTTGCGATGGTGCACGCTGAATCCCTCTTCCAGCAAGATTGCCGCAGCCTGCGTTGCGAATCGCGTAACGCACCTCTCGAATTCCGGGCCGCCTGAAAATGCGAGATCGTCGGCATACCGCGTATAAACCGCGCCGGCAGCTTTTGCCAACCCCTCCAGCCGGCAATCGATACGATAAGCGCAAAGGTTCGCCAGCGCCGGCGATGTGGGTGCGCCCTGAGGCAAATGAGGCCGCCGGTAAAGCACTCGAGCCTCTCTCAAAATCGCCGGATCTACCGCCGCCGGCCCCAGACTCGCCGGCTTTGCCCCGCCCCCTGCCGCTTTCCAAACACTTCCCGGCGCCCCATTCGTGCAGATCCCGCCCAGCAAATCAGCCACCTGTTCCGGATACCCCATCGTGCGAAACAGCGCCTGGATTCTTGCCCCGCTGATCGAAGCGAAAAAGTCCCGCAAATCCATCCGCAGTACCACCCGCCGTCCCACATGCGGCCCGGCAAATGTCTTAATTGACCGGCCCTTGATAAACCCATGCGCGGCCGGGTGCACCGGAACGGCTTCCAGAATCCCCTCCAGTATCCGCCGCTGCAACTCCTTCAGCCTCGTCTTGGGCGCCTCAATCAGCCGTACGCTGCCAAACCGCTTCGCCAACACCCGGTAGTTGTAGTGACTGGTCCGCGCACCGGCCTCTCTCGCGCCAATCCCCTTCAAATCGGCAAACCATTCCAGCTCGCTCTCGCTCAATCCCAGCCATGCGGCCAGTTCGCCGGCCGAAGGAATCGCCGGAATCGCCCATGCTCCCACAGCGGGCTCCATCTGCTGCGGCCCGGTCAGCCACTCCGCGACATGGATTTCTCCCGAGTACTTCGCCCGCGCCCGTCCAAAACCCTCATCCTGATTCAGAAACAGAATTACATCCCGGCGTCGCGGCCTGACCCGGCCCGCAAACCGCACAACCAGGCGCCGTACCAGCGGCCGAATCCAGCGCCACTTGCGTCCCAGCGTCCGGATCAACCGCTCCGCAATCGCATCCACGGTCATCTCTCCGGCCACAATCGACCGTGCCAGCGCGGAAACAAGAGTTGAATTGGGCATATGAGGCGGCGGTGGAATGCTCCAACGAGTCTGACCCTGCGTGACCATCCATGCGCAGCCGCGCACTGTGGGTCACGCGACGAATTCCCGGTTATTCACGATGCCCTGGGGTAACCCCAGAGAGGCAAAGCCCAAGCCGCGAGGCCTGGCCCATCACCAGCTTGGAGCATTCCGCCGCCTTGCGGAATCATACCAGCGTAATCTTTCACACAGGCAAATCGAGCCGCCAACCCCAAATCGGCTATTCTGAATAAACCCCGGAGGTTGCCGGATGCTTTCCCCTGCCGTTACCGCCCCTTCCGCCCCTTCGCCTGTCGAAGAGATCGCATCCGCCCTCGATCGCATTGGGCCACTCCACGGCCTCTCTTTTGAAGACCGCCTCTGGCTTGCCAGTCATGGCACTGAGCAGATTGCCGCCGCCGGCGAAATCCTTTACGAAGAAGGGGCTCCGGCCGAGCACATGATCCTCATCCTAAAAGGGGAAATCCATGTCCGCCGACAGCGCGGCGGCCCCATGGCCCTGTTCATCGGACGCACCGGCCAAATGACCGGCATCCTGCCCTACTCGCGCATGAAAAGTTACGGGGGCCAGGGTTTTGCCATCTCCGACCTATGGGCGCTGCTCATTCCCAAGTCGCTCTTCCCTGAAATGCTCCAGGCCATCCCCTCCATGGCCCAGCGTTCCGTCACCACGCTCCTCGACCGTGTGCGCGAAGTCACCCGCATTGAGCAGCAGGCCGAAAAGCTCTCCGCCCTCGGCAAGCTGGCCGGCAATCTGGCCCATGAGCTCAATAACCCCGCATCTGCCGCCCAACGCGCCGCCTCCAACCTCGTCACCGAACTGCGTGCCAACCGCCAGAACCGGTTCAAGCTCGTCAATCTTTGCCTAAGCGAGGAGCAGATTCTCTCCACCCAGGCATGGGAGCAGAGAATCATTACCCGCAAATCTCCCTCCGATTCGCAGGGCGCGCTCAACCTTATCTCCGGCGACGAGTCCATTCGCGCCTGGCTCGTCTCGCTCGGCTGCGAAGATCCCTGGGAGATTGCCCCCCAACTCGCCGAGCAGAACGTCTCCGTTGCGGATCTCGATGAGCTGCACGCCATACTCGGCGCCGAGGCGGTGTGCGTCACCCTCCAGTACTTCGCCCGCTTCCTCCGCACCTCGCGCTCGGTCGACACGCTCGTCAACTCCACCGCCCGCATCTTCGACCTCATCAGCGCCGTCAAGACTTACTCCTACATGGACCGCGCCCCGATCCTTGAAGTCAATGTTCCTGAAGCCCTCGACGCCACGCTGACCATGTTTCAGTCGCGCATGACGAATGTAAAAATCACCCGCAGTTACGATCCCGACCTGCCCCGCATCAGCGCCTACGGCAGCGAACTTAACCAGGTTTGGACCGCCCTCATTGAAAACGCGCTCGACGCTCTCGGCAACACAGGCGAGCTAAGGCTCACCTGTCGACTCGAAGCCGAAATGCTTCTCGTCGAAATCTGGGACACCGGCCCCGGCATCCCGCCCGAATTACAAGACCGCATCTTCGAACCCTTCTTTACCACCAAGCCCCCGGGCCAGGGCCTCGGCCTAGGCCTCGACAACGCCATGCGCATCGTCCGCAAGCACCGCGGCCACCTCAGCGTGGACTCCAAACCCGGCTCCACCTGCTTCCGCGTCCGCCTGCCCCTCGAGCAACTGCAAGCCTATTGAGCCCAAGCGGGGCCTGTCGGGGTTGGGTAACTTCCTGATTCCGCGTAGCGCGCCCGCAACCTGGATCAAGCAGCGGAGGATGCAATCGGATTAGGCTCAGCCTGACGAATATCTATCTGAAAGGTTTTGTATCAAGGCATGACTTTAGTCGTGCCGAAAATGGCCCATTTTGTCACTGGGCTTTAGCCCCTGCCGGCGTTCCTCCCCGCTTGTCGACTTGGTCTTCCTGCTCCATAGCAAGGATCGCCCGCCTGCAAATCAACAGCGGGATACTCCCCACAATGCCAAAGCTACAATCAATCACTCGCCACGCCAGAGGAATCCCGCGCACCTGTCCCGCGATCACTGCCAGCGGAATCACACCAGCGCAGGCGATCAACCCAAACGTAATCACCCACTTGTTCTTGACCGGATCGATGGTTGGCCCAATGAACGCCACGGCGATCGCAAGATGCGCGAAAGCCAGCCAGTCCGTCCCGTACGCTAGAAACGGATAATGCGCATTGGTTGCGCGTAATCCATCGTTGACGCGATCGATCCAGCCAAGCAGCCCAGTCGCCTCGGCAATCGGCCGCGGCACATCGGCATGAAAAAGAGACGCAAGCCAGCCAACCTCCGTCTCCAGCGGAAAAGCCGTAATACCGCTGAGAACCAGCCCCGTGATGAAAACTGCGAGCCAGAAGCGTATGAGGCGAAGAAGTGCGGTTTGCTCCATATCTCAACCTAACCCGGCGATTGACCCTTCAGGATATCCGCCACGCCGCACCAACCTACTCTCCCCCAGGGCAGTCATCGTCCAACAACGGCTTCATGAACCGCAGCTGCGGGCACGCCGCCAAACCGCCGCTCCCTGCGTGCAAATTCTTCCAGTGCGTCTTCAAGGTCCTTCTCATCAAAATCAGGCCACATCCGATCCGTAAACAGGAGCTCCGCATAAGCCGATTCCCACAGCAGGAAATCCGAAAGACGCTTCTCTCCGCCGGTACGAATCAGCAGATCCACCTCTCCGCTTTGCCCGGTCAAAACCCGCGCCACCAACGAACCCAGCAAATCCGGCGAAATCTCGCCTTCGCTCCAGTACTCCGCCGCCTCGCTGGCCGCTACGCGCATAATGGCGTCGCGCGACGAGTAGTCGATGGCAACACATAAATGAATCCGCCGTCCCCCGGCCGTCGCGCGTTCAGCATTCTCAATTGCACGTAGCACAGGCTTGGGCAAGCGGTCCCGCCGGCCAATCACTTCGAGCCGCGCGCCCCTCTTTCTCAGTTGCTCCGTCTCCAGACGCAGAAAAGCGCGCAGCAGCCAGAAGATCCTCTGGACTTCATCCGCCGGACGCTTCCAGTTATCGGATGAGAACGCATAGAGCGTGAGCCGCGTAATGCCGATCTCCGGCGCATGTTCAACCACTCGCTTCGCCGCGGACAATCCCGCGCGATGCCCGGCGACACGAGGCAATCCCCTCCGCGTCGCCCACCGTCCGTTCCCATCCATGATGATGGCGATATGCAATCCGTCGCGGGCCACATTTAATCCGCTGCGCTCGCCGGCCTCCATTAGTCGGCGTCCTTTGGCGCAAGCGATGTCCCTTGCTGCTGGAGGCTGCCGGGTACCTGCAGCGAGCTATACCAGTCGATTCTGCGCGTGAGATACATCGCAGCCGCCACGGCCGCGAAGCTTGAAATTGCGCCGATCAGCAGCGCATCGTCCTCGAGCCTCAGCAGCAAATAAATCAACACATAAAGCAGACTGAAAACTCCCAAAGCCCGTATCCCCAGCAGCCTGCTTGTGAAAACCCATCCCGCATTGGCCGAGAGCAGCGTCACGGTTGCACCGCCGGAAAGCAGAAAGGCAAAATCGAACCCGATCTTTTCCGCAAGAGACAACAGGAGCAGAAAGAAGATGATCTGAGCTGTTCCTACCAGCAAATACTGTGCCGGGTGGAATCGCTTTCCTGACGTCGCCTCGAATACGAAATAGGTGAGGAAGACTAACCCCAGAAACAGCAGGACATACTTCATTGAACGCTCGACCGATCGATAAGTATCGGCCTCTCGGATGGATGTGCCCAATAAGGTCTGCTGTCCGACCGCGGTGCCGCTCATCAACTTGGCGGCATCTGCTGCGCGCTGCGCCCTCTCGTCGACCAACCCTCCTACAAAAAATGATGGGATGGTCATCATCAGTGCCAACACGCAGACCACGAAGAGTTTCAAACCCATTGACCTGGAACTTTGTCCCACATTCAGGCCCGATTGCAACATCGACAAGTCTCCCATTTCCGTTTTCTCCTCTCGAATTAACTTTGCATTGCAAAGTAAACCAGCAAAAAAAATCACGCCCTCGATGGCGTTAACCCCGGAACCTTCCCAGATGCGTTCCCCTCGTTCGCCCCCTTCGCCGCATCGCGAACCACCTGCTCAAGTGTGGCCAGGTACTCAAGGTAGCGCGCGCGCCCCGAGGCCGTAATGCGGCAAACCGTAAGCGGGCGGTTGCGATCGGTCGTCTTCACAATCTCAACCATTTTTCCCTGCTCCAGCACGCGCAGATGCCGGTTCAAATTGCCGTCCGTCAAAGCGCAAAGCTGCTTCAGGTCGCCGAATGCCAATCCCTTCGGATTGGTGATCAGCGAAGTCAACACGCTAAGCCGCGCGCGCTCGTGAATCACCCGATCCAGGCCTTCATACGCAAAGCGCCCCTCGCTGCTTGGCTCTTTAGGCTTCATCTTCGTCCTCCCTCGCACCGCTTTCCCTAGCCCCGTTCTCCCTTGTCCGCAACAGCAGAATCCCAGCAACCAGCATCTGCCCCGCTCCAAACGGAATTCCCATAGCCCATGGAGAAAGCGCGCGGCCATCCGCCATCGCAATGCAGCTCAGCCCCGTGAGCAGATACCACACGCCCACAACCACTACCGAACGCGGCAGAAACCGGCTCGAGGAAAACACTCCCAGGCTGAAAATCACCTGCCACAATCCTGGAAGCATCCACGCGGTGCCTGGTACAAACCGAACCAGCACAAAGGTAAGCGCCCCGCCAACCCCGACCGCCGGCAGAAATTGTTCCACCGCCATGCGGATCATCTCATCCGCCATGCCGGAATGAATCCGCTGGGTTCGCGCGTACATCTCGGTCCCAATCGCGCAGGCCGAGAGCGCGGCGGTCCAGATCCAGATGCTCAGATACGCCGCAATGCGATTCTCCGGATTGGGCACATCCAGCCACTGCACCCCCGCGGCCGCCAGCGCCAAAACGCCCGTGCTCGCCAACGTGATCGGGCCGTAGCCTCGGAATTCCGTAGCTTGCGCCACCTGCCTGCGGATACTGCTGATATCGCCAAGCGCTTTATGCAGATCGTTCATAGGCCTTCACTTTGTAATACAAAGTAAAACGACCGGTGAGCTTTGTCAACTCCATAATTTCTTTTCTTGAATGCAATTCGTCGTTCGGGATCGCAGCCTATCATAAGAACCTGTCCGCTTTTGCTGATCGCGCGCGCATGAAAGCCCCTGCATCCATCCAGACCGCCCCCTTGCTTCTCCGCATGACCGTCCTTGCCGCGATGCTCTGGATCGCGGCAACACCAGCAGTCCATGCCCAGGATTTCAACCTTCAAAGGATGGGGCCGGATGTCACGGTGCAGGTTGTCGAAGAAACCACAGGCGAAGTTGATATCAGCGCCTGGTCAGCAGATCGCGACACCGAATTTGCTCCCGATCTGGCCGGGGTCGTGCATTGCCGGGGTGGCGTCAAGCCCGACCCCTACGGAACCATCGCGCTCCGCTGTTTGAATGCCCTTCACCGCAACGGTCTCGCACTCGAGGGGGTCGTTGACCTCGCTCCAATTGCGCGCAAACTCCAACCTTCAGGCGCGATCCAACTCTACGTGAACACTCCGCGACTCGGCTTCGCAACCGCCTCCCTCCCCATGGAGAAGATGAACACGGGAATGCGCATGGTCAGAACGGTCCGGATTAAAGCCGAGGCGACTCCCCCGCCTATCCAGATTCAGTTTGGCTATCGCAACGATCAAATAGCCGGCATCTATCTCCCCCTGGCCGCCCTGGCGCTTACGCTCACTCTCATCGCCTTCCTTCTCGGCCGCGCCGGCCTGTCAGGCCTGAGCCGTTCTCTCGTCCTGCTCGGCACCGTCGTGTGGATGGGCATGGCCTCGTTGCTGCAGGTTGGAGCGCTCATTCACATCCTGCTGTTTTCAAATCCACTCGCCACTCCTGCGGCTCTTTGCATCGAGTTCTGGCCGCCGCTTCTCTGCATTGCCATTGGGGCGGCTTCGGGCAGCGCCTTGCGACCCGCACGCAAAGCCACCGGGGAATTCAGTCAGATCTTCTGGGGCTTTTCCGTCATTCCTCTCATACTCACATGCGCCATCGGGGCGCTGCCATTGATGATGACGAAGGACTGGCCTCATGCTGCCGCCTGGTTGGCCGCCACGCCCATTGTCGTCCTGCTTCGCCGTGCGTGGGTTCGGTCCACCGCCAAAGCCCGCGTGCAGCAACTCACTAGCGGCGAGTTGAAAGACAACATCTCTGCGTTGGCTGCTCGCGCCGGGCGCCCACAGATCAGAGTCCTGATTTCCTTCTCGACGCGCTCTCAAATCGCAACCGCCTTTGCCTTGCCCGGAAAGATCGTCTACCTCACCGCCCCCCTCGTGCGCTCGCTCAGCAAGCGTGAAGTCGATGCTGTTGCCGCGCATGAGCTCTCGCATTTCAGTCATTCCCAACGCGGTCAGTGGATGAGCCTGGGCATCGCCATGGTCTTGTTTGAAACTCCCGTGACGGACCTCTTCCTCACCTCGACCACCGCAATGCTCCTGGCCATGTTGGTTCCCATTGCCGTGCTCTTCGGCGCACTCGCCGTGGCGCGCCGTCGGGAGTTTGCCGCCGATGCCAACGCGGCTGCCCTCACCGGAGACCCGCGAGCCATGATCGGTTCACTCGCCAGGGTCGCTCGCATCAACAACAGTTCGCTGGATATGAACCCGCTTGCGGAGTGGATCTCCTCGCATCCCTCCATGCGCAAGCGCATCCGCGCCCTGGCCGCCACCGCAAGGCTTTCAACAGCAGAGGTCGAGAGCCTGTGCGCCGCCGGCGATCCAATTGACACCTATCAAATTCCTGAGGAACAGCAGCACAACACAATCTTTAACCCCGCCTGGCAAACGGCCAACGCCGGAATCTACGGCTGGACCGCGCTCCTGGCCACCTCCGTGTTCGGCCTGGCCATCGCCTGTCTGCTTCACTCGTTCCCCAACGCCGGAGCCCTTGCCCTTATCGGAGGAATCCTTCTCGGTTGCGTGCTTACCAAATTCCTCGCTGCAGCCATGATGTCCATTAATTACGCCGTCCTCGGCCGCAAGCTCGCGGCAAAGCTTGGCTGCGGTGGCAAGCCGATGGGCCTCGCCATTGGCTGTGAACCACGCCTCTACAACGGCTTTCGCTTTGCCGATACCGGCCTTTTCCGCTTCGAAAACGGCAGACTCATCTACAAAAGCGAACGCACCACCATCGCTCTCAACCCCGCGGACGTTGTCGATGTCACCATGATCGCGTCCTCGCCTTCCCTATGGATCAGAAAGCAGCCGCTGGTGCGCTTTCGTTCTTCGGAATCCGGCGAAGTCAAAGCCTTCATCCTCCATCCCGTTGATTGGTTCATTTCGCAGCCGCGTCTCTTGCGCTCCATTCAGCGTTGGAGGGCAACCGGCGCCTCAACCGACGCTACCTCAATCGAAGGTTTCAACCCAATCGCCGGTCAGGTTGTCCGCAACCTGGTCACCGTAGCCGGAGTAGTTCGCGCCTTCTCTATCCCCGGTGGAATCACGCTCTTGATTGCCTTCCTGATCTTCGACGGCGACTGGGGTTACATCGCTTATTCGCTCGCAGTTACTGCATGCGCCCACATCTTTATGTTCCTCCCCGCCATCCTCTACCGCCCGCCAACGCCTCCGCCGGAACCTGCGCCTGCCACTGCTGCGGACTGAAGCCAAAATGGGCATTCAGTGAGCTACACTGAGCCCAGATACCACTCGTTAACTGCCGATGACCGCCCTTGAAACCATCCAGACCGCCCGCCTGCTTCTTCGCAAGCCGGTCGCCGCCGACGTTGAAGCCATCTTCCGCCGTTATGCCTCGGACCCCGAAGTCACCCGCTATCTCAGTTGGCCCACGCATCGCTCCGTCGAGGACACGCAAGCCTTCCTCGCCTGGAGCGACGCCGAGTGGCAGCGCTGGCCCGCCGGTCCCTATCTGGCTTTTCCTCTCGATGAACGTCCCGACCCGCTTCTCGGCAGCACCGGCCTGGCCTTCCAAACCTCTACGGACGCCATTACTGGCTATGCCTTTGCTCAGGATGCCTGGGGCCACGGTTTCGCTACGGAAGCACTCAAGGCAATGGTGGAGTTAGCTCGCCAGACCGGCGTCCGGCGTCTCGAAGCAGCCTGCCACGCCGGCCACCGACCGTCAGCGCATGTACTCGAGAAGGGCGGCTTCCTCTGCGAGGGCGTCCTGCGCGATCACTCCGTCTTCCCCAACCTCGACCACGTAAAGCGATACGACGTGCTTTCCTACGTCATTCATTTCTAGGTCGGCTACTTCTCCACTTCCACCCCGCGCCAGAACGCAACATACCCCTTGATCTTGCGCGCCGCCGGCTTCGGGTCAGGGTAGTACCAGGCTGCATCCGGGTTATCCTGCCCGTCGATCAGCAGGTTCAGATACCGCGCCTGGCCCTTCCACGGGCAGGTCGATGTGGTTGTGCTGGGGCGAAAATACTCGCGCTTGAGGCTGGCCTCGGGAAAATACACGTTCCCCTCGACCATCTCGGTCGTTTCACTCTCGGCAATGACTTTGCCGTTCCAGATTGCTCGCGCCATGGTCTATATCCATCTGACTTAACGTCAAAATCCCACCTCGGCTTGGAAATTACCGGCCAATGGGACAACGGATTAGACACTACCAGAGTTTTTCCCCCATGGCGAGTGCAATTCTGCAATGGAAACAACCGCCATCCCGGCTGCCGGACCTACTTCACCTCGGCAATCGAGTCGATGTGAACGCTTTTCTTATCCGCATCCGCGGTCGCCTTCACCGTGACATGGCTGCCGTAGAAGTCCTTCACTGCATCCGGATTGTCGATCGTCCAGACTGCCTTCTTGGCCTCGTCCACAAACACCGGAGCCGACCCGCCCTCAATGCACTTCTTCGCGCAGGCCGCGCCTGTTCCAGCATGCTTCGCAGCGCACATCGAGTCGGAAATCCAGCCGTTCAATTTGGTGGAATCAGCCGCTCGCGCCGAAACCGTGGCGAACGCAAATACAGCCATCGCAAGAGCCAGAACTCGTTTCACGTCAGAACCTCCAGGGAATTTGCAAAACTCGATCGTTTACCATCATGCTCCTGCCACAGCCAATCCGGCAAGAGCGGTACAAGGTATCCTGCAACTTATGGCTGAGGAGAATAGAAGTACTCTTCTTTCACTTCCGGCTTCGGCGCCATTCTCGTCCGCCGTGCCTCCACGTTTTTGAGCACAATCTCATAGCGCTGCGAAGCTGCTGAAAACCGGTCCACCAGTTCGGAAGTCTTCATCATGTACCCCGGACTCCTCGCCCGAATGTCATCCAGGATCGGCGCAAGCTTCGCCAGGAGAAAAAAACCTTCCGAGTTGCAATCCACAAACAGCTCGGCTGAAACTGCCCCATGCAGCACCAGCGCCGCTGCCATCTCCCAGTAGGTGAGCACCTGCCGAAGCCAGGCGTTATGCGGATCTGCCGGGTTCAAGGCAACTGCAAAGAACTCGTCCGCCGTCGTAGGCCAAAACTCCCCACCCACCCACGCGCGCGCCTTCCGCATCTCCGCCTCGGTCCGCAATTCATAAAGGTGCAAGATAATTTCTGCATCGGCAGGCGTCGCCAGCATTCGCTCCATTGTCATTTTCTCCGCTGCCTCATACTAACGGATTCAGCCGGAGTACGCCGGGCAGCGCTTAGGCAGCGCTCGCCTTTGCCCGCTTAGTGGCAGCCTGCTTGCCGCCCGTCGCAGCGCCAGCCGCCAACTCTTCATCGGTATAGTACCGCCCAGATCCATCCAACTCACCCGACTCAAGACGGCGGGATACTTCGGCAAGGGCCTGATCGACAGCGTCGAGTTTTTGTCGCGACGTCATTTCCATGAGGTCAATTCCTCAATCCTCGACCAACGTGCCTGATCGTGTATTACAAGTGGCCAACCCGACACCCGGTCGGCAATCAAAATCCGCCGTTGCTCACTATTATCGTAAATCGCAGCAGTATCCGCCAGTGGCAAATAAAGATGACGCATATTCCAAAGTCCAGTCCTGAAACGCCGAAATATGACCTCATCTGGAATTGAATGGCCGCCGTGCCGTACTCGATTCGCTACACGAGCGATCGAGTGCTCAGGAGTTGGAAGCCAGAAATAGTAAAGTGAAACCGTCCATCCGTCCTCTTTGCAACTCTTGAGGAGTGGTAGATACGACTTGCCGGACAACGTCGTTTCAACCGCGAAACTCCTGCCATCCTTCACCTGTGCACGCATTTTCTCAATCAGCAGCCGCCCGGCAGCCTACGCCGCGGCTTCAACATTCTGCGGCGAGATGCCGCGCGCAATGTCATCCGCGTTTAGAAATGAATAGCGTGCAAAAAACTCAGGCAACAGAACCCGAGCCGTCGTCGTTTTCCCGGCCCCATTAGGGCCGCCAATCAAAATGATCTCTTTCACATCGGATCTTTCCCTTACGCCGGCTGAAGCTCCTTCTTCCGCCCCTTCTTCTCCGGCCCACCCAACGGCACCGGCCCATGCGTCTCCACCGTCGGCGGCGGCGGCGCATCCCCAATCCGCTTCGAGTAGCTGCACACCACCGAGCCGTCCGCCTGCGCACCCGCCTTTTTCGCGCCCTTCTTCGGCGCCGGCTCTTCCTCCGCGCCCTTCTTCTTATTCGGGCACTCCAGGTAGATCCCCGACTTCAGCGTCTTCTCCACAAGGTACGGGTTGCCGCACTCCGGGCACTTCTGCGCCACCGGCTTCAAATTCGACGTAAAGTCGCACTTCGGATAATTCGTGCAGCCCCAGAAAATATTGCCACGCCGCGCCTTCCGCTCCGCCAGGTCCCCGGTCCCGCACTTGGGACACTTCATCCCTTCAATCAAATTCTGCTTCACATACTTGCACTTCGGATAACCGGAGCACGAGACAAACTCCCCATACGACCCCTGCCGCAGCACCAGCGGCTTGCCGCAAACCGGGCAGTCTTCGCCCGTCGGTACCGGAGCGTTCTGCTTCTGCTGCTGCTTCTGGCTCAGCTTGCGAATCGTCTTGCACGGCGGATCCTCGTTGTACCCAGGGCACGACATGAACGGGCCAAACAGCCCGCGCTTCAGCACCATCACCCGCCCGCAGTTATCGCAATACTCTTCCGTCTCGCCCGCTTCCTGCACCTCCGGCGTATTCAGGTCCGGCTTGCCTGCCGTGTTCTCCTTCGTGAAGTCGCAACTCACTTGTTCGACAAATACCTTCTTCCCCTTCGCCGTAGAATCAACTGCCGCCACTTCAATCGCCGCAACCAGTTCCTTTGCGTTCGCCACCTCTTTCGAGTACACGTTTGTGTCCTCAACGCTCGCGCGAACAGTCATCGGGAAATCCAGCGACGCCGTAATCTTCTTTGCGATCGACTTTGGATCCTTCTTCCACGGGCCCATCGCAACCGTAACCGGCGGCTTCTTGCTAAAGTTCGAACAGGAGTAAAAACTGCCGAATTTGCCCCACTTCAGAACCAGCGGACTTCCGCATTTGTCGCAGACCTCCGTCGTCTGCTCTTCCATCCGCTTGATGCTTTCCATGTTCTCGCCGGCATCTTTCAGTTCCTCTTCAAAATGCCCGTAGAAACCATTCATCAAATCCGTCCACTTCTCCTTGCCGTCTTCAATATCGTCCAGCTCTTCTTCCAGCTTGGCCGTATACGCGGTGTCGAAGATGTACGGAAAATTCTTTACCAGCAAATTGCAAACCACTGTGCCAATCTCAGTCGGATAAAACCGCCCGCTGATCTTGGTCACATATTCGCGATCCTGGATCGTATTGATGATCGAAGCATAAGTCGACGGGCGCCCGACGCCACGCTCCTCAAGCTCCTTCACGAGCGATGCTTCGTTAAATCGCGGAGGCGGCTCAGTAAACTTCTGTACCGCCTGCACAGCCGGCCTCACTTCGAGTGCAACCTCCGGCTCCACAAATTCCGGAATTGGCTCCATCTCGCCATCGGAACCCGACTTCTCGTTTCTTGCTTCGATCTTTGTAAGTTCCAGCCGGTACTTCTTCCGAGCCTGTTCCAGCTTCGCTTCCCTTGCCTCAACAGCCAGTTTCTTTAGCTGGTCGGGAGTGGCCAACGGCAGCCGCGCACCTTTTGGAATTTCGGGCAGCCGGTCCTCTTCTTCGTCATCGGCTCCATAAACACGCAGGAATCCATCAAACCTGAGAACCGATCCGGTGGTGCGGAAGTTATAAGTTCTCTCACTCACCGCATCAATCTCAATCGTAGTTACGTCGTAAACTGACGCCGTCATTTGCGATGCCACAAACCTTTGCCAAATCAGCCGGTAGAGTTTTAACTGCTCGGGCAAAAGATAGCGTGCGATCGATTCCGGGGTCCGGCTCGGATCGGTCGGGCGAATCGCTTCGTGCGCGTCCTGCGCGTCCTTCTTACCCTTGTAGAAATTAGCCGTATCCGGCAGATACCTCTGACCTAGCTGCTTGCCTATCCAGTCTCGCACTGCCGAAATTGCATCCGGTGAGACGCGTGGCGAGTCCGTGCGCATATAAGTGATCAACCCGGTCGTACCCTCATTGCCGAGATCGA
>Ga0181531_10000614_pt1 | contig 23667 bp, 20 predicted proteins | sample PEATcosm2014_Bin_38_FD_119743 | JGI IMG/M metagenome (GOLD analysis project Ga0181531, IMG submission 119743) | Peatland microbial communities from MTU Mesocosm Facility, Houghton, MI, USA - PEATcosm2014_Bin11_10_metaG | ecosystem: Environmental > Terrestrial > Soil > Wetlands > Peat | place...
ATCAGGGCCTTGCTGCCAAGGTCAAGCTTCTCGCCCGGCGGATGATCACTGCTCGTAATATTGCCGTAGATAACTCCACCGTAATCCAGACCTTCGGTGTTGACGACTTTGGATGGTGTGCCGTAGGCCTTCACAACCTGCTCCTCTGTGCTTGCCAGGCCGACGCCCTTGTCGGTTTTCCATCCCGCCAGGTCATCGGTTGTGATCGGGATGGTGCGATTGATACAGTTTCGAGAGCTGCTTAACGTCACACTAGCCGCAACGGTTTCATCGTAGACCGCAGACATTCGCGTGACGGTGAGAAACGCTTTGCGGTCCGCCGACCGGTAGCAGAATGTGTCTACCTTGGTTGAGGATGGCCTGCCAAGCCGGGCGAACAAACTGTTCATCGAAACGTCTTTGTCGATGCGGAAGGGGCCAAGGTTTTTTGGTCCAGTGTAGGTCTGAGATTGTGCGTGGGTCGTTGCTGCCAGGGTAATGATCGCCAAAATCTGAACTGGTTTCCGCATGGGGGTTTCGGAAGCTTTATATCAGATTGGTGTGGCATTCGGGGTCGACACAAGCAGGCGTCATATATCTGCCATACCTACTCATATCTTAATGCCTCTGCCGGAAGCACACTGGCAGCGGACCATGATGGATACAGTGTTGCAATGAAGGATACCCCGATGGCGACGAGTGCCACGAGCAGGCCGTCCACTGGACGCGGTGCGAAGGGGACGTAGTCGATGGAGTAGACCTCGGCGGAGAGCGAGAGCAAATGATAATGTCCTCCCGCCCACGACAACGCGAAGCCAGCAATGAGGCCCAGCGCGGTTCCGATCACGCCGATAAGGATTCCCTGATACATGAAGATGCGGCGGATTTGCCGCCGCTTGGCACCCATCGAGACCAGCACGGCGATGTCTCGCGTCTTTTCCATCACCATCATGATGAGCGAGATGAGGATGTTGAGCGCGGCCACGAAGACGATGAGGCCGATGGTGATGAAGGTGACGACGCGCTCCAGGCGCAGGGCGTGGAAGATGGCGCGGTTCTGCTCCATCCAGTTGGTTGACATGAAGCCCTTGCCGGCGGCGTCTTCGAGTTGCTGGCCGATCTCGCCGGCCTTATAGATGTCGTCAACTTTGAACTCGAGCACTGAGACTACATCGCTGAGATCGAAGAGGCGCTGCGCGTCGGAAAGGCGAATGAAGGCCCAGGTGTTGTCGTAGTCGAAAAAGCCGGAAGCGAAGACGCCGGTGACCTTGAAGCGCTTGTACTTGGGAACGATACCGAAGGGAGTGAGTTCGCCTTGCGGGCTGGTGACGGTGACGACGGAGCCGACCGATGCGCCCAGTTCGTCGGCCAGATCTTTGCCGAGGACGATTGGTGGCAGAGCCGCGGCAGGCGAAGCCGTCTCACTGTCGGTGGCGGGCGATGGGGAAGAATTTTCGTCGAGAGTCGCGGCGGAGCCTTGCTTGACGGTGTCGAGAATGGTGCTGACCTTATGCTCGTCCGCCGGAACGATGCCCTTCAGGATGCCGCCCTGCGCGCGAGCGCCACGGGAGATCAGGACCTGCTCGTAGATGGCAGGTGCTCCGGCGATGACGTGCGGCTGTTTTTCCAGGCGGGCGAGGAGCGGCTCCCAGTTGCGAATGCCGTCGCTCTGGATACGCAAAAGATTGATGTGCGAGGTCGAGCCCAGCAGGCGGTCTTGCAAGTCCTGACGAAAGCCGTTGTTGATGGCCAGGGCAATGATGAGCGAAGCCACGCCCGCCGCCACTCCGACAATGGAGATGACGGTGATGACGCCGATGACCGCCTGACGGCGTTTGGCCCGGAGGTAACGCGCCGCTATGAAGAGCTCGAATTGCATGCGGGAAAGCCTTTTCACCACAGAGACACAGAGAACACAGAGGTAGTTCTTGTTGTGACCTCAGCGCCGCTGAGAGGAATTTCATCCCATGGGGCCTACAGCCCTATAACTTCAGCGGAAATCATTGTACCGAACGCCTTAGCGATTAGCGGCGGAGGCGCGGAAGGACGGCGGGAACAGCGCGGCGGTAAGCACGATACTGATCTCCGAAACGGGCTTCGAGTTCGCTGTCTTCGATGCGGATCATCAAAGCACCGGTGACGATGGCGAACACCGCGAGAGCGTACAAGGCGATCAATCCTGTGCCGACGCACCAGCCGAGGACCTCGCAGAGATGGCCGAGGTAGATGGGATGGCGCGCACGCGAGCGAATGCCGGTTGTGATTAGTTCCTGGCGGTGCTGGGTTGGCTCCAGCTCAGCCAGGCCGGAGAGTTGAGAGCGGTCGAAGCTCTTGAAGGCAGCCGAGTAGATGGAGAAGCCACTCCAAAACAGACCAATGGCTGGAATCCAGGTGGCCCCTGTCGTGTAGTAGTGCACACCGCGAAAAGGCCAGGCGATGAGAAATGCCGTGGCGATGAAAGCGGCCCAAATAGGCAGGATTAGTGCGTAGGCGCGGCGGCCTTGTTTACGCCAGCGCACGACAAAGGGATGGATCACGAGCCAGAATAGTGGGATGGTGCAATAGACGGAGCAGACCAGTAGGGCGAGGATGTCGATGACGGAGTGCAGGGTCATTCGGTGAACAAGTACAAGAAACGTTTATACCTGGGAACCGCAGATCCCTAGACTGCGGCGGCAAAGTCAGCCCGCCCACGCTCGGGATGACAACTGGTTATTGACAGCCACGGCTTGGGCAACGGTGCAGACTTCGTCATCGTGGTGCGTTTACCACAACCTTGCTGACTCCCATGTTGTCGAAGCGGTCATACGCGCGCACGATGATGGTGTGCTCGTCGGACGTGGCAGCTTCGGCTGTGGACTTGGCTGCGGCTGGTGCAGCTTGCGCCTCGTTCTGCGGCACGGGCACGGTGAAGTCATAGGTTTCACTTTTGGAGTCGGAAAGCTGGCCCACCGGCTCGACCGTTTGGGGCTCGCCGGCATCGATGGAGTACTCGGCGCGGCTGATAGGCGAGAAACTGTCCACAGCGCGGAAGGTGACGTGGATCTTGCCGCCCTCGGCTTTGGCATGCAGCGATGCGATCTGCGGTGGAGTGTTATCGACCTCGAAGCGCGCGCTGGTGGCTTCGCCAGTCAAGGCGTCTTCGGCGGAATGCGAAGGCGAGTCATAGGCGACGACGCGGATAGTGTAGCCGCCGTCGGGGAAGATGTCGGAATCGAGATTGACGAAACGCTCCGCAACATTCCGGCGGAGCTGCTTCCAGCGGGTTTCGCCGTCGCCACGGTAGTAAATGTCGTAGGCCAGGGTGTCGTCGTTGTCGTCGTGCGCGCTCCACTTCACCGCGATGGAATGCTTGTCTTTCGTGGTTGGCAGCGGAGGTTCATAGCCGGACGTGGCCATACCCTCCAGCTCACTATGCGTGCCCGGCGGCACCCGCGAGCCGGCCATTACGGTGACGCTGTCCACTACTGGAGCAACGTTTCTGGGAAGGTAGTTGACGATGAGACTGTTGATGACCGGCATGGTTGCGGCAGCCTGTAGCACTGCCTTCCACTGGATGAAGCGAGCGGGCGGCGCGGCGATGGGAAGATCTCTTTGCAGGTCAACTGGCTCCCATGGGCTCCAATTGCGGTCGGGATTGTCTACGTTGCCGCTGCGCGCGAAGATCTGAAGATTACCGCGGCCTCGGACTTGCACCCGTCCCCACCTGGAAAAGTTCTTCGCATCGAAGACGTCGCTCTCGTAGGTGCCCTCGGTGACCGGATTGGGGCCGAGCAGAAAAACCTTTCCCAGATTGCTGGTAGCGGCATAGAGGCCGCCCCGGGGAGCGGGGGCGAAAGCGGTGACCTGGTTGGCGCTGGCCTCAGCGAGGTTAGTGTATTCGCTGCCGACGATGGCATAGATCCTTCCGCGATTGCCGGTTCCCGCTAGCAGACGGTACTGATGATCGAAGACCAGCGCATAAACCAGATCTTCACGCGAAGACCAGATGGTTTTGGGCGCGCCATCGGGCGAGAGACGATAGACTTCCGAGCCGCCAAGGCTGGCGAGGTTGGGAGCTGCGCTGATTGTGGGTAGCGCGGACGCAGCCGGCGTGGAGGAAGCAGATGGAGCACTGGCGGTGGGCGCGGGAGCCGTCAGGACCACGCCCACGGCTGCGACGGATGTGCTAACGGATGGGGCAGCCCCGCGCTTTTCGCCGGCGCCAGCGGCATAGATGTTCCCTTGCCGATCGACGGCCAGGGCGGTGATCTCCTTCTTGGGCGCGCTGTATAGAACGAAGCCATCGCCCTGCGGCGAGATGCGATAGATGAGACCGCTCCCATCCGTGCCCGCGATAAGGTTGCCGAGTTGATCGAAATCGAGCGCGCGGATCTGGGCTTCGTCGCTTTTGAAGAACAGGCTGCCGGTACCATTGCGGTCGACGCGGAAGATTTCGCCGCGATCGCCGGTGCCGATGTAGAGCTGGCCCTGGCGATCGAGGGCCAGCGCCCAGATGTATTTCGTCTTGGGATCGAAAAGGACGCTGGCGGTGTAGCTGGCATCGACATCAACGGACGGGTGCGGTTTCTCGCCCGGCTTTGCGCCTTCCTGCGCGGCGGCAACTTCGGCGGTAGTGTGCGAGCCCTCGGGAGCCTTACCGGGTGCGGGGCCGCCGTGAACGAGCTTGTAGACTTTGCCGTCGGGCGAAGTGGCGGCGTAGATCGTGCCGGTGGTGGCGACCACCAACGCCTGCACTTGAAGCTCCTGCGGGGCGAAGATGATACGGGCCTTACCGTCAGGCGTGAGCTTATAGACACGCGCGGGAGAACCGGCCGCCGCGTAGACGTTGCCCTCGGAGTCGGAGACGAGGTCCCAGATGTAAGTGGATGGCGAGGTGTAGAGCGCGCCAAAAGCCGGCGCGAGCGTGAGGTCGCCGTCGCTGCTGATGGCGACGCCGTGAGCGGTGCCCTTCTCAAAGTCCTCGTACCTGGTCTGTTCCCAGGTGCGGGTAGTTTGGGCCGAGGAGGGTGCGATGACTAACAGGCAGACTACGAATAGACCCACGCCAGCAAAGGCGGCATGGGTGAGGCACCCGAGCAGTCGAAGCAGTTTCATCATGTGCCCTGATGGGTTGAAGCAACAGGAAAGAGAAGCGTAGCACAGAGGAAACAAGGGCTGCGGACACCCGCTGCGGTGGATGCCGGCTTGAGATTCGGCGTCAGGGCACCTGAAGCCGGCTCAACACAAAGGTTGCTGGCTGGACGCTGGCGTGAAGGTCAGATCTACCCGCTCAGCATTTTCGCCCTGAAGGGCCGGCGCTGCCTTCTACCCTGCATAAACTACTTTGCCGCCGACGATTGTCATCACTGCCCGCCCGGTGAAATTCCATCCGTTAAAAGGCGTGTTCCTGGATTTCGATAGCGAGTCGGAGGCGTAGAAGGTCCACTTTTTCTTGGGATCGAAGATGGTGAGGTCGGCGTGTGCGCCTTTGGCGAGGGTGCCGCGCCCGGTCAGGCCGAAGATTTTCGCAGGATTGGACGCGAGCAGTTCGACAATCCGCCACAGCGGCAGCCTGAAGTGATGATGCAGCACGGTGAGGGCGATGGGCAATGCCGTCTCCAGGCCGGTGATGCCGAAGGACGCGCGTTCGAACTCGACCTGCTTTTCGTGGAAGGCGTGGGGTGCATGGTCGGTGGCAATGGCGTCGATGGTGCCGTCGAGGATGCCTGCGATCATTGCGTCGCGGTCGGCCACCGAGCGCAGTGGCGGATTCATCTTGTAATGAGTGTCGAACTCGCCGACGTTTTCGTCGATCAGGGTGAAGTGATGGGGCGTAACTTCCGCGGTCACTCGCAGCTTAGCCTTTTTGGCCCGACGCACGGCTGCCATCGCTTCCAGCGTTGAGATGTGGGCGACATGCACACGGCTCTTCGTCTCGCGTGCCATGGCGATATCGCGTTCCACCACGCTGTACTCGGCGGAGTTCGGCATACCGTGTACGCCCAGCCGGAACGAGGTTGCGCCATAATTCATGGAACAGCCAACAGTCACGCGGGTATCTTCTGCGTGCTGTACGACTGGCATGTTGAGGCGGGCAGCGCGCCGCAGCGCATTGCGCATGACTTTGTCGTCGAGGATCGGCTTACCGTCGTCGCTGACGGCCACCGCGCCAGCCTTTTTTAGCGCGGCAAAGTTGGTGAGCTTTTCGCCCTCACTTCCGACGGTTGCCGCGGCAATCGGGAACACGTTTACCAATGCGCCGCGCTCTGGCGACTGCATCCAGCGTGTGATCTCAACCGAGTCGTTCACTGGATGGGTGTTGGGCATCACGCAGACGGAGGTAAATCCGCCGGCTGCGGCTGCGGCTGTCCCGGTTACCTTCGTTTCCTTATGTGAGTGACCCGGCTCGCGCAGATGGACATGCATGTCGATAAGTCCGGGCGCAACGATGGCGCCGCGCACGTTCAAGGTCTGCTGCGCCTGACCGTGCAGCGTTCCGGGAGTGGCCACGGCTGCGACGCGGCCACCGCGCAGCAGCACATCCATCTCGTGATCGATGCCGCTGGCTGGATCGATAACCCGGCCGCGTTGTATCAGCAGAGATTCCATTATTTAGTTTTTTGCTCCCAGAACCATGGCCAGAATCGCCATGCGGGTTTTTACTCCATTGCGCACCTGTTCGTGAATGCAGGACTGCGGCCCGTCGGCGACTTCGCTGGCCAACTCCATGCCGCGGATGACTGGGCCGGGATGCATCAGAATGGCGTCCGGCTTGGCCAGCATCATGCGCTGCGGCGTCACCTGGTAGTGGGCCACATAATCCTCGACGCTGTGATTCTTGCCCGCGAGCCGCTCTTTTTGGACGCGCAGCGCCATCACTACATCGGCGCCTTGCAAAGCGGCATTCAGATCGTGGCTGACCGACACTCCCGGCGCGAGTGTGGCCGCGACCTCCGGCACAAAATCAAGCGGACCGCAGAAGATGACCTCAGCGCCGAAGCGCGAGAGTAATTCCGCGTTAGATCGCGCCACGCGGCTGTGATAAATGTCACCCACGATGACCACGCGCAATCCCCGCAGCTGCTTCTTGTGATTCAGAATGGTGAGCGCGTCCAGCAGGGCCTGCGAGGGATGCTGGTGCATACCGTCGCCGGCGTTCACGATCGGCACCGACATATAGCGCGCCAGCAAGTGGGCTGAGCCGCTGTTGGGATGCCGCATCACGATCACGTCAGCCCCGATGCACTCTACGGTCCAGCCAGTGTCAATGAGCGACTCACCCTTCTCGATGCTGGAGGAGGTTGGCGTCACCAGCGTGGTCACCGCGCCCAAGGCCTTGGCGGCAAAATCGAAGGAGGTGCGGGTGCGAGTGGACGCCTCATAGAACAGGAGCACCACCCGTTTGCCATGCAGCAAACGGGTAGGGCGATTCGGGTCCATGCGCCGGGCCAGCGCCAGAACGGCTTCAATCTGCTCGGTCGTAAGCTGGTCGATGCTCAGCAGTGAACCCAGAGATGGCTTCATTGTTCTTGCGGCACCTGCTCCATCAGCAGCACCTTGTCGGCGTCGTCGCTCTCCTGAAGTTTGACCTCGATGAACTCGTTGGGGGTGGTCTGGATCTTGCGGCCGACAAAGCTGGCCTCGATGGGCAACTCGCGATGCCCCCGGTCGATGAGCACGCAGAACTGAATGCGGCGCGGGCGGCCATGATCGAACAGGGCATCGAGAGCGGCGCGAGCGGTGCGGCCGGTGTAGAGCACGTCGTCCACCAGCACGATGTCTTTGTCCCGGATGTCGAACTCCATGGTGCTCTTTTTCACTTCCGGACGATGACCGACAGTAGAGAGGTCGTCGCGATAGAGAGTGATGTCGAGCGTACCCACCGGGACTGGAGTCTTCTCGATACGCCCCAGGATCTTCGCCAACCGGTGTGCCAGAGGCACGCCGCGCCGCATGATCCCAACCAGCCCGAGGTTGGCGGTGCCGTTGTTCTTCTCGACGATCTCGTGGGCGAGACGAACGAGGGTCCGCTCAATTTCCGACGCGGAAAGGATTTGCGATTTTTCCCGGAGATTCGCGGAGTGAGTGGAGGCCTTGGTCATGCCGCTCGCATCATACGCAAAGCGGGAGGCGCGGGGCAAATGGGGTTAGTAACGTCTGTGTCGCAAGTAAAGGCCAGCACAGTGGGATGTCCTGAGCAATCGGCGAGTTCTGATGTTTCATCCCGTTCTGTTTACTGCTTGCCCAAGTGGATGGCGGAGAGCGTCTTGAGCAGCCCGAAGATATTGAGCAGCCATAAGACAACCGCGATCACTACCACGCCATTCAAAATCGAGTTGATTGAGCTCGCCATCGGGATATAGCGATTCACCAACCACAGAAGTACTCCAACGACGACCAGAACGATAACAACTTGAAGTAAAGGCATTGTTCAACAACCTTTCTATGTTTGTTGCAGAGCGATGGTGCTGTTTTGCGCTTAGCCCGCTCCAGGCAACTTGCTCCACGTAGATAAGCGGTCTGCTCGAACCGCAACGCTGCACTATGCATATTGGAGGAGAAGACGGCCCGCGACACGACAAGCTGCATACCAGCTTCAGACGCTTCGGCGGGCCTGTTCTTCACTCTCCGGAGGTATGGGCTTTCTCGGGCTCCGCATGAGCAGCAGGTGCTGGACGAGGTGCAGGCTGTGCATGCGCAGCAGGTGCGGGGCGAGGAGCGGGCTGTGCTTTAGCCGCTGCTGGCACCGGACGAGGAGCAGGCTGTGCATGGGCCGCAGGTGCTGGATGAGGAGCAGGCTGCGCTTTAGCCACAGTCGCGGGACGAGCAGCGGGCTGCGCGTGGTTTACAGTCGCTGGACGAGGAGCAGGCTGTGCGTGGGCCGCAGTCGCCGGACGAGCAGCAGGCTGTGCTTTAGCCGTAGGCTCCTTAGTAGACTCAGCTGGCGTACGAGCCGGCTTAGGCGTCGCTGGCTTATTTTCGTTCGTGCGAGCGGCGGCTGCCTTATCCTCGGCTGCCTTGTTTTCAGTAGCCTTAGTCTCAGCTGCGCTATTCTCGGCTGCCTTGTTTTCAGTGGCCTTGGTCTCAGCAGCTTTACTGTTCTCGGCTGCCTTGTTTTCAGTAGCCTTAGTCTCAGCTGCGCTATTCTCGGCTGCTTTGTTTTCAGTGGCCTTGGTCTCAGCAGCTTTGTTATCCTCGGCAGTCTTGTTTTCAGTGGCCTTGGTAGCCGCAGCCTTATTCTCGGCAGTCTTATTCTCGGCAGCCTTGTTCTCGGTAGCCTTGGATGCAGCTGCCTTGGTCTCGGCGGCGTTGTTTGCAGGAGCCTTATAAGGCGCTCCGGCTTGTTTGGCCGCTACCACTCCCTGACCGCTAAACTCGCCAGGCTTCGCAGTTGCAGCGATGGCCGGTTTGCCTTGGTTCACGGACGCCAGGAGTGCGTGGTTTTTGCTGGCAGTCTGCACATGCTGGGTTTGCAGCGAGGTGGGCGGCGTGTGTTGCTCGCGTGACGCTGTCTCTTCTGCTGCTGTCGCGCGGGCGGTAACTCCACCGGCGCCGCCGTTGTAGCTGACATGGTTCACTGCGGTGTTGTTGATCACGGTCGTGTTGTAAACGTTATGAACGTTGGTGACGTTCACGTTGTTCGCCGCTCGGTTGTAGTAAAACTGTCCATTCTGCCAGCGTCCGCCTTGATAGCCGACACCGCCATAGCCATAGCCGTAGTTGACCCCGCCGTAGAAGCCGACCTGCTGGCCCCAGTAGCCGCCATTCCAGGCGAAGGCGCTGCCGCCCCAACCCCAGTAACCGGGAGTCCAGAGCAAGCCAACGCTCGGCGGCTGGATCCACGTACCCGGCACCCAGAAGTAGCCTTCACCGCCGTAAGCCCAGTAACCAGGCGTCCACAAATAGCCGGCGTCGGGGGCCACGGGTTGCACGTACACAGGTAGTGCAGGCGGAGCGATCACGACTGACACCTCGAACTGCGCGAAGGCCGGTATGGTCATCATCAGAACTGTCAGCAAGAGCACACGGATAATACGCATTTTGATTTTCCTTGCCAGATCATCCTTCGATTGCCCGGTTGTAACTTGCTGCGCCGGGCTGCGTGGAGGGCCTGTCATATGCGAGGATTTCATCTTTGCGTTTCCAAGTCTGAGCACTACGGCTCACTTTGTGGGATAGCCCAATTTGGACGTGCCGAATGATTTCGCGGGAGGGGCTGGCTGGTGCAGGAAGGAAAGCAGCGTGAGCCGAAAAAAAGCGATTCGCCGCGGACGGCGAGCGACCGTGATTAGATCAGGCGGTAAGCGGAAGCCGTTCCACCGTCGTCTGACCAAATCGGCCAGGTACGGTTTGCCCTGGGTCCGCTAATCGTAGTTGCCCGGCACCAGCAATGACACAGAGCCCCGCACAATATGGTCTGGGCCGGCCGCCGACATGCCGGACACGTTCTGAATGTTGGCAAACTGAGACCGGATCTCTCACCCGAGGCAATTGTGCGCACAACCATTTTACGGGTTGGAGACGGCTAGCCGTTGGCGTGCGATCTTTTCAATGCGACTCTATGGGCGGCGCGCCTTCTCTGCTTTTTGGCTCTTAACCCTTCGGCGCGTTCCCCAGCTGTGCGCCACTGAGAAACATATTGTTTGGGGGTTACTTGTGTCTGGACAGGCGCTGTACTCGGTTCTAGAGTTTCTTTTGTAGCAGCCATACTATTCTCCTTAGATTTTTGGGTGAAGGCTATCCGTGGGCATCGGAAGCAGTTTAACCAAGCTACTTCGGCAACAATCTCCGGATAAGGGCCAGATCATTAGATTTGCATTCTGGTCTGGGCGTCTCCCGGAGTCTATGAGCAGCCACCGACTGAGTTCAACTCGCTAAGCAATCTTTTTCTGCGTTCTTTCTACGCTCCTGCCCCAATCCCACACTTGCTTGTCAGCTTCTCTTCTAGTGATTCCGTATACTGCCTGGATCTTGCTTATAAGCTCCTCTCGCTTGCCAGATATCTGGTCGAGGTCAACGTCCGTAAGTTTGCCCCAATTCTCTTTTGCAGAACCCATCAATAGCGTCCATTTGCTCTCCACTTGGTCCCAGGTCATTCGCATCTCCTTGTTACATTTGTTTTGATTTATTGGCCGGATTGCCGCGGGCCGGAACTGCCATCTTGAGCCCGCTGCTCGGCCGACTGAATCCGCGAGCCTTCCTGAATATGGCGCGAGTGTGCGGCCATGGACAGATACGGAATACCAAGAAAGCGTTTCCTGCCGATCTGTGTTACTTCCAGGCAGTTGAAATGTTGCTGCCCGGCTCGAGCCAGGAGCCGCTTCACTCCTCGGCCTAAAGTCTTCTGTCCGCCCCATGCAGGAACGATCGCTCTCAGTTCGTCGGCCATGAAGAACAACTTCCAGCCGGCTGCTCGTACCGTGCGGTCAAGGCCGGAGCTCTCGAGAACCCCGAGTGAACGCCAGTTTCTGGCGTAGGGCTCGCTTTCGATTCCGAGCGCCTGCAAAATTGCCGATTGCTGAACCAGTATCGTGCCGGTTTGTATTTGGTTTGACATAGAACCTCTTAGTCGAATCCCAGACGCTGAGGCCAGGAACAACAGCGTTGGCAAGTATGGCGTCCAGCTGCGGCCATGCTTTCCCCAATTGCGATCCCGCCGTCCTGGACGCATAGGTCGCTGGCCATCTTTATCGTCTTTTTACGAGGCCCATTCCACAGGCGCGAACTGACGGGCGATATTCCCCTGGGCCATTGCAGATTGCTTATTTCCGCATGACAGGCAGACCGCTCCCACTTGGGTCAGCTCGCCCTCCCTTGTAATTTCGCTTTCACGGATTCCGAACGCACCCGCGATGACCGGCCCCCGGCATCGATCACAGGGATAAGCGGAGATGTGAAGATACTTTGTTTTCATGATTAGTTCTTCTTTCAATCGTCGATGTCCCGAGTGACAATCCGAAACGATCACTTGGCGATGGATAAATCGGTTCAATACGGCCCGTTGATGACGGTTTCATTCCGAAACGCTTTTCCGGCCTCGGAAACCGTACACAGACACATAGGGTACAGCGCTCAGCCGCGCAAGAGTGGTCAGTATTGCTCAGACGCGCTGGCGCGAAAATGAGAACGTTGTCAGGTAGGCCTGTCCTCCAAGTACTCCAGTCGAGAGGTTTCGGGGCGAAAAAACAGGCATGCGGTTTGATGAACTTTGGTTCAGTCCTGCCGGCTCACGGCGGAGCCGCATGCTCTAACATCCTCAAACAGGCCTAGGGAGTATCCATGCTTTGGACAGTCTTCGTCATCCTCTTGGTTCTGTGGCTGCTCGGGTTCAGTTTCCATATAGCAGGCGGTCTGATCCACCTTCTGCTGGTCGTCGCCGTCGTGGTACTGATTATCAACCTCGTCTCCGGACGCAGAACAGCCTGACCTGTTCGGCGAATATTCGCCCGTAAATACAAGCACATCCACAAAGCTTGGGTGGAGTGAAAGAAAGGGTTTCGCGGCGCTGCGAAGCGAGTCGCCCCGCAGTGGAAGCACGTATCAGCGTTGCGGCTGCCGGGCGAGCACCGCGGAGTCGTGCGCAGAGAGAATCTATGTCGTTACCAAAGACAATCCCATTCAAAAGGCCGCTGAGAATATCGGGATCGCTGTCGAATGCGGTTAAGTCCGTACGGGAAACCAATCCGACGGTTAATCTTTCTCTTCCGAGCCGAATCGCAATCATTGGAAACTATCTTCCACGGCAGTGCGGGATCGCTACTTTTACAACCGACCTGTGTGATGCCGTTTCCACCGAGTTCGGGACAGAACGCTTGTTTGCTCTGCCGGTGAACGACCCCGAATCCGAATACGATTATCCGGAGCGGGTTCGCTTCGAGTTGACCGAAGAGGAGTTGCCGTCCTACGAACGCGCGGCCGAGTTTCTCAATTTCACCAATGTCGATTTAGTTTGTTTGCAGCACGAATACGGAATTTTCGGCGGGGCTGCCGGGAGCCACATCCTGGAATTGCTGCGGAAGCTCCGCATGCCCATCGTGACCACTCTTCATACTGTGTTGCGGGACCCCAGCCCCGACCAACATCGCGTCATGGTAGAAATTGCCGAGCTTTCCGATCGTCTTATTGTCATGAGTCAGCACTCGTCGGAGTTTCTGCAGGATATCTTCCAGGTTCCCGCGGCGAAGATCGATGTCATCCCGCATGGTGTGCCGAATCTAGCGTTTGTGGATCCGAATTTCTACAAGGACCGGTTTGGAGTCGGTGGGCAATCCGTACTGCTGACCTTCGGCCTGCTCTCACCTAACAAGGGAGTCGAAACCGTCATAAAGGCGCTTCCACGCATTCTTTCGCACAACAGCAATGTTACGTATATTGTCGCGGGCGCCACCCATCCTCATATCAGAAAGCGCGAGGGGGACAAGTACCGGGAATCGTTGCAAGCCCTGGCCAGGGATCTTGGAGTTGAGAACAACGTTATCTTTCACAACCGATTTGTTAGCCCTGAGGAAATGCTGGAATTCATTGGCTCAGCCGATATCTACATCACGCCTTACAAGAATGAAGCGCAGGTCGTTTCTGGGACACTGGCGTACGCACTGGGTGCTGGCAAAGCGGTGATCTCGACTCCTTATTGGCACGCGCAAGAATTGCTCGATCAACGTCGCGGCGTTCTGGTCCCCTTCAACGACCAGGACGCGATTGCAGAGCAGACGATCAAACTATTGGAGAATGAAGCCGAGCGGCACGCGATGCGCAAACGCGCGTATCTATACTCGCGCAATATGGTGTGGAAAAGCGTCGCCCAGGACTACATGCGCAGCTTCCAGCGGGCCCGCGCGGAGCGCATGTGGAACCCTCGTCTGCCTGGCCCAAATCCAAGCGGCCTGGACAAAATCCACAATCTGCCGGCGGTGAAGCTGAATCATCTTTGCCGCATGACCGACGACACCGGAATGTTGCAACATGCGGTGTTCGCCATTCCCAATCATCACGAGGGCTACAGCACCGACGATAATGCCCGTGCCTTGATCGTGTCGATTTTGGCGCAGCAGCTCGGAACGGCGGGAGCGGCTGAGGCAAAGGAATTGGGCTCGCGATACCTGGCTTTTCTCTGGCTCGCCTTCAACTCCGCCAATGGAAGATTTCGCAACTTTCTGAGTTACGAGCGGCGGTGGCAGGAGTCCCAGGGATCGGAAGACAGTCACGGGCGGGCTTTGTGGTCGGTGGGGACCGCGGTCAATCAGACGGTGGATGAAGGCCTGAGGGGTCTGGCTGGGCGCCTCTTTGAGCTTGCAGTTCCGGTGGTTCTAGACTTTACCAGTCCGCGAGCGTGGGCGTTCTCCTTGCTCGGAATCCAGGCATACCTGGATCGATTCCCGGGAGACAGATGTGCGCAAAGGCAGCGAGACGTTCTCGCCGACAAATTGCTAAACCTCTACAGAGTAGCCAGCGCGCCGGGTTGGAACTGGTTTGAGGAGAGTTTGAGTTATTCCAATGCACGTTTGCCCGAGGCATTATTGTTGGCGGGCTCGCGCACCTCAAACGAAGATTGGCTTGCGGTGGGCCTCGAGTCACTGGAGTGGCTGGAAGAACAACAAGGCTGTACCATCAACGGAAGCTTTGTGCCTATCGGCTCGCGTGGTTTCTATAGCAAAGGCGGCGAAAAAGCGCGGTTCGATCAGCAGCCAGTGGAAGCTTGCGCGACCGTCTCTGCTTGCCTGCAAGCGTATCGTGCGACCGGAGATGAGCGCTGGCACAAAAAGGCTTGGGCTGCCTTCAATTGGTTCATGGGAGACAACGATCTGAAGACTCCGTTATACGACATAACGACAGGCGGTTGTCGAGATGGACTTCATCCTGACCGGGCCAATGAGAATCAGGGAGCGGAGTCCACGCTGTCCTTCTTGATGGCGCTTCTGGAGATGCGGCAGCTCCCAGATGTTGATCTACCGGTGGCTAACTGAGCGCGAGCTTCATTCCGGCGCTTTTGCAATTCAACATTTGAATGGCAGTTTTATGTTCACGAAATAACTTATGACCTTGGCCATTGACTCTGTTCACTATATCGACTCTACTGACTCACTTCTGCGCCGGCATCCCGCCAATCCGATCTTGACCAGCAAAGATTGGCCCTATCGGATCAATAGCGTATTTAATGCCGGAGCTACGCTGCTCGCGGATGGCTCCACCCTGTTGCTTTGCCGGGTAGAGGACCGCCGCGGTCTCTCTCATCTGTGCGCCGCGCGTTCTGTAAACGGCGTGGATGGATGGAACATCGATCCCAGTCCAACCCTGATGCCCGATCCTATCGGGTATCCGGAGGAGCTTTGGGGCATCGAGGATCCCCGTATTACCTATATTCCGGAGCTGGAGCAATATGCCATTGCCTACACGTCATATGCCAAAGGGGGCCCTGGAGTTTCCCTCGGGCTCACCAAGGATTTCCGGACGTTCGAGCGATATGGGGTCATCATGTCCCCGGACGACAAGGATGCGGCTCTTCTGCCCTATCGGATCGACGGACTGTGGGCACTCATCCATCGTCCGATGACTACTTTAGGAGCTCATATCTGGATTTCTTATTCGCCCGATCTGCGTCATTGGGGTAGCCACCGAGTAATGATGGAAGCGCGCAAGGGCGGCTGGTGGGACGCAAACAAAATCGGCTTATCCTGCCCGCCGATTGAGACTCCTAGAGGTTGGCTTATGCTGTACCACGGTGTAAAGCAGACAGCTTCAGGCTGTTTATACCGCGTCGGCCTCGCTCTTTTTGACATTCAAAAGCCAGATGTTTGTTTATTGCGGGGCGACTCATGGATCTTCGGTCCGGAGACCGACTATGAGCATGGAGGCGACGTGCATGACGTCGTGTTCCCGTGTGGATACACCATACATCCCGACGGAGATACCCTCAACATCTATTACGGTGCAGGCGATTCCTGTATCGCGTTGGCCCAAGCTAGCCTGCGGTCTCTACTGGCCTGGCTAGATCATAACGGCACCCCCGACGGTCTGGAGCGTAATTGCTAGGAAACGCCCAGCGGTTGCGAAGCGTGCCCTTCAGGCCAGAGGGATGCAAAGGACATACTCACAACAGCTTAAGACCTTATCGAGCCCCCATCTGCAAGAATCAGTTGGGCCTCATCCGGCCCTACGTTAATACCGCTGCGCGGCGTTCCTCGCTTCCTGACCGGATCAACAGAAGCTCCTTTTCTAGTGGACTCAGCCATACGAGGCTTGGCCATCTCCTTTTTCACTTCGCGGATGATGGCTTCGCTGAGCGCTTTCTTTTTCTTGCTGGCGGGCATAACACCGTTATCATGTCACGCGTCGAGAGGTGAGAACGGTCAATTTAGACCAGGAGGGCATAGTCTGAAGATAATTTTGAATAACGGCTGTCTTTTCTGGCGAGATCCGCACAACAACCACAGTGCTTCATTCCTTTAGAAAGATATTAAGGAGAGTATTGTGGACCCGGATCTCGCCGTTGTATTCGATGAAGCCTAGCTTTCTGAAGCGATTCAAGAAAAAGCTCACTCGCGATCGGGTTGTGCCGATCATCTCAGCCAATAGCTCCTGGCTGATCTTGGGAACCACCGTTTCCGGTTTGCTTTCCTTGCCGAACTGGGCCAGCAGTAGCAGAATCCGCGCCAGGCGCTTTTCGCTGGAATTGAAGAGCTGATCTACCAGGTCCGCCTGCATGCGGGCGTTGCGTGCGAGAAGAAAAGAGACGAACATCTCCGACAATTCTTGTTCCTGGTGAAGTACCCGAACCATCTCCGCCTTGCTAATCCGGAGGAGCACACACTCTGTCATGGCCGTAGCGGTTGCGAGGCGAAGCGGGTGGGCCGAAACCATGCAGTTCTCCCCCAAGAATTCCCCGGCCCTGACCAAGGCAAGGGTCGCTTCTTTTCCCTTCGCGGAGGCGATTGTTACCCGCAGTTGGCCCTTCCGCACGTAGAAGATTGCATCGGCAGGGTCGCCTTGCGCATAGGCGATCTGAGCTTTCTTCAAGTGGCGAATGTTTCTGTCCAACCCGACTCTTGCCAGAAAGGTTTCGGGATCGAAAACTGTAGCGCTATTTCCTGGCTGCGGCTTGAGGGTCTTGCGCTCGGAAGGCTTTGGCGGTTCGCCTGTTGTAGCCGGCGCTGTTCGCGACAAATCAACTTTAGACGCTCTTTGGGCTAGAGGGATTCGGCTGCGGGCTGGTGTGTCTCCAGCGCTCATTTTTATACCTCCAGAGGACGGGGCCATCTCCTGACACATTATACGGCCATGAACCTCATGGATGTTAGCCAACCGGAGCTCGAGGCGGGCGGGCAATGTCGGTGGCGCAACATCCCCGTTCCAGCGGCACTCGCGGTCAGGCGTGCAGTGGCGGGTAACGCCTAGCGGAACTCGCGGCGTTGACGAAACATGGAAGCGCCCAGTGCGCCACCGGCCGCGGTAAACAATACGAATATCGCCCCCATGATCAGCAGGAACAGGACAATCAGCGTGGCTGCGCCCTGGGGGGTGCTCATCCACTCGACCATGCGCTGCATCATTTCCTGGACCTTGGGATCGGGGTTGGCGGCCATTTGTTTCTGCATCTGCTGCTCCATGGCATGACGAAAGTCGCCGCGGGAACGCAGAGTGAGGAACGAGACCGTCGAGACTACTGAATTCACCATAAAGCCAAAGAGGCCGGCGAGCGCGCCCAGCTTCATTCCCATGCCCGGGGTGATCAGCGTCTCCGGCATGCGCTTCTGATACAGCGAGACAGAAAGTGCGCCGGCCCCGAGCATCCAGAGGCAGCAACCAACTGAGACGATGGGAATGGCGGTAAGCAGCGCTGCGCCCACGCCACACAGCAAGGCGCCTTTCCACGCCAGGTCCCAGCGAATAGCGCCAGGGAGCGGGGGGTAGGGCGAACCCTGTGACCATGCCGAAGATGGCGGGGGGGTGGGCTGGGAAGGCGCTTGAGCAGAGATGTCGGGGGTCGACCCAGGTGTCCACTGGGGCTCGCTTTCAGGGGGAATGACGCGGATCTGCGGGGCACCGCAGTGCGGGCAGAAGGCAGTCCCTTCCGGGATCTCGGCTTGGCAGCGATAGCAGGGATGGTCCACTTGCCGAACGTTACAGGAAGCCATGAGCAATTAGCAACTGGCTGCAAAGAGGCAGTGGCCAGTAGTCAGTCGCCAGTAGTTAGTGGCGTGGAGGTCGGCGGCAGGCCTTGGCGAGAGCCGAGGGTTTGTCAAGGACGAGCGGCAGTTTCTTCTAGATCATTCCCGAGTCGGGAAAAATGTTCCACGTGGAACATTTCGAAAAAAGACAAAAGTTAGGCGGTCGATGCTGGACAACCGCGTCTAGAGGGTGTCCTGCTTGCCTCGCGTCTGAATCAAGACCGTGCCGAAGCGGGTGCCGGAGCCGTTGGGCTCAATCGACACCAGATGCTGGTTTTCGCTGCTGCCCACCTTGATCTCCCAGCCATCGCCGCTGGTATCGGAGCAGCTCAGCTTCTTGTCGTCGTCGTTGTGCGAGAGGTGAACATCCGAACCACCACTGTGCCCGTTGCAGACCAGGATGGTCCCGAACGACTTCATCTTGTCTTCGTAAAATGCTTTCACTTTGTCGGGCGAATCATTGGTCTCGTACTCAGCGGCGATGACCTTCAGCCCGAAGCCGGCCGCGCCGATGCTGATGTTCGCCGAATGATTGTCGCCATTGTCGGCGGGGCGAAGGTGCGCACCGGGATATACCGGGATGCCGTTGTCCGCGGCTTTGCCGCTGCTGTCCACCTTCAGATCGGCAAAGGGAGTCTTGATGTCGACCTTCTCGTTCTTCTTGTCCTTGTCATCGACACTGATGCTGCATGCTCCCAGCAGCAACGTCATAATTGCAATTATGGTCGCCAACAATCCTTGCATGGCTCCGTTCTTCATGGTGTCCTCCGCTGGAACTCACTGCGTCGCGTACTGCCGCAAACAATCTGTAGCGCAATCGGATCGGATCCTGCCGGTGAAAACTAACACCAGCATCTGATGGCGGTTCTTCGCTGTCCTCATGATACGAATTTTGCGGGACATTGGTTCCCCTGAGGTGGCTCCCGAGAGCGAGGGTGCGCCGGCTCCGATGCAGACTGGACGATATCAGATTCGCCCGATCGGAATCGCTGCGGCCGTCCGTTCGGCGGCCTGCTGCGCGACGTCGGCGTCGTCTCCGAAGCCGTCCAGCCACGCAACCTCCGGCTCGCGGCGGAACCACGTCATCTGCCGCTTGGCATAGTTGCGATGGCCTTGTTGGGCTGCGGCGATGGCCTGCTCCAGGGTAAGCTCGCCCCGCAAGAATTGTATCGCCTGGCGATAGCCAAGCGAGTCGAGTGCCGTGACCTCTTTTCGTTGCCCGTAACGACTGAGCAGCGTTTCTGTTTCTTCCACCAGGCCACTGCCGAACATCTCTCGCGCGCGGAGATTGATGCGATCGTACAGTTTTTGGCGCGGCGGGTTCAGTCCAATGCGCAGGATGCGAAAACCCCGCAGAGGATCGCGCCCGTATTGTCGCCACAGTTCGCTCATCGAAGTCGGCGAAGCCAGGCACACTTCGATAGCTCGAATCAGCTTGGGCGTGTCGTTGGCATGGATCTTCGCAGCAGCCGCGGAATCAAGCCGGAGCAATATTCGGTGGAGATAAGACGAACCGAACGCACTTGCACGCTGTCGCAAACGTTCTCGCAGCTCGTCCGAACGCAGCGGCCCTGGAAATAGCCCGTCCAGCAGCGCACGAAGATACAAGCCCGTCCCCCCGACAACGATTGGCAGCCGGCCAAGCTGGGCGATTGCAGCGATTGCGGCCCTGGCTTGCCGAGCATACTCGCCGGCGGTGAAGGGCTCATCCGGTTGGGCGACGTCGAGCAGGTGATGCGGAACGAGCGCTCGTTCAGCACGCGTGGGCTTCGCGGTGCCGATCTCGAAGCCGCGATAAACCGCAACCGAGTCGCAGCTGACGATCTCGCCTGCGAAGCGCTGCGCCAGGTCGAGCCCCAGCGCCGACTTTCCCGACGCCGTCGGCCCCAGAAGGACCACCAGCAGCGGTTCAGACTGGGAAGGTGACGTCATTGCGTCAGTGGGGCCGTCATCGTGCGCCCCAGGGAATGCTCTTGCCAAAGCGGATGAAAGCCAGCACCAGAATGAAAAGCGCGATGACGAGCAAGCCAATCAGCCTGCGCCGGTCGCGCATGCGCTGACGCAGCTGCAACTCGAGCTCGCGCTGTTCGGAACGAAGCGGATCCGCGCCCTGCTGCTGGTCATCCACAGCACAATTCTACGCGCGCGCTGGGGCAGTTTCGCTCTCAATGGAAAGGGGAATCAAGCTGAAGGTCGGACACCCTTATTCGATTTCGCCCTTGGCCGGGTTGTAATAGAAGTGGAAGCGCAACCCGAGGTAAGGCCCGTGGAATTCAGTAGGCAGCGGCGCAAACGGGTTGGAAGCCGTAATGCCGCCCCACGCCGCGCGATCAAGGGCAACGTCCCCCGAAGGCCCGCGCAGCGTCATGCCGGCAATCGTGCCGTCCTTCTTGATGACGAACTCGATGGAGACTTTACCCTTCTTCAACAGAGGAGGGCGCGCTTCCTCTGGGATCAGGTTGTACCAGTTTCTGCGCACCGCATCGAGAACGCGCGACAGGTACGGCCCGAAATCGACACCTTGAGTATCGGTCAGAACTTCCAGATTGCCCTGCGCGCGCGCGGCGGTTCCACCAGGGCCGGCGCCGTAGTCGCCGCCGCCGCCATAACTACCGCCGCCTCGGCGTGCCGCAACCGCGCGCGCCGCCTGCTCAATCGAGGAGCCCGGCGACATCACACCTCCCAAATTGCTTGGAAATTTCGGCGTCCCCTGCTGCTGCGTCGGCAGCCTGGGATTGTCCTGCTGAATGCCGGGCTGGAGCTGCGCCATCGGCTGGCCCTGCGCCGGGTTCGGCGGTTGCTGGTTCGGTTGCTGTTGCGCCTGCTGCGCCGGAGCACTATTTTGCGGCGGCTGTTGCGCCGGAGCTGACGGAATCTTCGGCGGACCCGCGCGCTTCAATTCCTCCAGCGTCTTCTTGTCGAGGGTGGGATGTCTGCTCTCAGCAATTCGATTCTTGTCCGACAATACGTCCGTTTTCGGCGCCCTCTTCGGCTCTTTCTGCAAGTCCGGCGGAAGGTCGAGATAGGTCATCTGCTGATTGCGCATCAGGTCTTCAGGCGAAATCAGCACCATCCCTTTAATGCCAGGAAACAGCTTGGGAGAAAGTATTAGAAACATCACCACCATCAGGTGAACGACTACGGAAATCCAGAACGCCTCGCGCACACGCGCGCGCTCCAGGTCGTCCTCTAACTGGATTAGGACATGCGGCATGAGCTCGGCGTCGAGCGGCGTGCCGCCCTCCCATAGCGCAAGCTCCCCGTCTTCTCGTGGGGGAAGGGATGTTGGTCTGTCTGGCGGTGTAAGGATTGAAGCCATCCGTCTAAGATCAAATATGCCGAGAGTTCAGTTACATTAGACGCCCCTCGACCGTTGAAGGCAAAAGCTTCTTGAGGATGGCGCAACGGTAGTAAACCCGGGAGCCTGTAGCTTGTTTCTGCTTCTATTTTCGCATAAGGGCTTCCCTAAAGTCATTCCACCACAGGCTTTCGAGAGTTCCCGAAACTCTCCGGTAAACTGTCCTTATGAAAGCCGTTATCGTTGGGACCGCTGGTCATATCGATCATGGCAAGAGCGCTTTGGTGCGGGCTTTGACGGGGACCGATCCCGACCGCCTCGCCGAGGAGAAGCGCCGCGGCATCACCATCGATCTCGGCTTTGCCAACCTGGACTTGTCCAGCCCGACTGGCGAGCCTGTTCGCGTCGGCTTCATTGATGTTCCCGGCCACGAGCGCTTTGTGCGCAACATGCTGGCCGGTGTCGGCGGCATTGATCTGGTCTTGCTGGTGATCGCTGCCGACGAGTCCATCAAGCCGCAGACCCGCGAACACTTCGACATCTGCCGCTTGCTGGCCGTACAGCGCGGTATCACGGTATTGACCAAGTCTGACCTGGTCGATCCCGAAACCCTTGAGGTCGTGATGATGGAGGTGGCCGACTTCCTCAAAGGTTCATTCCTCGATCCTGCAACTTCTCCCATCATTCCGGTGAGTTCCAGGACCGGCGCGGGACTTGGCCAACTCCAGAGCGCACTGGCGCGCCTGGCGGCTGAGACTGCGGCGAAGGATTCCGCTGCCGTCTTCCGCCTGCCCGTGGACCGCGTCTTCAGCATGAAGGGCTTTGGCACGGTCGTTACCGGGACACTCATTTCTGGGACGGTCCATCAGGATCAGGAGATCCAGTTGCATCCCAGCGGCAAGAGGCTGCGCGTGCGGGGCGTGCAGGTTCACGGAACCGCAGGCGATCGGGCCATCGCCGGCCAACGCACGGCGCTCAACCTGGCCGGCGTCGAAACCGCTGACCTGGCGCGCGGCATGATGTTGACGCCGACGCAGATGTTTCAACCGGCGCGGCGCGTTAGCGTCCTGCTCGATCTCTTGCGCTCAGCCAAGCCGTTGCGCGATCGAGCCCGCGTGCACCTCCATGTTTTCACTGCTGAGACCATTGCGGAAGTCAGCCTGCTGGGAGCAAAGCAGTTGAAACCGGGCGAATCCGGATTGGCATTCCTTAAGCTCGACGATCCTCTGTTGCTGTTGCCGGACGACCACTTTATCGTCCGGCAATTTTCTCCCGTCGTAACTATCGGAGGAGGAAGGGTGCTCGACGCCGCCGAACAACCGCGGCGCGCCAGAGCTGACGAACGTTTGGCATTCTTGCGAACGCTCGCCAGGGGAAGTCCTGAAGAAGCTTTACTGGCGCGGGTTTCCCGCCGGTGCGAGCAAGGGCTGGCCGTTTCTGAAGCTGTTTCCGAGACCGGATGGCTGCGGCCACGAGTCGAGGAACTCGCGGCCAGTCTTGCTAGATCCGGACAGCTGGTGCGTTTTGAAGAGCTGCTGCTATCGCCGTTAGTTGTGGACTCGCTACGGGAAAAGATCTCGGGCAAGGTGGAACAGTTTCACAAAGTGAACCCGCTGGTGCAGGGCATCGGCAAAGAAGAGCTGCGCGAAACGTTAAGCCTGCGCGAAGAGGTTTTTCGCGGAGTTATGGATTCGCTGGTGCGCGACAAGAAGGTGCAGATCAGCGGTGAGATTGTACATACTGCCGGCAAGGGCGTTGTCCTGCGCGACGAGGAAGCCGAGTCGAAAGCGCAAATCGAGCAGGCCTTTGCTAAGGCGGGGCTAACAGTTCCATTGCTGAAGGAAGTGTTGGCCTCATTACCGGTGGACAAGCTGCGGGCGCAGAAAATCCTGACCCTGCTGCTGCGGGATCGGGTGCTGGTGAAGCTCTCGGACGACTTGGTGTTTCATCGCGATGCGCTCGACGCGCTCCGCCGCCAGATTGTTGCGCAAAAGGCTAAAACGCCGAAGCTCAACGTCGCTAGCTTCAAGGACCTGTTGGGCATTACCAGAAAGTACGCAATCCCACTTCTCGAATATCTCGACCGCGAACGAGTGACCCGGAGAGTGGGCGACGAGCGGCTAATTCTGTAGCCGGGGCGGAATGAGGCGGACCTGAGCAGGGTTGATGCGAAATTTTCAACCCTGCCCAGGGACCGCCCTGGGCCTGGCTTCACGATGCCAGTTGTTGCGGCACGCTTATCGG
>Ga0181531_10000617_pt1 | contig 23597 bp, 24 predicted proteins | sample PEATcosm2014_Bin_38_FD_119743 | JGI IMG/M metagenome (GOLD analysis project Ga0181531, IMG submission 119743) | Peatland microbial communities from MTU Mesocosm Facility, Houghton, MI, USA - PEATcosm2014_Bin11_10_metaG | ecosystem: Environmental > Terrestrial > Soil > Wetlands > Peat | place...
CGCCGCCGGCCAAATGGCATGGGCTCGAAGACACCGAAATCCGCTATCGCCAGCGTTACCTGGATTTGATGGCCAACCCGGAGGTGAAGGACGTTTTTCTCAAGCGCAGCCAGATCATTACCGAGATCCGGAATTTTCTGCACTCACGGGGCTTCGTGGAGGTGGAGACGCCAATGATGCAGGCGATTCCCGGCGGCGCGGCGGCGCAACCGTTCAAGACGCATCATAACGCGCTCGGCTGCGATTTTTACCTGCGCATCGCACTGGAACTGTATCTCAAACGCCTGCTGGTCGGCGGGGCGGACAAGGTGTTCGAGATCGGCCGCAACTTCCGCAACGAAGGCCTCTCGCGCAAACACAATCCCGAATTCACCATGCTCGAGGCCTATCAGGCCTTCGGCGATTACGAGAGCATGATGGAACTGGTGCAATCCATGATTTGCCACGTCGCGCAGAAGGTTTTGGGAACGCTGAAGATTGAAACGAAAGATGCCGAAGGAAAAATTGTAAAATCAATTGACCTCACGCCGGATTGGCGGCGCGCAAAATACAAAGATTTAATCCGCGAAAAGGCAGGCGCGGATTGGTTTGACGTTTCTCCGGCCGCACGCCGTCAACGCGCTCACGACCTGGGCGCGGAAATCACCAAGGACTACCAGGATTTTGAAGTCACCGGTGCGGTGTTTGAAAAATTGATCGAGCCGACGCTGATTCAGCCCACGTTTGTCACGCATCTGCCGAAGGAACTCGTGCCGCTCGCCAAACTGTCGCCCGACGACCCGACGACCGTCGAGGTCTTCGAGTGCTGCATCAACGGCCAGGAAATCGCACCGGCTTACACGGAACAAAATGACCCCATCGAGCAGCGCGAACGGCTGGAGCACCAGGCCGGCGGCGAGCAACAGAAGCTGGATGAAGATTTTCTGGTTGCGCTCGAGCACGGCATGCCGCCGGCGGGTGGCATGGGCATGGGCATTGACCGGTTGTGCATGATGCTGCTCGGCCAGGAAAGCATCCGCGATGTGATTTTGTTCCCGCAGTTGAAGCCAAAATGAGGTGGGGACGGCTCGCCGAGCCGTCCGAGGCGGTCGTGCGTCCCTACCGAACTATTTTTTGCCACGCTTCGCTTTTCCGGCAGCCTTTTTTTCCAGTTTGGTCACGCGTCTGAGCAGTTCGGGGAGATGCTGGTAGGCAATCATCTGGCGCTTGGCCTGTTTGTCCGGCTGGGCGGGAATGCCCAGCCATTTTTCGCCGTCAGGAATGTCATGCATCACGCCGGCCTTCCCCGTGATGATAACCTGATTACCAATTTTTAAGTGTCCGGCGATGCCGGATTGTCCGGCCAGCACGACATAATTTCCCAGTTTTGAACTGCCGGCAATGCCGGACTGTGCGATCAGCAGGCAGCCTTCACCGATTTCGACGTTGTGCGCAATTTGCACGAGGTTGTCAATTTTCGTGCCCTTACCGATGACCGTCGAGTCGAGCGCGGCGCGGTCAATGGTCACCCCCGCGCCGATTTCCACGTCGTCGCCAATGACGACCTTGCCAATCTGCGGAACTTTGCGGTGGATGTTGCCGTCCTGCACATAACCAAAGCCGTCCGAGCCGATCACCGTGTTGGCGTGAATACGCACGCGCCGGCCGATTTCCGTGCGCGGATAAACCGTCACGTTTGGAAACAAATTGACGTCCTCGCCGAGCTTGGAGTCTTCGCCGATGAAATTGCCGCCCTGCAAAACCGTTCGCGCGCCAAGTCGCACGCGTTCGCCGATGACGCAATACGGCCCGATATGCGCGCTCGGATCAATTTTGGCGCCGGCAGCAACGATGGCGGTGGGATGAATACTGGCGGCGAAGGTCCGTTCCGGAAAAAACAACGCGAGCGCCTTGGCGAAGGCGATGCGGGCGTCGGCCACGCGAATCAGGATTTTTTTCGTCGAGGTAAAACGTTTATCCGCAATGATGGCGGTCGCGGCGCTTTTTTCGGCGCGTTCGAAAAAGTCCTCGTTTTCGGCAAAAGTGAGGTCGCCGGGCCTCGCGGAATCAGCCGGGGCAAAGCCTTTGAGGGCGGCTGAAGCGTTGCCAAGCACTTCACCTTCAAGATGTTTCGCTATTTCCGTGGTGGTAAAGGCCATTTGGTTGACTTGTGTGTCGCGGCTCACTATAAAGACGCGCGTATCCAGTTCAACCCCAACTTTTATGGCGAGAACTTTTCGCGTCGGGCTGGTCGGCTACCGTTTCATGGGCAGGGCGCACTCGAACGCCTGGCGGCAAGCACCCCGCTTCTTCAATCTCAAGGCCAATGTTGAACTGCACACCATTTGCGGACGCCACGCCGCCGGGGTGCAGGCGGCGCGGGCGCAACTCGGCTGGCAAAACGCCGCGACGGACTGGCGCGAGGTGGTCGAGTCGCCGTTGATTGACATTGTGGACATCGGCGCGCCGAATGATCTGCATGCGGAGATCGCCATTGCGGCGGCGCGCAACGGGAAACACATTTTATGCGAGAAGCCGCTGGCGCTGAATGTGAAGCAGGCCGAGGCGATGCTGGCCGCCGCGCAAAAGGCCAAGGTCGTCCACATGATCTGCCACAATTACCGTCGCATCCCCGCGATCGCGCTGGCGAAGAAAATGATCGGCGAGGGCGCACTGGGAAAACTGTTTCATTTTCACGCGCGTTACGCGCAGGACTGGCTGGTGGATCCGGAGTTTCCCATCAACTGGCGGTTGCAAAGGGAGACCAGCGGCAGTGGCGCCAATGGCGACATCAACGCGCACATCGTTGATTTGGGGCGTTACTTGGTCGGAGAATTTGAAGCGGTTTGCGGTATGCTGCACACGTTTGTGGCGGAGCGGCCGCTCGCGGAGGCTTTGAACAAGGGCACGCGCAAAATGGGCAGGGTGACGGTGGACGATGCGGCGCTGCTCATCGGGCGGATGGCAAACGGTGCGCTGGCGAACCTGGAAGCCACACGCCTCGCGGCTGGGCGTAAAAATCACATCGCGATCGAAATCAACGGCAGCAAGGGTTCCCTTTATTTTGATTTCGAAGACATGAACCGCCTGAAGTTTTTCAACGGCGACGATCCGAAGGACCGACAGGGATTTCGGGATATTTTGGTGACCGAGCGCGGTGGAATCCATCCTTATGCGGGCAACTGGTGGCCGCCGGGCCACCTGATTGGCTATGAACATACCTTTATCCACACAATGGCGGATTTCGTAAACGCCTGCGCGGAAGGCAAACCGGTGCAACCTACGTTTGAAGACGGCGTGAAAAACCAGCGGGTGCTGGCGGCGGTCGAGGAATCCCAGCAAAAAGGCCGGTGGGTGAAGCTCGCCTGAGACGACCGCAGTGATTTGACTTGCCCATGCCTGTGCTGGCGCGTATTGAAGAGGCTGTAGTTCTTGTGCCCGCGTGGCGGAATTGGCAGACGCGCTAGATTCAGGTTCTAGTGAGTAACATCGTACAGGTTCAAGTCCTGTCGCGGGCACCATTTGCCATTCCGCCCAAAAGACAGGGCTTGACGCATAAAAGCTAGTGTTCGCGGGCATTTTAAGCCGCGCTCCGCTTGGACTCACTTCGACCCCTTCCGGTCTTCTTCGGTCGCTTTTCAAGGCACCAAAAGGCACCGAAAAAATGAAAATTAAAAAAGTCGTCCATCACGGAAAAATCCGATGGCGCGTCAACGATCCACGCGGCTCAAATGGGAAGCGTCAGCGGAAGTTTTTTGAAACAAAAGAAGACGCCGAACGCTTTACCCGGCAACAAAAAGCTGACCGTCACGCATACGGAATTCATTTTACGTCAATTCCGCCAAGCGAACGCGCCGTTTTGGGGTATCAATTGGAACGTCTCCGCAAACTCGGTTGGAATTTGCCCGCCGCCGTGGATTTTATCGAACGTCACGGCAAAATTCCACCGTCAATTTCGCTTGGCGCGGTCGCCGCGGAATTTTTCACGGCAAAAAAGGTTGCCGGGCTGCGCCCGCGATATTTGCGGACGTTGCGGGCGTCAATCAAACGCTTTTTAACAAATCGGCGTGAAAAAATAATTTCGGAAATTTCCGCAGCGGAAATTGAGGAATATATCAGCCGAAACGGTTGGGCACCCTCAACCAAAAGAAGTTACTTGGTTGATTTGCGAACGTTTTTTTCTTTTGCCATAAAGCGGAAATTTTTGACGGAAAATCCCGCAATTGCCGTGGATTTACCCCGGCTGGACGATAAAGCGCCCGGAATTCTCACGCCAACACAAACAAAATCACTTTTGGACGCTTGCCTTGACGCTGAACCGGACATTTTGCCAGTTTTCGTTCTTTCCCTTTTCGGCGGAATAAGGCGGGCGGAAGCGGAAAAAATCAAATGGGCGGAAATAGGCGCAAAATTCATCGAAATTAAGGCGGAAAAGGCCAAAACGCGCCGCCGACGGTTAATTCCCATTGCCTCGTTTTGTACAAGGCTTTCCACAACCGATTAAATCCACGGCAATCAGGAGCAAAAAATGAAGACGTTGAATTACAGCCCCGTTTGTGACGCATCCGGTAACTTTTTAGGTTGGCTAAACGCGCTGCGAAATTTGTCCGGCGCTTATGTAAGCCTCTGTTTTTGTCATTCCGGGTGCGGTGATGTCTTTCATCAAACATTCGGCAACGAAGACGCGGTGAGAGTCGGATTCTAATAGCAGGTCGTCAACGAGCCTTTGTTGGCGCTCGTTCAAGCGAAGTTCCCAATTTGCAGCTTTTAGAGCGTCAAGCCCGTCCAACATAAAATTGAGAACGCCGGGGCCTTCCTCCGCCACGATATGAGTCGCTAAATCTGGAATGACAACGGACGGTTTGGGCCGTTGAAAATTTACAATCGCCAGCCGCCGCCGCCAAGCGTCAGCGTCACCTTCCAAGTAAACCGTGAGGCGGGAATTGCTGGTGACTATTACGTTGAACTGACATTTTACTTGCGGTGCTTCGTTGGAATTTTTGAATTCCGCCGTCATTAAGTCCCCGCCGGTAAGACTCTTTAGAATACTCGCCGTGCGTTTGGTTAAAAAATCTTCTGGCACGTCGGCTCCATAAAGCAGCGTCTTTTCCATCAAACGACCGATCTCAAATCGGTCGCCTAATAGGTCGGTTCGTAACATTCCGACATTTCCGCTTCCTATTATTCCGGTGAGCACTGAAACGAGCGTGGATTTACCACCGCCCGGTGTGCCGGTGAGCAACAGCATCTTTTGGGATAGATTCACGCCCAAAAGCGCCAGCCCCGCCCAACATTTAACTAAAAAAATATCGGCTGAATCCAATGCCGGTTTCAATAGCTTGTCCAAAAATTGCGGGCAGTAAGCTTTTGGGTCATAGGCAACGCCGAGTTTATGACGCGCACAGTAAGACGGGGAGAACGGAAGCAAGGCACGGTCGCTTAATCGAAGCATTCCGTTCGCTACGGGAATAAATTCCGTTTGGTCTTTGGCGAAATAATTTTCCGGCACGGCCAGAAGCCCTTTAGCCCGCTTGACGATGCCCGACAGCGCGGCAGCATCGCGCATTTGAAAAGCCATTTTCGACACGTCAGCGGATTCTTCACACGCGCGGGCGCATTCCAGAAATAGCGCGGATAATTGAAACATGACTTTTTCACGGCTGGCAAAGAGTGTGAAAGAACCTCTTGTCATTACAAAAGCGTGTGCTTTCAGATCGGTTGTTTTCGTTCGTCCTTGCTTTTTCTCCATTTGAGCATAGCCTTTGGCCAGTTGTGAAGGCACCGAAAAGGCACCGGGAAGGGGAAGCTGCGGAATTTAATGGATTCTGACGCTTTCGGGTAGTCCTTCAAGTCCTGTCGCGGGCACCAAAGGCCAAGGGTGTGACGGGAAATGTCGCTTAACCTTTTAATTCGGCGGTTATAATTGCTGGAAATCAGTTAGACACTGAAAGCCGCGCAGTTTACTCTCGCCTTCAAATCATGAAAGTCCTGTTTCTAAACGGACCGAATTTGAACTTGCTGGGGCAACGTGAACCGGAGGTGTATGGGCGCGCAACATTGGCTGATATTGAGGCCAAAGTCCGGAAACACGCTGAAGTTTTGGGCGTGGAGGTGGATTTCAGACAGTCCAATGTGGAGGGTGAATTGGTTGATTGGATTCAGGAAGCAAAAGGGAAATTCGACGTGCTCGTCCTTAATGCCGCGGCTTACACCCATACGAGTATTGCGCTCAGAGATGCCATTGCCGCAGTGGGTGTTCCGACCATAGAGATTCACCTTTCAAACATTCATGCCAGGGAAGAGTTCAGGCAAAAATCACTGATTGCGCCAGTTTGTTGGGGACAAATATCCGGATTTGGTCAAAAGTCTTACATTCTAGCGCTGGAAGCTTCAATTAACGTTAACGATTTTAAGAAACATCAATAGAGCGGCGTTTTTTGTTTTAACTATCGTCAAAATCAATTGCTGTTTTTGTTTCTTGACGCTGGTGCCATTGACCTATAAAGTGTTTCAAATTCGTAACAGAACAAGCAGAGTCGTAACCCGGCTGCTGCTTTTTTGATTATAGCTCAAATTGCAGTTTTGGAACAACTTTAACGAAATCGAAACGTGGATCTAAAAGATATTAAGGCCATAATTGACCTGATGAAGAAGAACTCCATTACGGAGTTTGAGTTGGAAAGGCAGGATTCCAAGATCAGGTTGAAGCGAGGAACCAACGGAACAGCCTCCCCGGCCATGCAGTTTGAAGATCCAGCATCTCTGCCGGCAGTTCAGCCCGCTGTTCCTGTTTCTTCAGCGGTTCCCGCCGGCGGCAGCCCAGCTTCGGCCGCCACGGGTGAAGTAGAAATCAAATCTCCAATGATCGGCACTTTTTACCGGTCACCATCTCCGGAAGCCCACAGTTATGTTGAGATTGGTACCGAGGTCAATCCCGACAGCGTTGTTTGCATTATTGAAGCAATGAAGGTGATGAATGAAATCAAAGCGGAGGCCAAAGGTGTTATCACCCAGGTTTTGGTGGAGAACGCCAAGCCGGTGGAATTTGGCCAGCCGCTGTTCAAAGTGCGCCCAACCTGAAATAGCCACACGTTTGAAGTTTTTTCAATTTCGCTGAAAAGTCCATGTTCGAAAAAATTCTGGTCGCCAATCGCGGTGAAATTGCTGTTCGGATTATTCGTGCCTGCAAGGAATTGAATATCCGAACGGTGGCCGTTTATTCCGAGGCGGATGCCAACTCCATGCACGTGCAACTGGCCGATGAGGCTATCTGTATCGGTGGACCGCCCGCGTCGGAAAGTTATTTACGAATTGACCGCATTATCAGTGCGGCGGAAATCACGGACGTGGATGCGATCCACCCCGGCTACGGCTTTCTTGCCGAAAATACGCACTTTGCCGAGGTTTGCGACAGTTGCAACATTCGTTTTATCGGTCCCAGCCCGCGCGCAATGCAATCCCTGGACGACAAAGCCATCAGCCGGGCGCTGGCCAAAAAAGTCGGTGTCCCCACGCCGCCCGGATCGGAGAGCACCGTGGAAAAAGAGCAGGATGCCCTGGCCGTTGCCAAACGGATTGGATATCCGGTGATGATCAAGGCGGTGGCGGGTGGTGGCGGACGGGGCATGCGGGTGGCGCACAATGACATCTCCCTGGTAAAAGGTTATCACACAGCCCGTTCCGAAGCGGAAAAAGCGTTTGGCAATTCCGGCGTTTACATCGAAAAATACATCGAAAATCCGCACCACATCGAGATTCAAGTGCTGGGAGACAACAAGGGGCACATCATTCACCTGGGTGAGCGGGATTGTTCCATTCAGCGCCGAAACCAGAAGGTCGTGGAAGAGGCGCCGTCACCATTGTTGGAACACAAGTTTCGAAAATTACGGGACAAAATCGGCAAGGCCGCCGTCAAAATCGCCGAGGCGGCGCGTTACACCAGTGCCGGCACGGTTGAATTCATCGTGGACAACCTGGGTAATTATTATTTCCTCGAATTCAACAAGCGGATCCAGGTGGAACATCCCGTTACCGAGGAGGTTACGGGCATTGATCTGGTGCGTTATCAAATCATGCTGGCAATGGGCGAGCCGTTGCACCATTCGCAGAGTGACATCCAAATCAAGGGTCACGCTATTGAATGCCGCATCAACGCCGAAGATCCCTTTGATGATTTCCGGCCCAGTCCCGGTCGCATCGAGATGTATTTTCAACCTGGAGGCCGCGGCGTGCGCGTGGACACCCACGCTTACGCCGGCTACACCATCCCCTCGATGTATGATTCCATGATCGGCAAGTTGATCACGACCGGCAATGATCGGCGGGAGGCAATGGACCGCATGAATCGCGCGCTGTCGGAATATATGATTACGGGCATCAAGAACAATGTTTCCTTCCAACAGGCCATCATGCAGGACCCAAATTTCCGGCGCGGTGTTTATTCGACCAGTTTTATCGAACAGTTGCTTGGCGGTGCGCGGCGGGAATTGATCGATGAAAAGGCCTAGGACCTCCACGTTTTATTGACTGTTCGGGTGTTTGTGTTAAAAGTCGCCGCCTCGTTCAAAGATGAACGTTGCCGGGGTCAACCAGACAGATTGTCCGTAACCGATAGACAAGAAAATGACATTCAGTGAACCTGCCGGTGCAGTCCCACGTTGTTTCCCTGAATGGTCTTGGTGGACCTGGTGTATTATGAACCCAACCAGACTGTTTGTAGGCAACCTCTCATATCAAACCAGGGAAAACGACTTGCAGGATTACTTTGCCCAGGCGGGTGCGGTGACCTCCGTCAATCTCATGCTGGACAAAATCACCGGCAAATCACGCGGTTTTGCGTTTGTGGAATTTGCCGACGCTGAAGCGGCGCAGCGGGCCATTGACCAATTCCACAACCAGGAATCTCAAGGCCGCCCGCTTACCATCAACGTCTCGCGCCCCCGTGAGGACCGGCCTCCGCGTTTGGGGAAACAACCGCGGGGAACGGCATGGCGAACGATGCGGACGGCCCTGATTTCATCCGGTCGTTTCCGTACGGACCGGACATTTTCATTCACCGGTTTTTTGAATAAGGGTTTGACACCCGCGGGAAGCCGTTTATCTTAGCCGGACAAAGACAAGATTATGGCTGAGACACCTCCGAACATTCCCCCGGGTGCTGTGCTGCCGCCGAAAAAAGAGACCGGCAAGGTTCAGCCCAAAAAAGAAACTGTCCGCATTAATTTGCCGCCTAAGCCCTCGGCCGCGCCGACCATCAAATTGCCGACGCTGCCCCCCGGGGGCCCGACCGGCGCGCCTACCGCCATTTCGGCTCCGACCCCGGCTCCGCAGCCGGCGTCGCGCGCAGTGGCTGCCGCGGCCGCACCCCTTTCCCAGGCCCGGCCCGCCCCGGCTGCGCAAAGGCCCATGCCCGCGGCTCCGTCCATGAGCGGGCTGGATCAAATGCTCGCCATCGCAGCCGGTGCGGCCGGGTTGTTTGCCGTTGGCACGGTAATCTGGATGATGCTGATCCCGACCACTTGAGTTTTTCGAAAGTTGTTAAAACCTTAAATTCGTTTTTTTGACGTATGGCCTCTCCGCTCATTGTCACGCTCACACAGGAAAATTTCGCCCAACAGGTTCTGCAATCACCCGCGCCCGTGCTCGTAGATTTCTGGGCCGAATGGTGTGGTCCGTGCAAAATGATCGCGCCGTTGCTGGATGAACTGGCCGACGAATACGATGGCAAGGTGAAGATTGGCAAGGTCAACGTGGATGAACAGCAGTCACTGGCCGCCGAATACGGCATTCGTGCCATCCCCACGCTGCTCGTTTTCCACAACGGCCAGGTGGCCGACCAGATCGTCGGCGCGCGCAGCAAGCGTGACTTCAAGGCCAGCCTCGACCGCGTCGCGGCCTGAGGGCGTATGCCCTTCCTTACCACGCCCCGTCAGTTCACCCAGCGCGCCGAACTGTTTCATCAAGTCGCCCAGCTCACGTCCGCCGGAATTCCCATCATTCGTGCCCTGGAGCAAATCAAACGCAGCCCGCCCAGCCGTTCTTATCGCGAACCGTTGCAACGCCTGCTGGAGAAACTGGCCCAGGGCGCGACGATCACTGAATCATTGCAGGCACTCGACTGGCTGCCCGCGTTTGACCTGGCATTGATTGGGGCCGGTGAGAAGAGCGGCAGGCTCGATGCCTGTTTCCGCATGCTTGCCGATTATTACAATGAACGCGCCCGCCTCGTCCGGCAGGTGATTTCACAGATGATTTATCCGGTGATCCTGATTCACTTCGCTGCCTTCGTTTTTCTGATCGTGCTGCCGTTTGCTCACTCGCAGTTCAACGCCAGCCTGCCGCTGCTTTTTGCCAGGGCCGTGCTCATCCTCTCCCCGCTTTATGGCGCCGTTGCCCTGTTGGTTTACGCCTCACAGGGCAAGCACGGTGAAGGCTGGCGCGCGAGGATCGAATCCTGTCTGCGCGCGGTGCCCATATTGGGCACGGCCCGACGTTATCTTGCCCTGTCCCGACTGGCCGTGGCCCTCGAAGCGCTCATCAATGCCGGCGTTAACATTTTTGAAGCCTGGGACCTGGCGGCCGCCGCCAGCGGCTCACCTGCCTTGCGCCGTGCCGTCGCTGCCTGGAAACCAGAAGTGACCGCCGGTCAAACGCCGTCCGAAGCGGTACGCGCCTGCCGGCTGTTTCCGGAAACGTTTGCCAATCTTTATGCCAGTGGCGAGATCAGCGGCAAACTCGATGAATCACTCCGCAACCTGCATCGGCTTTACGCTGAGGATGGCGCGCGCCTGCTTCATACCTTCACCCAATTAACCACGCGAGGGATTTACTTGCTGGCCGTATTGGTTATCGCCTATAAGATTATCCAGTTCTACTCGGGTCTTTATGGTCCACATAGCGACCTTTCCAACATCCTGAACGGGTTTTAATTCCACTTTGTGCACCCGCGTTTCCTTCATTAACCTTGCCGCATGACGTTGACCGAATTGCTCGCCAACGAAGAATTGCGCCGGCGTGAATTTCCCGTCGCCGGGGACAAAATATTTCTCGCCCATGCCGGCGTTTGCCCGCTGCCACGCCGCGTGGCGCAGGCGATCTCCGATTGCGCGCAACTCGGCACGACCGACGACCAGGAAACGCAGACAATTCCCCGCCGTTTGGACGACGGGCGCAAACTGGCGGCGCAACTGCTCAACTGCCGGTCGGAGGAAATCGCGTTTGTCGGGCCAACGTCGCTCGCCTTGAGTTTTGTCGCTGCCGGTTTGAATTTCCGCCGTGGCGACAACGTCCTCATTTACCACGACGATTATCCGTCCAACGTCTATCCCTGGATGGCGCTGGCGGAACGCGGCGTCGAGGTGCGCCTGTTGAACACCCGCGGCCTCGGCGTGATCCGGCCGATGGACGTCCTGGGGCAGGTGGACGAAAACACGCGGCTCGTCGCCCTGGCTTCCTGCCATTTTATCAGCGGCCATCGCCTGGAACATTCCGTGATTGGAAAATCCCTGCGCGACCGGGGGATTCTGTTTTGCCTCGACGCGATCCAAACGCTCGGCGCGTTTCCGACGACGGTTGAGTCCGTGGATTTCCTGGCCGCCGATGCACATAAATGGCTGCTCGGACCATGCGGCGCGGGCGTGCTTTACGTCCGGCGTGAAATCCAGGACCGGTTGAACCCGCCGATTTATGGCTGGCACAACGTCCAGAACCCGAATTTTGTTGCCCAGGAGGAAATCGTATTCCGCCGCGGCGCGCTGAAATACGAGGCCGGCACGCACAATCTGGTGGGTCTGGCCGGTCTGTTGGCCGCGATGGAACTGGCCCTGGAAATCGGCGTGGAGAATATCGCCGCCGAGTTGCGGCGCAAGCGCACCTGGCTCGTGCCCGCCTTGCAGGCCAAAGGCTTCACGGTTTTAAACGCGGAGTCAAAACCTGAAAATGCCGGCGGCATCATTTCGATTCACCAATCGGGCAACGACCTTGCGGCGCTGCATAAAAAACTGACCGACGCCGGCGTGGTCACGTCCTTGCGGACGGACCGCGCGGGGAAAGATTACCTCCGGCTTTCGCCGCATTATTACAACACCGACGATGAATTACGACGGGTGCTGGAACTATTGTAACTGCTACCACCGCCGCCGTTGCCTTTGAATGTCGCTGTGGCCGCATTGCTGGGCTGAAACTCCCGGCTACACAGAATCAGTTCGATTTTCGGCGGGTGTTTTCATTTCCCGCTCCCGCAGCCAGGCGAAAATCACCGGCGTTACAATCAGGATGCACGCGAGGCTGCTCAACATGCCGCCGATGACCGGTGTCGCCAGCGGTTTCATCACCTCTGCGCCGGTGCGGTGGCTCCACAAAATCGGCAGCAAACTGGCGACAATGGTTGCCACCGTCATTACCTTCGGGCGCAGCCGTAATCGCGCGCCGTCTTTCACCGCCTGGGTCAAATCCGCGCGCGTGAAGTGTTTGCCGCGCTCGGCCATTTTCTTTTTCACGGCTTCATCCAGATATACGACCATCACGACGCCGGTCTGGATGGCCGTGCCAAACAGCGCGATGTAGCCGACCCACACCGCTACGCTGAAGTTGTAGCCGAGCAGCCATTGCAGGAGCACCCCGCCGGTCAGCGCGAACGGCACGGCCAGGATGACGTGTGCCGCCTCCTTCGCGCTGTGATAAACGACGTAAAGCAGCAGGAAGATGACGAACAACGCGGCTGGCACGATGAGCCGTAACGTGTGCTGCGCGCGAATCTGGTTTTCGTATTGGCCGCTCCATTCAATCGTCATGCCCGGCGGCAGGGAAATTTCCCGCGCGAGGCGTGCCTGCGTTTCTTTTACGAAGCCACCGAGGTCCCGGCCCTCGACATTCGCCTGCACGAATACGCGCAAACGCCCGTTTTCACTATTGATTTCGCTCGGCCCGATTTCACGGCGGACGGTTGCGACCTGACCGAGTGGAACCCGGTCGCCGGAAGGCGTTGGTACGAGAATGTCGCCGAGGCGCTCAATGTCGTCACGTTCGCTGCGTTGCAGGCGGACTTGAATGGGAGTGCGTTCGCGCCCGGAAATCATGGTGGAAACATTGTCACCGCCGATGCCGCCCTCGACCAGATCGAGGACATCCTGCGCGCGCAGGCCGTAACGCGCCATCGCCATCCGGTCCACTTCGATGTCCAGATACGGTTTGCCTTCCGTGCGCGACGCGGCGACGCCGACCGCGCCGGGAATCTGCCGGACGACCCGCTCGACCTCGAACGCCTTTTGCTGCAGCGCGTCGAGATTATCGCCGAGGATTTTGATGCCGACCTGCGCCCGGATGCCGGTGCTGATCATCAGGATGCGGTTTTCAATCGGCTGCAAAAAGCCGGGCACGTAGCCGGGCATCTGCGACAATTTTTCTTCCAGCTCGGCGACAAGTTTTTCCCTGGTCATGCCCGGACGCCATTGCGATTCCGGCTTGAGCATGATGGTCGTCTCGATCATTTCGATGGGCGCGGGATCAGTGGCGGTTTCGGAGCGGCCGAGTTTGCCGCCGACACTCGCTACCTCGGGCGTTTGACGGATGACCTGGTCTTGCCAGGCCATGATGCGTTTCACTTCCGTGAGCGACGTGCTCGGCAGCAGCACCGGCATGAACAGCAAACTGCCTTCGTTCAATGTCGGCATGAATTCGCTGCCCATGCCGCGTGGGAGTTTCGCTGCGAGTTGCGGATGGCGGGTTGACAGTTCCTCGACCAGCGGCTGTGGAACGCCAAAGGCCAGAATCAGCGCGCCGATGACCAGGACCAACGCCGCGCCGAGCACGGTTTTACGGAAGCGCAACGCCCAATCCAGAATCGGATTGTAAATCGCCAGCAGGATTTTCATCAACGGATTGGCCTCCTCGGAGTGGAACGGCCCGCGAATGAAGGTCGCGCACAATGCCGGCACGAGTGTGATGGCCAGCACGGTCGAGCCGGCCATCGCAAACGTTTTGGTGAACGCAAGCGGGTGAAACAGTTTTCCTTCCTGCCCGGTCAGCGCGAACACCGGCACGAACGCGAGGATGATGATGACCATCGCGAAGAAAATCGGGCGTCCGACCTGCTGCGCCGCCTCGAGCGTGACTTGCAACGACTCGGCCTTGTTCAGCCGCGCGCCCTTCTTTTTCTCGGCCAGTTCGCAGTGGCGAATGGCATTTTCGGCCATGACGATGCCCGCGTCCACCAGGACGCCGATCGCGATGGCAATGCCGGAGAGCGACATGATATTTGACGTGATGCCAAACTGGTTCATCAGGATGAACGAAACGAGAATCGACAGCGGCAGCGGCAAGGTGACGATGAGGATGCTGCGGAAATGGAACAGGAAAAGAATGATGACGATCGTAACCAGCACGGCCTCCTCGGTCAGCGCGTGCTTGAGCGTGCCGAGCGTGCGGTCAATCAGCTCGCTGCGGTCATAAAAGGATTTGATGCTGACGCCCGGCGGCAGGCTGGGCGAAATTTGCGCAATTTTGGCCTTCACGTCATGGATGACCTGCATCGCGTTTTCGCCGGTGCGCATGACGACGATGCCGCCCACGGCTTCATGTCCGTTAATGTCAAGTGCCCCGCGCCGAAAATCGCCGCCGACCTGCACGGTCGCCACGTCCTTGAGATAGACCGGCGTGCCGCCGCTTTGCGTCAGCACGATGTTTTCCAGGTCCGCGTTGGAATTTATGAGCCCGACGCCGCGCACGACGAATTCCATTCCATTTTCCTCGATCACCTTGCCGCCGACGTTCAAATTGCTCTGGCGCACGGCGTCCATGACCATTTGCAGCGTCACCTTCATCGCGCGCATCCGCAGTGACGAAACCTCGATCTGGTATTGCCGCACAAAACCGCCGATGCTGGCGACTTCCGCGACGCCGGGAACAGCATTGAGTTGATAACGCACGAACCAGTCCTGAATCGCGCGCAACTGGCCAAGGTCGTAACCGCCGTCCGGCGCAAACTTCGGGTCGACGTCGAGGTAATACTGAAAAACCCAGCCGAGGCCGGTCGCGTCCGGGCCGAGCTTGGGTTCGACGCCGGCGGGCAGAACGTCGCCGAGATAATTCAGCCGCTCCAGCACGCGTGACCGCGCGAAGTAATTGTCAATCTTGTCGTCAAAAATGATGGTGATGAGTGAGAAACCGAACATGGAGTTGGCGCGGACGGTTTTCACGCCGGCGAGCCCCTGCAAATTCACCGAGAGCGGATACGTGACCTGGTCCTCGACTTCCTGCGGGCTGCGCCCCGGCCAGTCGGCGAAAACGACGACTTGATTTTCGCTCAAGTCGGGAATGGCATCCACCGGCGTGCGATAAACGGCGCGGATGCCGAAGCCGATGAGCAGCACCACGCCGCAAAAAACCAGGAAGCGGTTTCGGAGTGACCATTCGATGATGCGGTTGATCATGGCCGTGAAGGTTAATGGTCGCTGCTTTGGGAAATTTGTGCTTCGGCGTCAATCAACAAACCGCCGGAGGTAACGACTTTGTCGCCCTCTTTCAAGCCGTCGAGGACCTCGACAAATTCATCGCCCATGCGGCCTAATTTCACTTTGCGCTGTTCGTAATAACCGTTTCCCTCGTCCACATAAACGGCCGGCTGCGATCCGGGCTGAAGCACGGCGTTGCGCGGCACGGTGAGCACGTCCGGCGCGTTCACCAAAACGCGGCCCTCGGCGTAAAAACCGTCGAAGGGCCGCCAGAGCTTGACGCCTGCGACGTGGGCCAGATTTTCCGACAACGTCGCGCGCACCTGAATGCCGTGCGTCTGGTCGTTCCGGTCCGGGTCGAGAAATCTCGTGTCAATGTGCGTTATGCGGGCCCGGTAAATTTTCCCCGGCAGGGCGGGGATGGTGACTTCGACCGTCTGCCCGACATCAAGCCAGACGAAATCGCGTTCGTAGGCGTTGAAGACGAACCAGGTCGGATGGCCGTTCATTTCAATCGCGCCCGCGACGGGCAACGAATGGACGAGTTGGCGGCGTTCCACCGTCGCGGTCTGGACGTTGGCGACGTTCACGCTGTCGGCGTTGAGCTTGAGACCAAAGCCGGTGTTGGTACTTTCTCCGTTTTCGTAGACCGGCACCAGGTTCATGCCGCAAATCGGACATTTGCCCGGCTTGTCGGATTTGATCCACGGGTGCATCGGGCTTTGGTAATACAGAATCTTCCGCCCGTCAGGCGACGTGACCGGTGTCGCCGGCGAATGGTGTTCGACCAGCCATAACGCACCCCCGGCCAGACCGGCTGTCAACGCGAGGAAAAGGATGGCTCGTTTCATAATTTTAAATTTTCAGTTTGTTTTCATTTCAGTCACCGCCGTTTGTGCGCGGCGGAAAAACCTGGGGCAGATCACGGGCACAAAACTCCGTGAGCAAAGGAACGGGTCCGAAACATGCCGGCTCGGGGCACACTACGGGAGGGGAACAGAAATGTTCAGATCAGCAAGGTGCAATTCCGCGCGTAGAGCGGAGTGCCATTTGCCGTCAAGGGCGAAGAAAAAGAAGGCGGAAACTCCGGCGCGATGGCGGTCGGCAAAGTCCAGACCAACGTGCCTGGCGTGAGGGGCAATAGTTGATTTTGAGAGGAAGAAGGAACCGGAGTCGCAGGGACAGGCTGCGGCTCCGGGGAAGCGGGCGCAGCGCAACACACGTTGCCGCAATGGCAACAGGCATGAACAGCGCGCCCAACGCGGGCCGCCGGGGCTTGGGCGCGGAGGATGGGCGTCCAGGCCAGCAACAGGCTGCAAACAATGGCCAGCGTCGTTTTCACGTTTTCAATATCATCGAACGGACCGAAACAAGCTCAACCATTTTTGGCTTATGCCTGTCAATTTTTGGCCTTCTCATCAGCCGCGCGAATTTTCGAAAGGTATTTGGCCGGGTCCTTGTCAAAATCCTTCCTGCAATCGGGGCAGCAAAGCTTGACCTCTTGGCCTTGATAAACGAAAACGACAGCTTTACCCATCTCCCCGAGTTTGTCACCTGAAACCGGACAAGTCGTCAGCAAATCCGGCTTGGATGTGGCGGAAGCGACCGAATTCGTGTCGTCCGCCAAGCTGGCGGTCGGTGAAACCAGAAAGGGAACACTCAGCGCAATGGCCGCAAGCATTTTCAATTTCTTCATAATTTATGAATTAATGTCGAGTATAACGACGCTTATTATACCCCAACTATTGGAAATCCCCTTATTTTTTCACGATTTTTCAGGGCTCCTGCCGCTACCGGCTCACATCCCGCTGAATACTGTTGGCCGCCGTTGCGCTCTATTCTTTGATCACCCCACATCCCGACATGGCAGTGCCAAAGTAAGGATTGTTCACATTCCGGTCCGCCTGCAGCCAGCTCGCGCGCGCCATCGGGCAATAAACCTCGACATAGGCGTCTTTCGCTTTGTTATCTGCCAGATATTTGATGAGCGCGTCGCTCAGCGACTTGAACGCGTCCCGCGCCGCACCCAGGTCTTTGGCTTTGGCCAGGGCTTCCGCCTGTGTGCCGACTTCCGCCGGCAGTATTTTCGCGTCGCCTTGAACGGCCTTCGTGATGGCGTTGGCATTTTCGGTTACGCCCGTCAGCGAGTCGTTCGCCAGATCGGCCTGGATTTTCAGGTAATGGGCATAGACCGATTTCACCGGCCCCGTCAAAGCGGGATTGTCCACCGCACGCACGCCGACGCCGGCCCAGAGTCCCACCGCAGCGGCCAACAGAATGGTTTTCATCATTTTCATAAATACATTGCTTCTTTTTTTAGCTGTTTTCGATGTTGTCAATTTAAGTTTAGCGCCCAACGCGGGGGCTTTGCCTGTTCTACACCACAACCGGAAAAATCACGTAAGATCTCCGTCGAAATTATGAATGAATGCTTTTGACCGGCCGGCGCAAAAGGCACCATCGGAAACCGATGGCAGGGATCAAAAAAGGCTCAAATTCGATGAAAGAAGGTGAAAAATCAGGTTTGGCATGTTCGTTGCGTTTGCCACGTCTATGCAACTCTCTCGCAGCGCTTTTTGGTTTTGCTTCGTGATATTCGGTGGAGCGCAGGTGGCGTTAACAGCTCCGTTAACTGCCATTCCCTTTGAATACCGCGAAGGTTTGTTGTGGGTGCAAGTCCAGGTTCCCCAGACCACCCGGCCATTGAATTTCATTCTCGATACCGGCGCGGATGTCAGCGTCATCAACACCGGCACCGCGAAGGCGCTAAGGCTCAAGACCGGCAACTGGATTAGGGTGCAGGGTGTCCACGCGACCATGACTGGCCATTGGCCCGCCCGGTTGACAGCGAAGGCGGGGGATTTGGTTCTACCCTCGGAGTATTTGGCGCTGGACTTGCGCAAGCTGGCGCGTTCATGCGGGCGTCCGCTCGACGGATTATTGGGGGCCGACTTTGTTCGTGGCCGCGTGGTGCAGATTGATTTCGCTTCACATCAAATCAGGTTTCCCGACGAGGTTTCCCTGGCAGCATCGGACACGATGGTTCCGCTGGAACTGCGCCGCAATAGCCTTTGCGTTTCCATCGGTGTCAATGGTGCGAAGAATCAATGGGTGAGATTGGACACCGGTTGCGCCACCGCTTTGCAATGGGTGACTTCGGACATAAAAACGTCTTCTCAATCAGGCAAACCGGCCATCGGCCTCACCAGACTTGCCATACCGCAAGCGGAAACGACCGTTTTCCTCGGCGGGATGCGATTCGAACAAGTGCCGACCGGCATTCATCGTAACGCCATTTTTGGCGGCGAGGCTGGATTGCTTGGCAACGGCTTGCTCAGCCGGTTCAAAACGGTGACGATTGATACACAATCAGCACGCCTCATCTTGAGACCAATTTAGTCTCCCACCAATCAGCACGCAGCTTCATTTCTTCCAGCCCCAGCCGGCGGATCTACCTACCAGGCTGGGGCTTGTTAATTTTTGAGGGGTTTTCGGCGCGCCGGGGTAATACCAGCATAATCATTTGACGATGCAATGAAGCATCGCCAAAAAAAAGAAAGAAAAATGAAAACACGAATTCTCCTTGCTACCATTGGCGCGGCTGCCCTGACCGCGATAACCTTCAATGTCAATGCCGATACCGGATTGCTCTCACCGCGCGCCGCAGGCAACCAGATCGAATATGTTGCGAGCAATGCGAATGACCCGGACCTCGTGGCGGTGGACCAAGGCCTTGCCATTTCACCCCGCGCTTCGGGCAACCAGATTGCCACAAAGGCTGGCACGAACGGTGATGTAAATCCCGCCCTGGCCTGCGCCAAAAACATGAATGGCAGCCCGAAGATCGTCCAAGCGTGCGTTACGCAAACGACCATGCCCGGCTGCAATACCGTGACGGTCGCGCCGCTGAAGTAGTCATTCACCGTCTGCCGGCTTGTACCGGTACGACGAAAGCAGTAAACCACGGGCGGCGGATAAACACCGCCGCCCTTCAACCAATGAACAAAGAAAATATGAATCCCGCCGATGAAAAACTTGGCGCGCTGTTGCGTGCGTCGCGTGTCTCCCCGGCCTTGCCGCCGCGTTTCCAGGAAAATGTATGGCGCCGCATCGGGGACGCCGAGGCGCCGGTCCTGTCCAGATCCAGGTTATCCTGGCTGGATGCGCTGGCCGCGCTGGTGTTGCGTCCGCGATTTGCGCTGGCGACGGTCACCGTGTTGATCATTGCGGGTGCGCTGCTCGGCGTGCGTGACGGCAGCCAAATCGCCCGGCGGGACGCCCAGACTCAATACCTTGCGGCGGTCGCGCCAGCGGCCTTGCGTTAATTTATGAACCGCTCGCTGGTCATTGTGCTGGGCACGCTGGCTTTGGGCATGGTGATGTTCGGCGGTTCCTATGCTGTGAGCCGGCATGTGGGCGAGCGCTGTCTGACGCAGCCGGGAAATGATCTCGCCTGGCTGCGACAGGAATTTCACCTCAACGACGCCGAGATGGCGCGTATCCAAAAACTTCACGAAAATTATCTGCCGCAATGCGCCGCAATGTGCCAAAAGATCGCCGCCAAGAAGATGGAAGTTGAAGCGGCCTTGAATGGTGCGACCAACGTCACTCCGGTTGCCACACAAAAACTGGCCGAACTTGCCGCGCTCCGCGCCCAATGCCAGGCACAAATGCTCCGGCATTTTACCGAAGTCAGCCAGACCATGCCGCCGGAGCAGGGCCGTCGTTATCTCGCCGAAATGCAGCGCATCACCCTCGGTCTACACGAACAAACCGAGCAATCCATGTCCATATCGGCAGGCGACATGCATGGACACAATTGATGCCAACGCCCGTGACCGGGCCGACATGGAACGGTTGGCCGCCGGCCATGACGCGGCGCTGAACGATTTGATGGAACGGCACGCGACCCCGTTGTTCCATTTTCTTTGCCGGATGCTGGGCAATGAGGAAGATGCGAATGATCTGGCGCAGGAAACTTTTGTCCGGGTTTTTCGCGCACGCACGAGCTTTCGGATGGGTGAAAAATTTTCCACCTGGCTTTACACCATCGCCGCAAATCTGGCGCGGAATCATTTCCGCTGGCGTTCGCGGCATCCGAACATTTCGCTCGAAACAGAAAATGCGGAAACAGAACAGACGCTGGGCAGCACGCTTTCATCGGACGCTCCCGCACCAAACGAACAGGCACTGGCCGCTGAACGCGCCGCCACCGTACGTGCGGCTGTGGGCAAACTGCCCGAAGATTTGCGCGAGGCGATTGTGCTGTGTGAATGGGAGGAACGCAGTGTGGCCGAGGCGGCGGTGATTCTCGAAGCGACGCCCAAGGCGGTGGAATCACGGCTCTATCGCGCCCGGCAGATCCTGCGCGAACGGCTGAAAAACTGGCTGTGAGCCATCGGCATTTTGTGATTGGAGCGGGTGAGGGGAATCAAACCCAAATCGCGATACGACACAAGCAATTGCTGGAGCGTCAGGCGCGTCAGTCGCAAAATTGATAAATGAGGCAGAAATGAATTTCTGAACAACTTGCCGGGCCACAGACAACAACATCGCAGTAGTAAACAGCCTCGTATTTCGTTGGTTGGTGGAACCAAGTTCCCGACCCTATGTTTTCCTTTTCGTGGTTTTCAGAAGCGCCCACAGAATCAAAAGGGCGACCAGAACAACCAGGGTGTAATGGCCAATTAATCCGGGAATGTTATCGTATGAAACTGCTAATGGTGTTGGAATAGTCATGGGTATTTGGAAAGAATGGCTTTGGGGTGAGGGTTAAAAATCCAAACATTGAACTGAAAGGTGTCTTTGAGTGCGTATCGACATAAGGTGCGAAATGGTTTTACTTTTTATAATCAGGTTTGCAAAACGCGTCATAACCCGTTTTCCAGCCTGCCTTGGTAAAGTGCATAATCCCGATTAATTATTATCCATCAGGTCTTTCAACCACACCCATGTGGCAACCACAATAATCACCATAAACACAATGGAAAGCGCATCCCGTCCGCTGACAGGAATAACATGATATGAAACTACAAATAACGGCTTCATTTTTTAGTTGGCCGAAACACCTTCATATCGTTTTTAAAGTGCCGGTCATGTCTCGGAATGCATCCCTCACGTTCATGTATGCCACGCGCCAAAAGCAAGAACTGAGCCAAACCGGGCCCATGATGTTCGCCGCCAGCGAACAATGCCAGGAATGATTCACCGGAGTGTTTGAAGCGGTGGAGAGGCGGGTGTGTCGCCCGTCGCGACCTCCAACTCAACTCATGCCTTCTTTGGATCGTTAGGCGCACCGCCCTGGCGTAAATCTCTTGCAGCTTTGCCGGTGCTACATCGAAAATCATCTCGACAAACTCTTATCAGGATGATTTAATAAACCCAAGATTCTTATGAAAGCCGTGCTGATAGCTGCAATCATTTTTTGCGGCTTGGTGGCTGTCGTTACCTCCGTCTCTGCCCAAACCTGGACACAGACCAGCGCACCAACGAACGTGAATTGGCTGGCAGTTGCTTCATCGGCGCAACTGACGACAAATCGGCCCCTGTGCCAGTGAAAAACCGATGGAAGACTGGAAAAGGACTAGCAAACCAGCGGAGCGCGAGTACAAACGCAAAAAAGGCGCACGCTGTTGGTAGGCAAGTAACCAAATAGGAAATGTCGGATGAAATGGAACGTTGCCGTGTTCTTCTTGTGCTTGGCGTGCGCTGGTGGCGTGGCCCAAGGGCAAGGGACACAACCTGTCGTTGCCATTCATGATTCCGAATTCACCCGGTCCCTGGAGACCATGCCGGCTTCCGGAGCAACTCCCAACGGGACGGGAACGACCAGCAATCAATGGTGGATAACGCAGTGGCACTATTTTGTAATGCCTGATTCGGTTAAGGAAGCTCTGCGCTCCGACGGGACGGCGTTCACGGTCATTGGTGATTCAAATATTATGGCCGGAGTTTTGACCAATGCTGACGGTTCACCCAAATATCCCATCCTGATCAGCCTCGGCGCCGAAGCGATGGACGACAGTGAGATCGTTCAATTGACCAACTATGTTGCCAGTGGCGGCTTTTTGTTTGTCGGTTCGTCGTCCTTTACGCGTAACACCAATGGGACGACTCGCGGCGATTTTGCCATCGCCAACGCGATGGGGGTGGACATGGTTGTTCCGGCGCTTACCAACTGGTTCACGGACACCACATTTACCAAAATCTCCAATCATCCGATCCTCAGCATGCTGCCCGGGGGACAGGTCCAATGGCAAATGCCGGAATCATCTGACGAAATATCGTGGCCGGCGTACACCCGTTTTACGGGTGAAGATCCGGACGCATCAGAGCCTGGCCTTCCTCATTTAGTCTGGCAAGTTCAGGCCAATGGCGCTACGGTCATTGCCCAAGGAGACGGCAATATACCGTATATCCTGGTGAAACCTTACGGCAAGGGTTACTTCATTTATGATGCTGCCTTGCAGCCTTTGCTCGGCCATGGCGGCTGGGCGCCGGGGATGTATGCTTACAGTATCTTCAGAAATGCCATCCAATGGGCGTTTCAAACCGCCGGGCTGCCGGTCGTCAAGTCCAGTCCGTGGCCCTATCCGTATAACGCGGCCGTGATGTTTCGCCACGACATGGAGGCCATCCCGACCAACATTATCAGCATCGAAAAGTCGGCCCAGTATGAGCACGCAAACGGGGCGAGCGGAGACTATTATTTCTGCACCGGCACCTTGCGCCTGGACATGCCCAACCCGACCTTGACAAACACCATTGCCAGTCTGCAGCGGGCGATCAGCAATGACGGTGCGACCATTAACTCGCACAACGGGGGATTCACCAACATCAATCCTTATTATAGAAGTATTGGCGATCCTTTGGTTATCATCGAAGCCAATCTTAGCCAGTTGCTTTCGGAGGGGTGGTTGGCTGCCTTGGAACCTTATACCGCTCCGGTTTTGGCACCCTTTCTTTCCGATGGGTTGGAATACGACTACTGGCACTGGGGGCCGGATGAGATTCTGGATCTCACCAATGGTAGTGCCTACTCGCTGACTTCCATTTCAAATTCCTTCGTTGATCTTGCGGGATGGGGCCTTCCGAACGGGACACCGCGTGCGTGGGTGGCTCCCTATTTTAACGCGACCCGCGAAGGCTCCTTCCAAATCGAACAACAAC
>Ga0181531_10000618_pt1 | contig 23587 bp, 19 predicted proteins | sample PEATcosm2014_Bin_38_FD_119743 | JGI IMG/M metagenome (GOLD analysis project Ga0181531, IMG submission 119743) | Peatland microbial communities from MTU Mesocosm Facility, Houghton, MI, USA - PEATcosm2014_Bin11_10_metaG | ecosystem: Environmental > Terrestrial > Soil > Wetlands > Peat | place...
AGGCCTTCATCCCGGCCGGGGCGGCTTCAATGCGTCAGCGGCGCAGCGAACGAACTGCGGAAAGGGAGAAGATGTCAATTGCAGTGTATTTCTACTGCATATGCAGTATAATTTTACTGCAATGATCTCCCTCCGCTCAGAGCTGCGCCGCAAGCTGCTGACGTTCTTTTACGTGAACCGGTCTGCGCGCGTGTATGTGCGCCAGTTGGCCGGCGAACTGCAAGCCGATTCGACGAATGTATCCCGCGAACTGGCGCGTCTGCAGCGGGAAGGGCTGCTCCGGTCGGAAACCGAAGGCCGTCAGCTCTATTACTCCATCGATAAGACATATCCTTACCTGAAGCCTCTGTTCGCATTGCTCAAGGGGTCGATCGGAATCCAGCCCGCATTGAAACATGCGCTCAATGCGATTCGCGGCGTTCAATCGGCCTGGCTTTTCGGCTCGTTTGCCAAGAATGAAGCGGATGCCGCCAGCGATATCGACCTTCTCATCATCGGGAAGCCGGATCAGGCGGAGCTGGCTTCCGAGATCCGGAGGATGGAGAGAGTTCTTCGCCGGGAGATCAACTACACTGTGCTTACCCGGAAGGAACTGAAACGCCGCCTCAAGAAGGCCGATGCATTTATCGCCGACATCTGGAACGGAAGGCGCATCGGGCTGATCGGCCAGGATGAAGACGAAGCCGCAACCAGTCGATCCTAGGCCTCTGACCGCATGAATTCGTTCTTTGGCATTCGTGACATCCCACCCTTTCGCCAGAAAAAAGGCGAAAGGATGGGGCACGGAGCTGGTACAACATCAAGCGGTCAGAGACCTAGCGGTCTCTCCGGGTGTTGAAGCGCCCGGCGCCCTTCCTCAATCCATTCATCGCAATCGAATCGCTCAAGCCTCAGTTGGGCGCTACACGGAATCCATCCGGCCCGAAATCCTTGCGGAACTCTTCCATCTGCTGCTTGAGCTCTTCCATCTGCTTGGGATCGACTTTGAAATCTTCCGGCTTGAAGTTCTTGCGCCACTCTTCCATCTGCTGCTTGAGTTGATCCATCTGCTTCTGGTCGATCTTGAAAGCCCCCGCGGCGATGCTCTCGCGCAGCCTCTCGGCTTGCTTGCGCATGGCCTCCGCCTGCTCGGGGGTGATGGCAAACTTTCCGCCGGCCTTCAACTGGTCTGCGAAAACCTTGGCCTTTTCGCGCAGCGCCTCGGCCGCGGCCTCACTGTCCCAGGTAAACCCCTGGGCCATTTCGTCAGGGTCAATCTCGGCAACCATCGGGCAGTCGCCGCCGGGGAAGAACTCCTCGAGCTCCAACTCGCCCTGCTTGTGCTTTGAGTCCACCTGGAGCGTCAGCGTCTGCTGCTTCTTGTCGCGAAGGATGGTGACCTGCACCGGCTTGCCCTGGTTCTCGCGCAGGGCGCGGTCCCAGCCGGCGAGGTTGGTAATGGCGTCGGGGCCGACCTTGAGAATCACGTCGAAGGCCTTTAGCCCGGCGGCGGCGGCCTCGCTCTTGCGCGCCACCTGCTTGACCATCAGGCCGGTGGGTACGCCCAGGTACTCGGCCATCTGCGAGGTAAGCGGCTCCACCATGGCGCCCACATTCAGGCTGGGGCCGAAGAACGGCATGTGGAATCCACCCGGCAGGGAGGCGTCCCCTCCGCCACTCAGGATGCCCATGCCCGACGGCTGCGCAAAGACATCGCTGCCGCTGCCGAGCTTGTTCCAGACGTCATGCTCCATCGCCCGGCGATCCGCCAGCGCAACGGCCATGGTCTGCATGTTGCCGTCGCGGCTGATCTCCATGCTGACCTTGCGGCCGGGGGGGATCTCCCGTAGCATGCGCCGCAACTGCTCGGCGCCCTCGACGTTCTGCCCGTTCAACTGGAGCACCACGTCATTGACCTTGAGCCCGATCTGCCCGGCCGGTGCGTCGTGGTCGATCAGGGTGATGATCGCGCCGCGCACCTCTTTGAGCTTGAGAGCCTGCGCCTTTTCGGTGTCCACATCCGCCAGGTCAACGCCCAGGTAGCCCTGGGAGCTGGAGTGCGCGATGAGTGGGCTCGGCTCCTGGATCAGCTCGACGATCTGCCTGGACTGCGCCGGGGCGCCGGGCGGCGCGAACGCCACTCCGATTCCCAGCAGTACCAGGAATCCAACACTGCGATAAGGCCTCAAAAGCTGCTTCATTTGTTCGTCTCCCGTTGATTCTCATCGTCCAAGGCCCGCACTCTCTAACTAAGACGGCGCGGTGGCTGGAAGGTAAGAGCAGATCTATTGAATCTCCGGCACCCGGCTCAAGACTTCTCTCGAAACGGTCCGGATATGAGGATTCTGGTCAGAATGGGCAACCGTGTGCAACACCTGCCGCACACTGGTGTCGGCTTCCACCGGCTCCAGGATATTGATGGCCGCGGTGCGAATCCGCGGGTCGGCATCGTTCATCAGCGCCTCCAGCACCGCATCGCGCACCCGCACATCCTGGGCCACATAGGGCTCCAGGCCCTCCAGCGCCTTCTCCCGCACTCCGGCATCCTTGTCATAGCGCAGGACCACCATGAGCGCGTCGCGGATGCCCGCGGCCTGGCAACTGTGGCCGGCCCGGCACTCGGCCGCCAGCAGGCCCACCGAGTCGTCCCGCACGCCAGGCGAGACCGAGTTCTCGCTCGCCAGCATGAGCAACTGGCGGATCGCCGGGTCGTCCAGGGAGCCCTCGAGCCGCTGCGGAACGAGCTGGTTGTAGCGCACTTCCACCACCTGGCTATTGGGCTCGCGCACAATGCTCGAAATGTTGGCAACGGTGGCGGACTCCGGCCCTTCGACGGGCAAAGAGAGCGGCTGAACCGTGGGCGCGGATTGAGCCACCGCGGCCGCATGCGCCGCGCGGCTCTGCGCAAACTCATAGCCGCCCATGACGCCCGCCCCGGCTCCCGCCACCAGCAACAGGCAGGCTGCCACCGGCGCGGCCTGCAAACTGGCAAAGTTGTTCAGGATCCGCTGGCCCAGCCGGTCATACCAGCGCTTGGGCGGCAGCGCGTCGAGCGCTTCCTCAAGGCGCAGGCGGGACCGCGCCACCAGGTTGGCCCCCGGCTCCGCCACCGGATGCGCATCGGCAAGCACCTTCAGCGCCAGCAGTTGCTCCCGCTCCTTGTTGCAGTCCGGGCAGGCCGCCATATGCCGCTCCAGTTCATGCGCCTGTTCGTCGGGCAGCTCCGCATACGCCGCCGTGACAATCCGCTCGTGTGCAAGTTCGCAATTCATCTCTACGTCCTTCCAGCCTCAAAAAGCTCCGCAATGCGCCCTGAAGATCCGGCATCCCGTATCGGGATTACCTGGGGCGCTTACCGCAACTCCGCCAACTGTGCTCTCAACTTCTTGGTTGCCCGGAAGAGCGTATTCTTGGCGGTTTCTTCCGTAGTGTTCAGCATTTCTCCGATGGTGCGCAGCCGGAGCCCCTGGTAGTGCTTCAGTTCAAAAACCATACGCTCCCGCGGGGTCAGCTTGTCCAGCGCCAATTGAATTCTTTGGCCCAGCATCTTGCGGTCCAGCTCCTTGGCCGGGTTGGAGAACGCCCGGTCGTCGGAGACCGAGGCGAGCAGGTCAATTTCATCTCCGGAGTGGTCCAGGATCACCGCGTGGTCCTCGCGGCGGGTCTTGCGGCGCCGCAACTGGTCCAGGCAAAGGTTGGTCACGATCCGGTAGATCCAGGTATAAAACGAGCACTCGAAGCGGAAGTTCCCGATATACCGGTAAGCCTTCAGGAACGCTTCCTGATAAATGTCTTCCGCATCGTGCTCTGAGCCGGTGAGGTGCAGGGCCAGCCGCAGCACCTGGTGCTCATACTGGCGCACCAGCGCATCGAAGGCCGCCCGCGAACCCGCCTGCGCCTCGCGAATCAGCTCCATCTCCGGCGCGCGGGCCTGCAGGCGCTCCCGTTCCCGGTTCGCTCCGTTCCGGTCCGTCCCGTCGATTGCCGTCGTCCCAGCCATACCTGGGATGGATTGTACCTTCCGCGCGGCTGGCCACGCCAAGGCTGCCGGGCCTGCAACCGGGGAAATGGGGCAAATCACCGCATCCGCTGCCATCGAATCTTTGCTCCGGTCGAGAGAGAAGTGTCCGCTTCCGAGTAGACGCGAAATGGGCTCAATCGTGAGCGGAAGGCCGCGCCGCTGCGACTCGGGATGCGCCCCAGCCCGATACACTGGAAGGCGATGAACGGAAATCTCTTTGACGCCCCCAATTCCGGCACCGCCAGCGCGGCCGGGGATTGGTTCACGGCCCACTGCGACGGCGGCTCCGGCGGCAACCCCGGCCCCTCCGGCTATGGAGCGGTGATTGAAGACGGCCAGGGCCGGGTGGTGGCCCGGCTCAGCAAGTTTCTCGGGAAACAGACCAACAACTACGCCGAGTATTCCGGCCTGCTGGCGGTGCTCGAATGGGCCATCGAGCACGGGGCGAAACGCCTGAGGGTGGTCTCCGACTCGGAGCTGATGGTCAAGCAGATGAAAGGCCAATACAAGGTGGCCAGCCCTGGGCTGCGCCCGCTGTGGGAGGAGGCCAGACGGCAGGCCGCGCGCCTCGACCGCTTCGAGATGCGCCATACGCTGCGCGGGGGCAACAAAGAGGCCGACGCACTGGCCAACGAAGCGATGGACAAGGGGATGGGGAAAGGCGGGGAACAGGGAACAGGGGTCAGGGAACAGGGGCGGCTGCCCGAGGGTTCTTCTGCTGCGCCGAGCCGGGTGCCCCTGGTCCCGATTTTGGGACAAGGGAAACCGCAGCCGCACGTAGCTCAACGCCAGGTTTTGGAAGGCTATGTGAAGGACGGCGTCGTCCATCTGCTAGAGGGCGAGCTACCCGACGGCATCTTCGTAAAGATCATCCGGGAAGGTTAGGCGCCATAGTTGGCAACCACTCTTTCGACCTTCCCCGCTGCCGACAACTCCATGAACTCCGCCACGCGCATTCCATTTTGATTTGTGTAGCAGATCACAACGCTTGCGATGCCGCAGAGCACGTCCTCAACCTGAAAGTGGAGATCCGGATAGGCCGCGAGCCCTCGCTGAAAGTACGCTCTCAAGCTCGCCATTCCAACCACTTTGCCGTCCGAGCTTCCCAGAAGCCGGGCGGCAACGGGCGAAGTCAGTTGGACTGCATCCTCATAGTGCGTCATGATCCGGTCGAGATCATGAGCGTTCCACGCCTCAACCCAATCGTCGGCCAGCTTCAAAGCTTCGTCTCGAGTCACTTCAATATCCTCCGGGCGAAAGTCGATCGATAGGTCCCAACAAGACCGGCCCACAAAAAAAATGCCTGCCTTAATCAGTCAAGGATCGTTTCACACCTTCCGCCCCAGATTATTTCTCCACGCCCGTCCCTCGCGTTCCAGCAGATGGTCGGAGCACTCCGGACCCCACGAGCCGGCGAAGTAGTTGGGGAAGACTTCGGGCTTCTTGTGGGCCCAGGCTTCGAGGATGGGGGTATACAACGCCCAATTGATTTCCACGCCGTCGCGGTGCGAGAAGAGCGTCTGGTCGCCCAGCATGGCGTCCAGCAGCAGCCGCTCGTAGCCGTTGGCGCTGGATTTGCCGAAGGCCGCGGCATAGTCGAAGTCCATGTTGACGGGGCAGACGTCCATGTTCGGCGTGGTCGGCACCTTGGCTCCGAAGCGCAGCGCAATCCCTTCATCCGGCTGGATGCGGATGGTGAGCAGGTTGGGCTGAATCTCCTGGCACGGTCCGCTCGACGCCATCCGGTTGAAGATCAACAGCGGCGGCTGCTTGAACTGGATGCTGATCTCCGTGGCCCGCCTCTTGAGCCGCTTGCCCGCGCGCAGGTAAAACGGAACCCCCGCCCAGCGCCAGTTCTCCATCTCCAGGCGCACCGCGGCATAGGTCTCGGTGCCGGACTCGGGGTCGACCCGTTCCTCGTCGCGATAGCCAGCCACGTGCTGTTTCTCCACAATGCCCGGACCGTACTGGCCGCGCACCGCGTTCAGGATCGGAACCGGCGGAATGGCTCGCCAGACCTTCACTTTTTCCCGCCGCACGGCCTCGGCGTCAAAGCTCGAGGGCGGCTCCATGGTGACAAAGCTCAGCAGTTCCATGACGTGGTTCTGCACCACGTCGCGCAGCGCGCCGGCCTTCTCGTAGAACGGCCCGCGTCCCTCCACGCCGAGCGTCTCGGCGGCGGTGATTTGCACGTGGTCGATGTAGTTGCGGTTCCAAACCGGCTCAAACATGCCATTGGCAAAGCGAAAAACCAGGATGTTCTGCACCGTCTCCTTGCCCAGATAGTGGTCGATGCGGAAGACCTGGCTCTCGTGGAAGACGGCGTTCACCTGGTGGTTCAGCTCGCGAGCCGAATCCAGGTCGTGGCCGAAGGGCTTCTCGATGACCACCGCCGTTTGCCCGCTCTCCGTCTGCGCCATGCCCTGCGCGCCCAGGTTCTCGATGATCCCGGCAAAGAACTCCGGCGCCGTGGCGAGGTAGAAGAGCCGCTTGCCGCCGATTCCTTTTTCCTTGTCGATGCGGTCCAACTCGGCCTTCAACCCGGCGTAGTCCGACGGATCGTCAAACTTGAGCGGAAAGTAACTGATTTGCTTCGCGAAGTCATCCAGCTTGGGGTCGCCCGCATCCACACTGCCGAATTCGACGATGCCCTCGCGCATATCCGCCGCAAACTCATCGCCCAGCGGCCGCCGCGCCACGCCAACCATGGCAAAGTTTTTCGGCAATAGATCGTTCTGCCGCAAATGAAAGAGCGCGGGCAGCAGCTTGCGCTTGGTCAGATCGCCGGAAGCGCCAAAGATCACCATGATTCCCGGGTCGGGAATCCGCTCGTTGCCCTTGGGGACCAGGGAGAGGTCCTCCGGGCGAACGCTCATTTGAATCGTCGTCATGGCTCGTTCCTCGCAGGTGCCAGTGGTCAGTGAACAGTGAACAGTGGACAGTGGACAGTGAACAGTGGACAGTGGACAGTTGTCAGTGAACAGCTATCAATTGTCAGTGAACGGGTTCATGGAAGTTGAGCGTTTTCGGCTGACCACTGACAACTGACAACTGACCACTAGTCTTTTTTCACCGCATGTCCGCCAAACTCGTTGCGCATGATAGCCAGCATGCGGTCGGTAAAGTTGTTGTTCTCCCTTGAACGAATACGGCGCATCAGCGACTCGGTAATCACCGGCGCGGAAACGTTCAGGTCGATGGCTTCGAAGACGGTCCAGCGGCCTTCGCCGGAGTCCTCGACAAAAGCTTCCAACCCTTCCAGCGATGGATTCTTGCACAGCGCGTCGGCGGTCAAATCCAGCAGCCAACTGCGCACCACGCTCCCGTAGCGCCATATCTGGGAGATCTGCGGCAGGTTCAGATCCAGTTCTTCCTTCTTCTCCAGGATCGTAAACCCTTCGGCATAGGCCTGCATCATGCCGTACTCGATCCCGTTGTGGATCATTTTGACAAAGTGGCCCGCGCCGCCGGGGCCTACGCGCCCCCAGCCCTTGTCGGCCGCGGGAGCCAGCACCTCGAAGATAGGCCGCAGATATTCAACCGGCTCCGTGTCGCCGCCGATCATCATGCTGTAGCCCTCCTTCAGCCCCCACACTCCGCCCGAGGTGCCCACGTCCACAAACTGAAAGCCCTTGGCGGCAACTTCCTTGTGGCGGCGCATCGAGTCCTTGTAATTCGAGTTACCGCCGTCGATCAGAATGTCGCCGGGGTTCAAAAGCGGTTCGAGCTTGGCAATGGTGTCGTCCACAGGCTTGCCCTGCGGGACCATGATCCAGATGGCCTTCCGGCCAGCTAACTTCCCGGCTAACTCATCGAGCGTTGAAGCGCCCACGTTTCCTGACGCCGCGAGCCGCGCCACCGCCTCGGCGCTGAAGTCGAAGCCCACCACCTGGTGGCCTCCCAGCCGCAGCCGTTCCGCCATGTTACCGCCCATCTTGCCCAGGCCAATCAATCCCAGTTGCATAAGACCTCCCATGCTGTTTTTTATAAGACTCCGAAACTCTCCAGTGCGGGGCGCAAGCGATCCGCGCCGTCAAACCGGATCACATTCATTCCTGCGGCGGCGGCGGCCGCCGTATTCTCTTCCCGGTCGTCGATAAACAGAATCCGCGCAGCCGGACGGCCCAGTATATCGAGGGCCCGTCGGTAGATGGCCGGCGCCGGCTTGCGCAGGCCCAGATAACAGGAACTTAGCGCAACCTGAAAGTACGTGCGCAGGCCAAAGGTCTCAAATCTGAACTCGTTGGTCTCCCGCGCCTCGTTGTTCAGCGCGCCCAGCATGCACTTATCGGATGCGGCTAGCTCCTTGAGGATTCCCAGGGCCCCGTTGGGGAGGAGCTTGGACTGGCTAAGCATGAAACCGAAGAAGTCATCCTGCGAAAAGCTGCGCGGCTCATAGAAGACGGTCGTGTCGAGGTATGCCTTCAGGGTGACCGCGCCCCGCTCCCAGGCGTCGTAGTTCGCGTTGTTTCTTGCTTCGAAGGCGGCGAGATCGAGATGGAAATGCTCCATGGCCGCCGCGCGTTCGCGGTGGTCCCAGCCATTGGTGAGCAGAACTCCGCCCACATCGAAGAGAATCACGTCGAAGGGGAACATCGGCGCCTTTCAACTTTCAATATGCGACTCTGCGATGAATGCCTGATGAAGCTTGCTGAGTGAACCGGCGCAGGCGGACCTCCCCACCAAAACGCCGGCATTGCGAACTAACCCGGTGTTATGCCGGGTTTGCTCCGCCGTCTCCACACTGATACCTGGCCTCGATGGCCAGAACTTTCTTGTAGCGCCGCACAAAGCGCTCTTCCGAGGCGACGAACCTCGCGCCCAGAAACGCGTCCACCACCTCGTAAGCCAGCGCCGACCCGATGATGCGTGCCCCCAGAACGATCACGTTCATATCATCGTGCTCCACGCCCTGGTGCGCCGAGTAGGTGTCGTGGCACATGCCGGCGCGAATCCCGGGAATCTTGTTGGCCGCTACGCACACCCCTACCCCCGAACCGCAGATAAGAATCCCGCGCGGAGCCTGGCCGCTCTTCAGCGCAACCCCGACCTTCTCGGCAAAGTCGGGATAGTCATCGGGAAAGTCGGCGTTATAGGCCCCGAGATCGATCACCTCGTGGCCGGCCTTGGCCAGATAGGCGCGAACCTCCTCTTTCAGAGGAAATCCCGCGTGGTCCGCGCTGATGACGAGTTTCACGGCAATCCTTTCGGAGTTAGTGGACAGTGGACAGTGGACAGTGGACAGTGAACAGTGAACAGTAGACAGTAGACAGCAGACAGTAGACAGTAGACAGTGGATAGTGGACAGAGCTCTCTACTGCACTTACTTCAACAGCGCCCTGGCCCTGGCCGCCACGTTCTCCGCGCTGAATCCCAGTTCCGCCAGCGCCTTCGGTCCCGGGGCGGAGGCGCCAAAGCGGTCCAGCCCGACAACGTCGCCGTCCAGGCCCACGTACTTCCACCAGCCCAGCGTGGCTCCGGCCTCGACCGCCAGTTTGGGCACGCCCGCCGGCAGCACGCTCGCCTTGTACTCCGCCGTTTGTTCTTCGAAGAGCTTCCAACTGGGAAAGCTGACGACGCGCGCCGCGACGCCCTCGGCGGCAAGCAGCTTTGCGGCCTCGATTGCCGGCCACACCTCGGCCCCGGTGCCGATCAGCACCACCTGCGGGCTGGCAACATCTTCCAGCACATACGCGCCCTTGCTCACTCCCGCGTACACGTCGTGCGCGGCCGGGTCGATCACCGGCAGGTCCTGCCGGCTTAGCGCAAAGAAGCACGGCCCCGGCCGTTCGAGTGCAAGTTTCCAGACCGCGGCGGTCTCGTTCGCGTCCGCCGGGCGGAAATCGGTGAGCCCCGGGACCGCGCGCAGCGCCATCAGGTGCTCGATCGGCTGGTGCGTCGGCCCGTCCTCGCCCAGGGCGATTGAGTCGTGGGTAAAGATGAAGAGCGATTGCACCTGCATCAGCGCGGCCAGGCGGATGGCCGGCTTGCAATAGTCCGAAAAGCAGAAGAATGTTGACCCGAAGGGAATCAGCCCGCCATGCGCGGCAATTCCGTTGACCGCGGCGCACATGCCAAACTCGCGCACGCCAAAGAAGACATTGCGGCCGGCGGGGTCCACATGAAAGCTCTCCCCCGGCTTGAAGATGGTCCTGGTGGAGGAGGTCAGGTCCGCGGCTCCGCCAAACAGCTCCGGCACAACACCGGCGAGGGCGTTCATCACCGCTCCGCCTGCGTTGCGGGTGGCCTGGGCCTTGCCGGGCGCGAAGCTGGGAATCGCCTTCTCCCAGCCTTCCTTGAGCACGCCCTTCTGGGTGCGCTCGAACTCCGCCGCCAGCTCCGGATTGGCCGCCCGGTAGCCTGCGAAGAGCGTCTTCCAGGCAGCTTCCAGGCCCGCGCCGCGATCGACGGCTTTGCGCCAGTTCTCTAAGGCATCCGGGGGAACATAAAAGCTCTGGTCATCTGGAAAGCCGAAGAACTTCTTGGTCGCCGCCGTGGCTTCCGCGCCCAGGGCCTCGCCGTGGACCTTGTTGGTGCCGGCCTTGGGGCTGCCGTAGCCGATGACGGTGCGCACCGCGATGATGGAGGGCCGGCCGGTCTCCGCCTTGGCCGCTTCGATGGCCGCTTCGAGGGCCTCCAGATCGTTTCCGTCGCTCACCCGCTGCACGTGCCAGTGGTAGGCCTCGAAGCGCTCCAGCGCATCCTCGGTGTAGCTCAGGCTGGTTGGCCCATCCAGCGAAATCAGATTGTCGTCGTAGATAAACGTCAGCTTGCCCAGCCCCAGCGTTCCGGCCAGCGAAGCTGCCTCGTGCGAGACGCCTTCCATCAGGTCGCCGTCGCCCAGCAGCGCGTAGGTGTGATGATCCACCACCTCGAAGCCGGGGCGATTGTAAACCGCCGCAAGATGCCTCTCCGCGATGGCCATGCCCACGGCCATGGCGATGCCCTGACCCAGCGGGCCGGTGGTCACTTCCACGCCGTCGGTGTCGCCGCGTTCGGGATGGCCCGGTGTCTTCGATCCCCACTGGCGAAAGCCCTTCAAGTCATCGATGGTCACGTTGTAGCCGGAAAGAAACAGCGTGGAATAGAGCAGCGCCGAGGCGTGCCCGTTGGACAACACGAAGCGGTCGCGGTCCGCCCACTTGGAGTGCGCCGGATTGTGCTTGAGCAGCTTGTGAAACAGCAGGTAGGCGATGGGCGCGCAGCCCAGCGGAGCGCCGGGGTGGCCGCTCCTGGCCTTCTCCACCGTATCGACGGCAAGCAGCCGCAAGGTGTCGATGGACAGTTGGTCGAGTGAGAGATCCGCCAGGCTTGAAGTCATATGGATTTGTTCGGTGTCCTTTCGATGAGGTGCGCGTTCCGCCTTCAAAGCCAATTAACCGGCGTCAACCTGCACGTCCACATTGTACCCAAGCCAAGCGTCCTGCTCCGGCCAGCGCAGGGTCCATTGCAGTTGGCTGCTCCCGGCGCCAACAGCGATATCCGCGCTGTAGCCCGCGCTGCCCAGGCTGCGGCTGCTGGCGGTGTGCGTGGTCCGCCATCCGTCCGCGCTCCACACCAGCTCAAACTGCTTTTCGTCGAGAATGCGCAGCGTTTTTCCCGCCGCAATCCTCTGGATGGGCCGGCGCCGGGAATAAATCTCCAGGTTGTGGCGCGTCCGGCTTTCGCCGTCGGTCTCGCAGTAGCGCTCATAGACCGGATCGATGCGGTCGAAGACCTTGCCGTCCACAGCCGAGCGCAGCAGCTTCAGGTATTCGGCGTGGGCCCAGACCAGCGGCACCGCCGATCCGGCAGGCCGTCCCAGGCGCAGGCTGGTATCCGGCATGTCGCCCTCGTCCCACACCTGCTCCGGCATCATTTGGCCGCAGGTGGCGAAACGCTCGTAGGTCTTGATCAGGGCGGAGATGTCTTTGCCCGCCGCCAGCTCATAGTGGGCGCGCTCGCCGGTGAGCAAGGGCCAGACCCGCCCCTGGCCCCAGCCCTGGAATGGCCCGCCGTCCGGGCGCTGCCCGTAGCCATCCCCGTTGTAACGCAGCCAGCCGGGCCCCTGGGGCAGATCGCGCTTGAGCACCGCGTCCACCACCTCGAGCGAATCCACAATCAACGGATCACCGGCCCGCCGCACGCCGTAGCGCACCAGCTCGAGGAACCCTGCATCCACGATCTCCCGCGCCTGGAATTCTGTGCGCGTGCCGGGCGGCCGGTTGTTCAGGTGGATGATCTCCGAGCCGCAACTCTCGCAGGCATAGGCTTCACCCTTCTCCGGCGGCCGGATGCGCAGGTAGTGGCGCGTAATTTGCGGATGCACGATTCCCTCGTTGGTCACCGTCCAGTCCTCGATGTGGCTCTCGATCCAGTCGGCAAACTCCTCGAGAAACACAGCGAACTCAAGCGACTCGTGGGCGCGGGCGATCTCTGCCGCGCAAATCAGCCCACCAATCACCGCCGCCAGCGTGGAGGGCGAGTATCCGGCATTCTCTTCCCAGCGCTCCTGGTGGGTAATGGGCGCGTGGCGAACCAGGAAGCCCGCCGCCCGCTCGACAAAGGGAAAGACACCCAGCGTATCCCAGGACTTGGCCTTCCACAACCGCCAGGCCAGAATCAGCGGAAACGCCACCTCATCCAGTTGCAGGCCGGACCAGTAGGGCCGCCCGTCCACCCAGAAATTCTGGGCAAAGCCGCCGTCGGGCTGCTGCGTGCAGGCCAGGTAGACAAGCGCCCGCCGGGCCGTCTCCGCCCGCCCGCAGGCCAGGAGGGCGGTGGCCGTCTGCACCATGTCGCGGGTCCACACCAGGTGGTAGCCGCCCAGGTCGTCGTCGCCCATCGACTGCCCCCAGGGAATCGACAGCGAGGCCACGAACGCCCCCGAATACGTCTTGTCCTCATGGGCCAGCAGCACGTTGTGGCTGGCCCGCATGAGCTTGCCGCCGTCGCCGGCCTTGGCCGCCAGCCACTCGGGATTCGCCGCCCGCTGCCACTGCTCGATAAAGCGGCTCCGCTGCTGCTCGAAGGGCATGGCCAGTGCGCTGACCGTGCTTTGCAGCGCCGTGTGGTGGCCCTCGCCCAGGCCGATGGCCAGCGTGGCCTCGCGCGCTCCGGAGTCGCCAACATTCTCAAGGTTCAACTCGCCCATCACGGCGACGTTGCCGTCGGTGGCCGAGCCAAACTCCCAGTCCATGCGGAAGTTCTCCGTCAGGTCGCGCCAGCCATCGCTCGCGCCCACAAATCCGCAGCTTGCGTGCGCGAAGCCGTGATTGGCCGTCATGGCCAGCGACCACTGGTTCTTCCAGGCCAGCAGCACCTTATGCCCGGCGATATCCACGGCCCGCGCGGTATTGCCCGCGCCCCCGCCGTCCAGGTGCGGCGCCAGCAGCGCATACACCTTCAGCCGCGGCAGCAAGTCCTCGCGACCCTCCAGCCGCACCTGCGTCAGCACCACCGGGTGATGCGGGTCGCAGACGATCTCCTTGGTCAGGCTGTACCGGCCTTCGGGATCGCGGTTTACATAGCGCACCCCCAGCGCCTCGGGATGGATGTACTCAAAGGTCGAAAGCAAATCGCGCTTCTCTTCGTGGATAAAGGTCTCCCCGTCCGTGACCAGGAATTCCATGTCGCGCACCTGGGCGCGGTCGATGGTGGGGTGATAGATCTCATTCAGAATTCCGTGCGAGCAGGTAAACCACACCCGGCTCGCGGCGGAGTAGGCCGTTCCCACCGCATCCTTCACGCTCGAAGTCCAGCGCGGTTCCATGCCCGGCGCGCCAAAGGCCTCGCCCTGCTGCTCAAGCCAACGATATTGGGGCTGATCGGTCAAAGTGGTGGGCTACTTTCCTGACAGGGGGATGGCGGAAGCTGCCTGCAATCGGGGAAGGCGCGCGTTTCCGCCCTCCCTATCGATGTTCCTCAAAGGCAAAAAGTTTCCCGCGCCAGAAGTTTCCCGAACCCCGACCGTCCTTTTCCGCATCCATCCAACCGTAGGAGCGCATCCGAAGATGTAAATACTGCGTTCCACAGCATCGCAGCCCGCACCAGGTTTTCCCCCGTCGGTGCGGTTCAACCCTCGCAGTACAATCCGAACGGAGGAGATTTCCCCAATGGCTTATGAACTGACACCGCTTCCCTACGACTACGCCGCCCTCGAGCCTTTTATCGACGCGGAGACCATGCATCTGCATCACGACAAGCACCACCAGGCCTACATCAACAATCTGAATGCCGCTCTGGCCAACCACCCCGAGCTGGCCACCAAGTCCGTCGACGACCTGGTGCGCGACCTGGCTCAGGTTCCCGCGGATATCGCCGCAGCGGTCCGCAACAACGGCGGCGGCCACTCCAACCACACCGCCTTCTGGCACCTGATGGGCCCCGCGGGCTCGGCGGGCATCGGCGGCGCGCCCACCGGCCCCATTGCCGACCAGATAACGACCGACTTCGGCGACTTCGACGCCTTCAAGAAGACTTTCAACGAGACGACCGCCAAGCAGTTCGGCTCCGGCTGGGGCTGGTTGGTCCTTATCGGCGGCAAGCTCAAGATTCTGACCACCCCCAACCAGGACTCGCCCCTCTCGCAGGGTCTCTATCCCATCCTGGGCAACGACGTGTGGGAGCATGCCTACTATCTCAAATACCAGAACCGCCGCCCCGACTACCTCGCCGCCTGGTGGAACGTGGTCAACTGGGCCGAAGTGAACAAGCGGTTTGCCGTGGCCAAGGGGTAAAAAGCAGGGAACAGGGAACAGGGAACAGGGATCAAGGAGCAGAGATTAACGATCGGACGGCGATCAAGCGCAATATCTGAGCTCCCAGCCAATCCGCGCACATATGCCCATTCTTGCGACTTGCTCCTGTCGCAAGGTTGGGACCCACTGGCTTCCCCGGCCCAACCATCTCACTGTTCCCTGTTCCCTGACCCCTGACCCCTGACCCCTGACCCCTGTTCCCTGTTTCTCCGCAACTCTTTCCTGGTTCTCGGGTCTAATTGACCAGGACGATGAAGAGAATTCTTCGTAACTTTGTTTTTTTTCCGCTTGCGGGCTTGCTTGCCTTGGTTCCCTCGGTTGCTCCGGCAACCGCCGCGGCCCAGTCCGGTAGCTTCGTCGTCTCGCAGCACGGCCACCCCGTGGGCACCGCTAGTTACAACTTCACGGCCTCCCCGCACGGATACGACTCCACTTCGGGTGTCCGCATCGCCATGCAAGGACTCAACTACGCGCTCTCGAAGACTGAACGCCTGTCTTCGGCCAACCATCTGCGTCATGTGCTGTTAAGCGCCACGGTCAACAACTCGGCGGTCAACGTGACGTGTGCGCCGGATCCTGCGCAGATTCTGCTCAACACGTCCGCCAACGGCCGCAGTTCGACGACCCGGCTGGACCTGCACCCGGCCGCCGTCTTCCTGCCCGACTTCGACCCCGGCGCTCTTGAGACCCTTCTGGCTCTCGCGGTGGCTCACAACAATAGCGGCCTGTGGGCGATTCTTCCCAAGCAGTCCGGCGCCCAAATGGGCTCCATCGCGCCCATTCAACTGGCCACCCTGGCCGACGAGGGGGGAACGCAGGACGGCAAGCTGATCGTGGTTCACCACATGGTGGCCACCATCGCCGGCGCAAATACAGACCTTTTTTCCGGTCCCGAAAACCAGCTCCTGCAGGCCGAACTGCCCCAGCAAGGGTTCGCGTTGGTTCGCAAGGGCTTCGTGCTGACGCCTCCCGCCAAGCCTGGCGCGCCTCCCGTCGCACCCCCAGCCGCACCGTCCGCAGCGCCTCCCGCGGAATAAGTCCAGCGCGGTCCTGATGGTTCTTGGCTCCTCACAGGAGACTTTTGCGAACCGGCCAGCCTGGAACCAGCTACAATTCAGGTTCTATGGACGAGAAGCCCCAGGAAACTGTGACAGTCGAGTTTGCGATCGGCGTTCTCGATGGCCAGTTCAACGCATCGGCCAAGGTTCCCGTTGGCCGAACCAATCTCACCCAGATTCTTCCGGTGATCCAGTCGCTGGACAGCTCCTTTATTGACGGAGTCAGCGCGCAGGTGGCCAGGCTGGGGCGAACCGTCTCCTGCAAGGCCGGTTGCGGAGCCTGCTGCCGCCAGATGGTGCCGCTCAGCATCTTTGAGGCCGAGGCTCTGACCGGCTGGATTCGCACCCTGCCGGAAGAACGCCGGCAGGAGCTTGCGCAGCGCTTCCATCAGGCGCTTCTGCGGCTGGCTGCGGCCGGTCTCATTGACCGGCTGGTCGAGGAAGACTGGTTTGCAGAGACCGAATCCGCGCGCCTGATGGCCCTCGACTACTTTCACGCCGGAGTTCCCTGTCCTTTCCTCGAAGACGAGTCCTGCTCCATCTACCCCATTCGCCCGCTCATTTGCCGTGAGTACCTGGTGACCTCTCCAGCGGAATTCTGCTCGGCCCCTTCGGCCAACACGGTGGTACCGATCCGGCTGCCGCTCTACTTTTCGCGGGTTCTCAATCGCATCGGCGCGGAGGTGGAACGGTCTCCGCGCGGATGGATCCCGCTCCTGTTCCTGTTTGCCTGGATGGAAAGCGGGGCGCGGCCCGGAGAGGCGGTCGCGGGCACTGGCCCGCAGGTTCTCTATGAGTTCGTGAAGCGGCTGGGCGAGGCCCGCCTGCCCCAGCACGGCGAAGACGGCGAAGAGGAAGCCGAGCGGGCTTAGACTGCGCACCCGGCCGCCACCGCCGAGGCCCAGGCCCACTGGAAGTTGAAACCGCCCAGCCAGCCGGTCACATCCACCACTTCCCCAATAAAGTAGAGGCCGGGCACCGTTCGCGCTTCCATCGTCCGCGCCTGCAGGCCCTTGGTGTCGATGCCTCCCGCCGTGACCTCGGCTTTGTCAAAGCCTTCGGTTCCCACCGGATGGAAGGCCCAGCGGTGCAGCCCCCGCTCACAGGCTTCCAAAGCCGCATTGGTCCACGCTTTGGGTGCGCCCGCTTCCGCCAAATGGTTGGCCAGGCGCGTAGGAAGCGCACCGCGCAGGGCCTGCTTCAGCGCCGCCAGATCCCGCCGCGCCCCCGGCTGCATCAGCGGCCGCAACACAGCGTCCTCGGGCCCAGAGTGGGGCGGGGAATCGGGCGCAAAATCCACCACCAGCGCCTCGCCCGGCCGCCAATACGATGACGCCTGCAAGATCGCCGGCCCGCTCAGCCCGCGATGGGTCAGCAGCATCTTTTCCCTGAACTTTGCCCCGCCTGCCGAAGCTGCTACCTCCGCCGCCACCCCGGCCAACTCCGTCCATCCCGCCTCATCGCCGCCCAACACCAGCGGTACCAGCGCCGGCCTCGGCTCGACTACCGCAAGCCCAAACTGCCGCGCCAGCGCATACCCCAGCCCGGTTGCCCCCATCTTGGGAATCGACAATCCGCCGCAGGCCGCCACCAGCGCACCCGCGCTGAATTCACCCACGGACGAAGAAACGCGAAATCCTGCGGATGAGGCCTCGACCGCAATCCCACGCGCGTTCAGGACCAGCTCGACCGCACCGCCCAACTCACTAGCTCGTTCGCACTCGGCGAGCAGCATGTCGAGAATCGCCCGAGCCGAGCCGTCGCAGAACAATTGCCCCAGCGTCTTCTCATGCCAGGGAATCCCGTACCGATCGACGAGCTCGATGAAGTGCCGAGGCGGATAGAGCGCCAGCGCCGACTTGGCGAAATGCGGATTCTCAGAGAGGAAGTTCCGCGGGCCGCAGTGCAGATTGGTGAAATTGCACCGTCCGCCGCCGGAGATGAGAATCTTACGCCCCGGCTGCCCATTGTGCTCCAGCAGCGCGACCCGCCGGCCGCGCTGCCCGGCCACCGCCGCGCACATCAGCCCAGCCGCCCCCGCGCCCAACACAATCACGTCGAACTGGCGCGGAATGGAAAGCATGGTCTCAGCTCAGCATAGCCGCCGGCCGCTGCCCCCGACCCGAGCGGAATGCCGGTCCCGGCGAAGCTCGCCAGACGTTGCCGCGCATTTTTCGGTCAGCGAGCATGGCGAAGGAGCGTTTGTTCCCGCGCAACGTCCCCAAGGAAGAACAGGAGAAGAACAGGAGAAGAATAGACAGGCTAACGGGAAGCAGAATACCGGGAGTGATGCATCACGCCCGGTTTCATGAGAAAATTAGCTTCAGAAGTGGGTTGGGGGCGGTGTCTGTGACAATTAGGAATTGTATCTTGATCGGCTTGCTTGCTCTTCTGGCGCCGGTGAGCGGCTTCGCCAAGACGGCTCCGGCAGCGCACTACCAGCAGATTTCGCACTTGAAACAGCCGAAACAACCCAAGCAGCCCCGCCTCCGGGGAAACAAGATCAAGGGTCCCTTTGGCATGGACTACCTGAAACCCAAGAAGCAGCACCCGGCAAAGAATCGTTACCGCAGCCCCATCACCGGGAATATCTTATACGGAAAGCCGGTCAAGCACTAGCCTAGGTTGCTGAGCGTCGATGCGGGGGAGATCACCACCACCTCAGCAGAGGCGCAGCTTGGTTTATAGCCCAAGCCACCCCTGACCCCAGGACCATCACATCGAATTGCCGCCGGGCGGTTCAGGCTCCCATTCAGAACAGCCGCACAGCACGGACCTGTTGACTCGCTCCCCTAGCCTTGACAACAAGTCCCCAGCGGCCAGCGCTAAGAGTGTAACAGGTAGAAAGACATTATTGACACATATATTTTGACAACTAGGCGAGACAGTGCTAAGGTCATAATCATGGTACTGGATACCTACAAAAGAGCCCTCGAACAGGCAAAGGCAGATTTGGCAAACCGGGTCGCACAACTGGGCGCGGCCCAGAAGCTAGCCGAATTGGCTGAGAAAGAAATCGTAGAGCTGCGGCAAACCGTTTCAGCATTGCAGCGTTTGTGCGGTGAATCCGAGTACGTCGAAGAGGACGCGTTAGGCCTGACCGATGCCATCCGCATGACATTCAAGACTGCTGCTGGCGGAAAGTCATTGACTGCGCAAGACGTAAAGGAATTGATGGAGAATTCTGGCTACGCTGGGCGTTGGGGGAATCTCCTAGCATCCATCCACACCGTGATAAAGCGGCTACACGCTAAGTGCGAGATTGAGCCTGGTGGGAACGTCAATGGTAGGGACACATTCCGATGGGTAGGGTACACCGGTATGGCCGATAGGCCTGGCAAGAGGATCGCACGGAAGTGCAGCGCCGACCCCCCAAAGGATTCAACTCTTGGCGCCATTCCCCGCGGCTCCAGCCAAGAAACATTTCTTGATGGGCTCGGACAAGGCCTGGCGGAAACTACTTACAACACAGTCCCAAGTGGCCCAAACATGGGAACATTTCTTGACCGACTTGGCGAAGAGTTATCGAGAGCCGAAATGGACCGTCCCCACGGCACCATTCCTGCCAGTCCCAATCAGGTGTCGGAGTCGTCCCGAGAGACTACAAAACTCCTTGAATCGATCACCCAACCACGAAAGGAGAAAAGGTGAGATCGGCGATGGAATCAAACCCGAGTAGAAGTAAGGAGTTCTTCAGTACATAGAGACGGCCGCCCTGAGGCGGCCGTCGGATCCTGCGCTACGCACACAGGAGCTGTTAGAACTACAACTCAATAATAGCGCGCTTCAGTAGTTTGTCAAGAGGGGTTTAGGGTTCAAGGGAGGCGACAAGAGGGCTCATGACACAATCTATAAGTACGGACAAATTCCGCGTTATCACATACATAGACGGGTTCAATCTCTACTTCGGACTTCGTGAGCAGGGGTGGCGAAAGTACATGTGGCTTGACCTGCCCGCCCTTTCCCGTTCCCTGCTCCGCGCCGACCAGACCCTTCTGCTTACGAAGTACTTCACCTCGCGAGTGAGCGGCAATCTCGGAAAGGAACAGAGGCAAAGTGCCTGGCTGGACGCCGTCGGCACACTCCCCGATCTTTTCATCTATTGGGGAAGGTTTCAGGCGGATCGCAAGGAATGCAAGAAATGCCATTTTGTGGCTTTTGTACCGCAAGAGAAGAAGACGGATGTGAACATCGCAACCGAGCTACTGTGCGACGCACACTCCGACGCATTCGATACTGCAATCATCATCTCTGGCGACGCAGATCTTGTCCCTCCGATCGCAGCCATTCGGAGGCTATTCCCACAGAAAAAGATTGTTGTCGCCTTTCCGCCGTGTCGCTACTCAGCAGAACTGGCTCTCACTGCTAACGCCTCAATGCGAATCTTTGAATCGTACTTTAGGAAGAGTCGGCTCCCAGAGAGCGTGACACTAACATCTGGAACGGTGGTCAGGCGTCCCGCGAAATGGGCCTAATCCCCGGCTGCAATTGTTCACTTGACCCGTTGCCATCGTACTCAAAATCAGTACCAACGTTCTCATTTTGAGTAACAGACTCGGCATCCCAGTTGACTCGCCAAGATCCTTGACCTCTGACCCCTGCTCTTACTACCCGTCATCGCGGAACATCGGATGCGGAATCAGGCGGCGGTAGTCTTCCTGGTGCGCGTCATCGAGGCAGGCTTCGATGATCTTCTTCCCCAGCGGGTCAAGCTCCGGCACCAGAAACTGCTTCAGCTCCTTGGCGAAGAACTCCCGCCACTGCCGCGCGCCCTCTTCGTAGACGTCCAGCCCGCCCTGGATCTGCTCTTCAACGGCCAAAAACACGCGCGGAATCATCGAGCCCTCGACGCGCAACTGGTGCGGGATGTAGCCGAGCAGCGGGAACGGCGCTTCGCGCACCTGCTCGCGGGCAAACTTGGCGCTGCCCCGCCGGGCCAGGTACTCGCGCGCAATCCACTCCGCCATGAAGCCCACTTTCCAGGCTCCGATGTGCTGGTTGGGCAGGAGCACATAGCGGGTCTCCGGATTATCCACAATCTGCTTGAGCAGCAGGTTGGCCTGGTCCACGCGGCGGCCGGTGGCAAACGCCCAATAGGACCCCACGCCCTCGGACTGCATCTCCAGGCCGGCCTGCGTCTGAATGCTCGGGTTGGCGTGGCCGCGCGGGGCCACCAGCCTCCACAGCCAGGCCAGAGCCGGGCTGAGCACGTGAATCATGGCCAGAATGCCGTAGAGCTGGCTGTCGCGATGGGTGGGCGGGCAGCGCACTCCAAAGCTGCGCACGTCCACGCGCTGCGGCCCGTCCAGAATGTCCTCGAGCATGCGGCGGGGCAGAATCACCCGCGGATTGGGACACATCCTGCCCGGCGCATCCTCCACGTGTTCCCATGTCAGGCAGGTTCCGCCCGGCACAATGTAGTGGTTGAGAAAGATCAGCGGCTCCGGGGGATCGATGCACAGCCGCTCCAGATTGGGCGCCGTTCCGTAGCTGTGAATGTGGTCCACGCGCACGAACCAGCCGTTTTCGGCATCGGCTACGGTCAGCCGCCCCTGGGTGCCCTGGTGGCCTTCGCGGCTGCCCTGATAGCTGGGATGCGCGCAGGCCATGTCGTCGGCAATCGGCCGCAGGTGGCAGGCCTCGGGCAGGTTCAGCGTCCGCTCCTCGTGCGTCACCACGTTCTTGCCAATCAGCAGCCGGCCATCCTCCATGCGGTGGATGTGCTCGGTCATCTCACTCTTGCCGCCGCCGGAAGCGCCCTCGTGCATCAGGATCAACTGGTTCTCGTACGGCGTGACCACGGCCACCGCGGCGCAGTGGTTGGTCGTCCAGCCCTCGCGCTCGCCAATGTCGAGCAGCATCGAGTAGACGCCCTTCTTCGCGCTCGGCCCCGGATAGAGGTTGTAGGCAAAGATCTCCTGGTGGGTGGCCGTGCGGGCGTGCACTACCACCTGGCGCCCGCCGAAGTGCGTGTGCCGGAACGGCGGAGCCACAAACAGCACCCCGCCGGTGATCTTGAACCCCACCGGAACCCGGCTGCGGGGAATCATGCCCTGCAAGTCGGCCAGCGCCGCGGCAAAAAAGGCCGCCTGCCGCGGCACAATCAGCAGCGACCCGTACCCCAGCGCGTCCGTGCCGGCATAGAACGGCATGGCCACCAGTTCTTGTGTCTTGAGCCAGTTCAGCGTCGCAGCCCGAGTTTTCTCGAAGGGCTCGCCGAACCTTTCTTCATAGCGGGGCTTGTCGGTGGGCAGCAAGTCGCCGATCACCATCGCGTCCGGGTCGCGGCGGCGCATCGCGGGGTCGGGAAAGTTGATGGCGAGGCCGTTGCGCGCCTTGGTCATCACCGCCTCGACCATGCGTCCCGCGCCGCCCGCCCTTCCAGGCGTCTGAAACACCGCCTCATACTGCCCGTGGTCGTCACGATTGCCGAGCGTCCAATCCGTGTCTCCGGACGAGCGTCCCAGCGCCCAATCCAGCAGTTGCGGGCGCGTCTCCGGCGTCTGCACCAGCGGCGCGGCGCTCAGCACCTCACGCACCGCGGCGGGCAACTCGAACTCCGCCCAGCAAGCCTGGAAATCGACAACGGGTTCTTGGCCGGCAGTGATGGTCACAAGTTTTCTCGCTTTCCTGGGGAGGGTCTTTGGCTTTCCGGGATGAGGATGTGGCTTCAAATTCTCTTGAAGGCCACAAAGTGCACATCTCTTTTATCTCATCCACCGGCACACCTGGCAGTGCGCCGCGTCACGTCGAAACGGCGGCAAGTCTTGGCCGCTCCCCAGACGGATTCATCCTCAAAATGGAGCTAAAAGCATCGCAAACCAGCCGCCGCGAATTCGAACTTCCCGATGCGACGCCCGTTCGCCGTGCTTTTACAAGTTTTTACAACGGTGACAATGTATTGACAAGTCAATTGACAATTCGCAAACAGCCGGTGCGCCGCACTCCTATAGTTCTCAGCTTGTAGGGCGTCTCAGGTCCGCGGGCCGGAGGAGATCACGAGATCCGGCGAGAAGCGGGGATCCCGTTGCGCCCGAAAGGAGAAATGTATGCAGACGACTCATCCCAGAATGCTGCTGGCCTTGTGTCTGACGATTCTCAGTGCGGGAGTCGCGGCGCAAGCGCAGACCTGGTCCTACACCGGCAGCATGGAGACTCCGCGCGCGAGCCAATCAGCCACCCTGCTGAACAACGGGCAGGTCCTGGTGGCCGGCGGAAGGCAACGGGGCAACTTCAACCTCGCAACCGCGGAGCTTTACAACCCTTCGACTGGAACCTTCTCGAGCACCGGGAGCCTGCACACGGGCCGCAATTCCCATACGGCCACCTTGTTGCTGAACGGCCAGGTTTTAATCGCGGGGGGCGAAGAGCAAGTGGGTACTTCGGTTGTTTGCATGGCCGAGGCGGAGTTATATAACCCATCGACCGGCACATTCACGGTGACCGGCAGCATGGAGACGGCGCGCTGCGGGCAGACCGCCACGTTGTTGAACAACGGCGAGGTCCTGATTGCGGGCGGAGGAAACAGCGGCAATGTGGTCGCCAGCGCGGAGCTCTACAACCCCGCCACGGGAACCTTCAGCGCAACGGGCAATATGAATGCGGCGCGCTCGGGCCACACAGCCACCCTGCTCGAGAATGGCGACGTGCTGATTGCCGCCGGCGGCAACGCTACGACTTACCTGGCAAGCGCTGAGCTCTATAACCCATCGGCCGGGACTTTCACCGCTACGGGGAGCCTGAACACCGCGCGCGCCTCCTTCACCGCGACACGGCTCGAGAATGGGAAT
>Ga0181531_10000619_pt1 | contig 23584 bp, 23 predicted proteins | sample PEATcosm2014_Bin_38_FD_119743 | JGI IMG/M metagenome (GOLD analysis project Ga0181531, IMG submission 119743) | Peatland microbial communities from MTU Mesocosm Facility, Houghton, MI, USA - PEATcosm2014_Bin11_10_metaG | ecosystem: Environmental > Terrestrial > Soil > Wetlands > Peat | place...
CGCGGCCGTGTCAAACGGCGCATGCAGCGCTTTGAAAGCCTGCAGCCCTGCGAATTGCATCCGGGGGATTCGGGTCACCTGGCAGACGGCCGCGCGTTTCGCGTGATCGAGGCGTTGCAGCGCCCGGACGGAAGCTGCGAATTCCTGGCGGTGGCGCCATTCGCGGCTGCCGCCGAGTCGAGCGCCGCGTCCGACGCGACCGCCACGTCCGCCCCGGCCGGCGAGCCGCTGCACGTGCAGGCGCTGCCGCTGCCCTATGCCCTGCCGGAGTGAGTGGCGGCGAAAGCCCGCCTAGTTTCCGGCGGTGTTGCCGCCGCTGGTGATGGCCTTCAGCACGCGCTGGGGCTGGGCCACGCCGTAGCCCTGCGCAAAGTCGACGCCGATGTTCCTGAGCATCTGGATGATCTCGGCGTTTTCGGCAAACTCGGCGATGGTCTGTTTGCCGGTCAGGTGGCCGATCTCGTTGATCGATCGCACCATCTCGCGGTCGATCGGATCGTGCAGGATCTCGCGCACGAAGCTGCCGTCGATCTTCAGATAGTCCACCGGGAAGTGCTTCAGATAACCGAACGATGACAGGCCGGTGCCGAAGTCATCGAGTGCAAACTTGCAGCCGAGTTGCTTCAGCGCCTGGATGAAGCGGTTGGCCTGCGAGAAGCTCGCCACGGCCGCGGTTTCCGTGATCTCGAAGCAGATCTTGGAGGCATCCAGGCCACTCTTGTGGAACTGGTCGATCACATAGGGCAGAAACTTGTCATCGCCCAGGCTCTGGCCCGACAGGTTGATCGAGCACATTGCCAGGCGCTCGCGCTCATCGGCCTCCGATACGAGCCAACGCAAGGCATTCTCGACGACCCAGCGGTCGATGCTGGGCGTGATGCCGTAGCGCTCCGCCGCGGCGATGAAGTTGTCGGGCGCCACGATGCGGCCGTTTTCGTCACGCATGCGCAGCAGCAGCTCATAGTGAGCGCCGGTCTCGGGCTTCTGCAGCGGCATGATCGGCATGCGGAACAGCTCGAAGCGTCCCTCTTCCAGCGCCGCATTGATACGCGCCGCCCACTGCATCTCGCGCCGGCGGCGCATGAGCTCGATGTCGTTCTCCGCGAAGCTGTGCACGCGGTTGCGGCCGAGCTCCTTGGCTGCGGCGCAGGCGCTATCCGCCGCCGAGATGATCGAGGCGACATCCTCGTTGTCGGCCGTGATGGGCACGACACCGATGCTCGCCCCCAGGCGAAACACGCGCTCCTCCCAGCTGAAACGGAAGTTACGCACCGACTCGCGCACGGATTCGGCCATGCGCATAGCCTCATCGAGCGTACAGCTCTCCAGCAGGATGCCGAATTCGTCGCCGCCCAGGCGCGACAGCGTATCGCGCCAGCGCACCTTGGACTTCAGCAGCGCGCCCATCTGGCCGAGCAGCGCATCGCCCGCGCTGTGGCCGCAGGTATCGTTGACGATCTTGAACTGGTCGATATCCAGATAACAGAGCGCGTAGGAAGCCTCACGCGCCTTGGCGCTCTTGAGCGCGCGCTCCACGCGATTCTCGAATTCGCGGCGGTTCACCAGGCCGGTCAGCAGATCATGACTGGCGTGGTAGCTGAGGCGGCGATTGAGCTCGCGCGATTCGCTGACGTCGTGGAACACCAGCACGCCACCGCCGACCTTGCCGTTGCCGGCCCGGATCGGGGAGGCGGTGCTCTCGACGTAGAGCTCATTGCCATCGCGCCGGATCAGCAGCATGGGCCGCACCGACTTGATCGGGCGCGCGCGCCGGATCGATACCGTCAGCGGATTCTCCAGCGGCTCGCAGGTCTCTTCGTGGAAGGCGCGAAAGATCTCCTCGACGGGCCGCCCCATGGCGTCTTCGAGGCGCCAGCCCGTGAGCTGTTCGGCCACGGGGTTGATGTAATCGATGGTCGAGACCGCATCGGTCGTAATGACGCCGTCGCCGATCGACTGCAGCGTGATCTGCGCACTCTCCTTCTCGCGAAAGAGGGCTTCCTCGTAAAGCTTGCGCTCGGTGATGTCGAGCTCGACGCCGACCAGCCGCAGCAGCCGGCCGTGCGCATCCAGCTGCGCCTTGGCGCGGCTGATGACCCAGCGCCAATCGCCGCTGCGGTGGCGCATGCGGTGCACGCTTTCGAAGATCGGGGTTTTGCTGGCGACGTGCTCGCGAATGGCGGCCTGCACGCGCGAGGAATCGTCGGGATGCACCAGGCTGCGCCAGTCGAAACCGCCCTTCAGATCGGCTTCGTCGTAGCCGAGCATCGCCCGCCATCGCGGCGAGAAATACACATCGTTGCCTTCGACGTCGAAATCCCAGAGGCCATCGTTCGCGGCCAGCTCTGCCAGGGTGTTGCGCTCCTCGACGCGGCTGAGTGCCATCGACAGCCGTATGCGCTCCAGGCCGGTCGCCAGGCTGGTGCCCAGCAGCTTCATGAGCAGCTGCAGGTTGACGTCAAAGCCGCCGCGCGGCAGCCCATAGGCAAGACCGAGGAACCCCGCGGGCTTGTCCTTGATGCGGAACGACACCATCAGTGCCGCCCCAATGGCCAGTTCCGCCAGGGTGCCGGCATCTTCGGCCTGCTCGCGGCGCGGCGATGCGGTATCGCGGAATTCGGATAGCTTCAGGTGATCGACCCGGCCACTGAGCCAGGGCAGCGATTCGACGGCCGCGCCTCGCAGCGCCTCGGGATGGCATTGGGCAAAATGGCCGCGCGCGCACACCACCGATTCGACATGACGGGCCGCGGCATCGAAGAACACTGCAAAGGCGGCATCGGCCGAAGTGGCTTCGCGCAGCGTTTCGAGGCTGCGCCGGATGGACTCCTCGGCGCCTTCGTGCCGCATATTCTGCAGATCGACCGCGATTTTGGTGCAGGCCACGTCCAGGCCAGGCATAGGCCGCTCGGCCTTACCGATCCAGAATTGAGGGGCTAGGACATCGGACGCCGTAAAATCGGCGGGAGTGCCCGGCGGTTTCTGTGTGGACATGACTGCGCGGATTCTCGCACAGACGCGCAGGAATACAAGCTAACCCCTGATTTTCCCTAGAGAGAGTCGTCCGAGAGTGCCGCCCGGGCACTGCGGTAAGTCTGGTGGAGAACTCGCTCCATGGCGTCGGCGACGCCCTGTACCCCGTCGGCATCGAGCGTTCGGGGTGTATCGCAGGGGGGGCCGATGGCGATTGCGATGCGGCAGAAGGGCATGGGCAGCACGAAGCGATCCCAGTGAATCAGCCAGGCACGCGAGGCCGCGTATGCGAGCGGCAGCATGGGTCTTCCGGACAGCTGCGACAGCAATACCGCGCCGGGTTTGAACTTGAAGCGCGGACCGCGCGGCCCATCGGGATTGATGACGGGAGAAACCTGTTCGTGCATCAGAGCCTGGAAGTAGCCCTTGAGCGCTTGGGCGCCGGTATGGGAGGAGGAACCACGGATCACGGCACCGCCCAGTCGACGGATGATCATGGCGGCCAGCTCCCCGTCCACCGAGGGGCTGATCAGAAACCCGGCACGCAGACGCCGGCGTGCCTGCGCCCGCAATAAATAATGCGCGCAGAACAGTTGATGCTGGTGCCAGTAGCAGGGCAGGAATGAGGGCGCACGTGCCAGTACCGCATCCAGATGCTCCTCGCCCACCACGGCGACCACGCGACAGCTGCGCCAGCCCAGCCGCACCAGCGCCACCAGCAGCGGCGCGGCAAGCGCATAGAGTGCGCGGCGCATCGGCCCCATGCGTCGATGCGATCGGGTCAAGCGTCGATAGATGGTGTTGCGCAGCGCGCCGCCGCCCTCCACCGCCTCACTCTGCGATTCGTCCTCGCCCATGTCAGTTACAATTCCTCGCTCGCATGAACTCGATTACGCTGACTGCGCTGATGGAGGCCAACCGCGGTGCGGCGCGCAGCGTGGTCTATCTTGAGGGCGAAGGCGAGGCGCGCCCGGTAGCGTTTAGTGCGCTGTACGAGCGCGCATTGGGCATCCTCTATTACCTGCAGGAACTCGGAGCGCGGCCCGGCGACCGTTTGATCCTGCTGCTGTCGGCCAATGAACCCTTCGTCGATGCGTTCTGGGCAGCCGTGCTCGGCGGCATCATTCCGGTGCCCGTGGCACCGGGCATCAGCGATGAGCATCGGCACAAGTTGCTGCGGATTGCGCGCCAGCTGAAGACACCGTTTATTTACACCGAGCGGCGCCTGCTCGAACGCATCGGCAGCTTCGCCGCCGCGCACGAGGCCACGGAACTGTTCGAGTCGCTGCGCGCGCGCGCGTTCCTGGTCGATGAACTCGAGTCGATCGGTCGTACCGGCAGAGTGCATCGTGCCCGGCCCAAGGACCCTGCCTTCATTCAGTTCTCGTCCGGCTCCACCAGTGCGCCCAAGGGGGTGGTGCTCACGCACGAGAATCTGATCGCAAATATTCATGGCATCACCGCGGCCGCCCAACTTCGCGAGGACGATGTCGGCCTGTCGTGGATGCCGCTCACGCACGATATGGGGCTGATCGGTTTCCACCTGACCCTGTTTGCCAATTGCATGCAGTCGCACCTGATGTCCGCGGAGCTGTTCGTCCGCCGTCCATTGCTGTGGCTGAAGCTCGCAGCCAGCGAACGCGCCACGCTGCTGTGCTCGCCCAACTTCGGGTACCGGCATTACCTCAAGGCTCTGGGCAAACGCGCCCCGGCCGGCCTGGATCTCTCGGCTGTACGCCTGATCTTCAACGGCGCAGAGCCCATCAGCGTCGAGCTGTGCGATGAGTTCCTGGCGCGGCTCGAGCCCACAGGGCTTAAACGCACCACCATGTTTCCGGTTTACGGACTGGCGGAAGCCTCGCTGGCCGTGAGCTTTCCTCCTCCCGAGACGCCCAGGCGCTCGGTACACCTGAACCGGCACCGCCTCGGGGTGGGCAGCGAAATCCATGAAGTGGCGCCCGGGTCGCACGATGCGCTGCAGCTCATCAGTGTCGGCCGGGCCGTCCCGCACTGCGAGCTGCGCATTGTCGATGATCAGGACCGGCCACTGCCGGAACGGCGCGTCGGCCACATCCAGATTCGCGGCGACAACGTGATGCGTGGCTACTTCGAGGACATGGAATCGAACGCCCTCGCCTTTGCTGCCGATGGCTGGTTCAGAACCGGAGACCTCGGGCTGACGCTCGATGGCGATCTCTTCATTACCGGACGACAGAAGGAGATCCTGTTCGTCAACGGCCAGAACTACTATCCGCATGATCTGGAGCAAATGGCCGAAAGCGTCCCGGAGCTGAGCGCTGGACGGGTCGTCATCGCCGGCGTCCGCCCGCCATCAGCCGATGGGGAGCGATTGCTGGCCTTCGTACTGCACCGGGGGGACATGAGTGGCTTCCTGCCGCTCGCGCGGCAATTGACACGGGCCCTGAGCGCCCAGGCGGGACTCGAACTGGATGCAGTGATACCCGTGCGCCGGATACCGAAAACCACGAGCGGCAAGGTGCAGCGGCATCTGCTCGGTAAAGACTACCTCGAGGGCCTATTCGATGCCGAGCTGGCCGAGCTCGAGCGGCTCGGCGGCACCCGCCCCGCCGACGCACAGATCGGGGGCGCGATCGAGCAACAATTACAGACCCTCTGCGAGGGCGAGCTCGATGGCCGCCGCGTGGACCCGGAGGAGAGCCTGTTCGATCTGGGGGCCAGCTCGCTGAAGCTGATTTCGATCCACGAGCGCATCGAGCAGCGCTGGCCCGGCGCCGTGGAGATTACCGATATATTCGAATATCCCACCATTCGCGCGCTCAGCAGGTTCATCGAGGCCAAGATAAGCTAGACTCGCGTCCATGCGCGACACCGACGTTCTTATCATCGGCGGCGGTCCGGCCGGGTCAACTGCCGCGGCGCTGCTGGCGCGCAATGGCCACCGCGTCACCTTGATCGAGAAGGCGCGTCATCCGCGCTTTCATATCGGCGAGTCCCTGCTTCCCGCGAACCTGCCGCTGCTCGAGCAGCTGGGGGTGGCCGATGAAGTGCGTGCCATCGGCATGCAGAAGTGGGGTGCGGAGTTCATCTCGCCGTGGGACGGCAGGCAGCAGGAATTTCGCTTCAGCGAGGCCTGGGATAAATCCATGCCCTACGCCTACCAGGTGCGCCGATCAGAATTCGATCGCATCCTGATCCGCCACGCCGAACGCTCAGGGGCGCAGGTCATCGAAGGCGCCCGCGTCACGGCGGTCGATCTGGGCCAGAGCGAGGGCAAGAGCGGTTCGGAAGTCCAGGCAGAGGTGCAGCACGAGGACGGGACTGCGTCCCAATGGCGCGCGCGGTTCCTGGTCGATGCCTCGGGCCGCGACACTTTTCTCGGCAATCGACTGCAGTGCAAGCGACGCAACAACCGGCACAACAGCGCCGCAATCTTCGGGCACTTCAGCGGTGCCCTGCGCAACGAGGGGGACCGCGCCGGACACATATCGATCTACTGGTTCGATCATGGCTGGTTCTGGTTCATTCCCTTGAGCGATGGCGCGACCAGCGTTGGCGCCGTGGTCTGGCCCTACTACCTCAAGAGCCGCACGCGCCCGCTCAACGACTTCCTGCTCGATACCATCGCACTGTGCCCGCCGCTGGGGGAACGCATGCGCCAGGCGCAGCTCATCAGCGAAGTCGAGGCCACGGGCAACTATTCGTATTCCTGCACGCAGTCGCACGGCCGCAACTACCTGTTGCTCGGCGACGCCTACGCCTTTATCGATCCAGTGTTCTCCTCGGGCGTCATGCTCGCCATGCACAGCGCGTTTGCCGGCGTCACCGCTATCGAGACCTGCCTGCGGACACCCGCGCGTGCGCGCGCGGCGCTGCGTAAATTCGATCGCGTGATGCGACACGGACCGCGCGAGTTCTCCTGGTTCATCTATCGGATCACCACGCCGACCATGCGCGAAATGTTCATGGCGCCGCGTAATATGCTGCGCATGAAGGAGGCCCTGCTGTCCTTGCTGGCAGGCGATATCTTCGGCGCCACGCCGATCTGGGGTTCGCTGCGCGCCTTCAAGGCCGTCTATGGCATTTTCTCGATGCTGCATCCGCGCCGAAGCGCCCGCGCACGCCGACTACGTCAGCTCAACCTCGCCGGTTGATCGGTTCCCGTCGGTGACTGAAACGCGCGCCATCGATAGCGGCTCCCCGATCAAGAGCGTGGCGCGGGCGGCCTACGAGTACGGCGCCACCTACAGCTCCGTGGTGGTCTTCGCGCTGCTCTGCCTTGGCTGGTCGATGCTGGCGGTGCCGCTGCATGCGCTGCTGCCGCGCAGGCTCGGGCGGCGGCTCGGCCGCCGCGGCATCATGGGTGGATTTCGCCTCTATGCACACTGGCTCGAATTGGCCGGCGTCTATCGCTTCGATGTCAGCGCGCTCGATGCATTATCGGACGGCACGCCCCTGATTCTGGCGCCGAATCACCCCTCGCTGATCGATGCGGTGCTGGTGGCGGGACGCCACGCGAATCTCTCGTGCATCATGAAGTCGGAGCTCATGGGGAACCTGCTGCTGGGGCCGGGTGCGCGACTGGCCTGCTACATCCACAATGGCTCACCGCGCCAGATGGTGCGCGAGGCGGTGGCCGATCTGCGCGACGGCGGCACGCTGCTGCTGTTTCCGGAGGGCACGCGTTCGGGGCGTTCGCCCATTGGTCCGCTGAGCAAGAGCGTCGGTGTGATTGCGCGCCGCGCGGGCATTGCGGTGCAGACACTGCTGATCGAGACCGATTCCGATTATCTCGGCAAGGGCTGCTCACCCTGGGCGCGGACCTCGCTTCCCATTGCCTACCGCATCCGGCTCGGGCGCCGGTTCGAACCACCGGCCGATGCCGATGCGTTCAGCCTCGAGCTCGAGGGTTACTTCCGCAGCGAATTGCAGCCGGACACGTGTCGCTGATCGTCCCCTCGACGACGCACCTGGTTCTCATTCCAAGCTACAACCCTGGATCCAGGGTGTACGACACCGTCCGCGCCGCGCGCGCGCAGTGGGCCCCGGTCTGGGTCGTCGTCGACGGCAGTACCGACGACAGCGCACAGCGGCTCGGCGCCATGGCCCGGGAAGATCCGGGACTTCGCGTGGAAATCCTGCCGCGCAATTGCGGCAAGGGCGCCGCGGTACTGCACGGCGCGCGACTGGCACTCGCAGCCGGCTTCACGCACATGCTCACCATGGACTCGGATGGCCAGCATCCGGCCGGCCTGATCGGCAGTTTCATGGCCGCATCGCTCGCTGCGCCCAGGGCCCTGGTACTCGGCGACCCGCGGTTCGACTCGAGCGCACCGCCTCTGCGCGTGCAGGGACGAAAGATCTCTAACGCTTTCGCCAACCTGTGGACCCTCTGGGCCGGGATTCACGACTCCCTGTTCGGCTTCCGCGTCTACCCGATCGCACCGCTCATACGGGTCATGAGCCGGCAGCCCTGGATGCGCCGCTTCGACTTCGATGTCGAAGTCGCCGTGCGCCTGTGCTGGCTTGGACTTACACCGCTGAACATCGTCGCACCGGTACGCTACTTCCGGGCCGATGAGGGCGGGGTCTCGCACTTTCACTATTGGCGCGATAACGCGCTGCTCACCTGGATGCATGCGCGATTACTGATCGGCTTCCTGCTGCGCCTGCCCTGGCTGCTCTGGCTGCTGTGTCGGCGTCCGCCGACGCCCGGTTGACGCTTGAGCCTACGCACCGCTCGCGCGCCGAACAATGTAGATATAATGACCCGCAATCGGCCAAGGATACGCAAGGCCACACAAGTTCATCCGGTATGTCCGAAACATTGCCACAATCCACCGCGGAGCGAGCCGATCCGCTGGCTCTGGAGCGAGAAATCGCACGGCTGATCGTGCAGGGGCTTAATCTCCCCGACGCTCCCGAGACCATCGATCCCGAAGCGCCGTTGTATGGCGAAGGGCTCGGACTCGATTCCATCGATATCCTGGAGATTGCCCTGATCGTCTCCAAGCAGTACGGCGTGGTGCTGCGCGCGGACGACCAGGAGAATGAGCGCATCTTCCGCTCGCTGCGACACTTCGCACACTACGTCGCGGCCCATCGAACCAAGTGAAGCCCGAATCGCTGCCCCTGTTCGCGCACGAGGGGCCCGATTCAATCGTGGCCTGGCGTGATCACCAGCCCATCAATGCGCGGCGATTCCTGGCTGATGTGCGCGAACTCGCGCAGCGCCTGCCGGCCGGTCGGCACATGCTCAATCTGTGTGCCGATCGCTACCGGTTCACGGTGGGCTTTGCCGCCAGCCTGCTGACCGGCAAGTGCAGTCTGCTGCCCCCGGCACACGCGCCCGAGGTATTCCGCCAGCTGCATGCCTTCGCGCCCGACGCCTTCTGCCTTACCGACGATGCCGACTGCACCCTCGAATTGCCGCTGCTGTTCTATCGAGATGGCATCGCGGATATCGGCAACGAGGATTGGGTGGTACCGCAGATCGACGCGGCGCAGTTGGCGGCATACATCTTTACCTCCGGCTCGACCGGGGCTCCGGTACCCCATCGCAAGACCTGGGGCCGGCTGGTGCGCTGCGTACAGCTCGAGGCGGCGCAACTTGCGCCACTGCAGCAGCGCGGCTGCGCGATTCTCGGCACCGTGCCGCCACAGCATATGTACGGTTTCGAATCCACCGTCATGCTGCCGCTGCAAAGCGGCGCCGCGCTCTGCACGGCGCGCCCGTTCTTCCCCGCCGACATCGCCACGGCGCTCGATAGGCTGCCGCGACCGCGCGTACTGATCACCACGCCTGTACACCTGCGCTCGCTGATTGCCGCCGATGTCGTGCTGCCCGCGGTCGATCTGATCGTTTCGGCCACGGCGATGCTGCCTGCCAATCTCGCGCGCGAAGTGGAGCGGCGTTACGCCGTGCCGCTGCTGGAAATCTACGGTTCCACCGAGACCGGCGAGATCGCGGCGCGACGCACGGCGGTCGAAGAGCAGTGGCGGCTGTGGCCCGAAGTGCGGCTGGAGATCATCGAAGGACGCTGCTGGGCGCAGGGCGGGCATGTGGAGCAGGCGATCGCGCTCGCCGATGAGATCGAGCTGCGTGGCCCGGACCGCTTCGTGCTGCTCGGACGGACGGCCGACCTGGTGAATATCGCCGGCAGGCGCAGCTCGCTCAGCTATCTGAACCATCAGCTCAACGATATTCCAGGCGTCCTCGACGGCGCCTTCTTCGTCCGCGAGGATGAACACAATTCGGTGGCAGGCGTCTCGCGGCTCGCCGCGCTGGTGGTGGCGCCGGGACTCGATGCAGCACAGATCCTCATGCAGCTGCGCGATCGTATCGACCCGGTGTTCCTGCCGCGCCCGTTGCTGCAGGTGGAATCCCTGCCCCGCAATGAGACGGGCAAGCTGCCGCGGCAGACGCTGCATGCCCTGGTGGCGCAGGCAGCGGTGCGTGAACCGCATCTGTTTGCATGAACGCGCGCAGCGCGTGGCTGCGCGTCGCGTCCGATCATCCGGGGCTGGCCGGACATTTTCCCGGGTATCCGATCGTACCGGGCGCGCTGCTGCTGGATGAAGCGCTGTATGCCATCGACGCGGCCGCGGCCTCCTGGCACATCGCCAGCCTGAAATTTCACCGCATCGTGCGCGCCGAAGAGGCGCTGCGGCTCGAATGCAGCAGGCAACCTGGCGGCGCGCTGCGCTTCGAATTGCGAGCCGATGACGCCCTGGTCATGAGCGGGCTGCTCGAGCCTCCTCCGGCATGAACGCCGCAACGCAGACCGCGGCGTGGCGCCGCCAGCGCGAGCGCGGCAGTCCGGCACTGCTGCGTACCATGGCATGGCTGGCGCTGCACTTCGGGCGCGTGGCCGTCTATCCGCTGGTGCATCTCATCGCCTCCTATTTCTTTCTGTTTGCACCCGAGATGCGGCGCCATATGCGCGCCTTTCTGCGGCGTGCACTCGGACGCGAGCCCACGGCCACCGATCGCTATCGACTGATTCTCTGGTTCGCCACGTCGGTTCTGGATCGCCTGCTGCTGCTGGCGGGGCGCCAGGACCAGTTCCAGGTGTCGCTCGAAGGAGAAGAATTGATACGCGAGGTGGCCGGCAACGGCAGCGGCGCGCTGCTGTTCGGGGCGCACATGGGCAGCTTCGAGGTGCTGCGCACGCTGGGCGATCGCCAGCCGGGACTGGCGATCGCGATGGCGATGTACGAGGACAATGCGCGCAAGGTCAACGCCATCATGGCCGCCGCCCGTCTCCGCGATCCGCCCGAGATCATCGCGCTGGGCCATCTCGATGCCATGCTCAAGGTTCGGGAACGCCTCGACGAGGGGGCGCTGGTCGGGGTGCTGGCCGACCGGACCCTGGGCGATGAAGCCTCGCTGCAGGTCAGCTTTCTGGGCGCGACGGCGCGACTGCCACTGGGGCCCATGCGCGCCGCGGCGCTGCTGCGACGGCGCGTGCTGTTCATGCTGGGACTCTATCGCGGCGGCCGGCGCTACCACATCGTGTTCGCACCGCTTGCGGACTTCACCCACGTCGGCCGCGCCGAACGCGCCGTCGCCGTCGAGACCGCGGTTGCGCGATATGCCAGCCTGCTGGAACGCTACTGCCGCAGCGATCCTTACAACTGGTTCAACTTCTTCGATTTCTGGGCCGAGCCGACCGGCGGCACAGACTCCCCATGTGCCTGATCGCGCGCCTGGGGGCGATCCCCGTCCTTGCCTTCATGGCCTTCACCGCAGGATCGGCGGCTGCCGCCGGCGCTGACGATACGCTTGGAAATCTCATGGCCCTGCTGGCGCAGCGCCGGCACGGCGTTGCCGATTTTACCCAGACCCAGTACCTGGCCGTGCTCAAACAGCCCCAGCGTTCCGAGGGCGTGCTCAGCTACGACGCCCCGGATCACCTCGAGCAGCGCACGCTCAAGCCGCACCCTCAGACCGCGGTGCTGGACCATGGGGTGTTGACGCTGGCACGGGGATCGCGTCAGCGAACCGTGCGCCTCGATGAGTATCCCCAGCTGGCGCCATTGATCGATAGTGTGCGCGCGACCCTGGCCGGCGATCTGCCCTCGCTCGAGCGGCGCTTCGAGCTTCGCCTGACGGGCGATCTCGACCACTGGCGGATCGACCTGACGCCGCGCGAGGCCGGACTCGCACTGGGTGTGCAGCAAATCCAGCTCAGCGGCGAGCGCGATCGGATCCTGCAGGTCGAGGTACAACAGGCCAGCGGCGATCACTCGCTGATGACCATCAAGCCGCGCGAATGAGGCCGGCGCGCGCGCTCGTCCTGGGGGTGTGGCTGCTCGGCGTGGCAGTGGTGGTGCTCATCGTCGCGCGCGCGCGCTTCAGCGCCGACCTGTCAGCCTTCCTGCCGCGCCTGCCCTCGCCCGCGCAGCGGCTGCTGGTCGATCAGCTGCAGAACGGCCTGGCAGCCCATCTGGTGCTGGTCGGTATCGAGGGCGGCGATGCCAGCGAACGCGCGCGTGCCGCCACCGCGATGACCGCGCAGTTGGCCACGCAAAGCGCCTTCGTGAGCGTCAATGACGGGGAGAATTCCATCGAGCAGCGCGATCGCAGCTTCGTGTTCGAACACCGCTACCTGCTCAGCACCGCGGTGACGCCGGACCGATTCAGTGTCGCCGGCCTGCGCTCGGCCATGGAAGCCAGCCTCGAGCTCATCGACTCCCCGGCCGGCGCGCTGGTGCAGCCGCTGCTGCGCGCCGATCCGACCGGCGAGACCCTGCAGGTGATCGATCAGCTTGATTCGGGCGGTGCTCCGCATCGCGAGCAGGGCGTGTGGAGTTCGGCCGATGGCCAGCGTGCGCTGCTGATAGTCGAGACACGCGCATCCGGATCTGACACCGACGCCCAGGCCGCGGCGTTGACCGCCATCCGTGCCGCCTTTGCCGCCTCGACGCCGCCCGCTTCCGCCCTGCGACTGCTGCTGAGCGGCCCCGCGGTCTTCACGGTCGACGCGCGCGACACCATCAAGCGCCAGGTGACACGGCTCTCGCTGCTCAGCAGCGTGCTGATCGTGAGCCTGCTGCTGCTGGTCTATCGCTCGGGCACGATGCTGCTGCTGGGCCTGCTGCCGGTCATCTCGGGCGCACTGACCGGCGTCGCCGCCGTGGCGCTGGGCGCCGGCATCGTGCATGGCATCACGCTCGGGTTTGGCATCACGCTGATCGGCGAGTCGGTGGATTACTCCGTGTATCTGCTGATCCAGGCACGCCGCGATCCGCGAGGCTCAGGGTCTCTGCAGGTTCCCGCGCGGCTGTGGCGCACGATCGGCCTGGGCGTGCTGACTTCCATCTGCGGCTTCGCCTCGCTGCTGCCCTCAAGTTTTCCGGGCCTCTCGCAGCTCGGATTGTTCTCGATCTGTGGACTGGCCGCGGCAGCAGCCACGACGCGGTGGGTGCTGCCGCAGCTGATCCCGCAGCGGCTGCACCTGCGCGACCTGCGGCCCTTCGGCGCCGCCTCGATGCGGCTGCTGTCGCGCCTGCGCGGATTCGGGATCGCGGCCATTGTGCTGGGGATGTGGTGTGCCATCTTCCTGTATGCGCACCGGGACACGCTCTGGAATCGCGATCTTGCCGCGCTCAGTCCGGTGGCCGCGGCCGCACAGGCGCTCGATGGACAGCTGCGCAGCGAGCTCGGCGCCCCCGACATCAGCAATCTCGTGGTCGTCAGCGGCGCCAACCAGGAGTCGGTGCTGCAGCGGGCCGAGATCGTCGGCAGCCAGCTCGATGCGCTCAAGGCGCGCGGCGCCATCGCCGGCTACGACAGCCCGGCTCGCTACCTGCCGAGCCGCCGGACACAGAGCCTGCGCCTTGCGAGCCTGCCGGATGCCGCGACGCTGCGCGAGCGGGTGCGGGCGGCGACGGCAACGCTGTCGCTGCGGCCGGAGGCGCTCGGGGACTTTATTCAAGGTATCGAGACGGCGCGCGCCGCCGCGCCGCTCGAAGGCGATGCATTGGCCCACACTTCCATGGCGCTGGCGCTCGATGCGCTGCTCTGGCATCACGGCGACCTTTGGTTTGGACTGCTGCCGCTGCGCGCCGATCGCAGCGGCGCCGCGGCGGGCCAGGCGCCGGGCAGCGGCGACATCGACATCGCGCAGGTGCGGGCCGCGATTGCGGACAATCCGCCGGGCACCGTGCTGGCATTCAACATGAAGCAGGAAACCGACGCCCTCTACGCCGGCTACCTGCACGAGGCCGTGCGTCTCTCGCTATGGGGTCTCGGTGCCATCGTGCTGCTGCTGAGTCTCACGCTGCGCAGCGCGAGCCGTATCACCCGGGTCATCGCGCCACTGGTACTGGCCGTGCTCGTGGTCGGCGCGGCGCTGGTCGCGGGCGGCGTGGAGCTGACGATACTGCACCTGATCGGATTGCTGTTGATCGTCGCGGTCGGATCCAACTACGCCCTGTTCTTCGACCGGCCCACCACAGCCGGTGCCGCCGATCTGCCCTTGACGCTGGCCTCGCTGCTGATCGCCAACGCCTGCACCGTCATCGGCTTCGGCGTGCTGGGTCTGTCCAACCTGCCCGTACTCAGCGCGCTCGGCACCACCGTGGCGCCGGGAGCCCTGCTCGCGCTGTGGTTTTCGGCCTGGCTGGCCCCGCGTGGACTGTTCGCCTGAGATGCGAACCCTGCGCGTCAGGCCCGCGGCGCCCGCCCACGTTGCCAGCGATGCTGCCGATGCTGGCAATGCCGGCTGCATCGTGCTGCTGCCTGCCGCACGGCAACGCCTCGAGGATTTCATCGACGCCGGCTTCGATCGCGCCTTGCACGCCCGCGGCGCAGCCTTCGAACTGATCCTGGCCGATCCCATGCCGTCGCATCTGAACGATCGCAGCTGGATGAGCCGCTTGCGCGATGAAATCGTGCTGCCCGCGCGCGCTGCCGGCCGGCCGCTCTGGCTGGGTGGCATTTCCCTCGGCGCATTCATGGCCTTGCGGTTCGCGGCTGAGGCACCGCAGGCGATTGACGGGCTGTGTCTGATCGCCCCTTACCTGGGCAGCCGAATCGTCGCGGCCGACATTGCGCGCCACGCGGATCTGCGCGACTGGACACCGGGGGAACTGACGGAAGAGGATGACGAGCGCATCGTGTGGCGTTTCGTGCGCGACCTGCACACCTCACCGTCCCAGCTATTCCTGGGGCTCGGCCATAAGGACCGCTTTGCGGACACTCAGCAGCTGCTGGCCCGCTCACTGCCTCCCGCCTGCTGCCTGATGCTCGAGGGCGGTCATGAGTGGCCGGTGTGGCGCCGACTCTGGGACAATTTCCTCGAGCGCCACCTGGTGAGAGGCGCACAATCGATGGGCTCGGAACATTCATGACTACCGATTCCTCCGCCATCCTCCCGATGCTGCGATCCTGGCAGGCGACACCGCTGCTGCGGCTCTCATTGGCGGGGCACCTGATCGCGCTGGTATTGGTGCTGCTGCGACCGCATTGGTGGCCGTGGATACTCGCCGCCGTGATCGCCGACCATCTGCTGCTGACGGGCATCGGCCTGTGGCCGCGCAGTCGGGCGCTGGGTTCAAACTGGACGCGACTGCCGGAACGCGCCGCCACACGCGGCGAGGTGGCCATCTCGATCGACGATGGGCCGGATCCGGACATCACACCGCAGGTACTGACGATTCTGGCCGCACACCGCGCACGCGCAACCTTCTTTTGCATCGGCGAGCGGGTCGCAAGATTTCCGCAGCTGGCGCACGAGTGCGTCGCGCAGGGTCATGCGGTGGAAAACCACAGCGATCGGCATCGATACGTGTTTCCACTGCTGGGTCTGCGCGCCCTGCGCAATGATGTGCAGCGCGCGCAGCGAACTATCGAGGGCGCCTGCGGCGTCGCGCCCCGCTTCTTCCGCGCACCCGCGGGATTGCGCAACCCGCTGCTCGATCCGGTGCTGCAGCGGCTTGGCCTGCAGCTGGCCAGCTGGACGCGCCGCGGTTTCGACACCGTCGAGCGCGATGGCGGCGTGGTGCTGGCGCGCCTGGTGAGCAAGCTGCGCGCGGGCGACATCCTGCTGCTGCATGACGGGCACGCCGCCCGTACCAGCGATGGCAAGCCGGTCGTGCTGGAGGTGTTGCCCTCATTGCTCGAGGCCATCGAACAACGCGGACTGCGCACCGTGACGCTGCGCGAGGCATTGGCATGAGCGCGATTTCGCCGCTCTGCATCTCGCACTACACGGCCACCAGCTGCCTCGGAGCGGGCCTGGCAGTCACGCAGGCGGCCCTGGAAGGCGAGCGCAGCGGATTGGCGGCCTGCGATTTCGAAACCGTGTCGCTCGAGACGCGGATCGGCAAGGTTGCCGGCGTCGATGCCGTGGCGTTGCCGGCACACCTGCGTGCCTTCGACTGCCGCAACAATCGACTCGCGCAACTTGGACTCGAGCAGGATGGCTTTCTGGCCGCGGTCGAGGCGAGTGCCGCGCGCTGGGGACGGGAGCGCGTGGGCGTATTCATCGGCACCAGCACCTCGGGCATCCTGGAGACCGAGATCGCCTTTCGCGCGCGCGATTCGCTGGGCGGCGCGTTGCCCGCAGGCTTCGACTACCAGCATCGCCAGAACTCATTTTCGGTCAGCGACTACGTGCGTCGCCGGCTCGAACTCACCGGCCCGGCGGCTTCGCTCTGCACCGCCTGTTCTTCCAGCGCCAAGGCATTTGCCCTCGCGCAACGCCTGATCGAAGCGAATCTGATCGATGCGGCCGTGGTGGGAGGCGTCGACTCGCTGTGCCTGACCACGCTGTACGGATTTCACGCGCTGCAGCTGATGGCGCGCACGGCCTGCCGGCCCTTTGATCGGCGCCGCGACGGTCTGTCGATCGGCGAAGCGGCCGCCTTCGCACTCATCGAGCGCGCGCCGTCGGGGCGCGCAGTGCGCGAACCCGACGAGGATACGATCCTGCTGCTGGGCGCCGGCGAATCGAGCGATGCGCATCACATGTCTGCACCGCACCCCGAGGGCGCGGGGGCACGCATGGCCATGCAGCGGGCGCTCGACGCCGCGGGACTGGCACCGGCTGAGATCGATTACATCAATCTGCACGGCACCGGCACACCCAGCAACGATGCGGCGGAGGCATTGGCGGTGCATTCACTGTTCGGGGCGGACACGCCCTGCAGTTCCACCAAGGCCGCAACCGGCCACACCCTCGGGGCTGCCGGCGCGCTCGAAGCGGTCATCTGCCTGCTCGTGCTCCGACACGGCGTGCTGCCGGCGGGATTGAATCTCTCCGAGCTCGACCCGCAATGCACGGTCAATTACCTGGCGCGTTCGCGCCAGGCATCGCCGCGCACGGCGCTGAGTAATTCGTTCGGTTTCGGCGGCGTCAACTGCGCGTTGCTGTTCGGCCGCGGCGCTGGCGCATGACGAGCCTCGCGGCCGCCATCGAGGGCGTCGGCGTGCTGGGCCCCGGTCTCGATAGCTGGCTCTCGACCGCCGCGGTGCTCGCCGGCAAGCGCGATTACGAACCGGCCCGCACGCTACTGCCCGCACCCAGCGCGCTGCCCGCCGCGGAGCGGCGCCGCGCCGGGCGCGTCATCAAACTGGCACTTGCGGTCGGCGCCGAGGCGGTTGCGCAGTCCGGCCGCTCGGCGCAATCCCTGCCCAGCGTTTTCGCCTCATCGGGCGGCGATGGCGATAATTGTCATGAGATCTGCAGCGCGCTGACCGAACCGGAGCGATCGATCTCACCCACGCGTTTTCACAACTCGGTCCATAACGCCGCTGCCGGTTATTGGAGTGTCGCCCACGGCTGCACGGAAGCTTCGGTGACGTTATGCGCCTTTGACGGCAGCTTTGCCGCAGGACTGCTCGAGGCGCTCTCGCAGGTGGCGCAATCGCGCGGTCCCGTGCTGCTGGTCGCCTACGACTCCGATTATCCCGCGCCGCTGCAGCTTCACCGCCGCATTCCGGATGCGTTCGGACTCAGCCTGCTGCTCGCCCCGCCGGATTCGCCGCGCGCGCTGGCGACTGTGCGCGCAGGACTGTCCAAGCAGCCGCCCAGTCACCTGGAGCACCCGGGGCTCGAGGCACTGAGGCTCGCCATTCCGGCCGCGCGCGGCCTGCCGCTGCTCGAACGCCTGGCGCGAGGAGGTGCCGCTGCCATCGCGCTGGAGTACCTGGACACGACGCGACTGGCCGTGGAGATCGGCGCATGAGGTTGGATCGCCGCTGGATCGAGGCGCACATTCCGCACCAGGGCCGCATGTGCCTGCTGGATGAAGTGCGCGCCTGGGACCAGGCCAGCGTCGAATGCGCCAGCCGCACGCATCGCGCACCGGACCATCCCTTGCGGGCGCACGGACGGCTCGGTTCGGCCTGCCTGCTCGAATATGCCGCCCAGGCCATGGCGGTACACGGTGCACTGCGGTTCCCTGGCATCGGCCCGGCAGGGGTGCTCGCCAGCGCGCGCAGCGTCGAGCTGCTGGTCGCCGGACTGGACGATGTCGCCGAGGAGTTGCTGATCCGTGCCGAGCGGCAACACAGCGATCAGCGCGGAGCGCTCTACGAATTTCGCATCAGCACCGCGGCAAGGCTGCTGGCGCATGGCCGCGCAGCGGTACTGTTCGGTGCCGCATTGGGTCCGGCGCCATGACCACGGCCGTCCGCCGGGCGCTGGTCACGGGTGCCAGCGGCAGCATCGGCGCGGCGATCGCGCGCCGACTCGCGCGCTCAGGCTTCCAGATGTATCTGCACGCGCATCGCGGCGGCGAGCGCATCGAGGCGCTGGCGCAGGAGCTCAATGCTGCACGGGAATGCGCGCAGCTGCTGCGCTTTGACGTCACGGATGCCGCAGCCGTTCAGAGCGCGCTCGAGACAGTGCTCGTGGCGGGCCCGATCCAGGTACTGGTCAACAATGCGGGCATCCACGATGACGCGGTGTTTCCCGGCATGAGCGCCCACCAGTGGCACCGCGTGATCGATGTCACCCTCAACGGCTTCTACCACGTCACGCATGCGCTGCTGATGCCGATGATCCGTACGCGCTGGGGCCGCATCGTCAACATTTCCTCGGTCGCGGCCCTGACCGGCAACCGGGGCCAGGTCAACTATGCCGCCGCCAAAGGCGCGCTGAATTCCGCCACGCGCGCGCTGGCAATCGAACTTGCCAGTCGCGGAATCACCGTCAACGCCGTGGCGCCGGGCATCATCCGCAGCGAGATGAGCGAGGGACATTTCGACGCCGCAACCATCGGGCGGCTGGTACCGATGCAGCGCGCGGGTGAGGCGGACGAGGTGGCAAACCTGGTTGACTTCCTTTGTAGCGATTCTGCCGCCTACATCACGGGCCAGGTCGTCTCGATCAATGGCGGCATGATCTAGCCTCCGATAGAATCAGCGGATGAAGCGGATCCCGCGCGCCAACGCAGTCTTGACCACCGCGCTCATCGTGGCGCTGATCGTGGCGCTGACCGGCACGCTGACCCCGGTGGTAGCCACTGCCGCGCAGGCGCCGTTGATATTCCCGCTCAACAAGGGCCGTCAGCCCGGCAAGACCGTCACCGCCGGCGCGCGACAGACGGTCGCACCCATCGGCAATCGGCGCGTGGTGAAGCCTTTGGGCGGCACCAGGCCGCCGGCAAAAACCATTCTCGCCAAACGACCCGGCTAAGGCGCCGCCGCCTGGGTGGCGCTCATGTGCGCCGGAGGCGCGAGCTTCCAGCGCCGATGCGACCACATCCAGTTGGCGGGATCCGACCGGATGCTGGCCTCCAGTAATTGCGCGTAGCGTGCCGTGAAGGCCTCCGGCTCCAGGCGCTCGCCTGCCGCGGTCAGCGGCTGGAACCGAAGCACGTACTGACCGCGCGCGACGCGGTGCATATCCGCGAAGAAGGTCGCGTAACCGGTGGCGTGCGCAATTTCGGCCGGACCCGGATAGAACGCGGTCGGCTGGCCCAGGAAGGTCAGCCAATGCCGCGCACTGCCACTCGACATTGGAATCTGGTCGGCCATCAAGGCGATGGCTCGCACCTGGTTGCGATGCCGCGCCACCGCCCGCAGCAGCTTCTTGGCTGCGACCATGCGCGCGCCGAAGCGCGAGCGCAGCAGCAGCAGTGCGCGATCGGCGCTGGCCAGGTGCAACGGCTTGTAGGCCGCATCGAACGGCACGCCGAGCTGGGTGACCGCGCCCTGGAGCTGCCACTCCCAGTTACCCAGGTGTGCGGCCAGCAGGATGATCGAACGGCCCGCGTCCGTCTCGGCGCGCAGCACAGCGATGTTCGGCAAGCTCACGTGACGCCCCATGTCCACGGCGGACAAGGCGGGGATCTTCAGGCACTCAACCGCAATCTCCCCGAGCCGCCGGTAGTACTGATTCAGGATCGGGCGGATTTCCGCCGTCGACAAAGCCGGAAAGCTGTTGTGCAGATTCGAGGTCGCGGTCGCGACCCGATGCCGCAGCACATAGCGAAGCAGGAACGATCCCAGCGCGCCCAGGGCATAGAGCAGCCCAAAGGGCAGTTGCGCGATCAGCCGCATCCAGAGCGGCAGCGGTGCGACGGGCGCAGCCGGCGGCGAGGGAGCGATGGCGTTCACATGTGCGTCCGACATGCCTGCAAGTGTAGGATGTCGCGCGCGCAGCGCCAAACGACGGACCTGTCAACGAAACTTCGCATGCTGTGGATCAAAGCGTTTCACCTGATCGCCGTCATCGCCTGGCTTGCGGGACTGTTCTATCTGCCGCGCATCTTCGTGCACTACGCCGAAGGCCATGCGCGAGGCGAGGATGTCCGGCGGCTGGTAATCATGGGTACCCGGCTGTTCGGCTTCATGACCGTCATGGGCACGCTGGCGCTGATCCTGGGGCTTTGGCTATGGCTCGGGTTCAACGACGCCGGACTTTGGCTGATGATCAAGCTGCTGTTCGTGCTCGGCCTGATCGGCTACCACATCGCCAGTGGCCTGCTGCTCGGCCGCATGCGGCGCGCAGCACCGATGCCCTCGGGCCTGGCGCTGCGTCTGTTCAACGAAGCCGCATTGCTGCTGGTCGTTCCCATCATCCTGCTGGCGGTGGTCAAGCCATTCTGACGGTTATGCGATGCGGCTGAAGAGCCCCTGGTCGGGCGCGCGGCGCGACAGGCGCGCATCGAAGGCCATGCAGATATTGCGCAGGAATGCACGCCCGTTCGGAGTGATCCGACACGCGGTGGCATCCAGTTCCAGCAAGCCATCGGCCGCAGGACCTGCCAGTCGCTGCGGGATCGTTGCCAGGTGGGCGGTGTAATCGTCCGGCGAGTCCCAGCGCGTCTGCAGGGTCGTCATGAGGCGCAGGATGTGCCGGCGCAACACCTGGTCTTCCCCGTCCAGCACATGACCGCGATGAATCGGCAGCTCGCCCGCCCCGACGCGCTGCTGGTAGAGACGCAGATCCTTTTCGTTCTGGACGTAGGCGTCACCCGCATCGCCAATGGAGCTCACGCCCAATCCGATCAAAGGCTCGGCACGCGCGGTCGTATAGCCCATGAAATTCCGGTGCAACGCGCCCGAGCGCTGCGCCGTCCAGAGTGCATCGGAATCGAGCGCGAAATGGTCGAAGCCGATCTCATGGTAGCCGCAGCGTTCGAGTCGCTCGCGCCCGTGTTCATAGAGCTGGCGCTTCTCATCGCCCTGCGGCACATCCAGTTCCGTGAAGCGGCGCTGGCCAGGCCTGATCCACGGTACATGGGCGTAGCCGTAGAGGGCGACGCGGTCTGGCTGCAGCCGGCAGACAGCGTCCATGGTGGCATCGATGCTCGCCAGCGTTTGCAGCGGCAGGCCATAGATGAGATCGAAACTGATGCTGTCAAAGCCGCGCGCCCGCGCGGCGAGCGTGACCTCCTCGACGCATGCCACGCTCTGCACGCGGTTGACGATATGCTGCACGCGCGGATCGAAGTCCTGCACACCCAGGCTCAATCCACCAAAGCCGTGCCGGCGCAGCACCTCGAGCTGCGCGGCATCGGTGACGCGCGGATCCACTTCGATGGAGCAGCTCGCGCACTCGCGGCGCGATAACCGCCGGGACAGTCCGGTCAGCAGCGCATCGAGTTCCTGAGCGGTGAGGAAGGTGGGCGTGCCCCCGCCCAGATGCAGTTCGGCGAGTTCGATGCGTTCGCGACCCAGTGCGCGCAGGTACAGGTCCAATTCCGACAGCAATGCCTCCACGTAGGGCGCTACGAAACTGTGACTGCGTGTAATGCGGGTGTTGCAGCCGCAGAAGGTACACAGATCGTGGCAGAACGGGATGTGTATATAGATCGCTGCCCCCTGCGCCGCATGCCGATCGAAGGCCTGCGCAATGTGCCCGATCCACTGTGCCTCCCCAGGCGTAGCATCCCAAAGCGGCACGGTCGGATAGCTCGTATAGCGCGGCCCCGGAACGTCGTACCTCGCGAGCAGCGAATCGGCGATCGCCGCGCTCACGCGAACATCTCCCGCTGCACCCTCAGGGCCAGCCTGACATTGGATTCGGGCGTGGTCTGCAGCACCCCATGCCCCAAGCCGCAGACCCAGCCCGAACGCAGCGCTGCGGGCGCCTCGAGCAGCCGCGCGAAGTACTGCCGCAGCCGCGGTTCGAGCTCCGATGCCTCGAGCAGCAACCACTGCGGATCGATGTTTCCCTGCACGCTGCGGGACTGCACGCCGCCGCCGCGCTGCTCGCGCAGCACCTCGACCGGATCGTGCCGCCAATCGACCCCCAGGCATTGCAGGTCAAGCCCGCGCAGCGCCTCCCAGTGCGCCGGTCCGGTATCGCGCGAGTAGTAGATCACCGGCGTTTGCGGGCACTGCGCGCGGAAGCTGCGCAGCACCGCGGCCAGCGGTGCGGCGGCATGCAAGGCAAATTGCGCCGGATCCAGCGTGCCGGCGGCGGTGTCGAACACCGCGACGCAGTCCGCGCCGCCGCGCGCCTGCAACGCCATGTTGCCCGCCAGCAGCTCGCACAGGCGCTCATTGAATCCCTGGTAGAGCCCGTTCTCCAGGCCGTTCAGACCACCGCGGGCAAAGCCCTCGTGCGACCCGGCGGTGGCGTAGGCGTAGAGCGTAAAGGGACCACCGACGAAGCCGATGAGGCCGGTTTCGGCCGGCAATCGCGCGCGCAGTCGTTCGAGCGCGCGCGCCTGAAAATTCATGTGCTCGGCTTGGGCGGCGCCGCCGCGCAGCCGCGCCAGATCGGAGAGTTCGCGCAGATGCCAGTCGAGCTGCGGCCCGGGTGCGTAGCGCAATCCCATCCCCATCGCTTCGAGTGGAAACAGCAGGTCCGAAAAGAGAATGGCCGCGTCGAAACCGAATTCCTCGATCGGTCCCAGCGTCACTTCGGTCGCCAGTTCCGGGATCCGGCACAAATCGATGAAGTCGTGCCGTGCGCGCAAGGCCTGGTAATGCTGGTGGTAGCGGCCGGCCTGGCGCATGAACCATACCGGCGGCCGCCCGGCATTGCGGCAGGCCAGCGCGGCGAGCAGCCGCGGCTCAGTCACGGTGCATCTCCGTGAGCAGATAGCCGACGCCGCGGATGCTGCGGATCACGCGCGGGTCGGCAGCGTCGATTTCCACCAGCTTGCGCAGCCGCACGATGAAGTTGTCCACCGTACGCGAGGTCGGAAATTCGTCTGCCGACCA
>Ga0181531_10000623_pt1 | contig 23476 bp, 15 predicted proteins | sample PEATcosm2014_Bin_38_FD_119743 | JGI IMG/M metagenome (GOLD analysis project Ga0181531, IMG submission 119743) | Peatland microbial communities from MTU Mesocosm Facility, Houghton, MI, USA - PEATcosm2014_Bin11_10_metaG | ecosystem: Environmental > Terrestrial > Soil > Wetlands > Peat | place...
AGGGAGCTTGAGGGTATGGCAGTTTTCCGGAGTCTCGTCGAGGATGTTGCGCTCAGTGCCGATGTAGCTGATGAGCGACATGACAAGCTCTTCGCGGATGGGGTCGATGGGCGGATTAGTGACCTGCGCGAAGAGCTGTTTGAAGTAATTGAAGAGCGGTTGAGGACGGTCAGAGAGGCAAGCGAGCGGGATATCTGTGCCCATGGAGCCGATGGGTTCCTCGCCTTTCGCGCCCATGGGTCCGAGGAGAATACGGAGGTCTTCTTCACTGTAGCCGTAGGCGCGCTGGCGGCGAAGGAGGGTTTCGGGATTGGACGCGATGACGCGCGATGGCTCAGGCAGATGATCGAGGGTGATCTGCTGCTCCTTGAGCCAGGATGCGTACGGCTGACGAGAAGCAAGATCTTTCTTGATCTCGCCGTCGGAAACGATGCGTTGCTGCACGGTGTCAACGAGGAACATGCGGCCCGGTTGCAGACGGCCCTTTTTGCGGATGTCTTCGTCGGGCACTTCAAGGACGCCGGCTTCGGATGCGAGGACAACGAGGTCGTCCTTGGTGACGATGTAGCGTCCCGGCCTGAGGCCGTTGCGGTCAAGGGTTGCACCGATGACGCGTCCGTCAGTAAATGCGATGGCCGCGGGTCCGTCCCACGGTTCCATGAGCGAGGCATGGTACTCGTAGAAGGCGCGCTTTTCTTCGTCCATGTCAGGATTGCCGGACCAGGCCTCGGGGATGAGCATGGCCATGACGTGGGGCAGGGAACGGCCGGATTGAAAGAGGAACTCGACGGCGTTGTCGAGCGAAGCCGAGTCCGAATTGCCGGGACCAATGATGGGATAGAGGTCGTTGATCTTGCCGTCGTAGAGCGGGGTCCGGTAGATGGACTGGCGGGCGTTCATCCAGCTGACGTTGCCGCGAATGGTATTGATTTCGCCGTTGTGGGCGACGTAGCGATAGGGGTGTGCCAGCTTCCAACTCGGGAAGGTGTTTGTGGAAAAGCGCTGGTGCACGAGGCAAAGGGCGCTGGTGACGAGGGGATTCGCGAGCTCGAAGTAGAACTTCTCAATCTGCGGAGCCAGCATGAGGCCCTTGTAGATGATGGTGCGACAGGAGAAGGAGGGGACGTAGAAGCTCTCCTTGTCCTCGATCTCGGAGATGGCAACCTCGTTCTCCGTGCGGCGGCGGATTCGGTAAAGCAGGCGCTCAAAGGCGTCTTCGTCCAACTCCGCGCCGTCTGAAGCCTGGGGGCGGCCAACGAAGAGCTGCTCGATGTAGGGCTGGGAGTTGCGGGCCTCGCGGCCGACCGCATTGCCGTTGACCGGCGTATCGCGCCAGCCGAGGACGGTGAGGCCCTCCTCCCGCGCAATACGCTCAAAGACTCCCTCGCATTGGAGCCGGCTGTGCTTGTCAACCGGCAGAAAACACATGGCGACGCCATAGGCGCCGGGCTCAGGCAACTGGATGCCGAGCTCGCCGCACTCGCGCGCGAAAAACGTGTGGGGAATCTGGATGAGGATGCCGGCGCCATCACCAGTCTCTGGATCGCAACCCGCGGCACCGCGATGGGTGAGGTTGATGAGGACCTCAAGTCCTTTGCGGATGATATCGTGGCTCTTGTCGCCGCGAATGCTGGCGACCAGTCCCATTCCGCATGCATCGTGTTCATTCCGTGGGTGATAAAGACCCTGCGGTTGAGGAATTTGGAGGCGATAATCTGAGGTATTCATGACGCCCCTTTCAATAAAAATGTGATGCAGAATGCATTGTTGTGACTGGAAAGACACATCCCCGATGCGAGTCCCGATGGGAAATCGCCCTGGTCTTGCTTTAGTTGGCATGCCGTAGCAGGCCCGGCTACGGTGGGACTAAGTTGGACTCTTTAGTATATCGAGAAATTCGTTTCCCTGTGGAACTTCCTTTTGCGGGCAGAATCCGGCCTGGTTCGATGCTGCTCAGGATCTTGCGTGCGAAGGGCTTAAAGGGGGGGCAACTGGGGCAGCGGAGGCGGCAACTTCCAGAGAGACGGAGAAGCAGCTTCCTTTTCCAGGGATGCTTTCGACGGTCAATTGAGTTCCGTGCCGCTCTGCGATCCACTTGCCAAGCGCCAGGCCAAGGCCTGATCCGCGCGGCGCGGGATCACAGGGTTGCACGGCGCGATAGAAACGATCGAAGATTCGCTGCTGATCGTCGGTTGCGATGCCGATGCCGGTATCGCGGACCGAAAGAACGACGCGCGATCCCGATACGACCGCGCCCAGCGTTACCGATCCGCCGGGAGGGGTGTATTTGGAAGCGTTCTCGAGGAGGATGGATAACAAGCGCTGAATACTGTTGGCGTCGCCGAGGAGAACAAGACCGTCCGAGGGGACTTCGACGCGAAAATCGAGCATGGCGCGCTGCATCGTAGCGGTCCACCCGCGCTGAACGGTTTGGAACATGGCGCGTCCGTCGATAGTGGCCAACTTCACAGCCTCCGCACCGCCATCCGCACGAGCCAGCGACAAGAGATTCTCGACGAGGTTGGTCATGCGCACGGCTTCTTCGTTTAGGCGCATCAGGGTTTCGCGATAGTCTTCGGCAGAGCGCGGCCGATAAAGCGCTACATCGATTTCAGTGCGAAGAAGCGAGATGGGCGTTCGCAGTTCATGGGAAGCGTTGCCGGTGAAGGCGCGGACACTGGCAAATGCTTTGTCGATGCGCTCGAGCATCTTGTTGAGGGTAACCGAGAGATCGGAGATTTCATCCGTTGTATTGGGGACGGGGAGGCGGGTGTCGAGGTTGCGATCGTTGATGCTGCGCGCTCTGGCTGCGAGTTCGGCTACCGGTTTAAGCGCTTTGCGGCTCATGAGATGGCCGCCGAGAGCGGCGAGCAAAATTACGGCAGGGGTGAGAAGCAGGAGATCCGTGCGGAAGGTTGTGAGCAGGACCATGGATTTGTTGAGTGCAATGCCGGTCTGTACCGCGTAGCGCTTTCCGCGCACAACGATGGGATAATCCAGAATCCGGACGTAGCGGGTGCCCTGATGGAACTCGGATTGAATTCCGATGGATGGGATGCGATCAGGCTGGGGGAGATCGGGATTCTGAAGAATCAGGCGCTTGGAGCGGAAGATCCAGTTGCCATCCTCATCCCGGACCTGGAGATATTTGCCATCGTCTTTGAAGTTATAGATGGCGGCGAAGTCCTTCTGCAAAGTGTCCAGACTTTGATTTGGGTTTTCGTGCTCGAGCACCAACTCGACATCCTCGGCCCGCTCCTGCAGGTCGTGATACTCGGTGGTATTTACGGTGCGGCGCAGCATCCAGAAACTGGCAAGGCTGAGCAGGACCGCGGCAGATGCGAACATGGCGAAGTACCAGAGCGAGAGCCGTATGCGTATGGGGAGAGTTTTCATCAGGGTCTGCCTTCGGCTTCCGCAGTCTGGGCCCTGAGGAGATAACCCGCTCCGCGCACGGTGCGAATGAGCTTGTGCTTGAACGGGGCGTCAACCTTGCGGCGAAGACCGCTCATCAGGACATCGAGAGCGCCGGGAGTTACGTCGTGGTCGGAGCCCCAGATGCTCTCAGTGAGAGTCTGGCGCGAAACACAACCTCCGGCGCTTCGGGCGAGGCGCCCGAGGAGAGCAAATTCAGTGCGCGTGAGGTCGATGCTGGCGTTGCCACGAGTGACGGAGTGTTGAACGGGATCGACGACTAACTCGCCTGCACCGATGGTGATCGCGGTTTCATCGCGGCGAGGCCGCGTGATGGATTGCAGGCGCGCGAGAAGCTCAGGAAATGAAAATGGCTTGGTCATATAGTCGTCCGCGCCTAGCTCGAGCCCGCGAATGATATCGTCTTCCGCATCGCGTGCGGTGAGCATCAGGAGCGGAGTGGTCCGTCTGTGCGCGCGCAACGCCTGGGCGACTGAGAAGCCATCAAGGCGCGGCAGGCCGATATCGAGGACGATGGCGCTGAAGTCGTGGGCCATTGCAATTTCAAGACCTGTTTCCCCGTCGGCTGCGGTCATGACGGTGTAACCCGATTCGTACAGCCCTTTTCGCAGCAGCTCCAGCATGCGAGTTTCGTCTTCGATGACAAGTATGCGCATTCGCTCCTCTTGGGCACTGCGGAGATCCGCTAGAAAGAAATAGCGAAGGACAGATCAATTTCAACACGAATGCGTGTGGTATTGCTCATTGCAGTGCGAACCTTAGGATAATTTCACCGGGCTGTTAACGGGTCTTTAACAATGCGCCTTATGGTCCAGCTTGTGACCAGCCGGAAACTGTAGCACGTGCACGAACGAGATTTCTGGCTGCGCTAGGAGACCATAATGAAACGAATACCTGTTATATTGCTGATGCTAATGATCCTGGCACTGCCCGGAATGGGGCAGTCAACCAAGGGCGCTGTCTCAGGAAAAGTGGCGGATGCGTCCGGCGCAGTGATTCAGAAGGCAGCCATTAAGCTGGAGCCGTCAGGCCTGACAACTACCTCCGACGCACTGGGCGAATTCCTGCTCCCGCTTGTCGCGCCTGGCACGTATAGCTTGAGCGTCGACAGTATCGGTTTCACTTCATTTACAAAGAGCGTTACGGTGACGGGTGGGCAGACCCAGCACGTGGATGTGACGCTCGCTGTATCGTCGAACAGCGAACAGGTTGTGGTGTCGGCGGAGAGCGGGCAAAACGAGATCCAGGCGATCAACGAGGAGATTACCTCGCCGAACATTCTGCAGGTGATGCCGGAGACGCAGATTCTTTCTCTCCCCAACGCCAATGTCGCCGATGCCATTGGCCGCATGCCGGGCGTGACCGTCCAGCGCGATGAGGGTGAGGCGGTCTACGTCCAGGTTCGCGGCCTCGATCCCCGCCTGACGAATACCACCATCGACGGCGTAACCATTCCGTCGCCGGAATCGAATGTGCGCCAGGTCATCCTGGCCACAATTCCCGCTGACATGGTGCAGTCGATTGAGCTGAACAAGACGCTCTCCGCCAATCAGGATGCGGACGGCATCGGCGGATCGGTCAACATGGTGACGAAGATGGCCGGCGAAGCTCCTACCTTCGATGCCATCTCGACACTGGGAATGTCACCCATCGAGAATGATCGCTATATGGGCTTGTTGGGCTTTACGCTTGGCAAGCGTTTTGGCGCCAGCAAGCGCTGGGGCGTCATCCTGGGCGCGAACTACGATTACAACGGACGTGGATACAACGACATTGAGCCGACTCCCGACCAGAATCCTGACGGCAGCGCTAATCCGTATTACGACTCCATCGATATCCGCGAGTATCGCCACGCGCGCTTGCGCTGGGGCGGAACCATGGGCGCGGATTACAAGCTCAGCGAACACTCCACCTTCAACGCTCACTTACTTCTCTCAGACTTCAAGGACTGGGGCGACAAGTGGACCTACACAATCCAGACCGACGCCAAGCCGAAGTTCAAGTACTCCATCAGGCGTCCGGACTTCATGATCGGCAGCCTCTCGCTGGGCGGAAACCATGTGTACGGAAACAAGTGGTTCACCTGGGGTTCTTCTGTATCGCGCTCGCGCGAGCTTAACGCCGGTGGCAATCCGGGAGGCGCCTTCGACCCCAGCAAAGAGTTGAAAAGCGGGCCATCGGGCAATTGCGACTACCTCGGCGGACTCAATGGCGACCCCTATCGTCCGCAGTGGTCCCCGAACTGCATGGTGCCGAATTCCGCCAGCCCGGCTGACAACCTCTACAGCCTGTCAAATTACACCCTGGACAATATCAACACGACCACCGGCCAAGCGGTTCAACTGAATTTGCAGGAGTGGGGCGCGATGGGGTTCAACTATCACGCCGGCAAGCACTCCGCCACGCTTGAGTTTGGCGGCGAGTTCCGCAATGCGCACAAGGGCCAGAATGCCGAAACGCCGACGTTCGATTACTGCCCGAATCCGAAGGCGGATCCCGGCTACGCAACCAGCGACCCGTGCAGCGCGTCGTCTTATCCCTCTCCTGTTAGCTCGGAGATGTTCGCCGGCGGCTTCCAGGACCCGCACTACTACGATGGCACATACCATATGGGGGAAACGACGGACCACTACAAGGTGGATCAATTCCTTGGCGCCAATCCAGGCCTGCTACCACTCGACGTGCCCGCCACCCGCGGCTCATCGGACCCGGCCAACTACAATCTGATCGAGCGCGTCACCGCCGGTTACATCATGAATACGTTCCATTTGCCCCATTTGAGCTTGCAAACCGGACTGCGTATTGAAGCCACGCATGAGTATGGATTGGGATACCTGGTGAACCCGGCCGCCGGTCCCAACGGCGACGGGATGGACAACAACGGAAACTGGGTTGGAACGACACCAGTTACGAATGGCAAGGACTACATCGATCCTCTGCCCAGCGTTCAGGCACGCTATGCCATTACGCCTGAGACGGCAGTCCGCGCGGTCTACGCGCGCGGCATATCACGGCCCAACCAGTACGATCTGGTGCCGTATGCTGCCTCCGCCGTCGGTCCAGGTAACATCGTGGCCACTATCGGCAATCCAAATGAATTGCCCACCCACGCCAACAACTACGATTTGCTGCTGGAGCAGCAGTTGAAGCCGCTCGGCCTGATTCAAGCGGGATTCTTCTATAAGCAATTGACCAATCCGATTGTCGCGGCCAACGAGCCCTGCACCGTCTCTTGCGCAGCGTTTGCCAACATCGCTGGAGTCTCAACGAATGATGCTCTGGAAACGCAAAATATCAATGGCTCCAACGCCAACGTGTGGGGACTGGAATTCGGCTTGCAGCAGAAGTACACCAACCTGCCAGGAGCTTTCCGCGGCCTGGGCCTGATGGCGAATTATTCCTACAACGATTCGCACATCAGCGGCCTGCCCGATCGCGATGACTCGCCGTCGCTGATGGGAACGGCGCGGCACGCCTTCAACATCGAACCTGAGTATGAGTACCGCCGTTACTCGGTGCATATGGGCATGTCCTATAACGACTCCAACATTGACGCTTACCAGTATTTCTCGACTGACTCCAATCAGCCAGGCGTGTGCGGTAATACGAATCCGAACCCAACCCCTTCCGCACCCCTTAACGGACCCATCAATGGGCCTTGCGGCGACAACTACTTCTACCCGCATTTCCAGGTAGACGCGCAGATGGAAGCTCGCATCTATCGCGGTCTTAGGCTCCAGGTGCAGGGGCTCAACCTGAACAATGAAGTGTTCGGCTTCTATAACGGCAGCGAACAGTACATGACCCAGCGCGAGTATTACAAACCCACTTACGAAGTAAGCCTGAAGTGGAACTCAGGCCGGGAGAAGTAAATCAAAGCGGGGGCCTGGATAACTCCTGGCCCCCGTACATTCCTGCTTTCTGGACATCACACAATGCGGACACTCATTACACTTCTTTTCATTGCAAGTTCTTTCGCGGCAAGTTCACAATCTCCAGCCTCACTGCCGCTCACCAAGACAATTCCTCTTCCCGGCGTTTCGGGGAAATTTGACCACTTTGCTGTGGATTTTGCGGGACATCGTTTGTTTGCCGCGGCGACGGGCAATCACTCCGTGGAAGTAATTGATCTGAAAACAGCCAAGGTAGAGCAGAGCATTGGGGGGCTTGGCAAGCCACATGGGCTGGTTTGGGTGGAAGGCTCCGAGAGCCTGTTCGTTGCCGATGGGGCGCTAGGCGAACTGAGGGTTTACAAGGGCAGACCGCTGAAGCTGGCCGGCACGCTGAAACTTTCAGACGACGCGGACGATATGGTTTACGACGAGGCGCATCACCTGTTGTATGTTGGGCACGGCGGATCGAGCGCGGCGGTTCCGGGCAGGATCGCGGTCGTGAACACCCGCAACTTCAAATTGATCGCCAATCTTGCAGTAGCTAGCCATCCTGAAGCGCTGGACATGGACGCGCAGGGGCGGCGCGTATTCGCGAATATCGCGGAGTCGAGCGAGGTTGCTGTAATTGATGGGGCTACGAATTCGATTGTGGCGCACTGGAAGCTGACGGATGCGGCGGATAATGTTCCGATGGCCTACGAGAGCAAGCGGCAAAGGCTGTATTTGGCCTGCAGGAAGCCAGCGACATTGATTGCTCTGGATGCGGTGTCAGGTACGGAGTTGGCACGCGTGCCTGCGGGCGAGGGAGCCGACGATCTGTTCTACGATGCGGGGCTGGGCCGGGTTTACGTAATCAGCGGCGCGGGTGAAGTGGACGCTTTCCAAGTGGATGGCGCAACACAGATGGCTGCAATCGGAGTGACGCGCACCTTGGCTGGAGCGAAGACTGCATTGCTTGTGCCTTCGGGAAGCGCGCTCTACGTGGGTGTTCCGGCGGCAGGTGGACAGCCCGCGGAGATTCGCGTGTATTCGACCGGGATTGAGAAGGCGAGCAAATGAGGAGGTCTGGACTGAGTAGGAATTCTGCGCGGGGTTGTATTCGAAGCGGAGTGGCGGCTGTGCTGTTTGCGGCGGCGAATCTACTGGTCGCGCAGAGTTCGACGCCGAGTGCAGCGGTTGCAAAAGGGCTGGATTCGGAGACGTTGAAGTATGTGGTGATCGTCAGCCGGCACGGTGTGCGGTCTCCAACGGGCAAGACGGATCAGCTGAATCAGTACTCGGCCAAGCCGTGGCCGGTGTGGAGCGTGCCGCCGGGTTATCTTACTGAGCACGGCGCCAAACTGATGACGCTGTTGGGCGCATACGACCGTGAGATGTTGGCCAGGGAAGGTTTGTTGGGAGCCGATGGCTGCCGCGATGCGGAGCATGTTTCGATCATTGCGGACTCAGACCAGAGAACGCGGGAGACAGGGAAGGCGCTGGCGGCGGGGATGTTCCCAAATTGCGTGATTGATGTGAAGGCGCTTGCGGAAGGGACGCCCGATCCGCTGTTTCACTCTCTGGAAGCGGGTGCGGGACGCGCTGATGGCGGGCTTGCGTTGGCTGCGCTGGCCGGGCGCATTGGGGACAATCCCGCGGGACTGGTGGAAGCGTATCGACCGCAGCTGCAGGCTATGGAGGATGTGCTTCTGGGGTGCAAGCCGGATACGCATTGTGCGCCCGCAAAGGTTTCGCTGTTCGACGTCCCGTCTTCAATCGGAGCAGGTACGGGCGATGGTATGCCGCAATTGCGCAGCCCGCTGAGTACGGCAGCGACGATGGCGGAAAACCTGCTGCTTGAGTACACCGAGGGAATGGACGCCGCAAAGGTTGGCTGGGGGCGCGTGGACGCGAACAAGGTGCGCGAGCTGATGCAAATCCACACAGCTAGCGCGGAACTGACGCGGCGCACCAACTATATTGCGCGAGCCGGTTCGGCGAAGATGCTGAATGCGATCAGGCTTTCCATGGAGCAGGCGATCCAAGGGAAGGCTGTGGATGGTGCGCTGGGCAAGCCTGGGGACCGACTGCTTATATTGGTGGGCCACGATACTAACCTTTCGAACATCAGCGGCGCGCTCGGCCTGACGTGGCTGATTGATGGGCGCATGGACGATACGCCCCCTGGCGGGGCATTGGTGTTTGAAGTTTGGAAAGATGGACGGACGGGAGAGTATTCTGTGCGGACTTCCTATATGGCGCAGACGCTGGACCAGATGCGGAATGCGACGACGCTGAGCGCGGCGAATCCTCCCGAGACAGTAGGGGTGTTTGTGCCGGGTTGCGGGCGCGCAGATGGCTCGTGCACGTGGAAGGCGTTTCAAGAGACGCTTAAGGCCGGGACCGACGCCGACTTTGTGAAATAGCCTTATGCCGCGAGCGGGATGGAGTCACTCAGCTCTGCGCGGACAACGTAGCGGCTCGGACCTGGCGCAGCGGCAAGGCTGTGGCGGCAGTGAGCGACCGTTGAATTTCAGCGACTACCGAAAGGGCTATGGTTTCAGGCGATTCAGCGCCCAAATCGAGCCCCATGGGGGCGTAAAGGCGCGCAAGCCAGTGTTCAATCTGGGCGACGGTGGCAGGAAGTTTGAGCAGCCGGGCGGCTTCGGCAAGAAGTTCGCGAGTGCGGCGCTGTGGGCCGAGGACTCCGATGTATGCAGGCGGGTTTTCAAGTGCCAAAAGTGAAGCAAGTATGCGTGAATCCTGCTCGAAGCTGTGGGTCATGAGAACAGCGGCATCGTGAGAACGAAGGTTGGCGAGCGGACCACATGAGACTGCAGCCTGATTGGCCGATTGATCTGGCGGGAATTCCGCGGGCGAGAGCGTGTGGACCTCATGGGCGGACGGGAAGCGTTCGCGCGTGGCGAGATGGGAGCGGCCGTCGGCCACAACGACGAACCAGCCGAGTTCCCTTGCGAGCGCGAGAAGCGGATGGGCATCGTCGCCTGCGCCGAAGATCCAAAGACCGGGACGAGGGGCGCGCCAGTTGACCCAGGCGCGGCGCTCTGTTCCGTTGCTTGCGATGAACTTTTCAATGGTGGTTCCGCCTTCCAGAGCAGATTCGGCAAAGACCTGTAGCTCCCTGGGAGCCGCGCCTGATTGGGATTCTTCTTTATCCAAACATTCTGAAACGCCCGAAGCAGAATTTGAGAATCCAGCGAACGCGCGAACGCCAAACTGGGGACCTTCGAGCAGGGTTGCAACCGCAATCGGTATGCGCTGCTCGAAGGCCAGTTCCAACGCGCGGAGCAACGGAGCGGCGGTGGCGCGACGCTCAAGAAGCAGATAGACGACGCCACCGCAGCCGGAGCCATAGGGCAGGTCGCCATCCTCTTCCAGTGTGGAGTAGCGCTGAATGACGGGGCCGTTTGCGGTGAGCCACCATGCCCGTTGAGCGACCTGGGCTTCGAGGCATCCGCCGCTGACTGTGCCGGCGCGCCGACCGTCGGATGACAGCAACATACATGCGCCGGGCTTGCGATAACTGGAGCCTTCGACAGAAACGACCGTGGCTAGAACACAGTCTGCTTCTGTGGATTTCAACTCGCGCCAGAGGGCCAGAATGCGCTCAAGGTCGGTCATATTCCTATTTTCGCGCAGGTTTTTGGCCGGAGACGGAGGAATTGCGATTTAGGTTTTCAGGGAACGAAATTCAGGGAGTAGGCGGTGGCCGGGTCTACGGGGCTGTGGAGGATGCCGAGAGAGTTGAGCTGCTGATAGGTGGCAGCCCAGCGGGACGGGGTCATATGCCCGGTCAGTGAGCCCGATGGGTCGCCTCCAGTGATGAAACCGCCATCGCGTAGTGCCTGTGCCGTGTAGGCTTCCTGGGCTGGATTGAGTGCGGGGTTGAGCTTGAGCAGCAGGGCGTTTGTGGCTTCCGGATCACTCAAATAAGATTGCCAGCCACGAATGCTGGCGCGGACGAATTTGGCAACGATGTCAGGGTGCTGGGCCGCGAAATCGCGCGTGGTGAACTGTACACGGTAAGGGTCGTACCCGGAGGCGCTGATAAGGAGCGTTCGAACTTCGGCGCTGGCCTGTTTGGCCAGGTAGGGCTCGCTGGTGACGAAGATTTGCTGGACATAGTTTGGGTCGGCGAGGAAGTTGGCGATGGAGAGGGTGGAGGGAACCTGGCGGACCTGGCGCAGGTTGTAACGGGAGGTCACGTACTTGATCCAGGTGGCGCCGGTTTGCGCGGCAATGGTGTGGCCTTCGAGATCGCGGAAATCGTGGATGGGTGAGTCTTTGTGGACCATGACGGCCTGGGGGTCGTGCTGCATGGTGGCCGCTACCGCTACGACCGGAAGGCCGTTTGAATTCCACTCAAGAATTGCGTCGCTGGAGCCGAGACCGAAGTCGGCTTTGCCGGTAGAGACCAGTTGAACGGCGCCGCCGTACTGAGGAAGCGGAAGGAGGGTGACGTCGAGACCTTCGGCCTTGTAGTAGCCAAGAAGTTGCGCGGCGAAGAAGCCGCCATGCTCAGGTTGCGGATACCAATCGAGCTGCAGGCGAACGGGCGTTAGGCCGTTGCTAGCAGCGGGCGGCTGTGTGTGGCAGCCTGCGAGGGCAAGAGCGAGCACAACCGGGATTGAAAGCTCGGTAAAGGTGAGGGGTTTGATTGATCTCAACGTTGACCTCAGGGAATGGAAGAAGGCGTCCTTAAAGAGAAAGCTACCATGGAGGACGAAAGTTTTTACGAGCGGAATGGTTGGGACTGCGCATTTCTGCTTGCCCCGAGGCGTGCAGCCAGCCGGAGCAGAGCTTCGTCGCAGCCATGAGCAGCGGCCAGTTGCATGCCCCCGTGGGCGCAGGGGATGGTGACAACGGGGACACCGGCGAGGCTGAACGGCGTGGTGTAGCGCAGCAGGCGAGAACGGGTCTGGCTATGATCGGCACGGGCGGTTAGGCGCGATACGGGGCAGGCGGGCAGGAGCAGCAAGTCGTGCTGAGCAAAGAGTTCATTCGTGCGGCTGCGGAAGTCCGAATGGCGCTGGCGAAGTGTGGCGATTTCATTGTCGGAGATGTGAGCACCCCACTCGAGGCGTTCGCGGATGGAGGGCTCGAAATGTTCGAAGTGGCTGGCGTGGATGCGCGCGGCTTCCCAGGCTTGGATGGGCGCGAAGATCTCGAAGGAGTCGGCCCACCAATCTACGTTGACTGTTTTGGCCAGCAACCCGAGGCATTCGATTTCCTCAACTGTGGTGTGAAGGCTGCTGACTATCTCGGGTTCGCAGTCGTAGAGAAAGCGGTTGTCAATGACGGCAATCCGCTGGAATTGGGCGGGTGGGGCGGTCTCGGTGTGTTCGAAGATGCTGGCAAGCAGTGGCCCATCTTCGAGGTCGCGAAAGAGGACGCCCATGGTGTCGAAGGATTGCGCGAGATGGGCTGCGCCGTGCCAATCGCCGCGACCGTGAGAGGCGCGATAGCCGGCGAGGCCGCAGAGCGCGGCGGGCACGCGGATGGAGCCGCCGGTGTCCGTGCCGATGGCGGCTACGGTGGAGCCCTCCAGAATGCTTGCCGCTGCACCGGAGGACGATCCGCCGGTGAGCGCGGTGGGGTCGCCAGGTTGGAGACAGTCGCCGAATTCGGAGTTTTCGCCAGTGATGCCGTAGGCCAATGGATGCAGATGGGTCTTACCAGTGATGATGGCGCCGGCCGCGCGGAGCCTGCGAACCAGCCAGGAATCATGGAGGGCGGGACCTTTCAAATCGCGATAGTAACGGACTCCGCAACTGGTGGGCGCGCCGGCGAGATCGAAGCAATCCTTAACTGAAATGGGCAAGCCCCACAATTGGAGGGGACCTACGCCGAAGGGGTCAGGAGCCGCTTCCGAGCGGGTAGCTTCGGTGCGAGTCCAGTCCGCATCCTGCCACAGGTACGTGTTACGGCTGGCATTCGCATTGGAGCGAGCGAGAGCTTGTTCTGCCAATTCAGAGGGCCGGATAGCTCGACTGGCAAGTGCGGAGCGAAGGCCGCGCATGGTCCACGGAAGGGTGGTCATGGTCCGATTGTAGGCGTCCACAATATCAGATTGCGACGGCGTTTTTTTGAAGTTCCTGTCCGTGGCTCGCCGTGCTAATTTCGAGTATGGGAGTTACGGTTACCGCAGCGAGACGCCGGGCAAAGAAGGTGAAAGAACCGCCCGCTTCCGAATTGAGCATCGATCGGGAACGAATGAGTGCGCTGGTAGCCTTCACGTCGCGATCGATGGCGACGGCGAGCCCTAGGCCGTTTGGCGCTTCGATTGTTCATACGAAATCTGGAAAGCTGCTACTGCGGGCGCTGAACGCGGTCAAGCAGGAATCCGATCCCAGCGCGCACGCCGAAGTGCGCGCGATTCGTAAAGCAACCAAGCGGCTGAAGAAGATTTCGCTGGCCGGGTTCACGCTCTATACGACCTGCGAACCATGCCCGATGTGCATGAGCGCGGCACTTTGGGCGGGGCTGGATCGCGTGGTCTACGGTGCGACGATCGAGGACGCTAACCGGCACTGCAACCAGATTCAGATTCCCGCGACGGAAGTGGCTGCTCGCAGCGACATGACCTGCGAGGTTGATGGCCCGCTCCTGCGCGACGAATGCTATGCTCTTTTTACCCATCCCCAGATGCTGCGGGCATTTCGCCTTTGGCAAACCCGCAAGCGAATATGAATTGAAGAGGTCGTTCCGGTGCGTGAAGCGCTTGCCAGAGGACTATCGGAGATTGTCGGCAATGCCTCGCGGGTATTGACTGCGCCGGCCGTGCTCGACAGGCTTTCGCACGACTTCTACTGGTATTCGCCCGTGTTGCGGCCACTGCTGGTAAACAAGGTGGGCGAGGTAGCGGTACAACCTGTGAGCGTGGACGAAGTGCTGGCGGTATTGCGTTATGCAGGAAAGCACGCGGTGCCTGTGACCGTGCGTGGCGCGGGGACTGGCAATTACGGACAGTGCGTTCCGCTGGAGGGCGGCATTGTGCTGGACCTTTCATTGATGGATAAGCTGGAGGAGATTACCTCGGACGGCGTAGCTGTGTGCCAGCCGGGACTGCGGCTCGGAGTGCTGGAAACGGAAGCGCGCAGGCAGGGTTGGGAGTTGCGGATGTATCCATCGACGCTGGCCAAGGCTTCAGTAGGAGGATTTCTTGCGGGAGGGTCGGGCGGAATCGGCTCGGTTGCACACGGTGGATTGCGCGACTTCGACAACGTGCGCGCTTTTGAAGTTGTGACGATGGAAGAAGAACCGCGCGTGGTGTTGCACGAGGGTGCGGCGGTGCATGAGATTCTGCACGCGTGGGGAACGAACGGCGTGCTTACTCGGGTCTGGTTTCCCCTTACGCAAGCGGTGGAGTGGACGCAGTGGACAGCGGCCTTCGATAGCTTCGAACAGGCATTTCGATTTACGCAATCGTTTGCCGTGGACGCAGGTTGGACCAAACGGCTGGCTACTGTGTTCGAGTGGCCTATTCCTTCATTCTTTTTGCCGGTGAAGCAGGTGGTGCGCGAAGGCAAGGCGCTGGCTCTAATTATGATTGAGAGCGCACAGGCCGGGGCTTTGAATGCGGCTGCGGGACTGGCCGGGGGCGAAGTTACATTTTGCGGAGCGTACCAGGGACCGCGCACTCAGCCGCTGCTGAGCGACTACACGTGGAATCACACGACTCTGTGGGCAATGAAGGCTGACCCTAGTTACACGTATTTGCAATGCGGGTTTTCGCCGACGGAATTTGAGGAACAGTTTCGACTATTGCGCAAGCGGTTTGGAAACGAGATTCTCTTCCACATCGAGTTTATGAAGAACGGCGATGGAGTGGTGATTCCTGGCGCAATTCCTATTGTTCGCTTTACGACCGAAGAACGATTGAACGAGATGATTGCGTATTGCCGGTCGATTGGCGTGTTTGTCGCCAATCCACATGTGAATTACCTGGAAGACTGCGGGAGATTCCGCACGGATAACATTCAGTTGCTGGCGAAGCAGAAGTACGATCCGCGCGGGCTGCTGAATCCGGGCAAAATGATCAGCTTTCGCAAGGAGGCAGCGGCGCGATGAAGACGTGGATTCCCGATGCGCGCAACTTCGCTTATCTGACGTGGAAACAGGTGGATGCTTTGCCGCGGGAATCGACGCTGTTGGTGCTGCCGACGGCGGCGATCGAGCAACATGGGCACCATCTGCCGCTGGCTACCGATACGCTGATCAACAATTTGCTGCTGGGCAAGGCGCTTGAGCGTGTTCCGGCGGAGTTGCCCATCTATGCGCTTCCGTTGGTTTGCTACGGGAAGAGCAATGAGCATGTGGGGTTTCCGGGAACGCTGTCGGTGAGCGCGCAAACGTTTCTTGCGGTGGTGCGGGATTTGGGCGCGAGCATTGCGGCAAGTGGGTTCAAGAAGGTTGTTCTCTACAACACGCATGGGGGGAACACGTCGCTGGTGGATGTGCTGGCGCGCGATCTGAGAGCGGAGTTTGGGCTGAGGACGTTTTCGCTTTTCGGATCGCCGGGGGCGACGTTTGAAGGAGTGAGTGCGCAGGAGAGAGCGTACGGGTTTCATGCCGGAGAGATTGAAACCGCATTTCTGCTGCATGGAGCGCCGGAGTTGGTGCATCCGGCGGAATACACGGCGAATTACATTGCCCGCGTGGATGAGCCAGAACTGCTTAAACCTGAGGGATCGTCAGCGAACTTTGCATGGCTGACTAAGGATATTGCGCCGAGTGGTGTGATGGGCGATCCGACCGCTGCCAGCGCCGAGAACGGCGAACGGTGGGCGAACGACGCGGCTGCGCGCATCGCCGAAATTCTGGTGGCGATGTACAACTTTGAGCCAAGGCACGGTGCTTGAGGATGGCTTTGGTTGACTGCGGCGATGGAGTTCGGTTAGAGCGCGGAGTGAAATGCAAACTCTCGGATGAAACGGCGCTTGTTTCGGACCATTACTATCCAAATAGTGAGGGGCCGTGGCCGACGCTGCTGATGCGGCAGCCCTATGGGCGCGACATTGCGTCGACGGTGGTGTATGCGCATCCGGTATGGTTTGCGCGGTACGGTTATCACGTTGTAATCCAGGATGTGCGCGGACGCGGCGAGTCGGAGGGGGAGTTTTATCCCTTTCGCAACGAGGGCCAGGATGGCGCCGAAACGATTGCGTGGCTGCGCACTCATGCCGCATGCAATGGGCGCATCGGGATGTATGGATTCTCTTACCAGGGTGCGACGCAATTGCTGGCGGCCGCAGAACAGCCTGAAGGACTGAAATGCATTGCGCCGCATATGACGGCAACGGATCTGTATCACGGATGGTTCTATCATCATGGCGCGCTTCGGCTGAGTTCGAGTCTTGGATGGGGCATTCAGATGTTGCGCGAAGATGCGCGGCGACTGGGATTGCGCGGGGCAAGCGACCGACTGGAGGCGGCGTGGGCGAACATCCGCGCACAGGCGGCGCATGTGCCGTATGCAGATCATCCCTCAATTGCAGATGCTTCGCTGCCGAGTTATTTGCGCGACTGGTTTGCGCATCGCGAGCCGGGTGCGTATTGGAGCGAGATGGATGTGAGTACGCGGCTCGATAAGATTTGCGTTCCGGCTTTGCATATTGCGGGGTGGTTCGATACGTATCTGGAGGGTTCGATAGCGGGGTACGTGGCGCTGCGCAGAGACGCGGGCAGCGCATTTGCGCGTGAGAATCAGTATTTGATCGCGGGGCCATGGGTGCATATTCCGTGGGGCGACCGCGTGGGGGATGTGAATCTTGGCGAGGCGGCAAACCTCAACACGGATGCGGTTCTGTTGAAGTGGTTCGATTGCTGGCTAAAGGATTCAGATGTGTTCAACAATGAGCCGCGCATCCGCTATTTTGCGCTCGGCCCGAACGAATGGCGCAGCGCTGGTGAATGGCCCGCCGCAGCTGAGTATGCGCTTTATCTGCATAGCGACGGGAATGCCAATTCGCGGAAGGGAGACGGAACTCTTGGCTTCGAAGCGCCCACCGAGGATGAACCGCGCGATGTGTTTGTTTACGATCCCGAGGTGCCAGTGATCGCGCCGGGAGGGCCACAAGCGCTAAGTGGGCCACTTGATCAGTCGGTGATGGAGATGGGCAATAACCTGCTTGTTTACACATCCGAGCCGGTGGAGCGCGAAACGGAGATCTTCGGCCAGCCGCGCATCAAATTGTATGCGGCCACTTCCGCGGTGCATGCGGACTTTACAGCCAAGATAGTACGCGTGACCTTGGGTGGGCGAGCGGAGTTTATTTCGATTGGGATCGCGCGCAGCTCGTGGCTGTTTCGCGATGAAGGGTATGTGGCGGATGAGGTTCACGCGTGGGAGTTCAATTTGGAACCAGTTGCGTTTGTGCTGGCCCAGGGCGAGCGGTTGCGGCTGGAGATCGCGAGCTCGGCATTCCCGCTTTACGACCGCAATCCTTCGACGGACGTTTCGCCACAGCTAGCGGACAACTGGAACTGGGGACGCTCGACGCAGCAGGTTCTGCATTCGAAGGCCTATCCTTCCGCTCTGTGTCTGCCGGTGAAGGGAGATGCGGGATGGTGAGCGGAGGCGAGAAATCCATTCCGGAGATTGCGCTTGATGGCGTGAGCAAGCGGTATCGCAATGGAGCTGTGGCGCTGGAAGGGATCTCTCTGAGCGTGGAGCGCGGCGAGTTCGTCACGTTTCTTGGACCATCGGGATGCGGTAAATCGACGCTGCTCAAGCTGGTTTCAGGACTGAGTCCGGTGAGCGAGGGGCGGGTGCAGGTGAACGGGATGACGCCTGTGAATGCTCGCGAGCTGATGAGCTTCATCTTTCAGGATGCGACATTGATGCCGTGGCGGACGGTGGAACAGAATGTCGGCCTGGGGATGGAACTTGAGTATGCGACGCGGGCGGCGCGCAAGGAGCGCGTGGCGAAGATGCTGGATCTTGTAAGACTTGACCACGTGGCCAAGCGCTATCCGCGGCAGCTTTCGGGCGGGATGAAGATGCGAGTCTCAATTGCGCGTGCGCTGGTGAGCCGGCCTCGGATTCTGCTGATGGACGAGCCCTTTGCAGCTCTGGATGAGATGTCGCGCGATCGATTGAACGAGGAACTGCTGCGGCTGTACGGCGAGCAGAAATGGACTGTACTATTCGTGACGCATTCGGTGGCGGAAGCCGTATTTCTGTCGACACGGATCGTAATTCTAGCGGCGCATCCGGGACGCGTAGCGCATGAAATCAAGGTGGATCTGGGGTGGCCGCGGACGGCGGAGACGCGCGAATCGAAGGCATTTGAGGAGCAGGTGACGCAGGCGTCGCGGTTGTTGCGAGGGGTGTACCAGGCATGAAGAAGCGATGGCTGGCGATCAACAGCGTGGTTGTATTTGCGTCGCTGCTGGCGATGTGGTCGGGTGTGGTTGCCATTGCGCATTTGCCCGCGTACATTCTGCCAGGTCCGCTGGCTGTGGCAGAGGCGCTCCGCGACCGGTTTCCGAGCCTGCTGAATTCGCTGGCGATCACCACGGAGGAAGCGGCGGGCGGCCTGGCCGCGAGCATTGTTGTGGGAGTAGCCGTGGCCATGGTGTTTGCGCAATGGCGGTGGCTGCGGCAGTTGGTTTATCCCTACACGATTCTGCTGCAGACCGTTCCCATTGTGGCCATTGCTCCGCTGATTATTCTGTGGACAGGAGCTGGAACGACGGCGGTCACGATTGTCACGTTCATCATCTGCCTTGCACCGATCATTGCCAATACTACGCAGGGATTGATCAGTGTGGACGGGAACCTGATTGATCTTTTCCTGATGTACAAGGCGACGCCGGCGCAGATACTGTTCAAGCTGCGGCTGCCGAACGCGCTGCCCAACCTGTTTACGGGCATACGCATTTCGGCAGGGATCAGCGTGATTGGAGCGCTGACCGGCGAGTTATTCGCTGGTTCGACGCGAGTGGGCGAGGGTGGGTTGGGTTACTCAATCACTTATGCCAACGATCAGATGGAGACCAGTTACATGTTTGCGCTAGTGCTGGCCGCGACGGTATTGGGGTTCTCATTCTTTTTTATTGTGATGTTTCTGGAATGGCTGGCGTTGCATAACTGGCATGAATCCAGCCGGTCTCAGACGGCGGAGTAGGGAGATTCGCGATGTTACGCATGGAGTCGAAGAACGGGTGGTGGCTGATCACGCATCCTGACCACGCTCGGCTGGCGGGAGAGTTTGCGGCGGCGTGGGGAAATGCACGTTTTCGCAGGCCGGAGCCGCGGGCGCGCGTACTGAAAGGGATTGCCTGCCACGATGATGGATGGGCTGCGCGCGATGCGCATCCATCGATCACGCGGCATGGGAAACCGTCAGCGTTTTCGACTGAGCTTGTGGGCAAGTACTCCGCGTTTGAAGAGATTGATCTGGAGGAATACCTGGCGGTACGTGAGCGCGCTGTGCGGATTATTGCGGAAGAAGATCCTTATGCCGGGCTGCTGATTTCGATGCACACCTATAACCTGCTGACCGCTCATGCCGACCGATCGACGATTGCGCCGGAGGGGCTTGCACTTCTGGATGCGTTTCTCGAAAGGCAGCGACTGTATCAGGACGAACTCCACGCGGCGATTGCGGCGGACTCATCGCTTAGCCAGAAAGATAAGGCCGAGGCGACAATCCTGGAGCACTTCAGGCTATTGCAGGCCTGCGACAATTTGTCGTTGCTGGTGTGTGTGGCGTTTGCTGCGCCGGCGCATTTGCTGCATCCTTTGCCGCTCAGTGGCGGCGGAGATTCGGAGGTCGAGGTGCATCCGATTGGGCCGCGGCATTTTCGCCTGGAGCCATGGCCGTTTGCGAAGCCAGAGTTGAGCTTTGGATTTCCGGCGCGGCATGTGGCTGGCAAGTTCTTTGCGGATTCCCAGAGACTGGAGAGCGCTTTTCGTGCGGCTCCGGTGGAACGGCTTACCGTTACACTTCTCGAGTAAGCGAGGGGCCGTACTGCATGGAGAGCAACAAGGGCCTACCGCTGGGTTGATGCAAAAGCCGCCCCCACCCCCCCGGGGTTCTGTAAATAAATTCCTTGTTTTCAGCAGGCTAGGAGGGGAGCTGCGCCGCAAAATATTGATTTGACAAGAGTTATTTGCAGATTCTTGACGTTAAAGGACTTAAGCCTCATTTTTCAGTCCGGACGGGAAGTCCTTGATCCAATTCACGAGGACGGCGCCCATTCGTTCTGCGACTCCGTATGCGCAGCTTCCGGTTCTGCAATTCGATCGGGGATGCTTCTCGCCCCTGCCTTCGTGGCATCGATGCCCAGTTCAATTGCTATTGTGCACCGAGGACACGTAATTATCTGCAAATGGGTTGCTGATTTTCGGGATGCGGTGAAGAACGCATCCCGAATGATGGGTCGTGTTCGACCTTGCGTTTTTTGGGCGATCCTTAGAAATCCAGATGCAGGGACATCTGGATCTGACGTGGAGCGCCGATGGTGTGTTGAACGATACCGAGGCCTGACGGCGATGAGTAAAGTCCTCCCAATACCGGCTGTCCAGCGTAGGGGAAGGCGTTATAGCCAGCGTTCTGCGAGACCTCGTTTCCGGGGATATCGAAGCTGGTGGTGTTGGTGACGTTGTAGACGTCGAAGGTGTACTTGAGGTTGAACCTCTCGGTGAGTGGAATCATCTTGATGAGAGAGGCGTCGGCGCGTTTCTGAAAGGACTGCCGGAAGATGTTGCGCTGACCTGAGGTGAATCCTGTTTCATACGGATCGGAGGTGGGAATAGCGCCGCCGAGACCGCCTGCCTGAAGCAAAGGCAGTGTGAAACAGGCGGCATTCAAAGCTGGCGGCGCTCCGGCGGGGGTCCAAGCGCCGGAGTGGCCGGTGAGGGCCGAATGGGCCGTGCAGCCCGGCGCCAGAGGGACGATGGGGTTGGTGATGCCGTCTGAGGTTGAGTAGTAAATGCTGCCGACTGCGCCGGAGAAATCGATGATGCTGTAAGGCTGTCCGCTCTGCAGAACGGCGAGGCCTACGAGCGACCATCCGTCGGCGAGCTTGCCACCAATGGTGTGCTTGTTGAGGAAATCGGGCGCCTGGTAGATGTAGTTGACGCTGATGATGTTGGTACGGTCGAAGTCGGACGAGCCGTAGCCGCTGCGCAGATTAACCGGATTGTTGCCGTTGTAGAAGAGGCCAAGGCCGCTCTGTTCATCGAGAGCGTGCGACCAGGTGTACGAGACTCCGACCTGGACGCCCTTACTCATTCGCTTCTCAAGATGCGCCTGGAGTGCGTTGTAGGCATCGACGCCAGCGGCCTTGTAGTCGATGGATTCAGCCGCGTAGCCGATGTAGGGCACGCGAAGATCGACGTTGCCGCCTTCGTAATTCGCCTGGTAGCCGGAGCCATCGGGCAGAGTGGCACCGCCTACGGTGTAGCCGTAGGAATAATTCTGCTGGTAAGCGCCGCCGCCAAGAGTGGGACTGGAGGGGGAAGCAATGTTGGGCTGATTGAAGGGAATCGGGATCACCTGATGGCGGCCGATGTTTCCCACGTAACCTAATTCGAAAGCGACGTCAGTGCGTGGCTGCCATTGAAAGTCGAACGTGTAGTTGATGGTGTAAGGCAGCTTGTTGGCGCGGTCGTAGACGCCGAGTGAAATGGGCTGGCCGTTATTGGTGATCTCGCCGTTCGGATTGGCTGCGGAGGGGCAGATTCCCGAGATGCCGCTCAAGCCTGTGTTCTCAATGCTGCAGGCGTTGGGAAGGTAGTTGCTGAGATCAGAAGCCTTGGGACTGGTGGGCGCGGCATATTGAAGGGTGGTGCCGTAGGGGTTTTCAAGATCGCCGGTTTGATCGGTCGGCGGGCCGGTGCCAGGGCCGAAGCTGTTGTTTCCGCCGCAAGTGGGAATGTAGTACTGGTAGAGGGACCTTGAGGAAGTGGGGCACTGCGAGGAATTGACGAACGGAAGCTGCTGGTTGACGCCGAAGGGACCGCCGGTGACTGTGCCGATGGCGTAGCCGGGCGAGAAGTAAGTGAACAGCTCGCCGCGATCGTAATAGATGCCGGCGCCGGTGCGGAAGACCACATGGCCGTGGTTGAACCCCGGTGACCATGCGGCGCCGACTCGTGGACCGATGCCCCACTGGCGACCGGTGAGGGTGGTGTTGCTTACGCCACTGGTGCCGTTGGCATTGTTGCCGGCGATGATGAGGCCGGTGTTGGTGATGGTATCGGAGCCGACGCTGTAGTTATAAAGGCTGGGGTCGAAGTTGAAGATGCGGCCGTATTTCTCGGTGAGGCCGCCATCCCAGTCATAGCGCACGCCGGCGGTGAGGGAAAGATTCGGTGTGATTTGGAATTTGTCCTGCACATAAGTGCCTAGCTGATTCGCGCGGTAGTAGCGGCTGGCGTTGCCCTGCAGGAAGGACGAAACATAGAAGCCTGTGGCCGCGTTGCCTGGAGTGACGAAGCCCTGCACAAACTGGCTGAAGTCGTCAGTGGCCACGGTGCCGGTGCCAGTGCGCTTGTCAATGGTATTGAGTTGTGTGTAGGTATAACTCGCGCCGAAGCTGATGGTGTGCTTGCCCAGAATCCAGATAGCGTCACCCCTGGGAGCGAGACGGTTCTGAAAGACACCGGTGTTGGTAGACTGCGATTCGGCGTTGGGGCCGATATTCAGATAAACGTTACTGACGCCGGATGGCTGATTAGCGCCCAGAATGTTGTAGATGGAGATGCCGGGAAAATAATTCGATCCGAACATGTTGATGGAGCCGGTGCCTGCCGAGCCGCCGGGAATTGAGCCGGGACCAAAGGGCTGCACGTTATCACCCCAGTTTTTCTCGCGAATAACGCCCAGAGTTTGCGTGGTACTGAGGTTGGACTTCACGATGAAGGTGTTGGTGATGGAGGCAACCTGCGAGCCGGAGTCCAGGTGTTCGTCGAAGCCTGGCACGCTGGAGTAAGAGTACGGCGCAATAGTGGGATCGTGCTGGTAGAAGTACTTGAGCGCGAGGCTGTCCTTCTTGGTGGCGTTCCAGTCGACATCGGCCACGGCGATATCCGCGTTAAAGCGTCCAGTTCCGGGGATGAAGGCATTGTCCAAATGGGAGATGGTGGGCACCGCTCCGTTGAGCGCATCGTTGGGGATGAGCCACTTTCCGGGTTC
>Ga0181531_10000624_pt1 | contig 23429 bp, 22 predicted proteins | sample PEATcosm2014_Bin_38_FD_119743 | JGI IMG/M metagenome (GOLD analysis project Ga0181531, IMG submission 119743) | Peatland microbial communities from MTU Mesocosm Facility, Houghton, MI, USA - PEATcosm2014_Bin11_10_metaG | ecosystem: Environmental > Terrestrial > Soil > Wetlands > Peat | place...
CCTACAGCTTCCTCCAGATTCCACCTCACGATGGACACCCTTGCCGTTCAGCTAACACTTCCCCTTGCCGGGTGTGTAGGGGACTTGCACCCCCAAGTGAGTGCGCCCTGCCGGGCGCACCAAGACGAAAAGGCCTGCGGTGTATTAGCAGGCCTTTTCTTATTGTCAGAACCGCCTGCTTCTCCAGGGACTGGATGTTGCCGGAACGAAGGCCGCAGCCGAGACGCTCTTCCGTCTAAGCTCAATCGCTCCGATGCTTCAGCGCGCCACGCGGCCGGATGGCTCCAGTCGTTACTTCGAAGTGCTGCTTCGCTCCACGAGCGTTGAATCGAACGCCACCGGCACGCAGGTTATCGCCAGCAGGTCCAGGAGTACTCCACAGTTTGCGCAAAATACCCTAAGCGCAAACTCACCGTGGGGGATCCAAACTTCAGCGCTCCGGGCAAGTAACCAGCCACTCGGAGGCTACTGTTCCGGAAACATTCCCCAGAGCGATCGCATAAGGAAGCTCGCTGACAAAACTGTTCCCACGAAACGAAAACAGGCCGTGGTGCAAGCATGGTGCAAGCACGGCCAATCCGGCCAATCCGGGATGCCGCCCCCAATCTTTCCCCGGAGCGTTTGCAGGTTAATTCGCGGAAACGCGCACAATCGATTCATGCCCATCAAAAACACACAAATCCCCTCAATTCCTTCATTTCCTTCAATATGTCAGGTATGTGCCCGGTCTGTACCCAAAATCAGGTACCCCCACCCCCCCCGTTTCTATGAAAACAATAGGGTTACGCGATATTCAGTTAAATACCCCATGAAAACAAACGACTTAAAATTAGGACAAAGTCGGAAATCCGCCGTTTTGAGCGGAAATGCGGCAGTTTTAGAGCCCAGCCGAAGCCGTACTATCAGTCAACGTCATGTCGTCGGCCGTTCATGCCATCGCCCTGAACATTCCCGCGCCTCCACTGCTTGATAAACTGGAACCATGGTCCGTGTCCTGCGCCCTATCCCTCATGAAAGCGTCAAACTCCTGGTATTCGATCTCGACGGCACGCTTATCGACTCAGCGAAGGACCTTTGCAACAGCGTGAACGCCACGCTGCGCGAATTCAATTGCGAACCACTGCCGGACGCGCAAGTGGCCAGCTATATCGGCGATGGGGCAGTGATGCTGGTCCGCCGCGCCCTCTTTGGCCCCGATGCCACCAACGTGGACGAGGCTTTCCTGGCCCGCGCCTACGCTTATTTTCTGGATTACTATCGCGAGCACAAGTTGGACTACACCTACGCCTACGAGGGCGCTCTTGAGTCGCTCAAGGCGTTGCGCACGGGTCCGGACGGCCGCTTGCGCAGTATGTCGGTGCTGACCAACAAACCGGTTCGCCCCGCGCAGGCGATTTGCGACGCGCTGGGCCTCTCGCCGTTTTTCGTCCATGTGTACGGAGGCAACAGCTTCTCCGAGAAGAAACCGGATCCGATGGGCCTGCTGGCGCTCATGGGTGAAGCCGATGCACGGCCCGATGAAACGGTTCTGATTGGGGACAGCGAAGTCGACGTGGCGACTGCGCGCAATGCCGGCGCCTGGGTGGTTGGCTGCACCTTTGGCCTTTCACCGCAAAGTCTCGTGGAAAACCCTCCCGACGTGCTCGTCGATTCGCCCGTTGACTGGGTGGAGGCGCTCGATCCCGCCACCAACGGCCTGCCGGTGCGGTAAAAGGCGCGCGAATTATATCCGTTTCTCTCTCCTCTCCGATTTGTCTTAATGTTGCCTTAAGCTTCACATTCCGGGACACTTCCGGAAACGATAAACCTCGCAGCCGCGTCTAATTAGAAACTGGATATAGTCCTTCCGCGAGATTTTTCCGTTTTGGCACAAGCCTCTCATTTTGCATCCCGCGTGAAGCGGCCCAGTCTCAGTTAGCGGTACAATTGTTCTAAGCCCGGCGTTTTTCTCGCTTTCTCGCTGTGCATTTTTCGCAGTCCACTTGATTCACTCTGTGGTCCTTGGAGTCTCCGCGCATGCGCTCATTTGCCTTGGTATCTCTTCTTGCCTTTCTGGTGCCGGCAGCCACACAGGCGGCGAACCCGTCGAACCCCGGACCGCCGCTGCCGACGGCGGCGTTGAGCGGCACGGTGGCTGATCCGAGCGGCGCCATCGTTCCCGGCGCCGAGGTTGATCTGGTCAACAGTGATGGTTCTGTGGCCGTTACCAATCACTCCGATCCCGACGGCACCTTCAAAGTCGTCGCGCCCCACGCCGGCAGCTTCACGCTGGTCGTCTCCGAGTCGGGATTTGAAACCGTCCGTACGCCCGTTGTCATCCCGGCCGCGTCCCTTTCCGGAGTCAGCGTCGCTGCCCTGCCCCCGGCCGCGCCCGTGCGCATCGTCCTGCCCATCGCCCAATTCTCCACCAACATTCACGTGAGCGCTGAGAGTGAAGACCTGACCGCACCCGACGAGAACCGCGACTCCTCGGTCATGACCTCCAGCGATCTGAAGGCTCTGCCCATCTTCGACAACGACTACGTCTCCGCCATGAGCGCCTTTCTCGACCAGAATGTGGGCGATACCGGTGGCACAGGCCTTATGGTCGACGGCGTGGAGGCCAATCGCGCCACTGTCTCCGCCTCGGCCGTGCAGGAAATCCGCATCAACCAGGACCCCTATTCCGCGCAATACTATTACCCCGGCCGGGGGCAGATGGAGATCATCACCAAGTCCGCCGCCGACCAGTATCACGGCCAGTTCAATTTCCTTTATCGCAACTCGGCTTTGAACGCGCAAAACGCTCTGGCGCCCACCAAGCCTTTCGAGCAGCGCCAGAACTACGAGGGCCACGTCACCGGACCCATCTGGCATGCGCAGAAGAGCAGTTTCCTGGCCAGCTTCAATCGCGTCCTTTACGACCAGGACTCCGTCATCAGCGCGACTATCGAGCCAACTCCGGCCGACCCCAGCGGCGCCTTCCAGGCCAACGTTGCGGCGCCGCAGCGTGACACCGAATTCAGCATCCGCGGCGCGCATCAGTTCAGCGACCGCAATTCCGGTTACGTACAATACAGTTACCAGGACTGGACAGGACAGAATCAGGGCATTGGCGGGCAAACCCTCGCCGCAGCCGGCTACAACAGCCAGTACCGGGAAGACGACTTCGTCGCGCACATGGAAACCATTGTCTCGCCCACCATGCTCAACCAGGTTTCCATCGTCGGCGAACACGATTTCAGCCGCACCAGCAATGTGGCCGAGGCACCGCTCATGAACGTCGCGGGCGACTTCGTCACCGGATCCGCACAGGCTGACTCGCTGGGCACTGAATACAACTTCCGCCTCTACGACATGGTCACCTGGACCCGGGGACGCAATCTGGTCAAGGCTGGCATCGGCACACCGCATATTGACCGTCGGGCTTACGACGACAACACCAACGAACTCGGCAGCTACACCTTCGGCCCCACCCTCGCTGCCGATGGCGTTACCGTGCTGCAAACGGCGCTTCAGAACTACGCCGCCGACCTGCCTTCCGGCTTCTCGCAGAACACCGGCGATACCCACTTCGTCTATCACCAGCAGGAAATGGGCGGCTTCATCCAGGACCAATTCAAATGGAATAGCCGCTTCTCCATCACTCCCGGCCTGCGCTATGACTGGCAGAACTTCCTCGCCAACCGGCGTCTCGGCTTTTCTCCGCGCCTTTCTTTTGCCTGGGTGCTTGACGAGCAAAGCAAGACCATCGTTCGCGGCGGCGGCGGCATCTACTACGATCGCTTCGGCTCCGGTCCGCTCCTTGACTTGGTCCGCTATGAAAATGCGGCCCGCCGGTCCATCACCCTTTCGCTCAATCCCGCCACTATACCTTCCTCCGGTTGCGTGCCCATTACCGAGTGCCTGACCCTCAACGCCCAGCCGCCGTCCATTGTGCAGCTTGCACCCAACGCCAAGCTTCCTTACCAGATTCAGTACGGCGTATCCATCGAGCGTCAACTGGGCGAGAAAGCCACCGGCGTCGTCAGCGTCTACTCAGCGCGCGGCATTGATAGCTTCCGCAGCGTCGACGTCAACGCGCCGACACCGGAGTCCGGCTATACTGAGCGCCCCAACCCCGCCTACGGCCGCATCCGCCAGATGCAGCCTGAAGGCTTCTGGGAAGGCGACGGATTCGACGTCTCCTATCGCGGCAAGCTGAACAAATACTTCACCGGCTTCGGCCGCTATACCTGGTCGCATTTCGAGTCGGACACAGGCGGCATCGGCTGGTTCCCGCAGAATCAGTACGATCCCAACGATGAGTGGTCCAACGCCGGCTTCGACCGCCGGCAGCGCATGGGCATGTACGCGATGTTCCAGCCGCAAAGCGTGCTCAACCTCTCCGCCGGCATTTTTGCCAACACTGGAACTCCGTGGACCATCCTCACCGGAACTGACGCTTACGGCGACGACCTATTCAACACGCGGCCCGACGGCGTGGGACGCAACACCGAAACCAACCCCAGCTATGTTGACCTCGACCTGCGCTGGGGCCACGATTTCCCCATTACCGCCAACAAGGATGAGGACGCGCCGCGCCTGGGCTTCTCCGCCTCGGCCTTCAACGTGGTCAACCACCCAAACGCCAGCGGCATTGACACGATTGAAACCTCGTCTCAATTCGGCCAGGTCACCTCGGTAGGCCCACCCCGCCGCATTCAAATGGGCATGCGCTTCGAGTTCTAGAATTCCCGGCAGGGTGGAACTTTTAGATTGTCTCTCGCGTACCTTTGCCAGAGGCGTTCACCATGCTGCAGCGAATCCTTGGCCTATTCCTGCTTGGCGCCGCTCTTGCGGCTGCTTGCACACCGGCCCGTGCCGACTCGGACGACGTTCATTTCTTCTCCGACATCCGCATCCCCGCCAACTCACCGGCTAACGATGCCGTCTGCTTCTTTTGCAATGTGAGCGCCGAAGGAGAGATTCATGGCAGCGTCGTCGTCTTCTTCGGCGATATCCATATCGCGACCAAGGCCAACCATGACGTGGTCAACTTCTTCGGCTCCGTTTCCGCCGACGACAACGCCCAGATAAGCAATGACCTGGTGAGCTTTTTCGGATATACGCAGCTGGGCCAGAACGTTTCCGTGGGCCGGGACATGGTCTCCATGTTCGGTTTCGTGGATGCCCCCGACTCCGTCAGTGTCGGCCACGATCGTGTCGCATTCCCCTTCTGGATCATCTTGCTTCCATTCATCCTCATCGGTGGAGTCGTGGCCTTGATCGTGCACGAAATCAGGGTCCGCCGGTGGCGGGAATTTCAGGCGTACTATCCCTTCCCGCCCGCTCCGCCCATGCAGTAGCAAACAGGCTCGGCCGCGCTCAAACCCTGTAACCTGAAAACATGAATTTCATTGCGGGGAATCCGGCCGCCACACGGCCTCTGCGCATCGTCCTGCCTGGCGGCAGCGGCCAGGTCGGACATGTCCTCGCACGCCACTTTCAGGAACGCGGACACCTTGTCACCGTGATCACCCGCGCGCCCTACACCGCGAATTGGCAAACCGTCCACTGGGACGGCGAGTCCGTCGGCTCGTGGACCGAAGCGCTCGATGGAGCCGATATCTGCATCAACCTCGCCGGCCGCAGCGTCAATTGCCGCTATCACGCAGCCAACCGCCGGGCCATCTATGACTCCCGCATCAACACCACTCGCCTGCTGGGCCATGTCATTTCCACGCTCGCCCATCCGCCGCGGGTCTGGCTCAACGCCTCGACGGCAACCATCTACCGTCACACAATGGACCGTCCCAGGCTCGATTGGCCAATGAATGAGTCAAACGGCGAATTGGGCGGCAATGAGTTGATCGGCGGGCGTCGCCGCGCGCCCGATACCTGGAACTTCTCAATTGGTGTTGCGAAGGATTGGGAGACCGCATTCTTCCAGTCGCAAACGCCGGGCACCCGTAAAGTGGCCATGCGCAGCGCCATCGCCATGAGTCCCAGTCCCGGCAACGCGTTTGCCGTCCTCTCTCAATTGGTCCGCATGGGTCTGGGTGGATCGCAAGGCAACGGCCGCCAATTCGTCTCCTGGATTCACGAGTCCGACTTTGCCCGCGCCGTGGAGTTTCTCATCGATCGTGAAGATCTGGATGGCCCAATCAACATTGCCGCGCCCAATCCCCTTCCCAACCGCGAATTCATGGCGGCCTTGCGCGATGCCTGGGAAAGGCCCAACGGCTTGCCCGCGCCTACCCCGCTCATCGAGATCGGTGCGTTCCTTCTCCGCACGGAATCCGAGCTGGTGCTCAAGAGCCGCCGTGTAGTCCCCGGCCGCCTGCTCGACGCCGGCTTCCAATTCGAGTTCCCCGACTGGCCCGAAGCCGCCGAAGACCTGGTGCAGCAATGGAAGAACAGGGATTAGGGATTAGTGATTAGAAAAATAGATCGCCGTGCAAGAGCCAAACTCAGAGAGTTGGTAGATCTCGCTCGTTTCAATCCATTCTTCCGATCGAACGCCAAACTCATATTCAGCCTGATGAAACGCATCACCAAGATTCTCGTGCCATGTATCAGCAACCTGACCGTTCTCGCATATATGCATCATGTAAAAGCCACCCTCGCCGGGACACTGGCAAATCGCGAGCGAAGTGAAAGGCGCAAACTCTTTGCCGCTGAAGGTGTGGATTGTTCGACCAGGGCGCGAGTGGTGTTCGCCCAGGACCACCTTCCGAATCGCAATCATCTTGCCCATCGCAGCAACCTGTTTTCTAATCCCTAATCCCTAATCCCTGCTTTTCTCACTTCGGCGTGATATCCGAAATCGGCAAATCGATGTGTCCGAGAAGAATCTCAAAGCGTCGCTGTTCTTCCCTCTTATAAGTGTCCTGGTCCGGCCATAACTCCTTGATAAAAGCCTCTTCATCAGGGTTAGCCGTAGTAGCGACGGTTGAGTTCTTGTACCGGATGGTCACGCGATAATCCCAGCGCAACTCTTCCGACGTGTGATAGGCCGGGGTCTCGATCTTCACTGACAAAATCCGTCCGGTGGCCTGAATCTTCTTGAGCAGCGGGTAGTGATTCTTGAAGAAGAGTTGCAGAAACTCCTGCTGATGGCCCCACTGGCACTTGTAGTAGTACTCCACGGTATAGGGCTGATCTGCCCCACCCTGCGGCGGCGAACCCTGCGCGATCAGCGATGTAGCAAAAGGAAGGGCAAACACAACGGCGAGGACTGCGAGTAAAACTCTGCGCATAAAGCCTCCACGGAACTGATGGTTGTCATTTTACCGTGAAGGCATTATGCGTGCCCTAGAGGAGGGAAAATCGGAAGATTCCAGTCAAAAACAACCGTTGATCGGCCTTAGCAATGTGCGTAGGTCTCCAGCGCAACCTTACTGGGAATCGTCAGCGTCGACCCGTGAAACGCCACCAGCTGCCGGCTCTTGAAGATGCTCAGCGTGCGCGTCACTGTCTCGCGCGACGCGCCGATAAACTCGCCAATTTCTTCGTGCGTGAGGGAGAACCGGAACTTGGTCCCATTCTCCGTGGTCTGCCCTCTCTCGCTCCATTCGAGAAGCAGCCGCGCCAGTTTCTCCGGTGCCGAAGAAGCCAGTCCCACTGTGCGCAACTGATCGCACGCCTTCGAGTATTCCCGGCTAAGTTCCTCTGTAACTGCCTGGTACGCGTCTGGATGGCGAGTTAGAAAATTGAGAAAGTCGCGCCGCGAAATGGGGGCGATTTTCGTAGGATAGAGAATCTCGGCGGTCATCTCGCAAGGCTTGCCGCACAGTACCGCAACCAGTCCGAGTATCTCGCCCTTGCGTGCAATGCGCATTGTCAGCCTGCGGCCGTCGCTCGAGTTCATTGAGAGCTTGACTTCGCCATCCAGTACCAGGTATACGCCGTGAGCCTGATCCCGTTCGGAGAAGAGAATCTTGCCTGGCGCGTAGTTACAAGCAAGCGCCATCGATGATAGGTCCTTCAGAGCCTCGGGAGATAGCTTGCTAAAGAACTCGCCGGAAAGTTGGGTGTTGCTCCCGTTACCATTCATTGCATTCTGGGTCGTATGCATGTTAAAGCTCCTCTTCTCCGGGTTGGGCGCTCGTGCGCGTAATTTGATCGGCAAGAAACTCGGTCCACGGAGTGCTGTAGACCATCTCTGCGCCAGTTTGCGCAAAGATCCCTCTAAGTGTCCGCTTGCCAGGGCCATCTGCATAAGTAACATCGCGAAGGTCGATGGATAAGTTCTTGAAAGCTAGCTGTGGGGCTGTTTCCACCCAGACCCTATCTAACTCCGCCACCCACGGGCCAGCGATCCGACCTTCCAGCTTGATCGTTGCCGCCTGCGCATTTTCTTCAATCGTGATTCGTAGCGTATGTGGGCTCATCCTGCACCTTGCCCTTGACTAATGCAAGGCGAGTGCCAAACCCGCCTCCAGGTTTCGCCACTTACTTTATAGATTGAAAAGAAAGGAGTTATTTCTTTAAGCGGTCGACCAGTTGAAAACTGACGAAGCCAGAGTGACGAAGTGACGAAGACGAAATATCGTCGCCGGGACTAGATATAGTCACTTCGCTCTATGCCCAGCTTCTTTATCTTCGAGTTCAGCGTGGTCCGTTTCAGCGCCAACCGCGCCGCCGCGCCGTCTGGACCGCCAATCTGTCCCTTGGCCGCGCGCAGCGCCTTTAATATGTGTTCGCGTTCCGCTGCCTTGTGCGTTGGACTCTGCGGCGCTTCCTCTTCGTCTTCGTCCGCGGGCGTCTCCAGTTCGGCCAACGGAACATAGAGTATTGGCCCACGCGTCAGAATCACCGCCCGCTCCAGAAAGTTCTCAAGCTCGCGGATATTTCCTGGCCAATGCCATTCCACCAGTGCTCGCATCGTTTCTTCGGGAATCGTCTCAATCGACTTGCCCATCCGCCGGCTGTGCGTCGCCACAAAGTGCCTCACGAGCACGGGAATATCGCTTGCCCGTTCCCGCAGCGGCGGCGAGAAAACTGGAAACACCTTGAGCCGATAGTAAAGGTCCGAGCGGAATTCCTTTTCCGCAACCATCTTCGCCAGGTCGCGGTTGGTCGCCGCTATCAACCGTATATTCACCGGAATCGGCCTGGTCCCGCCCAGCCGTTCTATCTCCCGCTCCTGCAGGGCGCGCAGCAGCTTGGGTTGCAAGTCCAGGGGCATCTCGCCAATCTCGTCTAGAAACAGCGTCCCCTCGTGCGCCAGTTCCAACCGGCCAATCTTCCGCGCAATCGCCCCCGTGAACGCGCCCTTTTCGTGCCCGAACAGTTCGCTCTCAATCAGCCCCGCCGGAATCGCCGCGCAGTTGAGCTTGATAAATGTCCGCTCGTTCCGCGGGCTCAGCCGGTGGATCGCCCGCGCCAGCAATTCCTTTCCCGTCCCTGTCTCTCCCTGGATCAGCACAGTCGCGTCGGTCGGCGCCACGGTTTCAATCTCCTTCAACACCTTGTGCAGCCCCTTGCTCTCACCCACGATATCCTCGTAGCGATTCTCCAGGTTGATCTCCGCTTCAAGGTATTGCTTCTCCTGATTGAACCGGTCGCGCAGCTCGGCAATCCGCCGGAACGCCATAGCGTGATCCACCGCCATCGCCACCTGGACCGCAATTTGAGTCAGCATCTCCACTTCGTGCTGCCCAAAGCTCCCCTCCTGCCGGCTCACCACGGATAAAGCTCCAATGGCCTCGCCGTGGTGAATCAACGGAACCCACACCCCCGACTGCATACCCATGCGTGTCAGGTAGCCGATTGTGTCGGGAGAGTACGGCACGTTGGCCAGGGTCTCCAGCAACACCGGCTCACGCGTCCGAAACGCGATTCCCGAAAGCGAGCTGCCAATCGGCACCCGCAATTCTCTGGGGAAAACCTCCGTATTCTGGTTCCCAAGGAATTGCACAACCATGTCGCCGGCCGCCGCGTCATGCAATACCAGCCCCGCGTTATCGTGCGGAATCACCTCGCGGATGGTTGCCGAAATCGCCTCCAGCAGCTTCCCCGCGTCCATATTCGCCAGTAACGCCCCACTCAGTTGGAAGATCAGCGCCTCTTCCGCCCGCTTCCGGTCGGTAAAGTCGCGCGTCACCTTGGCGTAACCCGTCACCTGTCCCAAATCGTCGCGTATCGCGCTCAGAATGCTGTCAGCCCAGAACCGCGAGCCGTCCTTCCGCACGCGCCATCCCTCGTCCTCATACCGTCCACGCAGCGCCGCCAGCCGCATCAGTTCCGCCGGCCTACCACGCTCCACATCTTCCTGCGTAAAGAAGCGCGAGAAATGCGCGCCCACAATCTCCTCGGCTGTAAAGCCCTTGATCCGCTCCGCTCCTGGGTTCCACGTCATCACATGGCCGTCGCGGTCCAGGTGGTAGATCGCATAGTCGCGCACGCTCTCCACAATGGACCTGAGCTGCTGGTCATTCCGCCGCAGTGCCTCCAGCGCGGCCCTCTGCTCCGTAACATCCCGCACAAAACTCAACACCACAGGTCCCGCGACCGTCTCAATGGGCTTGAGCATAATGTCAACTGGAAACTCGCTGCCATCCCGACGCAAACCAAACAGGTTCATGGCCGCGCCCATTTGCCTAGCCCGTGGGTGCGCATTGTAGTTTTCCCTGTGGCTGGGATGCCGCTTGCGGAAGCGCTCCGGAACCAGGTCCTCAATGGGCTTGCCGATCAGCTCCGTCTGCGTGTGGCCAAACAAATCGGCTGCGCGTGGGTTCGCGCCTCGGATCACCCCTTGGGCATCCGTGACAAAAATTGCGTCGGGAGAAACCTCAAACAGGTTCTCCAGCGCGAGTTGAGCGAACTCGACCCCCTCGTTCTCAGGCAAAGTCGCTGCGTCCCTTTCCGGGGAATCAGACGGGCGCATGACTGTTTTTTTCCTTGTATGAAACCTACGCGCTCCCACAAACAAAACGCAACCTATATATTACGATTCAGCAGGATCCACACACACGCCCCTTCCACGCCAGACATCCCTCTCTAAGAAGGATGGGCACGGCAGCCAGAGCTGCTACCGAATCCAGCCAGGCAATTTGGAACACTGCGTTCGCTGGAGGTGCACCAATTCCGATCGCTTATTGCCACCTCTGTGGGTTCCCCTGTCAGGCAAGCGACATACCCCGTTCGTGTAGACCTTTACGCCTTCGTGGAATGGCGCTGCCCACCCGTTTGCCCGATGATCGCTACATGGACAGGGCGACAAAAACTCCTCGGATTGGCGATCGGGTTAAGGTGGTCGGCTTCCTGGGCACCTTTGAGGTTATCCACGTGCAACCGGACGGATCGATGACCGATCTCAAGCATCTTGATTCACCAGGGCCGGACTACATCGAACGGGAGATTTTCGCCAGGGAGCTGATTTATCTCAGTTCCCCGGAGCCTCGTCGCCGCTCAAAACGTTGACTTAGGGTTTCGCAGGAGCCGACGCAAGAGATGTATGCCCCCCAACATGAAAGAACCGCTTCAACTCCGGCGAGAACTCCTGCAATACGTGGACCGCACCCGCCAAACCCACCTCCAGACCACCAACCTGCACTCCCTGCACCAGGGGGCTGTAATTAGACGGCCACCACAGATCGGCGATCATCGCGCTGCCATACGTACCGGAGAGCGCGGGCAGGTCGAGCATCTTGTGCCCATTGCGGTTGTAAGTCAGCAGCGTCATCTCCAGGGCGTGTCCTGTCCTTCGAACGAGCCCCTTGCAAGCGCAGGCAAAGTAGCGTGGGTCCGAGCCCATCGCGGCAGCCATTCCCTCGTGCACCGAGTTACCAATCAGAATGGACCCGTACTCGCTGCCGATGCGCCTGGCCATGCCGCCCGTGTTCCTGCCCCACTCTGCCGGATCGTTGTCCTCCTGCAAAGCTGACGCAAACACTGCCACTTCCACATGGATCGTCGGCGAGCCTCCATCCTCGCTCCACCAGCGCTGCCAGCGCTCGTGCCCGGTCAACGGGCTGTACTTGCCGGGAATGAACGGCCCGTTGACCGTAAATCCCTGTTGCGCGGCAACGCAGGGGGCAAGCAGCAGTATCCCAAGCGCCAATTGCGGCGCTAAACAGTGTGAAAGTGAATTCATCCGTTCAATCTAACGCAATCCTGGCATATTGAGCGAGGAAATCCGCACAAATTAATGTGCGCGCCTTTCCCGGAGCGCCAACCGCAAAACTCCTGCACCTTCTCCGCGCAAGACGGAATCCAAATCACCACAGGAGAAACTTCCGCATGTCTCAGAAGATTGCATTCATTACCGGCGGCAACCGCGGCCTGGGATTTCAAACCGCGCTTGACTTGAAAGATGAGGGCGTCAAAGTCGTTATCGGTTCGCGCGATCTGGCGCAGGGCGAGCAGGCCCTCAAAAAGCTTAAAGACGCAGGGGTCGATGCCGACGTACTCCAGTTCGACATCACCAAGCCTGCCGATTACCAGGCTGCCTACAACTACTTCGATACCCGGTACGGCCACCTCGACATTCTCGTCAACAACGCCGGTGTTGCCGCAGGCAAATTCCCCGGTACCGGTCCCGAGCACTCCGCCTCCGAAGTCCCCTCCGACGTGCTTCACCGCGTCTTCGAAACCAACTTCTTTGCTGTGGTGGCCCTGACCGACACGCTTCTTCCACTCCTCAAAAAAAGCTCCGCGGGCCGCATCGTCAACCTTTCCAGCATCCTCGGCTCCCTCAACCTCCAGGCCGATCCCAACTCCCCCATCTACCACGCCAAGTCTTTTGCTTACGATGCCTCAAAGACCGCGCTCAACGCCTTTACCATCCACCTTGCCTATGAACTGCGCGACACCAATATCAAGGTCAACTCCGCGCATCCTGGCTGGGTGAAGACGGATATGGGCGGCGAACAGGCTACCATGGAACTGAGCCAGGGAGGCAAGACCAGCGCCGCGCTCGCCACTCTCCCCGCGGACGGCCCCACCGGTGGCTATTTCCACCTCGGCCAGCCCCTTCCCTGGTAATTAGATCGTCCGCAAAACTCCGCAGAGTCGCTCTTCCTCGCAACTGCGTGCCCACACCTGGGTTTCTCAAAAGCAAGTTGCCCCGCGCGGGAAGAGCGATTCCGGTGTGACATGAATGGCCAATGCCAGCGAACGCAGCGGCGAATCCCCATTGCATTGCGGACTATTGCGCAGAACAGGACAGTTGAATCCGCCCAATTCGTTTTCCTGTCCCGCCTTTACGCGATTGGCCCGGTGGTATAGTGCGGCCCCGTTACCGCAAGCCGCCGCGACTTGGTCATGCTCCACGCAATCCGCAGCCCCGCGCCCAAAATTACCAGCCCGATTAAACCAAATAATCCTCTGGATAATGCAAGAAATGGCGAGAAAATCCCCAGCACCAACAACTGCGGCAACTCGCTCATCCAATCCACAGAGCTGGACGGAGCAAGGTGTGCAATGCGGATCGGAATCGAAGCCAGCGAGATGGCTGCATACGTCAGTACGCACGCGGTAATCTGATATCGCACTCCGCCCACTCCGTTTGAACCGGTCATCATCGCCTTGGCGACCATCCATCCCACTGCCAGCGCCACGTAGCCAAAATAAAAATGGGTGATAATGGTGAATCCCGCGTAGAGCACCAGACCCGCGAACGCGGCGCCTGCGCCGTACAACGCGCTCTGCGCATAGGCCGCGTGCCCATCCGCCTCCTGCCCGGCCCGCGCCTGCGCGGCACACTCGGGACAAACCGGCTGCCCGTTTAAGCCGAAGTATTCATTGGTAATGGGCCTGGTGCAGATCGGGCACCGGAGCGCGCCGCTTTGCCCCGCAACCGATTGTGCATTCCCCGCCTTCGCGAACTGCGGAGGCGCAGCCGGAGAACTCTTCGTCTGGGTCAGTTCGTCCAGGCCGGTGAGAGGTTTCCACTGTTCTGGCATGATGTCCGCCAGCTTAACATAAGTCGCTTTTGCAGCGAGTGAAGAGACATGCGCCCATTTGAGGATGGCTCAATCGATTTCTGCCCGCGAACCGGAAGAGAACCTTCCACGCAATCGCTCGAAAACTGGCTGGCTGTGTCCCCGTTTGCTACTCCGCTCGCAAAGCATCAACGGGATCGACCGCTGCCGCGCGGCGTGCCGGCAAATAACTTGCCAGTGCCGCCGACGCAGCCAAAACCAGCGGCACCGAAATGTATGTAAGAGGATCGAGCGGGCTGATGCCGAACAGCAGCGACTTCATCAGCTGCATCAGCGCCGCTGCCGACATCACGCCAATCGCCACTCCCACTGCCGTCAGCGTCAGTGCGGACCGGACAAACATCCACTTCAGTTCGCTCTTCTGCGCGCCCAGCGCCAGCCGGATTCCAATCTCGCGCGTCCGCTGCGACACCGAGTAGGAGATGACGCCGTAGATGCCGATGATGCCAAGCGCAAGAGCCATCGAACCGGCAATCGCAAGCATCACCAGCGTGAACGAAGTCCGCGCCAGCGACTGGCTGTAGATATCCTGCATGGTTCGCACAGCAGCCAGCGGCAAGTTGGAATTCACCGCCCAGACGGCTCGCTGCATTTCACCCAGGAAGCCTTCGTTACCCGCGCGGCTGGTGCGAAGCACGAATGTAACCGCGTGTCGAGCGTCAATGGTTGGTTGCGGGGTATAGGGGCTTTCGATCATCGCCGGCCAGTAGATGACAGGCGGGGCATCCTGGTCCACGCCATGCACACGAACATCCTCAACTACGCCAATCACCTCGAGCCAAGGTTTGTTTGAGAACTGCCGGACACGCTTTCCGATAGCGGCCGATGCCGAGCCCCACGATTCGCGAGCAAAGCTCTCCGAAACAATCACGTTTGGACGCAGGCCGTAAACATCGTCCCAGGTAAAGTCGCGCCCCGCACGCATCCGCGTGCCGGCAGTGCCGAAGTATCCCGGCGAGACATAATTGAACAGCCTGATCGGCGGTTCCCCGCCCTCATAATGCTTTCCCTCAACCCACATGATGTCCCAATTGGGGTCGATGTCTTCCATCGGCACGGCGCTTGCAAAACCCACGGAGGCAACGCCTGGAATCGCCGCGAGCTTATCGACGATACTGTTTTCCATGCGCGTAGTCACCTGCGGGTCGGGAACCATCTGGTCGGGAATCCAGATGTGCATCGTCTGCAGGTGTGGAGCGTCCGCGAACCCAGGCTCCACGTTGCGCAGTGCAACAAAGGTGCGGATCATCAGCAGTGCGCTCACCAACAGCACCAGGGCCATGGCCACCTGCGCCACCACCAGCACGTCCCTCGATCGCTGCCGTACGCGCCCCGCGCTGGCCGTCCGGTTTGCGCTCCCAATCGTTGTCGAAGCCTTCCCGCGCGCGTACCTCAGCACCGGAATCGATCCTAACAATAAACCGGAGAAAACCGAAAGAAGCAGCGTGAAACCAAGCCCGCGCAGATCGAGAGAAACTTCGCTGAGCCGCGGCAAATCGGCCGGCCCAATGGCCGTCAGCAGCCTCAGTCCCCCATAGGCCACACCGACCGCAAGAACGCCGCCCATCAGTCCGAGCGCAACGCTTTCAGTCAGAAGTTCGCGCGCGATGCGGATGCGGCCAGCGCCCAGCGCGGCGCGGATCGAGAGCTCTTGCTGCCGCGATTCCGCCCGCACCAGCAGCAGATTCGCAACATTGGTGCAGGCAATCAGCATCACCAGCCCGACCGTCCCCATCACCACCCACAGCACGCTGCCCACATCCCCGACCACTCGTTGTTTGAGCGAGCGAAAAGCAGGAGTGATTCTCCACGTTTCGTAGAAATGCGGGTTCGTTCCGGGACCGTTCGACCAGGAATCCATCCACACCCCAATCAGTCGCGACACGTCCGCATCCGCCTGTGCCAGCGTCACGGCAGGCTTCAGCCGTCCTATGCCCTCCAGGAAAAATGGCGCCAGCTTCTGATTGGTTCGATCGAATGCCAGCGGAATCAGAAGGTCGAAATCCTGATTGACCATCTTGAATCCCCGCGGCATCACCCCCACAATCTCTCGCGTCTCCGCATCCACCTGGATCGTCCGTCCAACGGCGGATTTGTCTCCCCCAAATCGCCGCTGCCAATAGCCGTAACCCAGCATTACAGTCTTTGCGCCGCGCGGATCCTGATCGCTGTCTATGAACCATCGTCCAGCGCGGGGAGCGACGCCAAGCGTCTCCAGCACGCCCCCGCTGATCAGAGCGGTCTTAACTTCCTCCGGCTGTGCAACCCCGGTCACATTTGCAGTGCCCGGCGTCCAAACGCCCAGCGACTGAAAGGTCCGGTTGTGTTCGGAAAACGTCAAGTACATCGACGGCGAAATGCGCAGGCCGCTGGAAAAATCGGCCATCCCCTGGGCGCCGGGAGCATTCAGTATGAGAGCCGCGAGCCGGTCGGAATCCGGATAGGGAAGAGACTTCAGCAGCACGCTGTTCACCACGCTGAAGACCGCCGTATTGGCGCCTATGCCGATGGCCAGCGTCAGAAGCACGGTCGCAGCAAAACCTGGAGATTTTTTCAGCCGGCGGAAAACGAGTTTGAGATCTGCCAGAATAGACTCGAGAGCCGCCCACTGCCACACTTCGCGGCTCCGCTCCTTCATCAGCGTCACGTTGCCGAACTCCCGCCGCGCCCTCTGCTCGGCTTCTTTGCGAGGAATGCCCTCTTCCACCAATTCCTCCGCGCGCTCTTCAATGTGCTCTTCTATCGAGACAGAAAGATCGTCATAGCGGCGGCGGCGATTCAAGAGCTGATTCAGAATCTGCATGGCTGGCCTCCTAGGCCTGTGCTACCGCGAGCACGCGCGTAATCCCGGCAAACATCTTTTCGAAACTCACAACTTCTTCTTCAAGGTGTTGGATGCCGGCTTGGGTGACGCGGTAAATCCGCGTGGGCCGTCCCTTCGCCGACACGCCCGTTTCCGATTCAAGCCAGCCCTCCCGCAGCATCCGCTGCAAGGCCGGATAGAGCGACCCCTCTTCCACCTGTAGCAGATTGTCAGAAACCTGCTTGATGTGCTTTACCAGCGCATAGCCATGCATAGGTTTCAGTCTGAGCGACTTCAAGATCATGATCTCCAGCGCGCCAGGAAAAAGGTCACGATGTTCGGAATTCTTCGCCATGTCAAGTAATATATCTTTAAAATACCTATTTGTAAAATAGTATTTTTAGATCATGCGTCAGATGTATCTAGATCGCGATCTTCGTCTCAATGACGTCGTAGTCCGCGCGGACGCCCTTCGCCGTCGCGCTCAGAAGACCGGCGCTCGCCAGCGCCTTCACGTCCGCATGAACGTTGCTGTAATCCCGGCCGAGCGCCTTGGCCAGCGCCCTGACACTGGTAACCTGGTTCCGGCGAACGTAGCGCAGCAGTTCCATGCGCTTCCCGGTCAGTACGCGGGCAAGTGTATCCCAGCTCTCAAATGCCAGATGGCGCTCATGGAAGGTCTCACCACCCTCGGCGCGATGCCATGCATCGACGAATTGGCGCGAAGCCTCTTCTTCTAACGCGCCGCCAACGGTGAACTTCACATCGCTCATTTCGGCTCTCGCAATTCCCGCATGTGGGATGATGAATTGGATGATTGACGGTCAAGGGCCTCCCGAAGCAGTCTGTTAAATCTTCGAATCGACCACGTCATGCTTACGACGGTAAGGAGCATTGCGCCCATATCTATTCCCCACATAAAAGACTGGTCGTGAAAAGAACTCGAAGGGCTCTGATGGTTCAATTGGCGGAACAGCAAATGCCCCGCCGTAGCGAACCATCCGCCTACAAGAATAGGAACGATCGAGAATCTGCGAAAAAGAAAAATTGCTCGGGTTAGGCGTTCCTTCGCTGCGCGTTCCGACCGTGCACCGGCCTCGGCCCGACCCTCCATGCGTGAAGCGAGTCCGATCCTGACGCCCGCGCAAATTAATCCGAGGGCGGCAACAACCTTTCCGATCTCACCCGGTATTTCTTCAATGAAGCTCAACCACTCTTCGCTGTACCGCTCCCTCTGATTCTCTGGTAGCCTACGAACCGCGAGCGCAATAAGCCTCTTGGTCAGGCGCGGACTCCAGGCTTTGACCTCGTCGGCCAGAATCCTAGAGCTAGCCGCCGCGAAGATGCCCACGATGGTCATGATTACGGATGCTGCCATACGGCGCCTCCGATCATCTCCGAAACTTCCCTGTAAGCTGCGTGGGCGCTCTTGGCTCCGAATCCGGTTAGCTGGTAAAACCTACGACGCGGTCGTCCGAGGTCGCGGGGGTCGCCCGCTTCCCATTTGCTCTCGAGCCATTCAGCCTGCTCCAGGCGAGCGAGGATGGGGTAGAGCGTTCCGGACTGGAGGCCGGTTCTCTTGGCAATCTCCGCGCCAGAGAGTTCCTCGGGCTGGGAATTCGTGAAAGCCCCGAGAACTCTTAGGGTTTGTGTAGTTATGCGTGGAAATTCTTTACCCATAATCGCAACTCTACATAGGGTGTGAGCGGATGTCAAGCATGGAAAACATAGATTCTAGCGGGCATCCGACCTCGGCCCATTCTCCGCATACAATCAAGCAAAACTCACCACCGCCGCATACTCTCGATTCCCTATTCCCTGTTCCCAGTTCCCTGTTCTTGATCTCTTCGCCCAATCTTCGCTCTTCGCGTATAATCTTCGCATGGACTTTCAGCTGGTGACCACTTACAAGCCGCGCGGCGATCAGCCCCGCGCCATCGAGGAGCTGGTTTCCGGCTTGGCCGCCGGCGATCGCCATCAAGTTCTCCTCGGCGTCACCGGCTCCGGCAAGACCTTCACCATGGCCAAGGTCATTGAGCAGTCACAGCGCCCCGCTCTCATCCTTGCCCACAACAAGACTCTCGCCGCCCAGCTCTATCACGAGTTCAAGCAGTTCTTCCCCGGCAACGCGGTCGAATACTTCGTCAGCTACTACGACTACTACCAGCCCGAAGCCTACATCCCCGCCGGCGACCTCTATATAGAGAAGGAAGCGACCATCAACGAGGAGCTCGACAAGCTGCGCCTCTCCGCCACCCGCTCGCTCTTTGAGCGCCGCGACTCCATTATCGTCAGCTCGGTCAGCTGCATCTATGGCCTCGGCTCGCCCGAAGCCTACTACGGCATGTTGCTCCTGCTTGAGAAAGGCCAGCGGATCAGCCGCAAAGATATCTTGCGCCGTCTCGTCGAGATTCTCTACGAGAGGAACGACACTGACTTCCGCCGCGGAACCTTTCGAGTCAGAGGCGACATCATCGAAGTCTTCCCTACCTACGACGAGACCGCTTATCGCATTGAAATGTTCGGCGATGAGATCGAATCACTCGCCCAGATCGATCCGCTCTTTGGCACCGTCAAGCAGAAGTATTCGCGCCTGCCCATCTATCCCAAGAGTCACTACGTAGTCCAGCCGGAGCGCAAGGCCGAGGCCGTCGATTCCATCATCCGCGAACTCAACGAGTGGGTGCCCCAGCTTGAATCCGAAGGCCGCATGGTCGAGGCACAGCGCGTCAACCAGCGCACCCGCTTCGATCTCGAGATGATCAAGTCCATGGGCTATTGTCACGGCATCGAGAACTACTCGCGCCACTTCAGCGGACGTCTTCCTGGCGAGCCGCCGCCCACGCTGCTCGACTACTTCCCCCGTGACTTTCTGCTCTTTGTCGATGAAAGCCACGCCACCATTCCCCAGGTCCACGGAATGTGGTACGGCGACCAGAGCCGCAAGCAGAACCTCGTTGACTACGGCTTCCGTCTGCCGTCTGCCCGCGACAACCGTCCTCTCAAATTCGAGGAGTTCGAGAACCGCATTCACCAGACCATCTACGTCTCCGCCACGCCCGGCCCTTACGAACTCACCCGCTCCGCCGGTGTCGTTGTCGAGCAAGTCATCCGGCCCACTGGCCTCGTCGATCCCGAGGTAGAAATCCGCCCCGTCAAAGGCCAGATCGACGACCTGTTAGCCGAGATCCGCGACCGGGCAAAGAGGAATGAAAGGGTCCTCGTCACCACCTTGACCAAGCGCATGGCTGAAGATCTCGCCGGCTACTACACCGAGGTGGGCGTCAAGTGCCGCTACATGCACTCCGAGATTGAAACCCTGGAGCGCGTGAAGCTCCTCGCCGGCCTGCGCAAAGGCGAGTTCGACGTGCTCATCGGCATCAACCTGCTCCGCGAAGGCCTCGACCTGCCAGAAGTCTCCCTCGTCGCCATTCTCGATGCCGACAAGGAAGGCTTTCTCCGCTCCGCAGGCTCGCTCATTCAAACCATGGGCCGCGCCGCTCGACATCTTGAAGGCAGGGCCATTCTCTACGCCGACAAAATTACTGACTCCATGCGCCGCGCCATGGATGAAACCGACCGCCGCCGGACCGTCCAGAAGGCCTACAACGAGGAACACGGCATCACGCCGCAGTCGGTCATTAATTCCATGGACATGGGTCTGGCCCAGATTCTCAAGGCCGAATACGGAGAGGTGGAAATCGAGGAAGCGGAATCCATTCCCGAATTCAAATCGCAGGCCGATCTCGACGCTCACATCGCCAGACTGGAAACCGAAATGCGCGAATCGGCTAAGAAGTTCGAGTTTGAGAAAGCCGCGAGGCTTCGAGACAGCATCAAGGAACTGCGCGAAAAGGAATTTCTGTTCGGCTGACGACATTCGTCGCCAAAGAAATAAAGACTTGCGGCCTGTCAGGCAACCAGGCGCGTCTTGTCGTCATCTCATATACGGGAAAGTTATCGACAGCCTAGGCGAAGCCGAAAGCCCGTCGCAGAATTCAGGTTCTCATGCCCACAATCCTATTGGTGGATAACGATCCGCTACAGGCTTTCCTACGCAAGTCGGTTTTAGAGCGGAAGTTCCACGACGTGCAGCGAGTGGGTGATGCGGCCGATGCTCTTTGCCTGGTCGAGCAGCCTCAGTTTGCGGACAATCTTGGCCTGGTCATATCCGGGCTGCACATGCCCGGCATAGGCGGTCCCGAGTTCGTAGCCGAATTGCACGTCCGCCTGCCCAAAGTCCCCATTCTTGTCCTGGGCAGCGTAAGCGAAGCCGCCGGTGACTACATCGGTGATTGGATTCACTTTCTTGCCAGGCCGTTCGCAACCGACGAGATGGTGGCTGCAGCCGGTCAACTGCTTCTGCAAAGAGCCTCTTCAGCCGCTTGAGCAGCACAATTCCCTCCCCCAACTCCCCTTCCGACCTCGATCCATAGTGTGAGGTAAATCACACGCCAAAAGCCTATGATGGTTTGAGAATAAGCACATCGCAAGGCCTTATAGCCTACAGTCTGCGTGCGAGAATCATGATGGGGTCATAATGGCAGCCTTCGGTAGTTTTGCTCTTCTAATCGCCTTGGCGCTGGCAGCTTACAATCTGCTGGCTGGGGCCTTAGCCCTCCGGCTTATCGCGACCGGGCAGCCGGCCGCAATCTCGCCCGAGCGGCTTGCCGACACGGCGCGCCGCGCTGGGATCGCTGTATTCGTGGCTGTCACCGCCGCAGCCTTCGCGCTTATCTGGTCGGTCTTTACCAACGATTTTTCCATCACCTACATCATGGAGCACTCTAACCGCGCCCTTCCCGGAGCTTACAAGTTTTCGGCTCTCTGGTCCGGTCAGGAGGGCTCGCTCCTGCTATGGGCCTGGCTCCTGGGAACCTACGGCTTTGTTCTCCGTCTCACCCACAAGACGGACGTCAAGCTCTACGCCTACGCCGGCACCATCCTCGCCGGAATCCAGGTCTTCTTCCTGGCAATCTTGAACTTTGCAGCGCCGCCCTTCGCCATCCTCCGTGGAGCCATCCCCGACGACGGCAACGGCCTCAATCCCCTCCTTCAGTATCCCGAGATGGTCATCCATCCGCCCATGCTTTACCTGGGTTATGTCGGGTTCTCCGTGCCCTTCGCATTTGCTCTCGGCGCGCTCATGATGCGCTATCCCGGCGAGAAATGGATCAAGATCACGCGCGTCTGGACCATGGTCACCTGGCTCTTCCTCACAGCCGGCATCTTCCTCGGCATGCACTGGGCCTACGCCGTGCTCGGCTGGGGCGGCTACTGGGGCTGGGACCCGGTCGAAAATGCCAGCTTCATGCCCTGGCTCACCGGCACAGCCTTTCTCCACTCCGTCATGATGCAGGAAAAGAAGGGCATGATGAAGAGCTGGAACGTCTGGCTCATCTTCTCCACGTTCCTGCTCACGCTGCTCGGTACGCTGCTCACACGCGCCGGGCTGGTCAGTTCCGTCCACGCCTTCGCGCAATCGTCCATCGGCACATGGTTCGTGGTCTTCATGGGCATCGTTCTCGCGGTGTGCCTTTTCACTTACATCCTGCAGCGCAGCCATCTCAAGGCCGAGCATCACCTCGAGTCGCTGGTAAGCCGCGAATCCAGCTTCCTCTTCAACAACCTCGTGCTGCTCATGGCCTGCTTCGTTATCCTCTGGGGCACGCTCTTTCCCATCCTTTCCGAATATGTAGTCGGCAACAAAGTCACGGTGGGCGCTCCCTGGTATAACCGGGTCGCCGTGCCCATCGGGCTGTTTCTGCTCTTTCTCACCGGCGTAGGCCCGCTGTTGCCGTGGCGTTCCGCGTCGCTGCGCAGCATCCGGCGCAACTTCGTTCTGCCCTCCATCGCTCTTTTCGCCACAATCATCGTCTGCCTCGCGGTGGGCGTGAAGCCCTGGAAAGACGGCGCATTCGACTCCGGCAACTTCTATGCCCTGGTTTCGTTCGCTTTATCGACGAGTGTCCTCACGGCGATCCTTAGCGAATTTTTCCGCGGCGCAGGCGTTATCTCCCGCCAAACCGGAAAGAATCTAATTGTCTCCACATGGCTGCTCACACGCCGGAACACACGCCGTTACGGCGGCTACCTTGTCCACATCGGCGTAGTCATCATCGTCATCGGTCTGGCTGGATCGGCCTTCAACCACAATGAGGAACGCGAGCTCGCGCTGCACGACAAGCTGCCCATTGGCCCATACACGCTGGAGAACGTCGGCTTCTACCAGGACTCAAATCTGAACTACACCTCGGAGTATGCACTGCTCGACGTCTACCAAAACGGCAAGAAGCAATTCCAGATGACTCCGGAGAAACGTGTCTACCTGGCCAGCGAACAGCCGCAAACCATGGTGGCCATTCATTCCGTTCTCAGTTGGGATCTGTATGTGGTCTACGAAGGCTCAAATCCTGACACCGGGCAGCCGATTATCAAGGCATTCCTTAATCCGCTTGTCGGCTGGATCTGGGCTGGCCTGGCGGTGCTGGTCTTCGGCACCCTGGTAGCACTGGTGCCCAGCCTGACCCCAGCAACGGCTTCATTGCGGGTTCCCGTCACGCGCCCAATTCCCGCCGAGCCGGCTCTGAAGGGCGGCGACTGATGCGGGCTCCCAAACGTTTTTTATTCCCACGCTCTTCCTTTTTGATCAAGGCGACGCAGGTGGCATTTCTCGCGGTAGCCGTGTGTTTCTCCATGGGCGCCACCGATGCCAG
>Ga0181531_10000625_pt1 | contig 23426 bp, 15 predicted proteins | sample PEATcosm2014_Bin_38_FD_119743 | JGI IMG/M metagenome (GOLD analysis project Ga0181531, IMG submission 119743) | Peatland microbial communities from MTU Mesocosm Facility, Houghton, MI, USA - PEATcosm2014_Bin11_10_metaG | ecosystem: Environmental > Terrestrial > Soil > Wetlands > Peat | place...
CTCGCCATTCGCTTTCGCCGCTTCTCGAAACGGAAGGAACACTGAGAACGCGGTCCCGCTGCCGAGTGCGCCTTGTGTACTCCACACCCGCACCTGACCATGGTGCCGCTCCACCAACTGCGCCACAACCCACATTCCAAGTCCGGTTCCAGTTTCGGTCTTCGTGGTGAAAAATGGCTCAAAGATGCGCCGCATCGTCGCCCGGTCCATACCCACACCCGAATCGAAAAACGTCACCCGCATTCCCGCTGTGGTGCGGTCGCGCCAATCAACCGAGGGCCGCAGTCTGATCACCAACCGACCGCCTCGAGGCATGGCATCAATCGCGTTTGCCACCAGGTTCGCAAATATCTGCTGGGTCTCGCTGGGCATGCAGGATACACTCGCCTCCGCATCCTTCCGCACCTCCACAACAATGTCTCCAGCGGCCAGCTTGTTGCGAAATAGCACCAGGACCGATTCCAGAACTTCTGACAACATCGTGACTTTTGGTGCGCCCGCCTGCCTGTGAAACTTCAGCGTCTGCTGCGTAATCAGGGAGACCCGCATCAGTTGATCCAGGGCATGGCGCGCATGCTCCTGCGCGGTCTCAGTTGTCTGCGCCAGCGTAATCAGGAACAGCAGGTTCGACACTGCCTCCAGCGGATTGTTGATCTCGTGCGCTATCGAAGCAGCAAGCCTGCCGGCGATTGCCAGCTTCTCCGTCCGCATCAGCGCCTCCTCGGCCCGCTTGCGATGAGTCACGTCCGCAGACACCCCTACCACCCGGGTTGCCCTGCCTTCGCGGTCAAGCTGGCACTTTCCTTGCGCTTCCAGCCAGTGCACGGATCCGTCCGGCCAGACCACGCGATACTGCTGGTGGTAGTCCGTCCCGTCCGACCGCGCTCGCGCCACCGCTTCACGAATCCGGCCCGCATCCTCGGGATGAATCGATTGCAGCCACCGCTCTGTCGAGGGTTCAATCGATCCCGGCTCCACCCCGATCATCCGATACTTCTCCTCCGACCACTGGATCGAGCCATCTTTCAAATCCCACACCCACAAACCCATCCCGTTGGTTTCAAGCGCAATCTGCAGCATCGCATCACGATCGCGCAGCGCCTCCGTTGCCCTGGCATTCTCCTCCGCCAGTTGCCGTTCCACATTCGCCCGCATCAATCGCTGTTCCAGCTCCTGGATGATCAGTTCCGCCCGTTCGCGCGACAATCTCCGGATCGCCCAGCCAAGGGCGAGCGTAGTCGTCAGAAACACTGCCATCCGCATTCCCTCGCGCGCGTTGCTGATCGAAAACTGGATCTGGCTCTTCGTCAGGAACGAGTCCACCAGAACCACTTCCATCAGAGCGCAGAACGCCCCGCCCCACATCCCCAGGAACCAGCAGCTCAGAATGACGATTGGGAACGCCAGCATCAACGGAAAGGCGCGCAGCGGCTCGATTGCATACGTCAAGCCCGCTCCAAGGCACGCTGCACTGCATCCCAACAGAGCGCGAACCGCCAATGGCAATCGCTCGATCGCCGTCGAAAGGGGAGTTTTAGTCGGGATCATCCGGTGCAAGCTCCCTGAGCGCGAATTGCAGCTTGCGCGCAGATTCGCAAGCGCTTCCGCCTTCTGAAAGATAATTCGATTTCTCGCATTTTGGAAGAGTTATCCCCAGCGATTTGCATCTTCATCGCCGAGGTGGCGATTCATGGGGGTCCCCACGGACAAGTCCACGTCCGTGAGGTCGTGATTCGCGGGATGCCGATTCCATGAAACCCAACCCTCCCCTTCCGAATCTATTTAATTGCAAGCCGATCTCGCTTGGTCCTTGAGCGCTTCCCCGGCACAGAGCCACCAGGAATGCCGTAAGCATACGGCAGCGAAACCGTGAGGAGAGCCCTTTTGTCCGATTCGCCAGTCGCAGCGCCGACCTCAACCAGCGCCGCACCGCCCGCCAGGACGGTTGACAATCCGACGCCCGTCTCTCAGCTCGCCTGGAAGCCCAGGGTCAACCCCTGGTTCATCGCCATGACAGTCGCTCTGGCGGCCTTCATGGAGGTCCTCGACACCTCCATTGCCAACGTCGCACTCCCTCACATTGCCGGCTCACTCGGCGCCAGCACCGATGAAGGCACTTGGGTCCTCACCAGCTATCTTGTTTCCAACGCCATCGTCCTTCCCCTCGGAGGATGGGCCTCCAGCGTCCTTGGCCGCCGCAACTTCTTTGTTCTTTGCATCATCATCTTTACCGTCTCCAGCTTCCTCTGCGGCGCGGCCCTTTCGCTTCCCATGCTTCTCCTTTTCCGCATCCTTCAAGGAGCAGGAGGCGGCGGACTGCAGCCCATGGCCCAGGCCATCATGGCTGACAGCTTCGAGCCTCAGAAGCGCGGCCAGGCCTTCGCTCTTTATGGTCTCGTCGCCGTGCTCGCACCCTCCATCGGACCCACCCTCGGCGGCTGGATCACTGACAATTTCTCCTGGCGCTGGATCTTCTACATCAACATCCCCGTCGGCATCCTCGCTTTCTTTCTCGTAACCCGCCTCGTGGAAGATCCTCCATGGATCAAGCCCGACCGCTCCCGCCTCCGCAACATGGACTACCTCGGCCTGAGTTTCCTTACCATCGCCATGGGCGGCATGCAGATCATGCTCGACAAGGGCGAGGAGAACGACTGGTTCTCCTCCAACTTCATCTGCATCTCGGCTTTCTTCTTCGTCGCCGGCATGATCGCCCTTGTATGGTGGGAGTGGCGGCAGAAAGACCCTCTCATCAATCTGAAGGTCTTTCGCTTTAAAAACTTCGCCATCTGCTGTTTCCTCATGATGCTGGTCGGTGGAGTGCTCAACGCCAACACCGTCCTCCAGCCTCAATTCATGCAGCAGCTCCTGGGCTGGACCGCCACCACCGCAGGCCTCGCTCTCACCGCGGGTGGCGTTACGCTGATCATCGTCATGCCCCTTGCCGGAATCGCCACCAGCAAAATCTCCGCACGTTATCTCACTGCACTCGGCTTCATCCTCTTCATCATCACCTTCCGCATAGCGGCCGAAGTGACCACGCTCAACATGACCTTCGAGCAGGCATCCTGGCTCCGTGTTGTCCAGATGATCCCGCTCCCCTTTTGCTTCATCTCCATCACCACTGCCGCTTACGTCGGCATGCCCAAAGAGGACTCAAACCAGGTTGCGGGCCTGATCAACTTCGCCCGCAACATTGGCGGCAGCGTCCTTATCGCCGTCACCAACGCCCAGGTCACCAACCGGACCCTCTGGCATCAGCAGCATCTGCAAAGCGCAATGACCTCCGCGTCAATTGGCTATCAGCAGCACGTGAATGGCCTCACCGGGTTTTTCGGCGGCGATTTCGGTGGTCCCAACGGTGCGGGCAGAGCCCTCGCCAGTATCTATAACCAGCTCAACCTTCAAGCCGCGCTGCAAGGCTATCAGGACGTCTACATGGAGCTCTCTTACATGTCCATCTTCCTGGTGCTTCTGGCCTTCCTGCTCAGCAAGAACAAACCCGGCGGCGCACCCGGCGGCGGTGGCATGCACTAGGGGGGGCATTATCCCGCTCAGCTCCGCTCCCCCTAAAGTGCCACTTTCAAACGAAAAAGTGCTATAGCTCCTCCAATTGAACCAACCTACGCTTGCATCTGGGTAGCCATGCGGCTGCTCAAACCGCCTTGAGAAGAAGGTCGATGCCAGCAATCAAACTCCAATTTGGGCTCCAATTCGGGACCATCGAGTCGTCATCTAATGCGGCCCTCGCCCCGTCCTTCGCCGAGATCATCTCCGCCCTTTCCTTCGCTCTCGATCTCACCGAGGGCGCGGTTCCGGGCCACGCCGTGCGCTGTTGCCTGCTCGGCATGCGTCTGGGCAGCGAACTTGGTTTCTCTAAGATCGCACTCGCCGATCTCTATCACGCTTCGCTCCTCAAAGATGTCGGTTGCAGCAGCAACGCCGCCCGCATGTGCCAGATTATCGGCGGCGGCGACGACCGAGCTGTAAAATCGGGCGTAAAGCTTGAAGACTGGACCCGTCCGCATCAGCCCAGCCTCTCCGCCCTGCGCCTTCTTTGGGACAACGTCGCGCCCAATTCCGGCCCGATGCGCAAAATGAGCCGTATCCTTCGAATCGCGCTCTCTCAGCACAGCAACAACCGCGAAATGGTTGGACTCCGCTGTGATCGCGGCGCAAGCATCGTCCGCAAAATCGGATTGAACGAAGAAACCGCGCAGGCTGTTCGCGCTCTCGATGAACACTGGGACGGCAGCGGCTATCCGGATCGCGCAAAGAGAAATGCCATCTCGCCGCTCGCTCGCGTTATCGCCGTCGCACAGCACCTTGACGTCTTCGCCCTCGAATTCGGGCCAGCTACGGCCATGCAGTTTCTCCGCGAACGCAGCGGGCGCTGGTTTGATCCTGAGGTGGTCAAGGCCGCCGAATCGCTGAACGGGAAGGCCCGCCTTTGGATGAATTGCCTTCAGACTCCTGGCCGGACTTCCACGTTATCCGAGCCCTCAGCCCGCTCCGCCGTCCTGGAGCTTGCGCCAAACCAGACAGCTCGCCCAAGCCACTCGCACATCGACACCATTTGCGAAGCATTCGCTGAAGTCGTCGACGCCAAATCGCACTTCACGTTCAGCCACTCCATTGGCGTAACTGATGTAGCCACCACCATCGGTGCGGCCATGGGGCTCAACCAGGAACGCCGCCAACTGCTCCATCGCGCCGCCCTTCTCCACGATCTCGGCAAGCTCCGCGTCCCCAACTCCATCCTCGACAAGCCCGGCGCGCTCGATCCGGAAGAATGGGCCATCATGCGCGAGCATCCGGCCCTCACCACCGCCATCCTTGGCCGCGTTCAACAGTTCCGCGATCTGGCATGTATTGCCGGTTCGCACCATGAAAAGCTTGATGGTTCCGGCTACCCCAATGGACTGCGAGGCGAAGCTCTCCCGCTCGAGACCCGCATTCTCACCGTCGCGGACATGTATGGAGCCATCACTGAAGACCGGCCTTACCGCAAGGGTTTCAGCCCCGAACAGGCCGTGGATATCCTCAAGCGCGAAGCTCCCGGCAAACTTGACCCCGACTGCTTGGAAGCGCTCTGCGCCACGGTTTCCGACTCCCAGCCTGCGCCATTCTTCGCCCCACCCGCTTCCCCCTATGCCTCGGTAATCGGATAGCTCGGAGTGAACGGGAAGATCAACTCCGCTTCCGATGCCACCGGTTTGCCATTCACCGTGGCTGGCTGGAAGCGCCAAGTCTTTACGATATCCAGGCATAACCGGTCCAGCTTCGCGCTCACGCCCTTTACCAGCGTCTCGCCCACCACCTGGCCCAGTGCGTCTACCTTTACGTCCACCACAACCTTCTCTTCGGTGGCCGGCAACAGCGATCGGTCGGTCACCGGCGGATGTGGCGAGAAGATTGGGAAAGCCGGATGCACGTCATCGGCATCGCTGCCGTTTCCTCGCAATGCCTGCCCCGATCCATCCCCCGCATGAGGCGCCTTGGGCGCGCCGCCCCCGGCCATCTTGGGATGGGTTTTCTCAACCGGGATTAACGTCTTCCTGGTCGCTTCCGGGTCCGGCGTCGTCTCGCGTGTGTGCGCTGCAAAATCCTTCACCGGCAGCTCAATCTTCACCGCGTGAGAACCGCCCGCGGTCTGCATCAGCGCCAGCGCCTGGAGACTCGGCGGTTGAACTACTCTGGTTGTTACCGCGGAGCCCACCAGAAGCGCCAATCCAAGTACGCTTCCATGCAGCGCAACCGAGAGCAGCACTGCTTGAAAGTCGCGCCTTGTCATTCGCATCGGAGCCTGTTTGGCGCTAGCCTGTTCGGTTGTCAATTGCATCGCGACACCTCTCTGCGCATTGTTCGCTCACTCAACGTCCGGTGGCTCGATTGTCGCACAGGTTACGATCTGCGCACTGTAGATCGCTGGGCCCTGCATGGTCACCCGCGCGTCGAAACTCTTCTCGCCTCGCGAACCGGGCGGAATATACTTTCCCCATTATGCGTTTACCTGGCTGGCTGATCAGGCTATTGCTCGTGCCCCTTGGCGCAGCGGTCGTGCTCTACGCGGTGGTCAATGTGGCTAACCCATGGGCCGCGCATATCGGCGGTCGCACGACGCCCCTCTTCTATTGGCATGGATACGGCAGGCTTCAGAGCCAAGACGGCCACGGATATCCGCTGTATGTCATCTTCTACCCAGGCAGTCTTTTCACACCCTCCGAGCGCCAGAAGCAGGGCCTTCACGCTTCCGGCGATCTACAGGGTTCGGCTGCGCTCTGCGCTTCGCCTGGAGTCATTCAGCGGCTGCACCTGACCGGGACCATCTATGGTGCGTGGCACACAACCGAAGGCAGCCTGATGGACTTTCGCCTGCTGCAACCGAGAGCCCCCGATTCAGGCCCGCAAACCACTTTCTTCGACCTGGAGGGCAGGTGGCGCGGGCCGGACATTTACATGGATCATGTGGCCGATGCGGGAAACGAAGTCCCCTCCGCCCTTCCCATCGAAGACGCGACCGTAACTTTGAACTGGGGCTCCTACTCCGAATTCGAAGGCGCCTGTGCCCACGCATCGAATCTGCCCGAGCAATGACGGCGAAATCGGGACTCCCGGATTCCGCCGCAACGGATTGTCGCTTATGACCCCACCAGCACACCCTTAGTCAGCAACTGCCTGATCCCCCGCAGCGCCTGCCGCGTCCGTTCCTCGTTCTCAATCAGCGAGAACCGCACATGCCCGTCCCCATAATCGCCAAACCCGATCCCCGGTGAAACCGCCACCTTCGCCTCCGTGAGTAACAGCTTCGCGAACTCCAGCGACTTAAGTCCGTGGAATGCTTCCGGAATCTTGGCCCAAACAAACATCGTCGCCTTTGGCAGCACAACCGGCCAGCCCAGCTTGTTCAGACCCTCAACGAGCACATTCCGGCGCAGTCTGTAGTTCTCGCAGATTGCGTGCACACACTCCTGCGGCCCCTCCAGCGCCTGGATCGCCGCCACCTGGATCGGCGTAAACGTCCCATAGTCGAAGTAGCTCTTGAGCCGCGCCAGCGCCGCCACCAGCACCGGGCTGCCCACCATGAATCCCACCCGCCAACCCGGCATGTTGTAGCTTTTGCTCAGTGTGAAGAACTCCACAGCCACATCTTTCGCCCCCGGTACCTCCAGCACGCTCGGCGGCTTGTATCCATCGAACGCGATATCCGCATACGCCAGATCCTGGATCAGGTGAAATCCGTACTCGCGAGCCAGTTCCACAAGGCGCGCCAGAAACGGTAACTCCACACATTCTGTTGTAGGGTTCGAAGGGAAATTCACAATCAGCGCCTTCGGCCGCGGAACCATCCGCGGAATCAAATCCTCGAGCTGCGCCAGAAACTGGGCCTTATCGTGTACCGGCACGCTCACCACGTGCGCCCCCGCAATTACCGGCCCGTAAATGTGAATGGGATAGCTCGGGTTCGGCACCAGCACTGTGTCCCGCGAGTCCAGAATCGCCAGGCAAAGGTGCGCAATCCCCTCCTTCGACCCGATGGTGACAATGGCCTCGGTATCCGGGTCCAGATCCACGTCGTAGCGCGTCTTGTACCAGTTGCAGATCGCCTTGCGCAGCCGTGGAATCCCTCGCGAAACCGAGTAGCGATGCGTCGCCGGCTTCTGCGCCGCCTCCACAAGCTTGTCCACAATATGTTTCGGCGTAGCCCCGTCCGGGTTGCCCATGCCAAAATCGATCACATCTTCGCCGCGGTGCCGCGCCGAACGCTTCATCGTGTCGGTGATATTGAAAACATAAGGAGGTAAACGCTGTATACGACTGAACTCTTCCATGGTGTCTCCATTATCAACCGCGCGCGAGCAGTGGAAAGTGAAATAGGATCGGGAATCAGGAACAGAAGGACCTCATTCGGAACTGGATGTTGGGATTTGGGATGAGAAATGCAGTTATCTAGGCGGCCGTGGCCGCCGCAGCACGGGGAGCGCTCGCGCCGAATGAACGCGAAGTGACAAGCGCCCGAAGAGTGGTTGCAGGCTGCATAGGAGAATTATAGCGTAGCCGGCGCGCCATTGCGCACGGGGCGAGCCAGGGTAGTTCGCCGGGTGCGCAAGGTCAACTGCCTACCGTCAGCACCACCCTGAACCGTGCCTTCCCGCTCATCATGCGATCGAACGCCTCCGCCGTCCGTTCCAGCGGATAAGTCTCGATCATCGGCTTCACGCCTGCGAGCGCGCTGAAGTTCAGCGTGTCTTCCGAATCCATCCCTGTCCCCGACGCCCACCCGGCAACCGATCTGTTCCCCATAATCAGCGGAAGAACGTTCAGTTCGATCGGCTTCTCCGGCACTCCCACAACGATCAGCTTTCCATTCGGTCCCAGTCCACCTACCGCCTGCTGCAGGCTCTCCGCATTCGTCAACGTGGAAAGAATCACCGACGCCCCGCCCAGCTTCTGCAACTCGGCGGCAAAATCCTGGATGGTGCTGTCGATGTAGGTGTGCGCGCCCAGTTGCCGGGCCAGCGGAGCCTTGTCCGCGCCGCGCGCAATCGCCACGGTCCGGTAGCCGCTCCTGGCGGCAAACTGCACACCAAGGTGACCCAGCCCGCCAATGCCCAGAATTGCCACCAGGTCGCCCGGCTTCGCTCCGCTGTGCCGCAGGCTGTTGTAAGTGGTCACGCCCGCGCACATAAGCGGCGCAGCGTCCACGTCCGACAAATCGTCCGGAACAAGGGCCAGCGCATTCGCCGGAGCGATCACATAATCCGCATACCCACCATCGAATGAAATGCCGGAAATCTGCTGATTCTCGCAAAGAATAAAATCCCCGCGCCGGCAGGGCGGGCAGTAGTTGCAGTGCCCGCCATGCCATCCCAGCCCCACGCGCTGGCCCGGCTTGAACAGCGGCACATCCGCTCCAACTTCATCCACGACCCCGGCCACTTCGTGCCCCGGAACCCGCGGATACGCAATCCCCGGAAACAGGCCAAACTTGGTGATCGAATCGCTGTGGCAAACCCCGCAGGCCTGCACGCGGATACGCACCTGTCCCGGCCCCGGCTCGGGAAATTCACGTTGAACCAATTCGAATTCTCCACCAGCGGTGGGAACCCGCACGGCACGGCCAGTAACTGTAGGCATGAACGGAGTCCTTTCCTTGCGGTTTGGATGATAAACCAAACGGCTGGATGCATGAACAGATGAAGAACGCTCTCATTTCCTCCCGTGAAACCCAGCCACACCCCAAAACTCTATACTTGTTCTTGCCATGCAAGAATTTCTGCCAGTAGACCAGCAGCTCGACCTGCTCGAAAAAGGCGCCGCCGAAATCATCCGCGTCAGCGATCTGCGCGAGCGCCTCGAAGACAGCCGCAAAACCGGCCGCCCGCTCCGCGTCAAAGCAGGCTTCGATCCCACCGCGCCCGACCTGCATCTCGGCCACACCGTGCTGTTGAGAAAGCTCAGGCACTTTCAGCAGCTAGGGCATACCGTGATCTTTCTGGTGGGCGATTTCACTTCTTTAATCGGCGACCCGTCGGGGAAAAACGTCACCCGCAAGGCCTTGAGCCGGGAGCAGATTGACGAATACGCCAAGACCTACCAGGAGCAGGTCTTCAAAGTCTTAGACCCGGCTGTCACCGAGGTTCGCTACAACTCCGAGTGGCTCGGCAAGCTCGGCTACGAAGCCACCATCCGCCTCGCGTCCCACTTCACCGTTTCTCAAATGTTGGAGCGCGACGAGTTCCACAAGCGCTTCCAGGCCGAGCAGCCCATCAGCCTTCACGAGTTGCTCTATCCCCTCATGCAGGCCTACGATTCCGTCGCCCTGGAGTGCGACGTCGAGCTCGGTGGCACAGACCAGCGCTTCAACCTCGGCGCCGGCCGCGAACTACAGCGCCACTACGGCCAGAAGCCCCAGATCGTCCTCATGACGCCAATCATCGAGGGGCTGGATGGCGTGCAGAAGATGTCGAAGTCCCTGGGCAATGCGATCGGCATCAACGAGCCGCCCGCGGAAATGTACGGCAAACTCATGTCCATCAGCGACGCCCTGATGTGGAAGTACTATGTCTTCCTCACCGACCTCCGCCAGTCGGAAGTTGACGCGCTGCAAGCCGAAGTTTCCGCCGGGACGCTTCATCCCATGGAAGCCAAGAAGCGCCTTGCCCGCATCATCACCGCCGGTTTCCACAGCGAAGATGCAGCCCAGGCTGCCGATGAAAATTGGGCACGAATGTTTCAGCAGAAAGAAGCTGCGGAAGACCTGGAGGAGGTCGCTGTCGCCTATGCCGAAATAGCCGGTCCTGAGCCGAACCAGATTCGATTACCCAAGCTTCTGGTGCATCTCGGTCTTGCCGCTTCCGGTGCCGAAGCTAGCCGCAAGATCGCGGAAAACGCCGTTAAGCTCGATGGTGAAGCCGCCGGCGGCTCGCTGATCTCGCTTCCCGCGCTCCCTTCCCGACTCGTCGTACGTCTCGGCAAGCGCGCAAAAATCGCCGTCATTGCCTGACAGCGGCGTCTTGCGCTCTGGCGCGCCGTCAGCTCATCCGCCCAGCGAGAATACAACACTCACCGTGGTTTCCACTTCCACCGGATCGTTATTAAGTTTGTATGGCTTGTAGCGCCAGTTGCGCACTGCATCCACGGCTGATTGCCGCAGCATCTCCGGTCCACTCACAACGCGAAGACCTTCCACCGTCCCGTTTTTCGAGATGGTCGCCTGCAGCACCACTGTCCCAGCCACTCGGGCCGTTTTCGCAATGGGAGGATACACGGGCGTCGTTCTCTGGACGAGCATCCCCTGTGCCACGCCGGACGAGATCGCAACAAACTTGGGGGTCGCAATCTTCACTTTTGGACCAGACTGCCCGCCAAATACCGTGCCGACCCCGGCGCCCGAACTGCCGCCCAGGCCTTCGAGGCCTCCTTGGGTAAAGCTCGCAGGGGGTGGCGCCGCGTCCCTCGGGGGAGACTTGATGTCACTTGATATCCGTGAAGGCGCGTTCAATTGGCTGTTCATCATATCCGGCTGCACAGTCGGCGTCTGTTCTGTGGGCGCAGTTGTCGCTGGCGTCGCTGCTGTTGTCTGCAACGGCATCGCCGGCGTTGGCTTCGATTGCGTCTCCGTCGGAGTCGACGATGGCGGAGCATTCGGCGTATAACTCACCAACGGCTGCCTCACACTCACTTCCGCCGCCTTCGCTGGCGCCTTGCGGAGCATCATCGGAATCACGACGGCCAGAATCAGGACAACCAAAACAACCGGCCCGATGACCAACATCATCGTCGGCTTTTTGCGCTTGCCCTGCTCTTTCGCCTCCGGCTCAGCCTTTGCCGCATTCTGCTTATAAGACGAAACAACTGTCTCCGGTTTCGCTTGTGCGGGTACCGGTTGTCGCGTGGATTTCGTCTCCTGCGCCCGGTCCGGCGCGGGCATTACGGTCAGTGTCGCTGTCGCTGCGCGCCCACCAGCGGTGTCCAGCCCTTTATTGGCCGAAGGTAAAACAGCGGCTGCCGACGCCGCCGGCTCTTCATTGTCAGCATCGAATGTGTCATCGAAGCTGTCAAAGTCGTCAGGCAGGGTCGCGGGAGGTTCCCCACTATCCCATGCGTCGAAATTGTCCGGAAGCGTTGCTGGGATCGATTCCTCTAGTTTTGCTTGAGGTGCCATTGGCCATCCGTTCCTTTCACGTACGTTGCGCCTTTATAGGTGCGCGTTTCCGGTTCTATTGTCCGGTTGTTTGTGCTGCCCGTCTGTAACACTTGTGTGTTGGTATCCCCGCGGTCGTTTCGGTTCGAGTTGTCAGGCCCCGGAAACCGCGCTCCCCCGGAAAGTGCTGCTTCATCAAGAAGAGAGTTGTTCTGAATCCGGCGCATCGGTCCCGCCACCGCCCGGTTGACCTGAAGAAGCCGGGATATATCATCCACATCGGATTCCACCGGTGTCCGCGTGAGCGCATCGAAGTGTGGCAATGCGGTTACCACCAGCGGTACACTGGCACGCGCCGTGTCGTAGTTCGCCGTGTCCTCGGGAGTGAACATCGCTTCAAGCGTTTGTGTCCCCGTGGTCAGGACAGTGCCCTTGGCTGGTGTGAAGCTAAATGCACCGGGAACCGAAGCCGTGGCATTGAATTCCGCGTCGCTGAGCGCGGTGCCGTAGGAGATTGGAGCCGGCGTGGTCCATGTAATCACCGGCTTCGCCTTCGTCACCGTGAGCTTGACTGTGGCCTGCGCCGATGTGTACTTCGAGCCTTCGTTCGGAGTGAATTCGACCGAAAGCGTCTGAATCCCAGCGCTTGGCACATGGCCCGCGGCCGGAGCATATTCAAAGGTTCCCCCCACGGATGCCGTCGCATTCAGCTCGACTTCGCTGAGCGACGTGCCGCAGGGAATTGCAGAGGGCGTCGGCCATGTGATGGCAGGTGTTGCTTTCTTCACGACCAGAGGCACTGAAGCCTCCGATGCCGGAAAGTTGGTATCCGTCGGAGTAAACACCACAGAAAGTGTGTGCGATCCCGGCGTCAGCACCTCGCCAGCCGATGGCGTGTAGCCAAATGTTCCCGGCTCCGATGCCGTCGCATTCAGTTCCGCATCGCCGAGTGGGGTGCCATAGGTGATTTCCGCGGGCGCCGGCCATGTGATCGTGGTTGGCGCTCCTTTGGTAACCGAGAGTTGCACAGTTGTGGTTACCGTTGCGTAGTCAACAATGTCGGCAGGTGTGAACGTCACTGAAAGCGTCTGTTCGCCTGCCTGCAGCACTTCGTCTTTGGCGGGAGAGTAGGTGAAGGTTCCCGGAACCGAAGCCGTCGCATTCAATTCACTTTCGCTCAGCGCCGTGCCGTACGCTATCGGATCAGGCGTCGCCCATTGGATCACCGGTTTCGCCTTGCTCACCGTCAGTGTTACCGCTGCCTGCGCCGTGGTGAAGTTCTCACTCTCTGCCGGAGTGAAGATCACCAGCGGATTATGCGTTCCGGCTGACAGCACGGCCCCTATGCCGGGCGTGTACGAGAAGCTTCCCGGAACCGATGCCGTGGCGCAAAGTTCCTTAACGCTGAGCGCGGTGCCGTAAGCAATCGGATCGGGTGCTCGCCATGTGACCAGTGGCGTCGCTCTCCGGACATTCAACACCACGGTTGCCTGCTTCGCGGTGTATTTCCTGGTGTCCGCCGGCGTAAAGTTCACAGTCAGCGTGTGAACTCCAGGTGGAAGTACCTCGCCAACGCGTGGAGAGTAGCTGAACACTCCTTGAACCAGCGATGTGGCATTGAGTTCCGCGGCGCTCAGCGGTGTGCCGTAGGTGATTGTGGCGGGAGTCGGCCACCTGACGATGGGCGTCGCCATCGTCACCGTCAGTTGCACCGACGATTGCACCGTTGCGTACTTCTCGGCATCGGCCGGAATGAACGTGACCCAAATCGTATGCGTTCCCGTCGCCAGCACATAGCCTTTGGAAGGGGCGTACTCGAATCGTCCCGGAACCGACGAAGAGGCGTTAAGCTGAGTCGCGCTGAGCGCGGTGCCGTACGAAATCGGCGCAGGCGTAGGCCACTGAATCTCCGGCGTTTCCAGAACGGGCTCGCTGGGCTCTTCTTGAGGCGGTTCGTAAGCCTCCTCTTTCTTGAGGTGCCACTGCCCGTCCGCGCCCTTCATATATGTGACGCCCTTGTAGGTGCGCGTTTCCGGTCCGCTCTGCTGGTTGGCACTGTTGCTTGGCAAAATATCCCCCTTTGCATTCTCTATGTCGTCGTCAGGGATCTCCGCTCGCGGAGGAGCTTCTGACAACGTCAACGGTTCAGCCGGAACCAGGGTCCGAGAGGGAGGGGTGTAGACGGACGGCTCCGGTATCTTCGAATTGGTGTCAGGCCGCGGTGATATAGACAGAGCGGCGGCGCCATTTAAACGGGGTGTCGCCTTTGGAATCGCGGCAGTCTCTTCGGTGGTTCCATTCTTCGCCGCTTCGCCTCTGCCGAGGCCCTTGAAGCTGAAGCCTTTCTTCTTTGCCTGGGGCACCGGCTGACCGGTAATGGCGCCGGCCATCTCCCGGATTCGGCGTGAGAGCGGCGAATCGCCCAGCACCAAGGGAGTCGCCGTGTTCTGCATCTGCCGCACAGCCTGATAGTCGTTGGGAATCTTCCACTGCACCGGCCGCGCCAGAGCCTTCGTAATATGCTCGTCGCCCACGCCCAGGCTCTGTGGCTGGTATCGGTTGATCACGATCTCCAGGTTCGGGCCCCCGCCGTTGAAAAACTGATTGATGAGCCGGTGGGAATTCCGTAATTCAGGAACTGAGGCTTGCGTGACAAGATAAATCGTCCTCGTATCTCTGAGCACCGTCCCTACATAATCAAGCTTCGACCCCACGTCGATTACCACGTTGTCGAAGCGCTGCCGCGAAACCGACAACAGCTTCTCGATCGATTCGTTCGATGCCTGATATTGCGGAAATTTTCCCGGAGCCGCCAGAACCTTCAATCCGGAACTATGCTCAACCAGAAGCCGCGACAGAAAACTCCAATCAAGGCGCGCGGTCTCCTGGAGCGCGCTGATTGTCGAGTATTCCGCCTCCAGACCCAGATTCAGCGCGGCGTCTCCAAGCGGAAGGTCGAGATCGATCAGCAGTGTGCTCTGCGAAGTGTCCTGGGCCAGCGCCACCGCAAAATTGCAGGCGATTGTGGTTACGCCCGCCCCGCCCTTCGAGCCCAGGAACGCCATCACCCGGCCACCCGTCTTCTTTACCGGCGCGTAGGCCGGACGCCGCGCCGCAGCCCGGATCAGGGCTGCCGCTACCGTGCTCGGCGTAAACGGAAGGGTCAGAATATCCCGGACGCCCGAACGCATGCACTGCAGAATCAGTTCGGGATCTTCCCTCGCCGTGTAGACCATCACGGTCGCTGCGCCGTTCGCGCAGACGCTCTCCACTAGTTCGAGAGCATATTCCCGGTCGCTCTCCAAATCGATAATGATGACGTTGTAGTGCTCATCCAGCAGCCGCGGGACATCGTCAAGGCTGGGGGGATATGAAGAAAATTCGCGAACTTCTCCCCCCGCGCGGCAATCGGCCAGAGAGCGTGCCACCGCCTTGCGCAGCGGCTCGTCTGGGCCGATCAATGCGATCGACAGAGTCCCTACATCAAAGAAATCCGGATACTCAGGATACTTTGTATCGACATTTTGTGATGAGTCTGAAGTCATGACAGTGCCTTCCGCTGCCGACTCCAGCGTTCTTCGCCGGTTAGTCTCAACCTAAGAAATCGTCTGTGAGTCGAGCTTAGTAAAGTCCACCACTCCAACCTACAACAGAGTGGTTGTTCCGCAGCTCCGGAAAGGTGCCAAGGCGAAAGAAGTGTCACTTGACTGCAACGCGTATTGCCCGAAAAGAAGAGATGCACAATGCGTGTCTGACTGCAAGCTCTCTTCCCCGAAAATTCGCTGATAGTTGATTTTATCCTCTTTTTTGTGTAATGCAAGAACTTTGGTAATATTTCGAAAATATTACTAAAGTTCGACAGCTTCGGCCGTTGCATCCGGTTTTCCTCAGTAACTCCGAAGTAAATAGCGGCAAGCATGGGGGATACCCGTTACCAATCCTTTGTAACCGATCTTGCAACCGGAACCGCTCCCGCCTCGGGCTCCTCAAGTTTGCCCGCTTGGCTCTTCCGGTATATTGTGCAGCATAATCGGCACAATCTCTCAGCCTATCCAGCCCTCGCAGGACATTTATTCTAAAAAATACGGGAGAGCCGCGTCCGAGAGGAATTTAACAATGATTGACATCACCGAAGTAGCTCAACAGCGCACCCACCAGCAAAAGCTCGACCTCCTCGCCGAAGTTGCCGTGCGCGTTGGCCTTGGCCTCCAGGCAGGACAGGAACTCGTCATGACCGCCTCGCTGGATTCCGTGCCCCTGGCCCGCCGCATCACCGAGCAGGCTTACCGCGCCGGCGCTTCCCTCGTCACCACTCTCTACTCCGACGACGAAGCCGCGCTCATGCGCTATCGCTACGCTCCCGACGCGAGCTTCGACCACGCCGCCAAATGGCTCTATGACGGCATGGGCGCGGCCTTCAAAAGCGGCGCGGCTCGCCTGGCCATCGCCGGCGGCAATCCTTCCCTGCTCTCCAATGAAGATCCCGAGAAGGTCGGCCGCGCCAATCGCGCCGTCTCGCAGGCCTATCGCCCAGCCCTCGAACTCATCACCAGGCATGCCATCAACTGGACCATCGTCGCCGGCGCCACTCCCGCCTGGGCCGCCTCCATGTTCCCCGACCACGAGCCCGAAAACGCCCTAGCCAATCTCTGGGAAGCCATCTTCCAGACCACCCGCATCAACACGCCCGATCCCGTTGCCGCCTGGAAGACTCACGACGCTACCCTGCATTCCCGCGCCGCGCACCTCAACGAAAAACGTTACGCCTACCTCCAATATCGCGGTCCCGGTACCGATTTCCGACTCGGTCTCGCCGACGATCATCTCTGGCTCGGCGGTGGCACCACCGCCGGCAATGGTTTCTACTGCGTTCCCAACATGCCCACCGAAGAGGTCTTCACCACGCCCCACAAAGACCGCGCCGACGGCACCATCACCGCCACCAAGCCGCTTTCCCATCAGGGCACCATGATTGAAGGCATTCAGGTCCGTTTCGCCGAAGGCCGCATCGTCGAGGCCCGCGCAACCCGCGGCCAGGAAGTCCTTCAGCGCCTCATCGACACCGACGACGGCGCGCGCCGCCTCGGCGAAGTCGCGCTCGTCCCAGCTTCCTCCCCCATCGCCGCCAGCGGCATGTTGTTCCTCAACACGCTCTTTGATGAAAATGCGGCTTCGCACATCGCCCTCGGCCAGGCCTACTCCTCCTGCCTGCGCGATGGCGACAAGCTCACCCCCGAGCAACTAGCCGCCAAGGGCGCGAACGACAGCCTCATCCACGTCGACTGGATGATCGGCTCCGCCCACCTCGACATCGACGGCATCACCGCCGCCGGTCTCGCCGAACCGCTCATGCGCCAAGGCGAGTGGGTCTAACCCGTTCCACCAGGCGGAGCCGGCCGGCCTTATTTGACCAGCAACACCGCCGTCGCCGTAGGCGGTGCAGGAGCTTTTGGCTTGGAGGCATCACTCCCAGCCGCCTGCCTCCATGCAAGGCTGCCCGTGGCTAGAACCAGGATAAAATTCGCAACGGTAAGGTGGTCTTTCACTGTACATCCTCCTTCCGGCAATACGCTGATTCGCTCGTTGGATCGGATCGGTAAGGATTAGTTTTCAATATTTTCCCATCCGTATCAGCCCGAACCCGAAAATGGGCGCCCGGCCCGAACTTCGGAAACTCGTCGATCGCGTCGGCGACGATGCAGCAGCCTGAAGTCGAGCCTCAAGGTTCAAAGTCGCTTAATAGACACCCGGAATCAGGCGCTTTGTGCTGCGGCTATAGTCTTCATACTCATTTCCAAAAGCGAGACGGAGCGCAGTCTCTTCCACATGAATGCGATACAACACAGCCAGCGTGGGTGGAACCAGAACAACCGCAAAACACGCCCAGGTCCGCGAGTGAAGCGCAAAAGCCAGGAAAATCAGCTCCAGACCGAAATAGGAAGGATGACGGACGAGCCGATATAGTCCCCTTCGCTGCAGGCTCTGCCCGGCGCGCATCGCCACGTTCGCGCTGAAGGCTTTGCCCAACGTAAAGATTGCTACGGCACGGACGCCCAGACCGAGAATCAAGATCCCAAAGGCCACCGGCCGCAGCCAGGTATAACTCCCCGGCATGTCCACCGGGAAAATCGTGTGCATCCACCCAACGATATTGAGCGATGCAAAAATAACAATCCATAGAATGATCTGCGTTCCGCGGTCTTGTATCTTGCCTTGACCGCGACCCGTTGTTGTGGTCAGGGCAATTAGGATTTCCCCTAAGGCCCAGACAGCCGCCAATGCATTAAAAACGGACTCGAGAATCATGATCGTCCCGCCCTCCTTTGATTCCACCACTTCACGCTTCCGGAGTTTGCCTCACGCTAACGCGAAACCGTAAGAGAAGAATGCCCTGTGCGGCCAGGGAAAAACAGTAGCGGCTGTCATCGACGACAGATGACAGCTGTCACATGACATCTGTCATGCGATCGATATGACAGGTCTGGGTACCGGGGCAGCCTTGTCCGGTGGGATGATGAAGGTATGAGCGAAGGGCATTCCCACGCACACGAACAAAACGCAGCCGCCTGGGGTTCACACATCATCCACTCGATGCGGGAGTTTGTCCGTCGCCGCTTTATCGTGCGCTGGGTGGCATTGCTTTACTCCGTGTACTTCCTTGTCAAGCCGGCGTACGGGCACTCCTTTGCCGTCTGGATGGAATTTGCGGTTCTTTATGCGGCCTTCCTCATTCTTTACTTTCTTGCCGCGGAGCTTACGGGACGCTGGCAGACTGTCGCGTTTGTGTTCTTCTTCCTCATTGCCTTTCTCTATTACTCACGTAGCGATGAAGCCTATGGAGTGTTTGTTTACCCTTTCGCGATGCTTTGCCTTTTCGCCGGTCGTCTGCGCACTCTTTTGCTGGTGCTGATTGCGACCATGGCCGGAGTGGTCGCGGAGACCCATTACCTCGGTCGCTCTCTTGCCACAGCCGAAGACGCTCTTCTCTTGTGCGTGATTTTTGGGATCAGTAATTTTGCGTTCGCCCAGCAGGCGCGGGCCAATTCACTTCTCGAGCGTGCAAACTCTGAAATCGAACGCCTCTCTCAGGAAGCCGAACGCGAACGCATAGCGCGCGATCTCCACGACCTCCTCGGCCACACCCTCACTGTGATCACGGTCAAGCTCAATCTCGCACGGCGTCTCCTCTCAGAAGACCCGAACCGCGAATTAGTCCGTGTCCGCAACGAGATCGAGGAAACGGAGCAGATCGCCCGAAATGCCCTCACCGAGGTCAGGGAAGCCGTCTCCGGTTTTCGAGCCGAAGGACTCGCTGCGGAGATTAATCGCGCCCGGCAAAGCCTGCTTTCCGCCGATGTCAAACTCACCACAACTCTCGCTCCGGTTAATCTTTCATCCACCCAGGTCAACGTGCTTTGCCTTGCGCTGCGCGAGGGGGTAACCAACATCGTCCGCCATGCTCACGCATCCGTTTGCCATGTGGAGTTGTTTGAAAGAAACAGAACAATTCATTTCACAATTGAGGACAATGGGCCGGGCGGCCAAATGAGCGGCCAGTTTCGTGAAGGCCATGGCCTGTGTGGCATGAGAGAGCGCCTTCAATCCGTTGCCGGGGCCATGACGCTGACGAGCCTGACAAATGGAGGAACAATTCTTGAGCTGATGTTGCCGCTGGAGAGCGAGTCTTCGGCACAATCGGCATCACGGTTTGTGGGAGAGGCGGAAACCCTTTGACGCAAAAGATACGCGTGGTGCTGGCGGAGGACCAAGGCATGTTGCGGGGTGCACTCGCCAGCCTGCTCTCGATCGAACCCGATATTGAGGTGCTTGGATCCTTCTCCGATGGGGAGGAGGCATTTCAGGCCGTAGGAAAACTCCGGCCGGAGGTCTTGGTAACAGACATTGAGATGCCGAAGATGAGCGGGCTCGAACTCACCGCCCGTGTTAAAGAGCTATATCCGGAAACACGCGTCCTGATCCTTACCACATTTGCGCGTCCCGGCTACTTGCGGCGCGCCCTGGAAACTGGAGCATCCGGTTATCTTCTCAAAGATCGTCCCTCGGAAGAACTCGCCGAAGCAGTCCGGGGAGTCAGCCGGGGCGCGCGCATCGTCGACCCCCAACTGGCTTCGCAGATATGGGGCGCGGAAAAAGACCCTCTCACCGATCGAGAACGTTTGATCCTGCGCCGCGCAGGCGACGGTGAAACCACTGCTGAATTGGCGCGTTCTCTGCGACTGACCGAGGGAACCATCCGCAACTATCTCTCCGAGGCCATTTCCAAATTGAACGCTTCCAACCGGATTGAAGCAGCCCGGATTGCCCGCAATAAGGGATGGCTTTAGCGGATCCTCCGCTCCGGAGGTTTTAAGGACCCAGCGCAAACTTCCGCGCCGACTCCAGCAGCTTCGCCACGGATTCCTTCGAGCACGACTCGGTATAAATGCGCAGCAGCGGTTCGGTACCGCTGGCCCGCAGCAGCAACCACGTCTCCGCCGCCTTCTGCTTGTCGTACGATTCTGGATTGTCCAGGTAAAACTTCACCCCGTCCAGGTTCTCCTGGCAATGGATCGCCATGCCCGCAAACACAGTGTCGCCCGGCTCCAGCGCCTGGGCCCTCGCGATCGCGCGGTTTTTCAACTCGTCGGGAATATGAAGGTCGATCCGCCCGTACTGGTGCTCGCCGTACTCGGTCTGCAAATCGGCCACCAGCTGTCCCAGCGTCTTGCCTTCCTCCGCAATCACGTTCGCCAGCAGCAACGCATTCAGCAGTCCGTCCCGCTCCGGCAGGTGCCGCTGGAAGCCGATGCCGCCCGACTCCTCGCCACCCATCAGGATCTCCCGATCCAGCATCAAATCCACCACATACTTGAATCCGATTCCGTGTTCGATCAGTTCGCGCCCATATTTCTGGCAGATCCGGTCCAGCATCTTTGTCGTGTTGAAGGCCCGCGTCACCGCCCCCGGCCATTTCTTGCGCCGCAGCACCCAGCTCAGCAGCACCGAATAAATCTTGTGCGGATCGACAAAGTTGCCATTCTCATCCGTCGCGCCGATTCGGTCCGCGTCCCCGTCCGTGCACAATCCCGCGTCGCACTTATTCGCAACCGTCGCCTCGCCCAGCGCGCGGATGTTCGGCTCAATCGGTTCGGGGTTGATCCCCGGAAATAGTGGATCGGCATTTGCTCGAATCTGCACGTGCCTTACGCCAATCCGCGTAAAGATATCCGAGAGTATCGTGCCGCCCGCCCCATACATCGAGTCGATCGCAAACGAAACCCCTTCCGATCCCGCCTCCGCAATCAGGTCCAGGTCCGCAAAATTTTCAATTGCCTGCACGTACGTGGGCAGAAAGCCCACCTCGCGAATCGCCGCCGGGCGCGCCGCCCGCGGAATGGGCTTTCCAAGAAAGCTCTCGATTTCCGCAATAATCGATGGCTTCCCCGACCCTCCATACCACGCCTTGTATTTCACGCCGTTCCACTGCGCCGGATTGTGCGACGAGGTAATCATGATCCCGCCCGCGGCTCCCCGCTCCCGCACCCCGAAGCTCAGCGCCGGTGTCGGTGTAATGTCGTTGGCCAGCATTACCGGGATCCCGGTCGCCGCCACAACCTCCGCGCATGCTCGCGCAAACGCCTTCGACCCGAACCGCGTGTCGTAGCCGATGCAAAGCCCTTTCGAGGCGGATTCTCGCGCATGTATATAGGCGGCTACCGCCTCGGCGGCTATCCGTACATTCGCAAATGTGAAATCGTCGGCGATGAGGCCGCGCCACCCGTCCGTGCCAAATTTGATCTGCGGATGAGGCATTGTTGGTCTTTCTGCTCCCTGGAAACTAGGGTAAAGGATTTGAAAAGGAAACGAAGTCGGCCCCCAAGACTCACAGGACGTCAGTGCTTCGATTCAGCCGGTTCAGCGCTACCAAGATCCCGCGCTCCGTGTTTACGCAACAATTCGGCCGTATCCTCCTGTTTCATCACAATCGCTGAGTGAAGCGGCGACCAACCACTCTTCTCTCTCGCATTCACATCTGCATTGTGGGCCAGCAATATTTTCACTGTTCCTGTGCAGCCTAACGCAGCCGCGGCATTCAATGGCGTCACGAAGCTAGCGTTCCTGGCGTCGACATCGGCCCCTTTGTTCAGCAGCAACTTTGCTACCTTGCTCTGGCAATACATCGCCGCATTTTCCAGAGGAGTCACGCCGCCATTACTCCTGGCGTCAACCTCCGCCCTCTCCTTCAAAAGGAGTTTCACCTCATTCTTGTGACCGTTTCGCGCTGCCCAGTGAAGCGGCGTGTAACCTCTGCTGTCTCTGGCTTTCACATCTGCCCGGCGGACCAACAAAAACTTCACCATATTCTTTTGTCCGTTTGCTGCTGCCAGATGCAATGGTGTTGCGCCGGTTTCGTCGACACTGGAGACGAGCGCAGGGTTGCTATCCAGCAATGCCTTCGCACTCTTTACATCGCCGTTCCGAGCAGCGTCGTGGAGTGCGTCGCCATACGCGGCGCTGGTCAGCGCTAGCGAAGTGAAAAGCGCCCCGTAAAACACAATCCATCTGAATTCAGACCATCGCATGGTCGGCATAATCGACGGGGCAAGCGATCGGATCACAGCTTTCAAGACAACTCGCCCTCGGCCCCCATTTGCAGCCCGCACTGGCTCTTTTAAACACTAATCACAAACCACTGTTATTAAATCAGCTGCGTCCGCCCGGAGAGCCCCAGTTCCTTCACAATCTTTCCCACGTCCTGTGAGTGATCCCGGTGCGCAATCAGCAGCGCGTCTTCCGTATCCACAATCACCAGGTTCTCCACGCCAACCAGCGCCACAAACTTCCTTGGACTGAATATATAGTTGTTCGTTGCGTCGATCGAAATGTGTCCCTCGGTCTCTGACACATTCCCTTCGCCGTCCCCGCGCAGCCGCGTCTCCAGTTGATACTCATACAACGAAGCCCACGACCCCAGGTCGTTCCAGGTAAACTCCGCCGGCAGGCAATACAGGTGCGACAAATGCTCGCCCTTCGCCGACCGAGGCTCCAGCACCGCGTAGTCCACGGAAATGTTTTCACACTTGGCATACAAAGCATGAAACACTTCCTCGAACTCCGGAGTCCCGTAAGCCGCCGCTATGGTCTCCAGCAGCGGCGCCGTTTCGGGCAAGTGCTCCCGCACCGCATTCGCCAGCGTCCGCGCCGACCACAGAAACATCCCTGAATTCCAGTAGTAATTCCCCGCCGCCACAAAATCCTCGGCCCGATTCAGGTTCGGCTTCTCCGTAAACCGCCTTACGTGCAGTGCTGAGTCGTCCTTGGTGAAATCGCCGGTCTCGATATAACCGTAGCCGGTCTCGGGCCGCGTCGGCTCAATCCCCAGCACCACCATGTTGTCCCCGGAACCGGCCAGCGCAATGCCCTTCTGCAAAGCCTTCAGAAACCGCGGTTCGTCCGCAATCACATGGTCCGAGGGAAATATCCCCAGCACCGCGCTCGGATTCTCCCGCTCAATCAGAAATGCCGCCAGCCCGCACGCCGGCGCCGTATTGCGCGCCACCGGCTCCTGCACGATCTGCCCCTCGGGCACGCCCTTCAGCTGGTCGGCGATCTCGTGCGCCAGGTATTCGTTGGTAATCACCCAGGTCTTATCCAGCCCGGCCAGCGGCTTCAGACGCTCCACCGTCTGCTGAATCATGGACCGTTCGCCATCGAGCGCCAGTACTTGCTTGGCACGTGCACGGCGCGACCGCGGCCAAAAGCGGGTACCGCTGCCGCC
>Ga0181531_10000626_pt1 | contig 23416 bp, 15 predicted proteins | sample PEATcosm2014_Bin_38_FD_119743 | JGI IMG/M metagenome (GOLD analysis project Ga0181531, IMG submission 119743) | Peatland microbial communities from MTU Mesocosm Facility, Houghton, MI, USA - PEATcosm2014_Bin11_10_metaG | ecosystem: Environmental > Terrestrial > Soil > Wetlands > Peat | place...
CGCTGATGGCGGCGGCAGTGGCCGATACCACTCGCGGCTCACCTCATCGGGCGGTGACTCCTGCAGCAGCGTTTCCGCGGTGCCATTGCCGAAGGTTTCGTAGCCGCGCCCGTCGGCGTTGTGATTGGTGGCAATCGAATCCAGGTACAGGTGCGCGAAGTCATCACCGAAGTTCCAGGTCCAGACCCCGGGCATGCCGAAACCGGTCATGGTCTCGACTTCCTGGAAACTGAGCTGGAGCCGTTCGCTGTAAGAGAGCGGATCGATGTATTCGCTGGTCGGGCTGGTGCCGTTCCAGGTGATCAGCAGCGCGACGCTCTCGTGCAGGTCGTGAATGACCTGCGGGTGCCAGTCGCGGAACATCCGATAGACCGCGCGCGTGGTTTCATGCACCTGCTGATGCGCGTCGCGGTTGATGTCGACGAAGGCGTACCTCGACCAGTAGGGCGGCGACTGTCGCGGCAGGCTCGCCAGATCGGTCTTGCCTTTCAGATAGGTGTTGAACCAATCCACCTGCTTGTCGCGGCCGTCCGGATTGGAGACGGGATTGATCAGCACCACCAGATGCTCGCGGATCTGCCGGATCATCGGCTCTTCGGATACGGCCAGGCGATAGGCCAGTTCGAGCATGGCCTCGGTGGAGCCGGTCTCGTCCGAGTGCAGCGCTGCGTTGAAGTAATAGATCGGCCGCGCAGTCTGGATCAGGCGCTCGGCCGCCGCCGGATCGGTGCCGCGCGGATCGGCCAGCGCCGCGGTGGCGGCCTTGAGCCGCTCGAGATCGGCGATACCGTGTTCGTCCGCGATCGCCAGCAGCACGATGTCGCGACCCTCCTCGGAGCGGCCGATCGTGAACAGTTTGACGCGCGGCGAGGACTGCGCCAGCGCCCGGCAATAGCCATAGGCCGTACGCGAGTCGGCGAGCGCGCCAGCCGCTCCCGGGATTCTCTTGAGGAACGTACGCGGTGACACCACGTCTGCAGACGCGGGCAGCGATGCCACCCACGGTGACAAAAACCGCGGCTCAGTGGTCGCGTTCGCGATCTCGGCGGCCGAACCCGGCTCAGGCACATCCACGCTTTGCGCCGTCACGACGCCGCCGGACAGCATTCCGACAGCCGCTAAGCCTATGACCCGCAGCCGAGTCCTGTTCCGCATATCCTTCCCGCCTCTAATACAGCGGCGCCGCCGCGCGAACCACCCGGCCATCGATCCGGCCGCTTATCCTCGCGATGGCCTGTGCGTCATCCGCGGGCCAGCGCAGCGACAGCGTGCCATGCCTGCCGGAAGCGTCCTGCAACCTGAGGGCCGCGCGCACCGCTTCCCGCTTCCCTCGGCAATCAACCTGCCCCGACACGGTGACATCCTCGCTCCATCGTACCTCGCGCAGGGTCAGCCGATAGCCGCTGCCACGGGCCTCGACGGTGAATGAGCCGCCTCGCAGCCCCACGAATTGTCCCGGACCATTCTGCTGCGCGCGCACCAGCGCATCGGCGCTGGTCTGCAGAGCCGCCACGGTCTCCCGGAGCGTCCGGTCGTCTGCCTGGTTGCCGGGCAGTGCCTGCGCCGGGTCCAATTCCTGTGAAGTGCGTGCGAAGCGTGCGAGCAGGGGTACCGGCGGTACGCGCGCCGCGCATTCCTCATCGGCAATTGCCAGGTGAACGATGAAGTCACGCACCAGCTGCGCACCGCACTCGCTGCGCGCACGCGGCAATGCGTTGACGTGAAAGCTGTTGGCGATCACGACATGGTGGGCGTGCGGGTAGTGACTGGCCGCGGCCTCGCCATCTGCGATGCTGGTCATGTTGTCGAGCTCGCCCGTGATCACGAGCACCGGCACATCCGGATAGCGGGCCGGCGGCGGCACCAGGGGCGGAGTTGGGGCGCCGGCGGCGGGCGAGGGCCACTGCAGGCACTCGTCGATGAAGACATAGTCGGGCGGCATGCCGCGATACTCATCGAACGTAAACGGCGCATAGAGTTCCGGCAGTGACTGCTGCACCCGCGCGAATTCGTGTTCGAGCGCCGCCGGCCGTTGCGTCGCATCAAGCGCCAGGTCGAACACCTGCGGCGGGTCCTGGCAGAAGACCGCTGCGGCAAGCCCGGCAGAGTACGTGGCCGGCGAGCGACTCGCGTCGCGCGAATCCATTCCCATTTGCGATTCCGTCATCAGCCGCAGCAGCGGCGCGCGATCGCCGGCGCTGAATGCGCGCGCGGCCGCGTCGGTCTCCCGCACGGTGGCATAGGCGGGGGAGCCACCGAACATCACGATGGCCAGTGCGCTCGGATCGGCGCGCAGCGGCAGCGGCAGCGGCCGGCCGGAATCGTCGCTGACCGCGGCGTCGAATGGGTGCGCGCGCAGTTGCTCGAGCGCCGGCCGGATGTGGTCCATGGAACTGCCCGGTAGCGCGCGGCAGTCTGGCGAGCGCTCGCAGGCGCGATCGAACTTCGCGCGCACGGCCGCCGGATAGTGGGGATACCACGCATAGTCGGGGCCCTCGAGGGCGTAGGCGCCGTCCAGTACCAGCGAACGCAGCCGGTTGGCATGGCGCAGCGCGAACACCTGCGCGAAGTACGTTCCGTACGAATCCCCATAGAGATCGATGCGCGCAACCTTCAGCGCGTCGAGCACCGCGGCCAGATCGTCCGCCGCCAGCGTGGTGCTGTAGAACGGCGCGCTCGCTCCCAGCGATCGGCCGCAGGCACCGATGTCCTCGCGGGTCAGCAACGGCGCCTGCTGCAGGGGCTCGCAATCGATCGCACCCGACCGGCCGGTGCCGCGGTTGTCCATGAGCAGCACATCGTGCGTCTGGCGCAGCGGCTTGAACAACGCCAGGTAATCCTCGCGCGACTGCGTCGTCGGATAGCCGGGACCGCCTTCGGCTGCCACCAGCGTGCCCGCGGCGGCACCGGCCCCCGAGTGTGGATAGAACTCATAGTAGATGCCCAATGTCCCCGCGACCGAACCGGCAGGATCCAGCGGCCGGTTCAGATACCCGCAGCGGGCCGCCGTCTCGCAGGCTGTTGCGGCTGTTGCGGTAGCGACGCACGCCACTGCGGCGGCGAGCCACGGCAGCAGACGGCGTCGCAGGAACTGTGCGAGCATGCGCACCGGACACGGGGAGTGAATCACGCCATGTTTCTTCGGGAATGGATGATTGGCGGCTGTGCGGTCCTGGCACTGCTCGCCTTCGAGTCGCCTGCCCAGTCGCAGCCCCCCGCCGCGCGGAAGACGCGCAACGTGGTGCTGATCGTCAGCGACGGCCTGCGCTGGCAGGAGATCTTTACCGGCGCCGACCCTCTGCTGCTCAACGAAGCAAACGGCGGCATCTGGGACAAGGAGGCGGATCTGCGGCGCGATTTCTGGCGCGACAGTCCCGAGGCGCGCCGGCAGGCGCTGTTTCCGTTTCTCTGGGGCACGGTCGCGGAGCATGGCCAGATCTTTGGCAATCAGACCAAGGGCAGCAATGCGCACGTTACCAACGGCCTGGCCTTCTCCTACCCCGGCTACAACGAAATGCTCAGCGGACATCCGGATGCGCGCATCGACTCCAACGAGTATGGCCCCAATCCCAACCTGACCGTGTTCGAGTGGCTCAACGGCCTGCCCGATCTGCACGGACAGGTCAGCGTCTTCGCGACGTGGAATACCTTCAAGGACATCTTCAACGTGGAGCGCAGTCACCTGCCGCTGCATGTCGGCTGGGACGTGCCGTACACCGGCAAGCTGAACCCGCGGGAAGAACTCATGAACCGCCTGTATCGCACCACCACGCAGTTCGATGACGAGGATGTCTACGACTCCTTCCTGCAGGTGTCGCTGCTCGATTCCTTGCGCACGCAGCACCCGCGCGTGCTGTTCGTCGGCTACGGCGAGACCGACAACTGGGCGCACCAGGGCCGCTACGACCTGGTGCTGCATGCAGCCCACGACTTCGACGGCTTCGTGAAGGAGCTTTGGAACACGCTGCAATCCATGCCTGCCTATCGCGACAAAACCACGTTCATCATCACCTGCGATCACGGCCGAGGCAGCGGCGCGGAGCAGTGGAAAGAGCACGGTATCGAAGAGCCGGGGTCGGAAAACGTATGGATCGCGGTCATGGGACCGGATACGCCCGCACTGGGCGAGCGGACGCAGATCGGTCCGGTAACGCAGTCGCAGATCGCTGCCACGCTTGCCGGTCTGATCGGCCAGGACTATCCCAGGGCAGAACCGGCCGCGGCCGCCCCGATAGCGGATGTGCTCGGCGGCAGCCAGCGCTAGCGTCCGGCTCATTCAGCCGACTTCTTCCCCCAACGGTAGCTGGCGCGCAGGCCGAAGACGCGCGGCAGATTCGTGGTTTGCCGGCGATCATAGTTACCGGTATTCGAGAAGATGACCGCATTGGTGTCGAACAGATTGCTGACGTAGAACTCACCCGTCCATCGCCCCCCGGGGGGTTCGACGCCGAGACGCAGATTCGAGATCTCGTAGGCCGGCTGCAACACGCGCCCAAACCCGTTCGGGTTGGTGGCGCGCAGATCGCTCCAGGTGTCGCCCTTGTAGGCAATATCGAACTGCGCGTAGCCGCGCAGCGCCGGGCTGAGCGGACGCTCGTAGCGCGCATTGGCACTGCCATTGAAGTAGGCCACGAACGGCAGCCGCTCGCCGGGGAACACGACGTAGTCCGGATTCTGGAATTTGTTCGATGTGATTTTGGAGTCGTCGTAGCTCATTGACGCCTGGACGGTCAGGCCTTCGGTGATCCGGTAGTCGACGTTCGATTCCGCGCCATAAACACGGGCGTTGCCGATGTTGGCGTTGAAGGTACTCGGGCAGATGGCCAGGTCGTACACCGGAACCTGGTAATCCTTCCAGGGCATGTAATAGAGGGCGCCGTTCCAGGTCATGCGCCCATCGAGCAGCGTCGACTTCCAGCCGATCTCGAAATTGTTGAGAGTGTCGGGCTTGAATTCGGTCGGCGCACCATTCGCCACGCACGTCGGGCCGAGGCCACCGTTGACGCCACCGTCGCGGAAGCCCTGGCTGAAGATGCCATAGAGCATCACCTTGTCGGTGACTTTGTAGTTGGTGCCAGCCTTGAAATTGAACTTGTGCGAACCACCCGAGGATGCGGTCGGTTCCTTGGGTTGCCAGGCGTAGCTGGCCCATTCGCTGCTGCCGTTGAACTTCGACTGGAAGTGCTGCACGCCGCCTTCGATGTTCCAGCGTGGAGTGAGATCGAAGCTTAAGTCAGCAAACTCGGTGTATTGCAGGTACTGCAGTTCATTGACCGAGCTGTACCACTCGTGCGGCAGAGGTGTGGCCGACTCGTTGGCGTACACGTTGTAGTAGGAAATCTGGCTCTGGAAGGCCTCTCCACCCTGCTGCTCATTCGGCATATCGTAGAAGGACGAATACTGCTCTTCGGTTTTCTCCAGATAGAGGCCGCCCAGCCAGTGCAGACGTCCGCCGGCCTTGGATTGCAGTCGCAGCTCGTTCGACCAGCGCTGCGTTGCCGCGTTGTATCGGTAGAACATGGTCGGCACCTTGCAGCCGCTGTAGGCGTCCTGCGGCAGCCCCTGGTCCGTGTTCGCAATCGTCGGCCCGGTCTGGCAGGCAAAGCTCTGGATATTCGCCGCCGTGAAGGGTGAGACGGTCGAGTACTGCACGTAATTGGAGTACTCATCGATGATGTGCTGGCCCTGCGACCAATACGTCCCTGCAAAAACCAGATCGCCGATGCCGGCATCGCCGTCGAGGTGCAGATCGACGGTGCGCAGGTAGTTGTTGCCGTTCTCGGGCGCGAAGCGCGAGTTCTCATCGTCCCCGTAGCGCGGGTCCTGGTCCCAGGCGCCATTGTGCAACTGACGCTGGAAGTTGTAAGTCAGATTGGCTTCCCACCCCTCTGCGATCACCTGCCGGATGGCCGCCCGGCCGCCCGCGACGCTTTGGGTGTTGTAGTCGGGACGCGCCCAGGCCGCGTTGTTCGATACGACGCCGTTGACCCACTGGCGGGTCGTCAGCAGATTGTCGATGAAACCGCCGTCGTGCACCGAATACGCGGACAGCCGCAACGCCGTGCGGCCATCGATCAGAGGCAAATTAACGAAGCCCTCGTACGTGGTGTTGTCGGTGCCGCGCTCGATCTTCCCGCCATCGAGATCGGCGCCCGCACTGAACGCATCCAGGTCGGGCTTTTTGCTGATGATGCGGATCGCGCCCGACATTGATCCGGCGCCAAACAAGGTGCCCTGCGGGCCGTTCAGCACTTCGATGCGTTCGATGTCGTAGCTGTGCAGGTCCGGCATGACGCCGTAGTAGCTCATCGACATGTCGTCGACGAAAAACCCGGTGGTAGACAAGTTCTGCGCGTTGGGACTGCTGCCGTCGGAAACGCCGCGCATGAAGAACTGCGTCTGCCCCGGTCCGATGCTGACGAAGGTTACCGACGGGGTCTTGGTGGCGTAATCCTCGAACTGCGAGATCGACAGGTTCTCGAGATCCTTCGACGTGAACACGTCGATGCTCTCTGGAACGTCCTGCAGATTCTCGGTGCGTTTGCGTGCCGTGATCACGACTTCCTGCAAAGTCGGGCCCATCGAGCTGTCATCGTCGGCGCGGGCCGTTACGCGCAGCGACGCTGCGCCGTACAGCGCCACCCCGACCGCCAGCGCCACCTGAGAATGCAGGCATGCGCGCCCCTTAAGCCGAACGGCACGCCTGGCCGCACGGGCAGATCCCCTCTCGGTTGCCATCGAGACCCCTGTCTTGCAGCAGCTAAGTGCTCATTCTGCCTCAACTATATGACCGAATAAATCTTTATATGGTCAAATAATGTTCCAGGGGGGCGCAGTCCTCGATCCAGCGCCGGCACTTTCGACTAACTGGCTCATCCCGGCAGTTACGCACCCGGACTAAAGGCGGGGGCGTTGAGTTAAGATCCCGCCCTCATTGTGGGCGAGGCGGAACATGGCGCGCGGCATCAACAAAGTCATCCTCATCGGTCACCTGGGCGCGGATCCGGAGTCCCGGGCCATGCCCTCCGGCATGACGGTGGCCAATCTGCGGCTGGCAACCACCGAGAGCTGGAAGGACAAGCAGTCCGGCGAGCAGCAGGAGCGCACCGAATGGCACAACGTCGCCCTCTTCGGCCGGCTGGGCGAGATTGCCGCCGAGTACCTGCGCAAGGGCTCGCAGGTGTATATCGAGGGCCGATTGCGCACTCGTAAGTGGCAGGACAAGGAAGGCCGCGATCGTTATACGACCGAGATCGTCGGCAACGAAATGCAGATGCTCGGCGGCCGCGGCGGTGGCGCTGCCGGAGCCGCTGCGGGCGGCGGCTCGGGCGGGTATGCAGGCGGCTACGCCGAGTCAGGCCCGCGCTCCGAGCCCTCCGAGAACGTCTCGGCCGGCGCCGGCGCCTCGCACCAGGAATTCGACGACGACATTCCGTTCTAGCGAGTCAGGCCTCGCTCGCTGCCAGCTCGCGGTCCAGGTGCTGGCAGAAGAATGCCACGACCCGTGCTGCATAGCCGCCTGGATCGTCGCGCATCGATCCGATATGAGATCTGCTGTCCGTTACCCATAGCGCGCCCCGGCTGGCCGTAGCCAAACGATGCGCGTGATCCACGGGGATGAAGGGATCGTGCTCACCGTGCACGATCAGTACCGGCCGGCCATCCAGCTGCCGCACCTGGTCCACCGGGCGCAGACGCCACAGGTCGACTCCGGTCAGCGCGCGTCCGAAGGCCAGCGCACCGGGCAGAAACAGCCGCGGCATGTGGGTCCGCGTGCTGAACGCGCGCTCGATCATCTCGCTGAAGTCGGCAAATGCGCTGTCTGCCACCACCGCGCCGATGGCCTCGTCGCCCGCTGCCGCATGCAGTGCAGCGACGCCACCCATCGAGGCGCCCAGCACGCCGATGGCACCCGGCGCGTAGCCGCGATCGAGCAGGTAATCGACCGCACCGAGCACGTCCTCGCGCTCGCGCACGCCATAGGTGAGACGAGCGCGCGAACTGGCGCCGTGACCGCGCAGATCGATCATCAGCACGGACAAGCCGTGTTCGCCCAGTTGGCGCGCCAGGGCCACGGTCGAACCCTTGAACGCATCGCCGCGGCAGGAATCCTTGCCGTGGACGAGTATGACCGCGGCGGTGCGCGGTTTGGCTGGCAGATACCAGGCATCGATTTGCGCCCGCCGATCGCGCGCCGCGAAGCGAACCTGGTGCTGCTGCATCTCGCGCACGTCCTCATCGGTCGGAGGCCGTCGACGGGGGTGGGTGAAATGATGTGCCACAGCGCCGCAGATCGCGGCATAGCCCAGTGCCGCTGCCGCGGTGCCGATGGCGAGCAGGCCGAGGATGGATTGCATGCTGACTCCCCTGGTGTGAGGCGCCGCTGTATCGGGCGCGGCGGGGAGTCTGCGCAGCGGGGAGCGGTCAGTTCATTGTCGGGGTCTGAAACGTTCTGAAACGGCCGCAGGCAGTCCCAGGGCAAACACCTCTTCCTCTTCGAGGCGGCCTCCCGCCTGCATCAGCTGCGCTCGCTCCGCGTCCGCTACCGAGGCGCCCAGCAGTCTCTCCACCCGCGCGCGTGAGCGCGCCTCGGCTGGACCGCGATTCGCCCCGTCGCGTGCGATCGCCTGGTCAATCCAGCCGGTGATTCGCGCCGCGTCGGCAAGCTGTCCGCGGCGCGCGGCCAGCAGGGCGATGTGGTCCAGCGCCCAGCGGCGGCTTGGGGCATTGTGCCCAAGCAGCCGCAGGCCCTCGTGGAACAGCTGCTCGGCCTGCGTGAACTCGCCAGCTTCGGCGAGCGCGGCGCCGAGGTTGATGAAGCCCAGGTCGGCCATGGATTCACGGCCGGTGGCGCGTGCGAGCGCGACCAGTTCGCGACCGTGACGGACCGCCGCGTCAATGTCGCCAAAGGCGTAGTCGGTATCGGCCAGATTGGCCAGGAACATGATGACGCCGTAATCGTCGCCAGCTTCCCGGCACAGCGCAATGCTCTCGGCCAGGTAACGGCGCGACTGTTCAGGGTTCCCGGCTGCCGTTGCGGCCAGCGCCCGGCCGCTGCGCAGGAACGCCGACAGGCGCGGCGCCGGATGCTCGCCCAGCAGTCCTTCGGCCTCATCGAGCAGGGCGATGCCCGCATCGCTGCTTCCCGACGCGCACAGCCCGAGCGCACGCCGCAGCAGCGCCCAGAACAGTCCGTATCGATCTTCGATCCGGCGATACAGCTCGATGGCCAGCGACAAGGCCTCGGTATGCTTCGGACCGCTGATCGAGCGATCGATCATGCTGACGGTGAGCCAGAATCGCGCGGCGATCGCCGGTGGCGTGCGGGCATCGACCCGTTCGGCCAGCGCTGCGCACCATCGCGCTCCCTCGCCGCCGGCACCGGCTACGCGCCACAGCCAGAGCGCATTGGCAGCCAGCTCGATCGCCAGTGTCACCTCACCCGCAGGTCCGCTGGCCCAGCTCAGCGCCGCGCGCACGTTGTTGAGGTCGGCCACCAGCGGCGTGAAACGCAGCAGCGGCGGTGCGCCCTCGAGCAAAGCCCGGTCGGCGGCGCCAACCCGGTCGGCCATTTCGCGCGCGTGACGCTGCCGCAACGGCCGTTCGGCGCCCGACGCGGTCAGCCGCTGCAGGGCATACACCCGTCCGCTCTCGAACAGCCGGTAGCGCAGGTCGGGACCGGAATCGTCGACCAGCACCAGCGATCGATCCACCAGCGTGCCCAGATGGTCCAGCACGGCCCAGATGTCACTTTCCGCCGAGGCGGCGATGTGCTGCGCGGATTCGAGCGCAAAATCACCCACGAACACGCCCAGGCAATCGAACACCGTACGCTGCGCGGGCGACAGCATGTCGTAGCTCCAGTCGAAGGCCGCGGCCAGCGTCTGGTGCCGGGGCCGGGCTGCGCGCTTGCCGCCCGTCAGTAATCGGAAGCGCTGGTCGAGCCTGGCCAGCACTCCTTCCACGCCCAGCAGCGGCACGCGCGCTGCAGCCAACTCGAGCGCGAGCGGTATGCCATCCAGCTGGCGGCACAGCTCGACCACTGCGGCAACATTGGCATCGGTCAGCGAAAAACGCCGATCGATCTCGCAGCTGCGGTTCACGAACAGCTGTACCGCGCCGTATTCCAGCGCTCGTCCCAACGCCTGCGGTTCGGGGACTTCCAGCGGCGAGAGCCGCACGACGCGCTCTGCGGCCACTCGCAGCGGTTCGCGGCTGGTGGCGAGGATGCGCACGTCGGGTGCGCCGGCCGCCAGCGCCTCCACCAGCTGGACCACGCCATTGAGCAGATGCTCGCAGTTGTCGATCACCAGCAGCGCCGTCATGCCGGCGAGTGCCTGTGCCAGCTCCGCCGCCGGAAGCGGGTCCGTGCCGGGCGGCAGCCGCAAGGCGCGCGCGGCCGTGCCGGCGATCAGGCTGGGATCGTCGATGGCTTCCAGCGGCACCAGCCAGACGCCATCCGGAAACGCCGGTTGCAGCTCCACTGCGACCGCCTGCGCGAGACGTGTCTTGCCGATGCCGCCGGCACCCACCAGCGTCACCGCGCGGTATTCGCGGACCGCCTCTGTAACGCTCGCCAGATCGAGCTGGCGCCCGTACAGCGGCGGCAGCCACTGCGCGAGATTGGTCTGGCGCCGCGCCGGCGTCCGCGGCTTCGCGGCATCGGTGCTGCCGGCGCGTGCGGCGACGAACTGGTAGCCGCGTCCCGGGATGGTGAGGATGACATCGGCGCCCAGGATCTTGCGCAGAGCCGAAATCTGTTTGGTTAGATTGTTCTCTTCGACCACTTGCCCGGGCCAGACGACCTCGATCAGTTCGTTCTTGGCGGCGAGGCGCCCGGAGCGCTCGGCCAGGGCAATCAAGACGTCGATCGCGCGGCTGCCCAGCTCCACGGGCTGCCCATCCACGAGCAGGCAACGCTGCGCAGCACGCAGCTCGAATCGATCATTGGGACCGAAGCGCAGCGGGATCAGGGGGTCTCCGGGGCGGTTCGTTGACCGCATCGCGTGCTCGACACCCCGAGAATACGAAATCGATGCGGCGCTCGCCATGGCCGCGGGAGCGCAGCCGCGGCTGGCCGACGCTGCGGGTGCGTACCTATCTTATTGATTTATATATCTTTTAGAATCTGGCTGCAAAACCGTTACCCTTTGCGGTTTGAGCCCTGCGACATGGCTGGCCGCTACCACATCAAAACCTTCGGTTGTCAGATGAACGAGTACGACTCCGCTCGCATGGCGGACGTGCTGCACTCCGGCTTGAGCCTTTCGGCCACTGAGGATCCGGCGCAAGCCGATGTGCTGCTCATGAATACCTGCTCGGTGCGTGAGAAGGCGCAGGACAAGGTCTACTCGCTGCTCGGGGAGTGGCGCGCTCTCAAGCAACAGCGCCCCGAGCTCATCATCGGTGTCGGCGGCTGTGTCGCCAGCCAGGAGGGTGAGGCGATCACGGCGCGCGCCCCTTACGTGGACCTCGTGTTCGGACCGCAGACGCTGCATCGACTGCCGCAGATGATCGCCGAGCTGCGGCGCCACGGGCGCGCGGTAATCGACCTGAGTTTTCCGGCCATCGAGAAATTCGACGCACTGCCCGAGCCGCGTGCCGCGGGCGCGCGCGCCTATGTGTCGGTCATGGAGGGCTGCAGCAAGTACTGCAGCTTCTGTGTCGTTCCCTATACGCGCGGGGATGAAGTCAGTCGCGGCTTCGATTCGGTGCTGCAGGAGATCGGCTCACTGGCGCGCCAGGGCGTGCGGGAGATCGTGCTGCTGGGTCAGAACGTCAACGCCTATGCCGGTGCGATGGCCGATGGCGCCATCGTCGATCTGTCGACGCTCATGCACCATGTGGCGGCCATACCCGGCATCGAGCGCATCCGCTTCACCACTTCGCATCCGCTCGAATTCAGCGACAGCCTGATCGAGGCTTATGCCAACCTGCCGCAGCTGGCCAATCATCTGCACCTGCCGGTGCAGAGCGGTTCGGATCGCATCCTCGCGCTCATGAAGCGCGGCTACACCGTGCTCGAGTACAAGGAGCGCCTGCGCGCGCTGCGCGCCGTGCGGCCCGACATCGCGGTCTCCAGCGACATCATCGTCGGCTTTCCCGGTGAAACCGAGCGCGACTTCGAGGCCACGCTGCGGCTGGTGGCCGATGCGGGTTTCGATCAGTCCTTCTGCTTTCTCTACAGCCGCCGTCCCGGCACGCCCGCGGCCTCGCTGCCGGATGAAGTGCCGCTCGAGCGCAAGCAGGAGCGGCTTCGACGGCTGCAGGCGCTGCTGGATGCGCAGGCACTGCAGATCAGCCGCGGCATGGTCGGAAGCCGGCAGCGCGTGCTGGTGGAACGCGCCGCCAAAAAAGGCACGAGCGATCTGGCCGGCCGCACCGAGAACAATCGCTGGGTCAATTTTCCCGGGCCCGCCTCGCTGCTGCAGCGTTTCGCGGATGTGATCGTCACCGAGGCGCGCCCGCATTCGCTGCGCGGCCGGCTGGCCGAAGCCGCGTGAGCGCAAGCGCCGCCGCCACTCACGAGTTCGCGCTCGAGCCAGCCGACAATGCGCGCCTGGCGAGCCTGTGCGGCCCGCTGGATGAGAACCTGCGTCTGATCGAGTCGCGATTGGGCGTCAAGGTCCGCCGGCGCGGGCAGTCCTTCCGCATCCAGGGCGAACAGGCCGAGACCGTCGAGGCTGCCGCGGATGTGCTCAAGGATCTGTATGCGCAGGCGCGCAACCGCGATCTGTCGGCCGAGCAGGTACACCTGTGCCTGGTCGAGCACGCCAGCGGCCGCCAGGGTGACGCTGCGGATAGCGTGATCGTCGCTGCCGGGGACGCTGAGCGCGGCGCAGCCGGTCGCCGCGAGAGCGTGCGCGCGCGCGGCGCGCACCAGCGCGACTACCTGGCTCACATTCGCAGTCACGACCTGAGCTTCGGTGTGGGCCCGGCCGGCACCGGTAAAACCTATCTCGCCGTGGCCTGCGCAGTCGAGGCGCTGCTGTCGGAACGGGTGCGCCGCATCGTACTGGTGCGGCCGGCGGTGGAGGCCGGCGAGCGCCTGGGTTTTCTGCCCGGTGACATGGCGCAGAAGGTCGACCCGTATCTGCGGCCGATGTACGACGCACTCTACGAACTGATGGGCTTTGATCGCGTCGCGCGCTTCATCGAACGCAACGCCATCGAAGTGGCCCCATTGGCCTTCATGCGCGGCCGCTCGCTCAACGAGTCCTTCATCATTCTCGATGAGGCACAGAACACCACCATCGAGCAGATGAAGATGTTCCTGACCCGTATCGGCTTCGGATCACGGGCGGTGGTCACGGGCGATCTGACGCAAACCGATCTGCCCAGCGGTCGCATGTCGGGCCTGCAGCACGCGCAGCTGATCCTGCGCGGCGTCGCCGGCGTCGCATTCACCTTCTTCGATGCCGGCGATGTAGTGCGTCACCCGCTGGTCCAGCGCATCGTGCAGGCCTACGAGTCGCACGAGCGCGCCAATCAGCCATGAAGCTCAGTGTCACGCGCAGCGTGCGTGCGGGCTGGTTGCCGCCGGCGCGGGAGCTGCGCAGTTGGGCCGCGGCGGCGCTGGGACCTCGCGCCGGGGCGTTCGAGCTGTCGGTACTGCTGGCCGGGCGTGCGCGCAGTCGCGCGCTCAATGCGCGCTTCCGCGGCCGCGACCGCGCCACCAATGTGCTGTCCTTTCCGGCCATGCCGAGCGCGGTGACGCAGGCAGGACTGCTCGGCGAGCTGGTGATATGTCCAGCGGTGCTGCGCGATGAGGCGCGCGCGCAGCACAAGAGTGCGCGTGCGCACTGGGCCCACATGGTGGTGCATGGAGTGCTGCACCTGGTGGGCTACGATCATGAACGTCCCGAGCAGGCACAACGCATGGAGCGACGCGAGATCCGCACGCTGCGCCGCTTGGGGTTCGACAACCCCTATCGCACGGAGCGCTGAGACGCATGGCCAAGGGACCGGCTGACAAATCGGGCGCCACCGGGGCGAGTGGCCGCTGGCGCTCGCGCTTCACGCGCACCCTGGCCGCCGGCGTCAAGGATCGTGCGCAGCTGGTCGAGATGCTGGCCGAGTCGCAGCAACGCGGCGTGCTGGACGCGGAGCTGTTCGCGATGCTCGAGGGCGCGCTGGCCGTGGCGGATCTGCAGGTGCGCGACATCATGGTGCCGCGCACGCAGATGGTGTGCGTGCGGCGCGAGGATCCGATCGCGCGCATTCTCGCCGACGTGGTCGAGTCGCGCCATTCGCGCTTCCCGGTGCTCGGCAGCGGTCACGACGATGTCGCTGGTATCCTGCTGGCCAAGGACCTGCTGCGGCTGTTCGCCGGCGGCGAGCAGGCCAGTTTCGACATGCGCGAATTTCTGCGCCCCGCCGTGTTCGTGCCCGAGGCGAAGCGCCTGAATGTGCTGCTGCGGGAATTCCGCGACAGCCGCAACCACATGGCCATCGTGGTGGATGAGTACGGCGGTGTCGCGGGCCTGGTAACCATCGAGGATGTCATCGAGCAGATCGTCGGTGACATCCACGACGAATTCGACGTCGAGGACGATCAGAACATCCGTCGCGAAGGCGAGCGGCAGTTCAGCGTGCGCGGCTCCACGCGCATCGATGAGTTCAACCAGTTCTTCCATGCCGAACTGCCGACCGGCGAATTCGACACAGTCGCGGGCCTGGTCATGAAGCAGCTCGGGCGCATGCCGCGCCGGGGCGAGAGCGTCATGCTCGGCCCATTCGAGTTTCGCGTCATGCGCAGCGACCGCCGCCGGATCGACAGCCTGCGCGTGACCATCCCACCGCAGTTTCACTCGACCAAGCCCGCGGAGTGAATCCCCCGAACTCGCCCGTGATCAGTCACGCGATCGCGCTCGCTGCGGGCGCGGCGCTGGCCTGCGCGTTTGCGCCGCTGAACGCCTGGTGGATGGCCGTGATCAGTCCGGCCTTGCTGATGTGGCTCTGGGAGGGCAGTACGCCGCAGCGCGCAGCCTGGAACGGCCTGCTGTTCGGAGGCGGAACCTTCGGCCTGGGCACCTGGTGGCTGTATGTGAGCGTGCACGGCTTCGGTGGGGCGCCGATCTGGCTGACGCTGGTGATCGTGGTGGGCCTGGTGGCCATCATGGGTGCCTATCACGCGCTGATGGGCTTCCTGGCGGTCCGCTTCCTGCCAGCCGCAGGCGCGGCGCGATACTTCATCGGCCTGCCCGCCGTGTGGCTGCTCATCGAGTGGTGCCGCGGCTGGTTCCTCTCCGGCTTTCCCTGGCTGACGCTCGGCAGCTCTCAAACTGATACCTGGCTCGGGGGATTTGCGCCGATCACGGGCGCTTACGGCATCTCGCTGCTGCTGCTGCTCGCCAGCGGTGCCTTACTCGCGCTGGTGCGCGACTTCAGGGCGCTGTGGCTGCCGGCATTGGCGCTGCTGCTGCTGCCCTGGCCGCTGGGATGGGCGCTGGGCCTGGTCGATTGGACGCGGGCGGCAGGACCTCCCGTGACGGTGGCGGTGCTGCAGGGCGCTATCCCCCAGGATCAGAAATGGCAGGCCGACAATGTCGAGCCGACGCGGGATCTGTACACCGATCTGGACCAGCAGGCCCTCGGTGCCCAGCTGATCGTCTGGCCCGAATCGGCGCTGCCGCAGCTGGCCAACGAAGTGCCGCAGTACCTCGGGCAGCTCTATTCCCAGGCCAACGCGCGCGGCTCGGATATCGTCATGGGGATCATCCGCGCGGACGACGGCGACAACTACTACAACTCCATCATGACGATGGCCCAGGGTCAGCATGTGACCTTCTACGACAAGCACCACCTGGTGCCGTTTGCGGAATTCTTCCCCGTGCCCTCCTTCGTCCGCTCCTGGCTGCGGCTCATGAGCCTGCCGTATTCGGATTTCACGGCAGGAGCCGCCGATCAGCCCGCGGTGGCCGCCGCCGGCACCATCCTGTCGCTGAGCATCTGCTACGAAGATGCCTACGGAACCCTGAACCTGTCGGCTCTCGAGCAGGCGCGGTTGCTGGTCAACGTCACCAACGATGCCTGGTTTGGCCATTCCTGGGCGCGCTACCAGCACTTCCAGATCTCCCGCATGCGCGCCATGGAGGCGCAGCGCCCGCTGGTGCGCGCGGCCAACGATGGCATTTCGGCGCTGGTAGGGGCGCGCGGCGAGGTACTGGCCCGGGCCCCGGAATTCCAGAGCACGGTGCTGCGCGGGAGCGTACAACCCCGCGAGGGCCTGCCGCCCTTCGCGCGCTTGGGCAACTTCCCCGTGGTGCTGCTGGCCCTGGCCGGATTCGGGCTGCTGGCCGCACGACATATTCGTGTCGGCCGACAGCCGGCGTAGGCAATCACCGGAACCGCTGTTTGGAATCCGGGTCTATCATGCACCTGTTATCCAATGGATCGGAGTAGATCAGATATGTCGCATCAGGATGTCGGCCCCCGGGTACTGGGTGCCATTGCGCTAGTGACTCTGTTCGCGGCCTGCTCGCCGCAGTCCTCGACCGCCGCGGCCACGGGCGATGGCGCGCAGCCGGCGCCGCAGCGGGTGGCAGCAGCGCCTGCGGCCTCCACGGCGCCCGCGACCAGCAACATGTCAGTGCGCGGTCTGCCGGACTTCGCCGATCTCGTGTCGCAGGTCGGGCCGGCGGTCGTCAACGTGCAGGTCGTGGAACGGCCCGCGGGCGGCGGCAACGCCGACTCGGACAATAGCGAGGACGAGCAGGACGATCCGTTCGGCGACTTCTTCCGTCACTTTGGCATTCCGCGCGGTGCCATTCCGCAACAGCCGCGCAACTTCGCGCCGGTGCGCGGCATCGGCTCGGGCTTCATCATCAGCGCCGACGGCTACATTCTCACCAATGCGCACGTCGTCAATAACGCCTCCAAGATCACCGTCAAGCTCACGGATCGGCGTGAATTCGAAGGCAAGGTCATAGGGGTCGATGAACGCACCGACGTGGCCGTCATCAAGATCGTCGCCAAGGGCAATCTTCCGGTGGTGCGCTTAGGGGACTCGAGCAAACTGCGCCCAGGTCAATGGGTGCTGGCGATCGGCTCGCCCTTCGGTTTCGAAAACAGCGTCACCGCGGGTGTGGTCAGCGCCACGGCACGCAGCAACGTCGGCGAGGGCGGCAACGGTTATGTGCCCTTTATTCAATCCGATGTCGCGGTGAACCCCGGCAATTCGGGCGGCCCGCTGTTCAATCTCGACGGTGAGGTCGTGGGCATCAACTCCCAGATCTACAGCCGCAGCGGCGGCTACGAGGGCATCTCCTTCGCCATTCCGATCGCCGTCGCCAACAATGTCGCCGAGCAGCTGATCAAGAGCGGTCACGTCAGTCGCGGCCGCATCGGCGTGACGATCCAGGCGGTGTCGGCGGCCACGGCCGAGAACTTCGGCCTCGATCGCCCGCGCGGCGCGGCCGTCTCCTCGGTGGAATCGGGTGGACCCGCAGACAAGGCGGGTATCGAGCCGCTCGATATCATTCTCAGCGTCAATGGCAAGGCGGTGGATCTGTCCGATGAACTGCCGCCGCTGATCGCCGAGATCAAGCCAGGCCAGCAGGCGCAGCTGGAAGTCTGGCGCGACAAGGCCATCAAGCACATCAGCGTCACGGTCGAGGAACTGAAGGAAAAGACCTCGGTGGCGAATAACCGTCGCGGTGGCGGCGCCGACAAGGGCGAAACCGCCGTGGTCAATCGCATCGGTCTGTCGGTGCGTCCGCTGACAGCGGCAGAAAAGAGCCAGCTCAAAACGCGCGGCAGCATCGTGGTCGTGGAGGCCAATGGGCCGGCGGCCGAGGCAGGTATCCGCGAGGGCGATGTCATCCTCAGCATCAATCGTGAGCCGATCGCGACAGTCGATCAGTTCCAGACCGCCGTGAAGGGTGCCGGCCACTCGGCCACGCTGCTCGTGTCGCACGACGGGCAGCAGGCCATCGTCACGATCACGCTGCAGTAAGGCCCTGACGGGCAGGCGCGGCGGCCACCAGGCACCGCGCCCTGCCTTGACTCCGGTCCCGGCCGGGCGGCGCGCTTCGTGTATTCTTGCTTCCATGCAGGAACGATACGAGGCCGCTGCGGTGGAGCGCGCGGCCCAGGAATATTGGGACTCCCACGCGAGTTTTCAGGCCCTCGAGACCGAGGGACGCGCGAAGTACTACTGCCTGTGCATGTTTCCCTACCCTTCGGGGCGGCTGCACATGGGGCATGTGCGCAACTACACCATCGGCGATGTGCTGGCGCGCTTCATGCGCATGCAGGGCTACAACGTGCTGCAGCCCATGGGTTGGGATGCCTTCGGTCTGCCCGCCGAGAATGCGGCCATTGCCAATCACGTGCCGCCTGCGGCCTGGACCCGGGACAATATCGCCTACATGCGCCGCCAGCTGCGCTCGCTGGGTTTCGCAATCGACTGGAAGCGCGAGCTCGCGACCTGCGATCCGAGCTATTACCGCTGGAACCAGTGGTTGTTCCTGCGCATGCTCGAACGCGGCATCGCCTACAAAAAAACCGGCATCGTGAATTGGGACCCGGTGGATCAGACCGTGCTTGCCAACGAGCAGGTCATCGACGGGCGCGGCTGGCGCACCGGCGCGCCGGTAGAGAAACGCGAGATCCCGATGTACTACCTGCGCATCACGGCCTACGCCGAGGAGCTGCTCGAGGCGCTTGATGAGCTGCCGGGCTGGCCCGAGCGTGTGCGCGTGATGCAGGCCAACTGGCTCGGCCGGAGCGAGGGCGTCGAGCTGGGCTTTCCCTACGCCGAGGACACGCGCGCTGTGCTCCGCGGCGATGGCGCCCTCAAGGTCTTCACAACGCGCGCCGACACGCTCTACGGCGTCAGCTTCGTCGCGATTTCCGCCGAGCATCCGCTGGCGACCGCGGCCGCCGCCGGTAACGCCGCGCTGGCCGAGTTCGTCGAAGAATGCAAGCGCGGCTCGACGATGGAGGTCGATATCGCGACCGCCGAGAAGCGCGGCATGGCCACCGGGCTGCATGTGCGCCATCCGCTCACGGGCGAGGATATCGCCATCTGGGTGGCCAACTACGTGCTGATGGCCTACGGCGAGGGCGCCGTCATGGGCGTGCCCGCGCACGATGAACGCGATTTCGCATTTGCGCAGCGCTATGGGCTTCCCATACCGACGGTAGTGGCATCCGCCAGCGGCGCCTATAGCCACGTCGGCCCGGAGTGGCGGTCCGAATACGCCGAATACGGACAGTTGATTGGTTCGGGGGAATTCAGCGGACTGTCTTCGGCTGCCGCCATCGATGCCATCGCGGCCGCACTCGAGGCAAAAGGGTTGGGACGCAAGCGGGTGCAGTGGCGACTGCGCGACTGGGGCATCTCGCGCCAGCGCTATTGGGGCTGTCCGATTCCACTGATTCATTGTCCGGGCTGCGGCGAGGTGCCGGTGCCTGACAGTGAGCTGCCGATCGTGCTGCCCGAGAACCTGGTGCCCGATGGCAGCGGCAATCCGCTGGCAAAGCTCGCCGAGTTCGTCGAATGCACCTGCCCGCGCTGCGGCGGACCGGCGCGGCGCGAAACCGACACCATGGACACCTTCGTGGATTCATCCTGGTATTTCCTGCGCTACACCTGCGCCGATCAGGACGCCGCCGCCATCGACGAGCGCGCGCGCTACTGGATGCCGGTGGATCAATACATCGGCGGCATCGAGCACGCCATCCTGCATCTGCTGTACTCGCGTTTCTGGACGCGGGTCATGCGCGATCTGTCGCTGCAGCCGCTGTCAGAACCGTTTGCGAACCTGCTGACGCAAGGCATGGTTCTGAACCAGATCTACTTTCGCACCGGCGCGGATGGACGCCGGCAGTTTCTCAATCCAGCCGAGGTCGAACCACAATTCGATGCCGCCGGTACGCGCATCGGCGCGGTGTCCCTCAGGGACGACGGGCCGGTCGAGTACGGCGGCCTGGGCACCATGTCGAAGTCGAAGAACAATGGTGTCGATCCGCAGACGCTGGTGGAGAAATACGGCGCCGACACGGCGCGGCTGTTTACCATGTTCGCGGCGCCGCCCGAACAGTCGCTGGAATGGTCGGACGAGGGCGTGCAGGGCCAGTTCCGTTTCCTGCGCCGGCTATGGAAGGCCGTTTACGATCATATCGGCGAGTCGCCTGCGCCGCGGCTCGACCTGCGTTCGCAGGCGGGCGAGCTGACACTGTCGGAGGCGGGGCGCGAGCTGCGCCGCACCGCTCACCAGACGCTGGCGAAAGTCACGATCGATGTCGGCCGGCGCCGTACCTTCAACACCGCCATCGCCGCGGTCATGGAACTGCTGAATGCCGTCGGACACTTCCAGGAGCACGACGACGTCGCGCGTGCCGTCCGGCACGAGGCGCTGCAGCTGGCGGTGCTGATGCTCTCGCCGATCGTGCCGCATGTCTGTCACAGCCTCTGGCACGCACTCGGGCACGCGGGCGCCGTGATCGACGAGCGCTGGCCGGAGGTCGATCCGAGGGCGCTGACGCAGTCGATGGTGGAGGTCGTGGTGCAGGTGAACGGCAAGCTGCGGGCGCGGCTGCGCATGCCGGCCGGTGCCAGTCAGGAGCTGGCCATCCAGGCGGCCATGGCTGAGCCGACCGTGCAACGCTTCGTCGCCGGCAAGGATGTCCGCAAGGCCATCCACGTGCCGGACAAGCTGCTCAATCTCGTCGTATGAACGCAAGGGTCGTACCAGTCGCGCTGCTGCTGGGTGCACTGGCTGCCTGCGGCTTTCACCTGGAGGGCAGCACGCCGTTGCCGCGATCGATCGCGCTGGTGCGCATCGAGACCAGCGACACCGAATCGGATTTCTACTTCGGGCTGCGCAAGGCGCTGATCGCGGCCGGCACCCGCATCGACGAGAGCGGTCATGACGGCTCGGCCACCGTCATCCATGTGCTGACCGATCTGACCACGCAGCGCATCCTGACGGTGTCGGCGCTGAATGTGCCCACCGAGTATGAGCTCAGCTACCAGCTGAAATTCTCGGTGACCTCGCAGGGACGCGACCTGATCGCACCCGAGACGCACACTCTCGTGCGCGACTACAACTTCAGCGAAAACGAGCTGCTCGCCAAGGAACGCGAGACGCGCATCCTCAACGAAGCGCTGGCGCACGACCTGGTGTCGGTGGTCATGCGTCGGCTCTCGAGCCTCTGACAGCGTCGGGTACTCACGCGCGCTACGATTTCGCGCTAGTCTTTGATATTCAGATATTCGGAGGTGAGTCCTGCGCTTGCCATGACCGACTGCACGGCGGCAGTGGGGGTGGATCCAAATACAGTCAGCCCGGTGACACTGTTGCCGGTTGCGGCCAGACAACTGCTCGTGCCCGGAAGGTTGCCCGGGGGGCATCCCAGCACCCAATCCACGTCGACATTGTCATTGGCCAGGATCACGCTGGTGACCCCCGCGGTAACCATAACCCAGTAACCGGAGCAACGCATGCCGGTGATCACGTTCCCGGAGTCGTTGAACAACATTCCACCCGAATCGTGGTACATGGCCGAATAACCTGCGTATTGGTTGCCGGAAGTACTGCAGGGGCCGGTGGTTCCTATGTTGGCAAAGTAGTTTCCCGTCAGGCTGGTGCCGGCTCCGGAGCCGCTGGTATACGCACCTCCACCGTCAAACAGGTTGAGCATGACGTCGTGAATGTAGTTATTGGCGATCAGATTGTTTGCCGTGTAGGAAGGAACCCCCCAGCCCCAACCCAATGACAAGCCCGTGTACGGAGCCATCGAGATCTCGTTATTTGTGATCGACGTGTTGGCTGTGTAGAAAACCAGGATCCCGGAGCTGCCGGGATACTCCACGCCTGTACCCGTCACGTAGTTATTGGCAATGATATGGTTGAGGCTGTATTGCGCAGGGTTCGTCACCTGATCGTCCCCTGGGTCCCCGACGGTGATGGCGCCGCCGGAAATATCGCTGAAAGCATTTCCCTGAATGAGCGCGCCCTGGCTGCCGGAATTGAAGTTGAGACCGGCCCCGCCGAGATGGATAAAGCGGTTGCGGATAAAGGCGACGTTCTGGGCGCGTGAGAAGTTCACCGCCCCCGGCGTAGTATGACCATAAGGCAGCCCGTCGTTGTAGACCCCGGATTGCCGCTCGGGAAAGCCCATCGATGTACTGGGGTTGAGCCAGGTCGCGTAGGCAAAGGTCAGTCCTTCGAAGCTGATGCCTTGCACAAACTGCGGATTCCCGGAGGCGTCGAGTGCACCGGCGCCGTTTATCAATTGTTCAAGGTTGCCTGCAACTACCTCCGCGTTCGCCAGGTCTTCGCCCGATCGAGGAATGTAATAGATGACATTGGCGCTTCGGTCGAGATACCACTGGCCGGGCTGAGTCAGAAATGCGTAGGCATTCTCGAGCCAGTTCAGACCGTACTGCATCCCGTGGGGTCCGTTACTGTTCGCGCGTGTCCAGCAGGGCTCCTGCAGCACAATCTGCCCTTGCGAAACCGACTCCAACGGACATCGATTCTGCTGCCAATAAGAGATCATGACCGCCTCGATGTTCTGGACGTTCGTCCATTCGGTCATGCCCGCGATGCTCACTTGATAACCATTTGAGGAACCCGTCGCCCCCCCGCCGTATGTCGCCGGTCCGGGTGTTGGCGCCAGCAGCATCATGCGCGCACGCTGCGCGCGCACGCCGTTCACATAGAGCTGACGCGTGTTGAAACCCGCAGGAACGGCGGCCTGGTAAATGTTCAATTGTGAGTCGTGAAGGCTCCAGTTACGAATGGTGAGTCCACCGGACAGGACGGGCTGAGCTCCGGCCGTCGCGACGTATCGGATGATGTGTCCATTGGTGCCCGAATCCGCTGCGCTGAGCTGGATGGGCGCAGACATCTCGTATACCCCGTCAGCCAACTCCACGACGATGTCTTGCTTCATCGCCTGGTTCAGCTGGCGCACTCTCGATTGAGCGCTGGCGAGCGAACAAGGCGCCGTGGAAGAGCATTCCTGTCCTGTGCCGGTGGGACTCACGCAAACATTCGCGCTGCTCGAGCAGGTTTGTTTCAGTAATTGCTGTGCCGGACTGGCACTTTGATCATCCGAACCGCCGCCACATCCGCTGATCGCAATTCCGGCAGTCAAGATGAGAGCGGCCGCGGAGTGGCGACACTTTCCCGGCGCCCCGGCCAGGGAAGCGGATTGTGCGCCACGCTCACCACTAGCATTGTGCATCTGCGATCCTTGTCATCGAAAGGCGGCTCGTCACGTCTCTGCAAGCGACCATGATCCGATGTTCTTGCTCCAGCGAGCGTGACGCAGGTCTAGCAGGCTGTTGAAAATAGCTGCATATGAGGCAGAGTAGCACTCAGCGATGCAGCATTTTTCAACCCCCTGTTAGAGCAACGGCGGCTACCCGACTTGCTGAGGCTCTCAACCATCGATCGAG